>Ga0111538_10004640_pt1 | contig 19033 bp, 12 predicted proteins | sample SoiMethybrSBSTD1_FD_79669 | JGI IMG/M metagenome (GOLD analysis project Ga0111538, IMG submission 79669) | Bulk soil microbial communities from a Populus tree surrounding site in Tennessee, USA - Soil MetaG P. TD hybrid SBSTD1 (version 2)... | ecosystem: Environmental > Terrestrial > Soil >...
CCAGATGCTCCTCGTCGACGTCGAGGCCGAGCTGCCGGTAGCCGAGGCCGACCGCGATGCGATCCGTGATCGCATACTCGACGATCGTCGCGAGCTGGTAGCTGAGCTCGCTGCCGACGCCGAAGCCGCCGACGTCGGCATACAGCAAGAGCCGCCAATCGTCGGCGAGCCGCACGTTGCCGCGCAGGCCGATCAGCGGGTCGACCAGCGTCTCGTTGCGATCGGCGTCGATCGCGCCGCTGGCGAGGCGCATGTCGAGGCCGATGACGCGCACGCCATACAGCAGATCGACGTCCAGCCCGCCACCGCGCGCGACACTGTAGGCCAGCGCCAGTTGGGCCTCGATCACGTCCAGGTCGCTCCGCACCGTCGTGCCACCGGGGCCCGTTTCATCGCCTGCGAGACTGAGCCAGACGAAGTCGCCGAGCAGGGCCACGTCGTCGTCGAGACGCGCTTCGCTGGCCAGCAGCAGCGCGCCGTCGAGGTGGTCCAGCAGGCCGCCGAAGTCGGAGGTGATGTCGGTGCCGTCGTCGCTGTCCGCGCTCGCGTCGCCCGAGATGCCGGCGGCCCAGAGATACGGCCGCAGCGCGAACGTGGGCCTCGCCGGTGCGACGGCGGGCGCAGGCACGGCAGGCATCGGCGCGGCCGCTCCTGGGTGCTGGCGGGCAGGCACGGAGCAGCCGGCGGCAGCGAGGGCAAGCAGGAGCGGTGCGCACCGCGTGGACTTCATCGGCAATCGCTGGGAGCGAGGGGAGAGCGCGAGGAAGACTAGGCATCGACCATCCCGGTGCGCAACGGAAGAAGCCCGGCTCGCTCGGTAGGCTACGCCGCCGTGACGAACGCTCCGCTTCGCCAGCTCGAACACCAAGGCTGTCGCCTCGCCTACCGCGTGACGGGAACCGGGGAGCCGGTGCTCTTCGTCCAGGGCGTCGCCACACAGGGCGACGGCTGGGCGCCGCAGACGCAGGAACTCGCCGATGCCTACGCGTGCCTGTCGTTCGACAACCGCGGCATGGGCGCCTCGCAGCCGTTCCGCCTGCCGCTGTCCGTCGCGCAGATGGCCGACGACGCGCGTGCGCTCGCCGACGCGCAGGGCTGGCGACGTTTGCACGTCGTCGGCCACTCGCTCGGCGGCCTCGTGGCGCAGCAGTTCGCGCTGACCTGGCCGCAGCGTGTGCGCAGCCTGTCGCTGCTGTGCACGTTCGCGCGCGGCAAGAGCGCCGCGAGCTCGCGGCGCATGATGTGGATCGGCATGCGCACGCGGATCGGCACGCGCGCGATGCGGCGCCGCGCGTTCCTCGAGATCGTGTATCCGCCGGCGTTCCTCGCCGTGAACGATCGCGACGCGCTCGCCAGAGCGCTCGAGCCGGTGTTCGGCCACGACCTCGCCGACACGCCGCGTGTGACGGCGGCGCAGCTCGCCGCGATGGTCGCGTGCAACGTGACCGAACGGTTGGGTGAGCTGCGCGGCGTACCGACGCTCGTGGTCAGCGGGCGTCACGACCCGATCGCGCCGACGCCGCTGGGCCGCCGGATCGCGGACGGGATCCCCGGGGCCACGTTCGTCGAGATGGCGGACGCCGCGCACGGCGTGCCGGTCCACTTCGCGGGCGAGACCAATCGCCTGCTGCGCGCGCACTTCGCCGCCGCGCGCTGACACCGCAGGGCCGCGGTCTAGCGCGAGATCAGCGGATCGTGCCGGTGATGTGGCAGCTCACCGAGGCAGTGTTGTTGGTGCCGTTGGGGTCGACCGTCGTGGATGCCGCGATGAACGAGGTGTTCGTGAAGCGCCGTTCGCTCTGGGCAGGATTGTCGATCGGCGTTGCGACCAGGGTCGCCGTCACGCTGGCGCCGGGCGGCAGGCTCGGAACAGAAACGAAGGACTGATTGACCACGCTGCCTTGGGTGGTCGTGAAGGAGACGAGGTTCAACTGGTCCGGAAGGGAATCGCCGAAGACGATCCCTGTCGCGGTGTCGGGACCGAGATTCGTCACCGTGATGTAGTAGGTGACGTACTCGCCGATCTTGACGCGGGTGCGATCAGCAAGCTTGGTGATGCTCAGGTCCTGCGCCATTGCCGGCTGGGCCATGGCTACAAGGGCGAGGAGAACGGACGCGATGGAGACTCGGGGCAATTTCATTGGGCTCTTTCGTTCGGGAAGACATTTCATACGGAGGGTAGCACGTGTTCGCGGCTCGACTGGGTTGCGCTCCTTGGGTTGCGCGCGTCGACAACTGTCAGGGCAACGACGGCGAGTGTCCGTGACAGCGCTCTTGTTCACGGCGGTGCGATGCCACGGCCTGCGAGCGAAGCGACGACGCTGCGCACCACGCGTGGACCATTTCGAGATGAAATGATGGTGGGCCGCAAATCACATCGCGGCAGTGGCGCGTGTGCGCCGCGAGACACGCGAGCTGAATGGCGCAGGCGGTCCTGCGGCCCCTTGTCAGTGGATCGGGCTGAACGCGACGACGACTGCCAGAGGAACGACGTGTGAAGGCAGCGACGGCGCGCGGGTTCGCGGAGTTCGATGACACGGGTTCTCGGCGAAGCGATGAGCTTCGCGACCACGGTTCGATCCAATCGAGATGAAGGTGGCGGCAGATCCGCAAATCGCAGCGCAGGGCTTGCATCCTTGCCGAGTTCGTGACCGGCCACGCGCCTGCCGCTTGCACGAGGCGGGTCGCGCGGCAAGCATCGCGGTGTGCCCAAGTCTCACAGAGCGTCCCTTCTGCATCGCACCGCGGACCTCGCGATCGAGTATCTCGAGTCCATCGGAGATCGACATGTCGGCGCCCTTGCCGGCGGCGACGAGCTGCGAGAGCAGCTCGACGTGCCGTTGTCGCACGCCGGCGAACCCGAGGCCGACGTCGTCGCCGTGCTCGCGAAGGCCGCGCGGCGCGGCACGGTGGCGAGCCAGGGTCCGCGTTACTTCGGCTTCGTGGTCGGCGGCAGCGTTCCGGCTGCCACGGCTGCGGACTGGCTGGTTTCCGCGTGGGATCAGAACGCGGGCGTGTACGTGCTCTCGCCACTCGTCGCGGTAGTCGAGGACATCACGGCGCGGTGGCTCAAGGAGCTGGCCGGTCTTCCCGTCGGTTGGAGCGCTGGCTTCGTCACCGGCTGCCAGATGGCGAACTTCACGGCGCTCGCGGCGGCGCGGCATCACCTGCTGGCGGCGGCCGGCTGGGACGTCGAAGGCAAGGGTCTGTATGGCGCGCCGGTCCTGCACGTCGTGTGCAGCGAGGAATCGCACTACACGATCTTCAACGCGCTGAAGCTGCTCGGACTCGGCGCGCAGCGCGTGACGCTCGTGCCGGCCGATGCCCAGGGCCGCATGCGCGCCGATCAGCTCGCGCGCGTCCTGCAGAGTGTTTCGGGTCCGACGATCGTGTGCGCGCAGGCCGGCAACGTGAACACCGGCGCGTTCGACCCGCTCGAAGCCATCGCCGATCTCACGACGCGTCACAAGGCATGGCTGCACGTCGACGGCGCGTTCGGGCTGTGGGCTGCCGTGAGCGCGGACCGCGCGCACCTGGTGCAGGGCATCGCGCGCGCCGACTCGGTCGCGACCGACGCGCACAAGTGGATCAACGTGCCATACGACAGCGGCGTCGTGTTCACGGCGCACCCGATGTCGCATCGCCGGGCCATGACGTTGTCGGCGGCATACATCGTCGAGTCGCCGCGCGAGCGAGACGCGCACGAGTTCGTGCCGGAGGAATCGCGGCGTGGGCGCGCTGTGCCGGTCTACGCGGCGCTGAGGACGCTGGGCCGCGAGGGACTGCGAGCGCTGATCGACCGGTGTTGTGCGCTGGCCACGCGACTCGCCACGCAGCTACGCGCCGAGGAACGGCTCGAGATCCTCAACGACGTCGTGCTGAACCAGGTGCTGGTCCGGGTCCGCGGCGACGATGCCGACCGCAGCACGCGCGCGATGGTCGAACGTCTGCAGCAGGAAGGCACGTGCTGGGCCAGCGGCACGACGTGGCACGGCATGGCCGCGCTGCGGGTGTCCGTGAGCAACTACTCGACGGCGGAGCGCGACATCGACCTGACCGCGGCCGCGATCCGCGCCTGTGTCTGGTAGCAGGTTGACCGTGGCACTGACCCGGAAACGGGAGCCTCACCGCCGCGAGGCAGGTCAGCGCAACGCGCTGTATCGGCAAAGGGTTGAGTGGTCGGGCCGAGAGGATTCGAACCTCCGACCTACTGGTCCCAAACCAGTCGCGCTACCAAACTGCGCTACGGCCCGACGGCGAGGACGGTATCGGCTGCCAGCAGCCATGGAAAGCAGCAAGAGGTGCGTCGTCGCAGCGAAGTTTGCCTGGCCCCTGCGCACGAGTTCGGGCCCGGCAGGCGCCATCAACTGCGCGCGCCGCGACTCCGCCGACCGGACCCCGCCGACACCTCAGAAGCCCAGAACCGCGGTCCCGCCGTTGCTGAACGCCAGCAGCGGAGTCCCCACCTCGAGACTCGCTCCCTGGTTGTAGAACGTGAAGCCCGCGAACGCCGGATTGTACGGAACCGGGAAGTTCCAGGTCGCCGACGATCCAGGCCCCACGACAGTGTCGATCAGCAGCGGATCGACAAGCAGGTCACAGCCCGGGTACCCGAGACCACCGAGCGGGAACGGCAATGGAATGGCGCCGCCGAACAACGTGTTGGACAGGCCCGTGATCATGAGGCCGATGCCGAACGGCAGGTTGCCGAGGTTGACGCTCAACGTCGTGCCGAGAGTCGGCTTCGAGCCCGTTGCAGCGGCGAGAGTCGGAATGCCGAGCGCGCCTGGGCAGCCGGTGCCGAACGTCGAGTAGTTGGCGCCGAACGTGATCACGAGGTTGTCGACCGCGAACACGTTGCCGGCATTCGTGCCACCTGCGAACAAGCGGAAGTCCGTGGCGGTCCCGGGGACCCCCTGGCCCGGCAGCGCCCACGGGGTCGTCGGAACGTAGTAGGTCGTGATGAACGTGCTCGCGTCCCTGATCGAGAAGTCGATGTAGAGGCCGGCCACGAGATCGACCGTCACTCCCCACCGATACCAGACGCCGAGTTGCAGATTGTTGAACGCGGGGTCGGGAAACGTCGTCTGGGTTCCGGTCAAGGTCGGGCCGAGCACGTAGTCCGCGCTCCACGACGTCGGCGGCAACACGAGCGTGCTCCAGCGCGCGAGCAGGTTCATGTAACAGACGGTGGCCGACGGTTGGAACGAGATGCTGCCGATGTTCTGCGTCGGCGTCAGCGTGCCGAGGTAGTTGCACGCGACGTCGAACTCGACGTGGATCAGGCCCGTGGGCAGGGTCACCGCGCGCTGCGACCTCGCGAAGGCGGTGGTACCGGCTGACAGGCCGCCCCAGAAGTTGGTGCCGCCGAACGGATTCGCCGCGAGGCCGAGCGTGTTCCCGGTGTAGGTGTAGAGCGCACCGTCGATGGAGCCGGCGACGGCAGGTACGTAGTACCCGTCTTGTCCGGCACACGGCGTTCCTGTTTGGCTCGCGAGGAGGGTCTCGAAGTCGGTGGAGTAACCCTGCGCAGCAAGCGACGCGAACGGTGCCACGGCTGCAAGCAGACAGAGGATGTGGGCAGAGCTTGGCATGGTTTCTCGGAGGTGAAGTGAGGAGGTGATCCTTCCCCTGATCCGGGTGGATTGCATCTCGCCAGCACCAACGTGGCAACCCCCGGCCACGCGCTCGAGGCGCCACGAGCGAAACCGGAGGCGCGCGTTCGCGACCCAGTCGCGCCAGCTGCTCCGGGCGCTGCCGCCTCGAACGAGATCTGTCGAGCGACCGAGAACGGCCCGACTGGCTGGACGCGCGCGGAGTGCGCACCCTTGCCTCGAGGAGGCATCACGTGCGCGCCGGGTCGATGCCCGGCGCGCTCACGCACGACTCACAACGCTACGCGTGCGTCAGAGGCCCAGCACGGCGGTGCCGCCGTTGCTGAACGCCAGCATCGGCGTGCCCGCCTCGAGGCTGGCGCCCTGGTTGTAGAAGGTGAAGCCGGCGAACGCCATGTTGTTCGGGATCGGGAAGCTCCAGGTCGCCGACGTTGGGGGGCCGACGATGGTGTCGATCAGCAGCGCATCGACGAGCAGGTTGCAGCCCGGGTAGCCGAGTCCAGCGAGCGACATCGGCAGCGGAATGGCACCGCCGAAAAACGTGTCCGAGAGGCCCGTGATCATGAGGCCGACGCCGAAGGGCAGGCCGCCGACGTTGACGCTCAACGTCGTGCCGAGGGTCGGCTTCGAGCCCGGTGCAGCCGCGAGAGTCGGAATGCCGAGCGCGCCTGGGCAGCCGGTTCCGAACGTCGTGTAGGACGCGGCGTAGGTGATGCGCAGGTTGTCGACCGCGAACACATTGCCAGCCGTGTTGCCGCCGGCGAAGAGTCGGAAGTCCGTCGGCATCGGCGCGCCGATCCCGGGCGCGATCGGCAGCAGCAGCGGCGTCGGCGGCACGTAGGTCGTGGTGACCAGGGTGACGCCGTTCGTGATCGTGAACGAGTCGTGCGTGCCGGCGATCAGGTCCATCGTCACCGACCAGTGGTGCCAGACGTTCATCGCGAGATTCTGGAAGGCCGGGTCGGGCAGCACGGTCGTCACGGTCCCAGGCGGCGTGGGGCCGCGCGTGACAACGTTGGCGTTCCACGTCGTTGGCGGGAAGGCGATGGGCGGCGTGTAGACGGCGAGCAGGTTCACGTAGATTGCGTTCGTCGACGGCTGGAACGAGAAGCTGCCGATGTTGTCGGTTTGCAGCACCGTACCGAGGTAGTTGCAGCACACGTCGAAGTCGACGGAGATCTTCGTGCCCGGCAGCGTCAGCGGGCGTTGTGAGCGTGCGAACATGGCGGCGGTCCCTACCACTCCAGCCGACAGGCCGCCCCAGAAGTTGGCGCCGCCGTTCGGGTTCGCGGGCACGCCGAGCGTGTTGCCGGCGTAGGTGTGGATGTTGCCGTCGATGCTGCCGGCGACAGGAGGAATGTAGAAGCCGTCCTGTCCGGCGCACGGCGTGCCCGCGGCGCTGGCGGTGAAGGTCTCCCAGTTCGTGGAGTAGCCTTGCGCGGCAAGCGACGCGAGTGGTGACACGGCTGCGAGCAGACAGAGGATGTGGACAGAACTAGGCATGGTTTCTCTGAAGTGTTGATGGTGAGGTAACCCCCCCTTGGCCCGGGTGGATTGCATCGCGGCCACACCGGCGGGGCAAGCCCCGTCGTCGGCGACGTTGCGAAACCGTGCGGCCGCTTCGCTGCACGAGCGATCGCTTCCGGCCGAGGGCAATAGAGCGAACGCACCCACGCCGAGTTCATCGCCGCGAGCTGCGCGTCGAAGCTCACTTGTCGGCGGGTTTGTCGCCGGGCCGCAGGTGCCGCGCGAGGAACGCGTGCATGCGCTGCAGGAAGTGCACGCGGTCCTTGCCGACGAGACCGTGCTTCTGCGTCGGATAGGGGAAGTAGTCGATCTGCTTGCCGGTCTCGATGCAGCGTTCCACGAAGACGAGGCTGTGAGCCCACATCACGGTGCGGTCGTCGGTGCCCTGGACGAGCAGCAGCGGCCGTTCGAGCTTCTCGACCAACGGCAGGCAGCTCGAGTCGCGATACCCGGCGGCGTTCTCGCTCGGGCTGTCCATGTAGCGTTCCGTGTAGCCGGTCTCGTACATCGCCCAGTCGGTCACGGGCGCGCCGCTCACGCCGCACGCGAACGTGGTCGGCGCAGTAAGCATGAGCCGCAGCGTCAGGTAGCCGCCGTAGGACCAGCCGTGCACGCCGATGCGGCTGCCGTCGACGAACGGCTGCTGCTGCAACCACTCGACCGCGCGCAGCTGGTCCTGGACCTCGAGCACACCGAGCCGCCGATACAGCACCTGCTCGAACGCGATGCCGCGATTCGGCGTGCCGCGGTTGTCGAGCCAGCAGACCACGTAACCCTCGGCCGCGAACGACTGCAGCCACAACGGCGCGCCGCCGAGCCACTGGTCGGTCACGAGCTGCACGTGGGGGCCGCCGTAGACGTAGAGCAGCACGGGGCACTTCTGGCCTTCGGCGAGGTTCGGCGGCAGCGCGAGGTGGCCGTAGAGCACCGTGTCGTCCTCGGCCTTGATCTGGAACGGACGCTGTTGCGGCAGCGCGAAGGCCGACAGCGGATCGGGTGGCTGCGGCAGCGGCGTGCTCGTGTTCGTCGCGAGCTCGAGCAGGCGCGCGCTGGGTCGCGTCTCGAGATTCGACCAGACGACGTGGGCCCACTGTTGGTCGGGCGAGAGCTCGGCGCGGTGCGTGCCGCGCTCGCGCGTGACCTGCGTGACCTCGGTGCCGTCGATCTTGGCCGCGAACAGGTGCAGCTGGCGCGGGTCCTCGCCCGAGGCCTGGAACCAGACGGTCTTGCCGTCCTGCGACACGCCGAGCAGCTGCTGCACGTCGAACGCGCCCTTCGTGACCTGCGCCTGCTCGGCGCCGTCGGGGCCGTGCAGCCAGAGGTGGCGGTGGCCGCTGCGTGGCGACCACCAGAGGAACCGGCCGTCGGCGAGGAACGTGGGACCGTGCTCGGGCTCGACCCATTCGGCGTCGTGCTCGTGCAACAACGTGGCGAGGCGGCGTCCCGTCGCGGCGTCGTAGCGCACGAGCTCGAGGTCGTCCTGGCCGCGATTCACGCGAGCGACGACGAGCGTGCCGTCGTTCGCGAACGTCACGTTGGTCCAGTAGACGTCCTCGTCGGGATCGCACTGCAGCGCGTGCACGCCGTAGTCCGTGGTGTCGCAGACGAACAGTCTCACCAAGGCATGCGTGCGGCCGGCCATCGGATAACGACCGTGCACGGACAGCGGTGGCGTCTTGGTCAGGTCCTGATACGGGTACTCGGTGATGTTGCGCTGGTCCTCGCGCGACATGCAGAGGAAGCGGCCGTCCTTGCTCCAGAACAGACCGTGCGTGATGCCGAACTCGGCGCGGTGCGCGGCATTGCCGTAGGCGATGTCGGCGCTGCCGTCGAAGGTCAGCTGACGCAATCTGCCCTGCGGCTCGGCAAGCCAGACCTGGTGCCGGTGCACGTAGGCGACGCGCGCATCGTTCGGGGCAATTGCCAGCAGCGGCTCGCTGTCGGCGTCGGGGTCCACCCATTCGAGCACGAGCTCGGCTTTCGGCTGGCCCGGTTGCCAGCGCAACAGACGCGGGCCCGCGACGATGCGCAGCGTCTTGTCGTCGCACCATTGCACCTCGGGAAAACGCGCAGGGCCCTCGGCCTTCGCGCCGATCGCGGCGAGCAGTGTTTGCGCGTCGACGAGCACTTCGTCGGCGACCTTGCCGTCGGCGAAGCGGTGCATGGTCTCATGGCCGTCGGCGGCAGTGCGCACGATGATCGGCGTGTGTCCGTCGGGCAGCCAGAGCGTGCGCGGCAGCGGCGCCTGGAGCTCCTTGCCGCGCGCGAGCACCGTCGCGAGAGTCAGCGTCGCGGGAGTCTGGGCCACGGCGGGCGCCGCGGGGGCGGGAGCCGGTGGCGTCTGGGCCGCTGCGGCGTGCGAGAACGACAACAATACGAGCAGCTGGAGTGCGACGCATTCAGGCGCTGTCATCGGAGACCCGATCATCCTGCGGCTGCGATCAGAACGCCACGGTTGCCAAGCCAGGCTTCGTCCCGCAGTATCCCAAGGCCCGAAGCGGAACCTCCTTGACCAGTACGACAGCGCTCGAGCCCAGAGGCACGTCGACGGTGGTGACCGGTCGCGCGACGCGGGTCGCCATCGCCGGTTGTGGGTTCATCGCCGACGTGCACCTGCAGGTGCTGCGCAGCCTCGCCGACGTCGAGGTCGTCGCGGTCTGCGATCCGCACCGCACGCGCGCGGAACGGCTGGCGAAGAAGTTCGCGGTGCGCTCCGTGTTCGGGTCGGTGCACGAGATGCTCGCGGCGGGCAGCATCGACGCCGTGCACGTGTTGGTGCCGCCGGGAAAACACGCGGAGGTCGCGGCCGCGTGTCTGAGCGCCGGTCTGCACGTGCTCGTCGAGAAGCCGCTCGTGTTGTGTCCCGAGCAGGTCGTGCCGCTGGCAACGCGGGCCCGCGAGCAGCGGTGCGTGCTCGCGGTCAACCACAACCAGGCCTTCCAACCCGCCGTGCGGAAGTTGCAGCAACAGCTCGGCGCTGCCCGACTCGGCAGGCTCGAACACATCGCACTGCAGCACCACGTGCCGCTGCGCCAGCTGCAGACGGGGGACGTCGGGCACTTCATGTTCGAGAGCCCCGCGAACATCCTGTTCGAGCAGGGTGTGCACCTGTTCTCGATCGTGCACCTGCTGCTCGGCCCGAGCCAGCGCGTGCGCGCGCTGACGAGCGAGCCGCGTTTGCTGCCGCACGGCGTCCCGTTCGTCGACGACTGGCAGCTCGCGATCGACTGTGAACGCGGCACCGCCAGCGTGCGCATGGCGTTCGGCCGTCCGCTGCTCGAGACGACGCTGCAGGCGATCGGCAGCGACGGCGCGGCGTTGCTCGACCTGCAGCGCGGCAGCTGCTGGGTGCGGCACAAGACGCGCTGGCCCGACTTCCTCGACCACGGCTGCAATCTCGCTCGCGGTTCACTGGATCTGGCGCGGCGCGCGCTCGCGAGTCCGTTCGGCTACGCGCTGGGGCTGTTCGGCCTCGGCTTCCCCGACGACGCGTTCCTGCGCTCGATGCGCGGCTCGTTGCGCGCGTTCCACCGCGCCGTGCGCGGACAAGAGGCGCTGCCGGCCGTGATGTCGGCGGCGGGCGCCGCTGCGGTGATCACGACGTGCATCCAGAGCGCACGCGCGGCCGGGGTGCAGATCGACGCGCCGAGCCGGCCGCCGGTGCCGCCGCCGGGGCCCGCGCGGCCCGGCGAGGTCGTCGTTCTCGGTGGGACCGGCTTCGTCGGGCGGCGTTGTGTGCGCCTGCTGCGCGCGATGGGCAGGCCCGTGACGTTGCTCGTGCGGCGGCCGGGGCTGCTCGCGGACGACCTGCGCGACGGCTCGGTACGCATCTGGAAGGGCGACGCGGCGGATCCGAAAGCACTCGCCGCGGCGTTCGCGGGAGCCACGGCCGTGCTGCACCTCGCGACGGCTGCCGGCGACGACGAGGCCGCCGTCGAGCCGTTCATGGCGGCTGCGGTGCGCGCGGCCGCGGATGCTGCGCTCGCCGCGAAGGTGAAACGACTGGTCTACGCGAGCAGCACCGCGGCGCTGTGGCTCGGCGGTCCGAAAGCGATCGACGGCACCGCACCGCCCGATCCCCGGCCGTCGGCCCGCGCCCCGTATGCGCGCGCCAAGATCGCGGCCGAACGCGAGCTCGCGCAAGCCGCGCGAGCCGGGCTCGAGGTCACGATCGTGCGGCCCGCGATCGTGGTCGGCAACGACGGCTCGTTCGCGCACTCGGGCATCGGGCTCTGGGTGCGCGACAACCACTGCGTCGGCTGGGGCCGCGGGGCACACCCGCTGCCGCTCCTGCTCGTCGACGATTGCGCAGCTGGCCTCGTGGCGGCGCTCGATGCGAAGGCCGCCGGCGGCAGGCACTACAACCTCGCGGGCGACGTGCGGCTGTCGGCGCGAGCTTACGTCGCCGAGATGGCGAGCCGAACGGGCCGCGCCTACCGCTTCCACGCGACGTTGTTGTGGTGGATGTGGCTGCAGGAGGCTGGCAAGTATCTGGTCAAGGTCATGGCGGGCCGCGCGCGGCAGTGGCCGAGTCTGCGCGACCTGAGGTCGCGCAGCTTCCGCACCGCGCTCGACTGCAGTGACAGCAAGCGCGATCTCGGCTTCGACCCGGTGGCCGACCGCGAGCAGTTCCTCGAGCGCGTGTTCGGCCCAGCCGCGGCAAACCCGCCAGCCGTGTTACACAGGGACGGGGGGCGATGAACGGACCGCCGCGCCGGTTCGTACACGTGTTCGCGACGTTCGGCGCCGGCGGCCCGCAGGTGCGAGCCGTGCAGCTGCTCGCGAGTCTCGGGCCGAGTCACCAGCACGTCGTGATGGCCATGGACGGACGCACCGAAGCGGCTGCGATGCTGCGCGAGAACGTCGCTTGCGAGATCGTTGCGCCACCGCCGCGACGCGGGTTCCTCGCGACGGTGCGCACGCAGGCCGCGTGGCTGCGCGAGCAGCGGCCCGATCTCGTGCTCACCTACAACTGGGGCGCGATCGAAACCGCGGCGGCGGCGCGCCGGCTCTCACTGCCGCGCGTGCACCACGAGGATGGGTTCGGCCCCGAAGAAGCGCAGCGGCCGCTGCGCAGGCGCAGCTGGGTGCGCACGCTCGTGCTGCGCAAATCACCCGTGATCGTGCCGTCGCGGGTGCTCGTTCGCATCGCGCAAGAACACTGGCGGCTGCGTCCCGAGCGTGTGTTGCTGTTGCCGAACGGCGTCGACCTGCAGCGTTTCCGGCCCGCTGCGCCAGGGCAGGGCACACCCGTCGTCGGCGCAGTCGGTGGCCTGCGTGCCGAGAAGGACCACGAGACGCTGCTCGTGGCCGTGAGCCGGCTCGCGCCGCAGCCACGCGTGCGCATCGTCGGCGGCGGCGTGTTGGCCGAGACCTTGCGCAGCAAGGCCGCGGCGCTCGGTCTCTCCCAGCTCGTCGACTTCACCGGCCCCGTCGCCGACACGGCGCCGGTCTACGCGGGATTCTCGGTGTTCGCGCTGTCGTCGCGCACGGAGCAGATGCCGATTGCGCTGCTCGAAGCGATGGCATGTGGTCTGCCGGTCGTGGCGACCGACGTCGGCGACGTGCGCGCGATACTGCCGCCCGAACAGGCGCCGTTCGTCGTGCCGGCTGCCGATCCAGACGCGCTGGCAACGGCGTTACAGCGACAACTGCAGGATGGAGCACTGCGCGCGCGGCTCGGCGCCGCGAACCGGCGGCAGGTCGAAGCGAACTACGAGGCCACGACCTGCCTCGATCGCTTCGTGCGCGTCTACGAGTCGCTGCTGTCGCGCGGACCGCAGTAGCCCGGCAGCAGACCTTGCCGGTCACCGCATCGGCGTGGGCGGTAGCCGGTGGGCCGCGCGGTTGTTATCGTTCTCGCGCTCCAATGTCGCTCAACGATCTCGAAATCGCACGTTCGTTCCCGCTGCGCCCGCTGCACGAAGTCGCCCGCGTCATGGGCCTGCAGGCCGACGATCTCGAACCCTATGGCCACACCAAGGCCAAGGTGAAGCTCGACCTGCTGAAGCAGCCGTCGCATCGCAAGCCCGCGAAATACGTCGTCGTCACGGCGATCACGCCGACGCCGCTCGGCGAGGGCAAGACCGTGCACACGGTCGGCATCGCGCAGGCGATGCAGCGCATCGGCCACCGCGCCGGCTGCGTGATCCGGCAGCCGTCGATGGGGCCCGTGTTCGGCATCAAGGGCGGCGCCGCCGGCGGCGGCTATTCGCAGGTCGTGCCGCCCGAAGAGATCAATCTGCACCTGACGGGGGACTTCCACGCCGTCACGGCCGCGCACAACCTCTGCGCCGCGTTCCTCGACGCGCACCTGTTCCACGGCAACGAGCTGAAGCTCGACCCCGAACAGATCATCTGGCGCCGCGTGCTCGACATGAACGACCGCGCCCTGCGCGAGATCGAGGTCGCGCGCGGCAGCAAGAACGGCACCCCGCGCCGCACCGGCTTCGACATCACGTCGGCGAGCGAGATCATGGCGATCCTCGGCTTGAGCAAGGACATCCACGACCTGCGCCGGCGTCTCGGTACGGTCGTCGTCGGCTACGCGACCGACGGGCGCCCCGTGACGGCCGAGGACTTGAAGGCGGCGGGCGCGATGACGGCGATCCTCAAGGACGCGTTGAAGCCGACGCTGATGCAGACGCTCGAAGGCACGCCGGCCCTCGTGCACACGGGACCGTTCGCGAACATCGCGCACGGCAACAGCTCGATCGTCGCCGACTACCTCGCGATCCGCGGGCTCGACTACGTGTTCACGGAGGCGGGCTTCGGCGCCGACATGGGCGCCGAGAAGTTCTTCAACATCAAGTGCCGCGCCTCGGGTCTGAAACCCGACGCGGCGTTGCTCGTCGCGACCGTGCGTGCTTTGAAGATGCACAGCGGCAGGTTCACGATCACGGCCGGCAAGCCGCTGCCCGAAGGCCTGCAGAAGGAAGACCTCGGCGCGCTCGAGGCCGGCATCGGCAACCTCGAGAAGCAGATCGAGAACGTGCGTATGCACGGCATTCCCGTCGTCGTCGCCGTGAACCGGTTCCCGGGCGACACCGACGCCGAGATCCAGTTCGTCGAACGCACCGCGATCAACGCGGGCGCATCGGCGGCACACGTGTCGACGATGTTCGCCGACGGCGGCAAGGGTGGCGAGGCGCTGGCCCACGCGATCGTGAAGGCCTGCGACGAGCCGCGTTCGTTCCGGCTGCTGTATCCGAGCGAAGCGAGCTTGAAGGAGAAGATCGAGACGCTCGCGACGAAGATCTACGGCGCCGACGGCGTCGACTACGAGCCGGCCGCCGAGCAGCAGCTCGCGATGTTCGAGGAGCGTGGTTACGGGCGCTTCGCGATCTGCATGGCGAAGACGCAATACTCGTTGAGCCACGACCCGGCGTTGAAGGGCCGGCCGACCGGGTATCGCTTCAAGGTGCGCGACGCGCGCGTCGCGGTCGGCGCGGGGTTCGTGATCCCGCTCGCGGGCGAGATCATGACCATGCCGGGGCTCGGCAAGACGCCAGGCGGCACGCGCATCGACATCGACCAGGACGGCAACGTCGTCGGCATGATGTGAGGTGGTGCGCCGTGCTGCGCGTGACGATCCTGCTCGCGCTGCTGCATGCCGGTTGTGCGCTCGCACCCTCGGGTGCAGCGCCTGCGGCACCGCCCCTGTGCGAACTGTTCGTGCTCGGCATCGCGCAGGACGGCGGCCTGCCACACCTCGGCTGTGATCGGCCGTGTTGTGCTTTGGCGCGCGCGACGGGGCGTGTGCTCTACCCTTCGTGCCTCGGCGTGCTCGACCACCGCAACGGCAAGCTGCTGCTCGTCGAAGCGACGCCGCGCATCGAGGACCAGGTCGCGATGCTGCACAAGCTCGCGGCCATCGAAGGGCGCGGGCGCCAACCCGTCGACGCCGTGCTGCTGACGCACGCGCACATCGGCCACTACCTCGGGCTCGCGATGTTCGGCCGCGAAGTGATGGGCAGCCAGCATCTGCCCGTGCACTGCTCGCCGCGCTTTGCCGCGTTCCTGCGCGGCCACGGGCCGTGGAAGCAGCTCGTCGAGCTCGAGCAGATCGAGCTGCACGAGTTCCAGGTGGGGGAGGTGTTCTCGCCGTGGGCTGGTCTCACGGTGCAGGCGTTCGCGGTGCCCCATCGCGACGAGTTCTCCGACACGATGGCGTTCGTGCTGCGCGGTCCCGAGCATGCGGTGTTGTTCGTGCCCGACGTCGATGCGTGGGATCGGGCTCCGGGCTTGCTGGAGCAGCTGCTCGCCGGCGTCGACGTTGCCTACGTCGACGGCACGTTCTTCGACGGCAGCGAGCTGCCCGAGCGCAACCTCGCCGAGATCCGCCATCCGCTGATGACCGTGACGATGCAGTTGCTCGCGGAGAGAGCACAGCAGCGCCCCGGTGCGATCCGGTTCATCCATCTCAACCACACGAACCCGGCGCTGCACGACGCCGCGGTGAAGGAGCGCGTGGTCGCGGCGGGGTTCGCGATCGCGGTGCAAGGGGAACGGCTGCGCTTGTAGGCGGACTGGTTCGTGCGCGATGCCCGCGCGGGTGTTGCAGGGCGGGACATCGAGCCACCAGCCGAGGTCCTCGTTGGTGACCACCCGATAGGTCCCATCTGGTGCGCGGCATCGGTCCCGCCGCGATCGGTGGTGCGCGCCCTTGACCGCGCGCGTGGCGGCGGTGAACTCGAGGCCTGTATGTACATGTACGCGCCGCGTCGCCGCCGTTCGGTCTGGTTCCTCGCCGTGCTCTGCGCGTGCGCCGCGACAGGGCACGGCGGGGGCGTGCGCTACGGCGCGGTGACGGTGGTCGCGGACGCGTGGGTCAGCTCGCAGCTGCCCGGCGAGCAGCATTGGGAGGTTGTCGCCGCGGCCCACCCGCGCGACGCGCGGCGGCTGCTCGCCGTCGGCCTCGTCGACCGCGGCGTTACGGCCACGCAGTTCCTCGCGGACGCCGTCGTCTACCGCTCGGCGGACGGCGGCGCCTCGTGGGCCATTGCGCTCGACCTGCGTGGCAAGGCCGCGAAGACGATCGACCCGTCGTGCTGCTTCGCCGCCGACGGAACTGCCTTCGTCGCTTTGATGCTCGCCGAGCGCGACGACGCGCCGTGGCAGCTCGCGCTGTACCGTTCGCCGGACGGCGGCACGACATGGTCGGGGCCGGCGCTCGCGCCGGGGTCCGCCGGCGTCGACCGCCCGTTCATCGCGGTCGCCGCCGTCGCCGACGGGCCCGCGACCGTCTTGGTCACCGCGCACCTGATCGACGCGCCCGGGCCGGTCGGAGCGCCGCGGCCGCCGCGGGCGCTCGCGCTGTTCCGTTCGACGGACGGCGGCGCGTCGCTGCAGCTGCCGGTGCTCGCGCCGATGCCGGACGGCGGCTGGTTCACGGCGCCGGGCGGCATCGCCGTGCTGCCGGACGGCGCGGTCGCGACCGTGTTCCACGTCGCGCACGTGTGGCGCCGCGACGCCGCGGGCGAACGCGTCGAGCTGTCGCCACCGCACCGCGCTCTGCAGTGCTTCGTTTCGCGCGACGGCGGCGCGACGACAGCGGCCGCGGGCACGATCGCCGAGCCGTCGATGCAGCCGAGCACGGTCGCGCTGGCGGCCGACACCTCAGGCGGCCCGTTCCGCGGCCGGCTCTACGCCGCGTGGGACGACGCCGCGCAGGACCTCTCGCGCGTCCGGGTCGCGTACTCCGAGGACGCCGGCCGGACCTGGTCACAGCCGGTGCTTGTCAGCGACAACGTCCCCTGGCCGCCGCCGGGCGGCGGCCCGGACGTAGCGATGCCCGCGCTCGCGGTGAACGGCGACGGTGTCGTCGGCGTCGCATGGTACGACGAGCGGGGCAGCCGCGGGCGCGAGCACCTGGGTCATCTCGGCTACGAGTGCCGCTTCACGGCGTCGCTCGACGGCGGCGAGACGTTCGCGCCGAGCGTGGTCGTCGCGTCCCCGCCGCGCGGCGTCGGCGCCGAATGGCTCGGCGTGCGCGTGCTGCCGCCAAGCGAGGAATGGGGCACGCGCGCAGCGTCCGTCAGCCTGGGCGCGCCGTTCCTCGGCCACACGCTGGGGCTGTGCGCCGCCGCGGACGGCGCGTTCCACGCCGTCTGGGTAGACCCGCGGGGCCCGCGGACGCAGGTGCGCACCGCGCGCGTCGACGTGGCCGGCCCCGCGGCGCGGAACGGTTCGCCGGCGCTCGCCGGCCTCGACGATGTCACGACCGACGTCGTGCTCGAGGTCGCGAACGCGCGCTACGACCGCGACGCCGAGCAGGTCACGGCGGAGCTGTGCGTGCGCAACGCGTCGCCGCGGACGCTGCACGCGCCACTGTGGGTCCGCGCGCTGACGTTGAGCGGCGGCCACGCGCGGCCAGTCGCGTTGGACGCGGACGCGGGCGGCAGCGGCGCCGGTGCGGCGTGGGACCTGTCGGCATGCGTTCCCGTCGGCGGCCTCTCGTCCGGGCAACGGACCGTCAAGCGCACAGTGCGCTTCGCGCTCGTCGACCTACACCGCGGCGCGCCGGAGATCGCCGGGTTCCGTGGCAACGTCGTGCACCTCGACGCGCGGGTGCTGGCCGCGCGCGACGCTCCTCGCTGACGTCAGCTCGCGATCGGCGCGCGTGAGGGATCATGGCTCACCCTGTCCAAGGGGAACTGGCTGCCCCTGTCTTGCCAGGAAGCCCGCGGATCGCGATCGAGCCATGGCTTCGGCCGCCCGCGGCGACACCGGATCGGTCCACGGTGCGCACTGAGCGGCCGATCCGCTGGCCAAGAGCGACGTGGTCCCGGTCGTCGGTAGCCAGAGAACCGGAGTCGTGGTGTGCGTTGCGTGACGGCTGTCCGTGTCGTGCGCGATGCACGTGGTGTGCGAGGGCTTGAGGTCTGTCGACGGTGGGCCCCCGGCAAGCAGGACGAGTCCGAGGGCTTGTCGCGTCGGGTCCGATGTTGGAGCATGCACTCTGGCCAACAAGCCCACGCAGCCGCCGAGCGCCGCCGCGGCGCTCGCGCCTGATGGGCATAGACGTTAACAGACACAGAAGAATGTCGCGTCGTGAGAAGCAGTATCGTTCTCTGGATGTCCTGGAGAACGAGTTCCGCCGCGCGTTCGTCGCCGAACTGGAGATGACTGCGCAGCACGACACGATCTGGGCCTACGTCATGAGTGAGCCAGTTTCGTACCAGGCCGAGCCCTGGTTCCGTGCTCGCCGCCAGACCCACCTCCTGGAGCAGGTCGAGGAGATCGAGAAACTCCGCGCCACTCTCGGCGAGCCAGCCGCCGGCACCCTCGCGGAGCTGTACCGCAACTTCTGCCGTTCACTTGTCGACACGCAGGACGAGCAACGCCTCGGCCCGCGTCGACTTGCCTCGCGCCTTCTCGAGCAGCTCAAAATGCTGTAGGCCTACCGAGGAGTGCTGCCCACCAAGGCGCTGCAACTGACAAGGCCGCGACAGGCCGCTCGAGCAACATCAACCGCGAGAGCTGAAGGGCTCGCACGCGGCTCAGCGGCAGTGGAGTCGGACGGACCGAACATCTGCCATGGGAAACACACCTCCATCCGGTGAGTCAATCATCAGAGCGGTGATCGAGCGCTACTCCCGACTTGATTCCTACTGCGATCGGGGAGCCGTCTACGGAGAGTCTCGGACAGATGGGCCCTACGCCGAAGTCACATTCGAAACCGCGTACGTCAGACCCAACCTGTTCAGGTTCGCGTTCGAGAGCCCGCACCCGTTCCCAGCGTTGAGCCACTTGATCTGGCGGTGCGTCGTGGGGTGCGATGGTACTCGGTCGTACCTCCGCATCGAGCCTCCTGGCAAACCCGCCGATCTGCGGTTCGAGGACAACGTGGCGACAGTTGTCGCGGGCGCCACCGGGATTTCTGGGGGCTC
>Ga0111538_10004641_pt1 | contig 19033 bp, 18 predicted proteins | sample SoiMethybrSBSTD1_FD_79669 | JGI IMG/M metagenome (GOLD analysis project Ga0111538, IMG submission 79669) | Bulk soil microbial communities from a Populus tree surrounding site in Tennessee, USA - Soil MetaG P. TD hybrid SBSTD1 (version 2)... | ecosystem: Environmental > Terrestrial > Soil >...
GCTCACCCTATACGCTAAAGACATAAGCAGTTAAAATATTCTTTTATTTAAGTAACGAATTATCGAATAAATGAAAAGTAATCATAAACTTTCAGACGCTTCAACTATGTCCTGGATGAGCGTTTTGTCGGCCTGTTCAGTATTATTTCTAGTAGTATCCTGTCAATCCAAAAAACCTGCAGAAGAAATGAGCCGTCGACCAGTTCGTTTAATAACCGTAGATCCAGGCCATTTTCATGCCGCGTTGGTTCAAAAATCAATGTATGAGGACGTGGATTCGGTAGTTCACGTATATGCGCCGGGTGGTAAGGATGTGGAGCTTCACCTTGGAAGGATAAATAATTTTAACACGCGTGCCGAGGATCCGACAACCTGGAAAGAAGAAGTATACACAGGTGACGATTTTTTTGAAAAGATGCTGGCCGACACCGTGGGAAATGTTGTAGTCCTTTCCGGAAACAACCGTAAGAAAACCGAATACATCTCACGATCCCTTGACGCGGGCCTTAATGTCCTGGCGGATAAGCCTATGGTTATCAACAGTGCCGGTTTTGAAATGTTAAAGACAGCGTTCGAAACAGCCAAAGAGAAGGACCTTCTGTTATATGATATTATGACTGAACGTTTCGAGATCACGACGATTCTTCAAAAAGAGTTGGCAACGATCAGCGACGTTTTTGGGACGCTTGAGACCGGATCTCCAGATAACCCTTCCGTGACGAAAGAAAGCGTGCATCATTTTTATAAATACGTCTCTGGTAGTGTGCTTACAAGGCCCGCATGGTTTATGGATGTAACTCAGGCCGGCGAAGGGGTCGTAGATGTAACGACACATCTCGTGGATCTGGTGCAATGGGAATGTTTCCCAGAGCAGTCATTAACCTATAACGATATCGAAATAATTTCAGCCAAGAGATGGCCAACGAAGATGACACGAAGTGAATTCGCAGCGATCACCAAAGTAAAGGAGTTTCCCGAGTACCTTAAGCCATATGTCGTCAATGACTCAGTACTAAATATTTATTGCAATGGAGAGATCAACTATAAGATCAAAGGTGTACATGCAAAAGTGTCTGTGACGTGGGCATACCGCTCCCCTGGCGATGGTGGCGACACACATTACTCGATTATGCGGGGAACAAAATCTGACCTGGTGATCAGGCAAGGTGCGGATCAACAATTCAAGCCCACATTATATATTGAGCCAAAAGGCAAGGATGCAAAATTTGAAGCGGTGTTAACGGAGAAAATGAAAAGTGTGGAAGCAAAATATCCTGGTGTTTCAATTAAGAAGATCGCAAAGGGTTGGGAGGTGGATATTCCTGCAAATTACAAGGAAGGTCATGAAGCGCATTTTTCCCGTGTAATGGAAAAGTACCTTGAGTATCTCAAGAACAAAAATATGCCTGCATGGGAAGTTCCCAATATGTTAACCAAGTATTACACTACAACAAAAGCGCTTGAAGTAGCGAATTCAACAAAGTGAAAATGAAGGTATCACTGTTTTTTATTCTTTTTTTTGTCGTTACCTTGTGCTTTGGTCAATCTCATAAGATTCAATCGGGAGTTTATGTTTGGAAACCTTCGAGAGCATCTACCGAACAAGTTTTGAACGGCAACACCACTTTCCTCGAGCCATTTCAAGTTTCTGTTGAGACATTGAAACCAGGAGAGAATCAAATTCCCACCAAAGAGAGTACGCGTTATGAACAATTGCTGATAATTAAGCAGGGGAGTCTGACCTTCAATTGGGATGGCACGGAGCGGTCGTTAGGTCCAGGAAGCATTGTGTTCTTGATACCTAATGAAAAAAAAGGACTTGAAAATAGGGGATCTACCGAATTGGTCTTTTACAGGTTAAAGTACACAGCAAAAACGGCTCCCGACATCGCCAGAGGGAAGGACAATGGAGGATCCTTTATTGTGAATTGGGATGAGTTGCCGTTTAAGCCAACAAATGTGGGAGGACGTCGCGATTATTTCAACAGACCTACCGCCACGACTACACGTTTCGAGATGCATGTAACGACTCTAAATGAAGGCGTCCCCAGCCATGCGCCTCACGAGCATGATGAAGAAGAGATCATCCTGTTGATGAAAGGCAATGCCACCATGACGGTGGAAGGTAGGGAATATCCCATTGCGCCGGGTGACTTTGTGTTTGCTGCTTCGCATGATTTTCATGGTATCCGTAACACTGGCAAGGGGCAATGTGAGTATTTTGCATTTCAGTGGAAATAGATGCTGTTGCCAAATGAAATATTACAGTACAACAAAAGCGCTTCAATTGGCGAACTCAACAAAATGAGAACTATTACATCAGGAGTTTATGCTTGGAAAGCACCAACTTCCCATGAACAGATCCTTAGTGGCAACACCACTTTCCTCGAGCCATTTCAGGTTTCTATTGAAACGGTGAAGCCTGGACAGAAATCGACAACGGGAAGTGAAGCAAATTCTACAGAGGAATTGCTTATCGTTAAAGAGGGACAACTTACTGTATCGTTAGAAGGTAAAAGCAAATCAGTGGGTGCCGGAAGTATTGTGTTTTTGATGCCAAACGAGAAATGCAATCCAGAAAATAAAGGGTCGAATGATTTGGTGCTATACAGGTTAAGGTACACTGCAAAATCAGGCTTCAACCTTACGCGTGGGGAAAGCCACGGCGGATCGTTCATCGTCGATTGGGACGAAATGCACTTCCAGAATACTGACATAGGAGGAAGACGCGACTTATTTGACAAACCGACGGCAACGTGTACCAGGGTCGAGATGCACGTTACGACGCTGAACGCGGGTCTGCAAAGCCACGCGCCACATCAACATGCCGACGAAGAACTTATTTTGTTATTGAAAGGCAATTTAACCATGACGGTCGCTGGAAAGAAGTATCCAATGGCACCCGGGGATTTTGTATTTATTGCATCTCGTGACTTTCACGGATTACGGAATACCGGAAAAGACCAGTGTGAGTACTTCGCCCTACAATGGGATATAAATAAGATCCGTTATGTCACAAAAATGATCCGGTCGGGAATTAGGAGAGTTGCCAGTCGATATCTTAATTGATCGAATTTTCCCCGTGATACATCGCTTCATTGTGGTTGTCCTCTTTGTTGCAATTACAAAGGTGTTCGCCGAGGACGGATACCGTTTGTGGTTGCGTTATGATCCGATTAATAATCCGGGGCTACTTAAGGAATATAAGGCAGCGATACAATCTCTCTATCTTGAGAAAACAACGCCAACGCTCACCGTTGCAAAGACTGAATTACTGACGGCCACGCGGGGTTTGTTAAGTGTTACGTTGAATTCAACGTCGAACGTAAATGCAAACGGCACATTGATCCTTGGTACACCAGCGGGATCAAAACTGATCGCTTCACTCAAGTTGGATGAACAGCTTGCTACGGTTGGCCCGGAAGGATACGTCATCATTACAGCAACTATTAAAACCAAACAGTGCACGATCATCGCAGCCAATAACGATGTTGGAGTATTATATGGAACCTTTCATTTTATACGACTACTTCAAACACATGAGCATGTAACAAGCCTTGCAATTCAGAGCGCGCCAAGGATTAAGTATCGAATTCTTAATCATTGGGATAATCTTGACCGCACGGTTGAACGTGGTTACGCCGGATTTTCATTGTGGGACTGGCACAAACTGCCCGATTACATAGATCCCAGGTATCTGGATTATGCACGCGCCAATGCTTCTGTCGGTATTAATGGTTCAGTAGTCACGAACGTAAATGCCAATGCACAGGCGCTTACACCACAGTATCTATCGAAGGTTGCGGCCCTCGCAGATGTTTTCCGTCCATATGGCATAAGGATCTATCTGACAGCGCGCTTTAGTGCTCCAGTTGAGATTGGAGGACTTAAGACGGCAGATCCACTCGACGCCGAAGTGAAGGAATGGTGGAAGAAAAAAGTCGCAGAGATCTATACATACGTGCCGGACTTTGGCGGCTTCGTCGTGAAAGCCAACTCCGAAGGACAACCAGGTCCCCAAAGCTATCAGCGTTCCCACGCAGATGGCGCCAACATGCTGGCAGAAGCGCTAGGCCCTTATCGCGGTATCGTGATGTGGAGGGCATTTGTGTATGATAATAACGTTCCGGAAGACAGAGCGAAACAAGCCTACAATGAGTTCAAGCCGCTGGACGGAAAGTTTCTAACCAACGTATTGGTGCAAGTGAAAAATGGTCCGATCGACTTTCAGCCCCGTGAACCTTTTCATCCCTTGTTTGGCGCGATGCCTTCAACTCCGTTAATGATGGAATTTCAACTTACGCAGGAATACCTTGGCTATGCTACTCATCTGGCGTACCTGGCACCGTTATTCAAGGAATGTCTTGACTCGGATACGTACGCAAAAGGTAAGGGATCGTTTGTCTCGAAGGTGATAGATGGGTCATTGGAAGGTCATAAGGCTTCCGGTATGGCAGGCGTTGCGAACATCGGAAATGACCGTAACTGGTGCGGACATCCCATCGCACAGTCTAATTGGTATTCGTTTGCCCGTCTTGCCTGGAATCCTGATCTGTCAGCCGAAGAAATTGCGAACGAATGGGTGAGAATGACCTACAACAACGAAAAAGAAGTGGTCCAGACACTGAGTCGTATTATGATGGATTCGAGGGAAGCTGTCGTCAACTACATGACACCTCTTGGACTACATCATATTATGGGGTGGGATCATCACTATGGTCCCGCACCATGGATCAAGGATAAGCCGCGCGCTGATTGGACATCAGTGTACTATCATCAGGCGGATAACGCAGCAATTGGATTCGATAGGACTTCTAAAGGAAGTAATGCGCTGAGTCAATACTCGCCTGAGGTGCAAAGGATATACGAACAATTGGAAAATTGCCCGGAGGAATACCTGCTTTGGGTTCACCACGTACCCTGGGATCATAAAATGAAATCCGGCAAAACGCTTTGGGAGGAACTATGTGGCCACTATTACAATGGTGCAGAGTCAGTTCGCAAAATGCAGATTGCATGGAACACTCTGCAGGGCAAGATCGATGAAGATCGCTTCAGACAAGTAAGAAGTCTGCTTTCAATTCAATATAAAGAAGCGATATGGTGGCGTAATGCATGTGTGCTTTACTTCCAGACATTTTCAAAAAAAGACCTGCCAGTCGGATTTGAAAAACCCGACAAGACGCTCGAGTACTATCAGAGTCTCGAATTTCGTTTCGCGCCAGGCATCAGGCCACGCTGGTGAGTCTTATTCGAATTGAATCGTGCCGAATCGTTGGATGTCATGATAGTTAGTCTGGACTGGTTGCCATGTCCAACCAGACTGACCTTCGTCATAATCGATACGATATAGATTTGCACGCCATGTAGTTCCCGATTTTGGGGGCACATTTTGAAGTGGCTTCAATAACACATAGGGAATAAAAAATTCACCGACCCATGAAGTAACGGTACCCTTATCATCTTTTATCACTTTTGTTGAGTGCCTGGTCTTGCGTGCGTCTTCGTAATGCCACGGCCTCCAGCCGAGGAAGTCACCGCCAAAATTTGGCACGAGTATAGGCAGCTCATAGTTCAGGGGTGAAAGTTCATATTCAAAATATAACGGTGTTGATTCATCCGTCCAGAAAAAGATCTCCACAACATCTTCATGCCAAAGGTCCAAGAAGTCTTCTTGTAAAGTGGCTGTTATATTCTTGTCTGAACAGTCGAACATACCGTATATACCTGTTTCTGAATAAAGGAGCTTTGCCCTGGTTTGATAGGTAGCCGATCCTTTCCGTTTGGGAAGAGTTAGCCATGTCGCTTTTTCCCAGGATGCAGAGAGACCGTCGCCTGTGAGTTCAAAATCTGCCGTACGTTTTACAACATGGTCAACTTTTTTTTGACTATATACCTTTCCAAGGGAAAGAACAAGTGAGGCTATAAGGCAGCTGTATAAAATCTTCTGGTTCATAGTATGCGATTAGTATCAAATACCGTTAATGGCAGATTTCTAACCATGTTGTAATTTATGTGCTACCGGAAGTAATTCTACATTTTACATTGAGAATTTTACATTTTAAATTCTAACCGCAAAATGTAAAACATCGAATGTAAAATATAAAAATTAGTCCTTCGCATTGTTGGCCTGCGCCGTAGGAAATCTAAAGACAAATCACGCTCATAATCAAGACGATTTTGTGTACGGACAAAGCGCCTGAATACCCATTCTCAATAGCCTAGGTTGGACGGTCACGCTCATTGTGCCTTATAACCTTATTTCCTTATTTCCTTATCCCTATCGCCTCCTATTGTGCCTAGCGACTAGTTTTATCCATTGTCGTAGTAGTTTTCGAGGGAAAATCATACTTTCATCGCCATCAAACCAACTACACCTGATCTTGCCATGAAAAAGTTTTATCTCATTGCCGTGCTGGTTGCTGTGTGCGTGGTCACACATGCACAGACAAATCCTATTCGAATTATCATGATTGGTGCGCATCCTGACGACTGCGACCAGGACGGGGGTGGGACTGCCATTCTTTTTTCTAAGATGGGCTATGCGGTAAAGTTTGTAGCAGTTACAAACGGTGACGCCGGACACCAGTCTGAAGGAGGTGGAATGTTAGCCAAGCGCCGGTTTGCCGAAGCGAAGGAAGCCGGTAAAAGATATGGAGTTGAATACGATGTGCTGGATAACCACGACGGAGAACTGCTTCCATCGTTGCAGGTTAGACTCCAGGTCATTCGGAAGATCCGTGAATGGAATGCTGATATCGTCATCGCTCCCCGTCCCAATGATTATCATCCGGATCACCGGTATACTGGTGTGCTCGTACAGGATGCGGCTTACATGGTAGCCGTTCCAAACGTAGCATCAGACACTCCGCCGTTGAAGAAGAATCCGATCTTTCTTTACTTCCAGGATTTTTTCCAGCGGCCTAATGCCTTCCGTCCCGATATCGCTATAGATATAAGTTCGGTCTTTGCACAAAAGATTCATGCCCTCGATGCACACACTTCACAGGTTTACGAATGGCTGCCGTGGATTGGTGGTTACCTGGATCAAGTCCCTTCTGACATATCCAAACGCGAGCAATGGCTGGCCACTAACCGTGCAGTTAGGATCACGCCAGAAGTACGGACTTCCCTCGAAAAATGGTATGGCAAGGAAGCTGCAGCTCAGATTCAGCATGCCGAAGCATTCGAGATCTGTGAGTATGGCACTCAGCCTAATGAAGCGGATATACGGCGTATGTTTCCAATGTTGAAGAAGAAGTGATAGTCGTAATAATGCGTCCTGTGATTTGTAGTTCTTGGTGGACATTGTGACGTGCACTTATGAATGCAGGGTCACTACGACCACAACGGAGGCACAACGAACACTACGTTTAAGCGTTAAAAATGCGTCGTGCGCTTTGTGGTTCTTCGTGGACTTTGTGACCTGCAATTCTAAATGTAGCGTCACTACGATCAAAAGGTAGCCACTACGATCACCCAGGCAGCATCAGAATCAAGTGACCGGGTTCGAAGGCTTATCGCATAATTATTTGTAGCTACACTAGTACCTCGCCTCAATGCCAAATACGTCTTTGAAGTAGGTGTCGAGAGAATCTGTTTTTGTCTTGTGGAAATCGCCACCTTCAACAACAATCCAGAACAGGCCGGCGTCGGCAGGAGTAATGACATACGTAGCGTCATCGGTATGAGCGCGTACTGATTTAGCACCTTCTTTGAAGTGGGAAAGAGTTTCCTGAAGCAAGTCGAACCTGGGGGTCATTGTCTCTTTTTATCAGTGCAAATTACGTAAACAACTTAATCTTCAGAGGCGATCAGGTGTTATTCAGCAAATTTTTTAATTTTTTTTTTACTCATTTCTCCTCTGAAATCTAATAGAAAAATCCCTTGAAGTTACGCTCATTACATAGGGATACCCATGTAGTTGGTATGTTGCAAGGTCAACAATAACCCACGCTCGGAGAGAGGAGAAAATCACCACACTTGTCAATTGATTCATGCTTATAAATGCGCGTTTTAGCACTATACAAGTTAAAGCAAAGCTTGAAGGTGTCGAGGGACTTTTGCTCGCGTCACGATTACAAAATTTACCAGTACTATGTGATGACAAAGCGTTGAGTTATTGTTCGACTCTTGAGTTTTTATCAATGGGAAAATGCAACAATAGAAGGATGTTACCTTGCGTTCTTAAGAGAGTAGATTAGGATAATTTGTACTACACCTGTATTTTTAGGAGGTAATTTCAGAGGAGAAATATCGTAAAAGGATTCTTGATGTATCGTAGCATTCACAACCGAGTCATCTCGAGGTATCCACTAACAAACAATCAGTGTCAAATTTTTAACTTTTAAATTCTAAAAACGCTATGGCAAAAAAAGCGAAGAAGGCTGCTAAGAAGGCAGCAAAGAAACCGGCGAAAAAAGCCGCTAAGAAAGCAGCAAAAAAGGTAGTAAAGAAAGCCGCTAAGAAGGCAGCGCCTAAGAAGAAGAAATCTGCGAGAAAGCCTAACGCAGCATTTATGGCAGCTCTCACTCCAAGTCCTACCCTTGCTGAAGTAGTAGGAAGCAAGCCGCTACCAAGGACTGAAGTCATCAAGAAGATCTGGGATTATATCAAAAAGAACGGACTTCAGGACAGTAAGAACCGAAGAATGATCAATGCTGACGGAAAACTGAAAACATTATTCGACGGCAAAGATCAGATCTCCATGTTTGAACTCGCTAAAGTAGTTAGCAAACATGTGAAGTAAATAACCGAAGCGTTATTTATAATAGCGCAAGCTTAAGGGACTCCTTAATGCTTGCGCTAATTTTTTTATGGGCCACGCGTAATTTTCGCCTGGCGATTTACTTCCATCTGATTAATTCTATCTTTATCACATGAAGCTCTACTTTTTTTCTGCCTTTCTTTTTTCCGTCATAACCTTATGCGCCCAACACAAAGTGGCAAAGCCGGAGATCGGCATTGTTGCTGATTTCGAGCAGGATAGTTTGCTTCACGCAAATGGATATAACTATTTGGTAGAGTCAATCGTGAAATGTTTTTCGCCTATCAAAATTTCGGATCAACAGTTCGAAGAGAGGCTAAAACAATTCAGCGACCTCCATACATCGGTCATTGCCATGAACATTTTTATGCCAGGGGATATGAAACTCGTTGGCCCGGAAGTGAAAGAAGAGGTTATACTCGCCTATGCCAAAACAGTTTTTGAGCGTTGTAAGCGCGCAGGAGTGACGATGGTGATATGGGGTAGTGGAGGGGCACGTCGTGTACCAGACGGATTCGACTACAACAAAGCAAAGGAACAGTTCATCAGCATCGCGGACAAAGTCTCTGTTTTGGCGAAAAAATATAAGATCAATCTTGCCCTTGAAAATCTCAATAGTACGGAAACTAACTTTATCAATACCGTGGAAGAGGCGTTTGACGTGGTTAACAAAGTTGATCAATCCAACTTCTGGCTTTGCGTGGATATCTATCACATGTTAATGGAAGGCGAGCCACCAGCGATTATAGCAAAAACCAAGAAGAAACTTATTCATGTTGATATTGCTGAAAAAGTAAAACGCGCTCCACCCGGAGTAAGCGGTGACGACTTCCGTCCATACCTTGCTGAGTTAAAGAAGCTCGGTTATTCTCGTAAGATCGTCCTCGAGTGCAGATGGGACGATCTGCCAAAGCAGGCTCTTTCTGCAAGACAAAATCTTCAAAAACAAATCAATGATGTGTGGGTGCAATGAACAATGCTTTGCCTGCCGAAGGTCTGCCTCAGAGGTAGCCGGGGTCAATGAGCAATGTAGTGTGCTTCGGAGAGTTTTACTCTAGACTGATAGTGAATTAATCGCAAAGGCGCAACGACGCAAAGTTTCGCGAAGATTGACTAACAAAAAGCCGTAAAGGGTATAGAATAAATTCTAAGGTAATCGTGACGCTTGATGATTCATTGAGTTCCCCGTTTAGGGGGTCAGGGGGTCGGACAAAGCCATTGCTCACCGACCAACGCCCATTGCTCACTGATCCATTTGGTCTAATTACCTTAATATGGTAATATAGCACGATAGCATTCCGCTATATTCAACTACGACTCAGAATGGAAAAGGTAATCGCCCAATCACGCTGGTACCGTCTTATTCCGGTGGCCTTCATAACCTATAGCCTTGCGTATCTCGATCGGGCAAATTTTGGATTTGGCGCTGCGGGAGGGATGGCAGAAGATCTGAAGATTACGGGTGCGATGTCTTCCTTGTTAGGCTCCTTGTTTTTTCTGGGCTACTTCTTTTTTCAAATACCGGGCGCGCTTTACGCCGCCAACAAAAGCGCAAAGAAACTTATCTTCTGGTCACTGATCCTCTGGGGTGCCCTCGCAACCGCCACGGGTATGCTAAGCGACGTACGACTACTTATAATCATACGATTCATGTTAGGCGTAGTTGAAAGTGCGGTCATGCCTGCAATGCTGATCTTGTTAAGCCGTTGGTTTACGAAGTCGGAACGCTCAAGAGCAAATACTTTCCTCATCTTAGGTAATCCAGCAACGATTCTTTGGATGTCTATTCTATCGGGATATCTTATCAAGGCGGTTGGCTGGCGTTGGATGTTCATCCTCGAGGGAATACCAGCCGTCGTATGGGCGTTTTTCTGGTGGAGGCTTGTGGATGATAAGCCGGAGCAGGCAAGCTGGTTAACAAATGACGAAAAACTCGCCCTTGACGAAAAACTAAAACAAGAACAACAGGGAATCAAACCTGTAAGGAACTATGGCGAAGCTTTCCGATCCCGTGTGGTTGTATTGCTTTGCCTGCAATATGCGCTTTGGAGTATAGGCGTTTATGGATTCGTGATGTGGCTTCCTTCTATCATTAAGGCAGCTCCAAATATGGATATCGTAACTACTGGATGGCTATCATCCCTGCCGTATGTCTTTGCAATCATTGGCATGTTCACCGCTTCTTACTATTCAGACAAGACCCTGAATCGAAAGATCTTTGTCTGGCCGCTTTTGCTAATTGGTGCAATCGCATTTTATTGTTCTTATCTAGTAGGTGCCGATAATTTCTGGTTGTCCTTCGCTTTACTTACCGTTGCCGGCGCTGCAATGTATGCGCCTTACGGCCCGTTCTTTGCCATAATACCTGAAGTCCTTCCTCATAATGTTGCTCCTGGTGCTATGGCGCTTATTAATAGTTTTGGCGCGCTTGGTTCATTTGTCGGCGCCTATATCGTGGGTTACCTGAACGCGACCACAGGCGGATTTGGTGCGTCGTACATTTTTATGTCGGGTTCTCTGTTTCTTTCTGTGATCCTTACCCTCCTCGCCGTTAAAGGAGCGACACCTGTTCCAAAGCTTGCTCTCGAAGAAAAGAGAGCATAGGCAATTTATATGAAGTGGCTTTCTAGACTCTATCTAACTATCATCGGCTGGAAAACTGGTAGTGTCCTTGATCCAACTGTTAAAAAATGCGTGCTCGTCGGCGCTCCACATACAAGCAATATGGATTTTCCGATTGCGCTTGGTACCCTCTACGCTTCGGGTGCAAAAGTGAGGTTCCTGGCTAAGAAAAGCCTCTTCAAATTTCCATTAGGTGTATTGATGCGTGCTATGGGTGGCATTCCAGTAGATCGCTCCAAGCACACTAACATGGTCGATATGATGATCGAAATGTTTGACAACAGTTCTTCGTTGATACTGCTGATCCCGGCAGAAGGCACTCGAAGTTATGTGAAGGAATGGAAGTCGGGATTTTATTATACGGCGTTGGGAGCAAAAGTGCCGATTGTGCTCGGCTACCTCGACTACGGCAGAAAGACTGCCGGATTTGGAGAGCTGTTCTACCCGACAGGCGACTATCAAAAGGATCTCGCCGAAATCAAAGACTTTTATCGTCAGTTCACGGCCCGCTATCCGGAAAAATCAAGCCTTAACTAAATTCGAACATCTTCGTTTCACTTTATGTCGGAGTCTTAATAGGATTTTTTTTCAATACCTTTCAAGTGAGCATCGGCAAATTATGCGTAACCCGCTAAAAAAAATCACCCTCGTCTTTATCCTGATCGCTATCCTTCCGGTTGCGCTTGTCATTTATGAACTCGATCTACTGAACAAGAACGAAGCCATCATTCGCGGAACCTATGAAAATCAGCTTGATGCAATTTTATATTCTGTAAATCAATATTCTGACGACGTCATTAGCAGCTGGGCCAATCGTATCCGTCTTGAAGCCCGAGAATCTTCAGTTGATAGTTTGTCTAACATCGAACGCTTGCAAGCTACGCTGAACCAAACGGATGTGGTCAGGTATGTATATTTTTCGGATTTGAATTCCAAGTCAACTGTGTATGCATTAAACGGAGACGACAGCTCCGTTCCCGAGATTAAAAGCGTTATGGACGGACTTGTTCGCGGGGAACGGGAACGTATTGAAAAGCTGGTTGAATACGAGCAGGCAGGGTTCCGAAAGATGGAAGCAATGAATGTAACTATTGGAGACAACGGAATGCCTGTACTTTTTGTATTGGATAAAAATCCTCAGAACTATAAGATCGGCGGGATCATCATTGATCTTCCATCCTTTATAGAAAATACCATCGGGCCCAAGATGCAGGGAATTTCAGGGGAAAAGTTTGTCATCTCTGCATTAAGCACTAAAGACGATTCTTTGATCTATACCACGGACCTTGAAACTCAAACCTCTACGTCTGCTGAAGCAATGACTACATTCAAAAGCCTGGTTCAAAAGAGAGAGTTTTGGATGCTTCCAGGGTATTACCTGGGCATATCGTTAAAAGGAGCTACGCTCGATGATCTTGTCAAAAGCCGAATTGCGACCACGGTAACCGTCCTGATTTTGCTCATCTCTGTCTTCGGTGCTGGTATAATCTTTCTTTACAGGAACGTCCGGCGCGAAATTCACCTTTCACAATCCAAATCTGAATTCGTTTCGAATGTATCACATGAGATAAGGACACCATTGTCGCTCATTGGAATGTTTGCTGAAACACTTGAAACCGGCCGAGTGACGTCCGAAGAAAAGAAGCAGGAATATTACGGTATCATCAGCAAAGAAACTTCGCGATTGTCGAGAATTGTAAATCGCATCCTGAACTTTTCACAGCTTGAAGCCAGCAAGAAACGATTTAACTTCGAACCAATACAACTTAATGACCTGTATCGAGCGATACAGGAAACCTACTTCCATCACATACAGGACAAAGGATTTACTCTTAAATTCGATGCTTGTGAAGATCTCGGACTTATTCAGGGAGATCGTGAAGCGATATCAGAAGCAATAATTAATCTTCTTGACAACGCCATCAAATACAGTCACGACAAGAAGCACATCACGGTGAAAACTGGCCGCGATTTTAGTTCCCGATACATCGAGGTGACAGACCAGGGAATTGGGATAGCTAAGAAACACCATTCTGAGATATTCGAACAGTTTTTCCGCGCCCCGGCAGGTGATATTCATACGACCAAAGGTTCAGGCCTTGGGCTTACACTTGTAAAGAAAATAATGGAAGCACATCACGGACAGGTTACTGTGGATAGTTCGCCTGGAAAAGGCAGCACATTTCGACTGAAATTTCCGGTACTTAAAGAAGAAGGCCATGCAATATAAGATCCTCGTAGTAGATGATGAACCAAACATGAGACTCGGATTGAAAGATAACCTGGAGTTCGAAGGTTATGCAGTAGATCTCGGAGACAATGGTATTGACGGTTTGAATTTGATATTAAAAAACAGCTATCATCTTATCTTACTGGATGTGATGATGCCTGGAATGTCAGGATTGGATGTGTGTAAAAAAGTTCGGGAGAAGGGTATTGCTACGCCTATCCTTTTGCTCACAGCCAAGAGTGAGGAAATGGACAAGGTATTAGGTCTTGAACTGGGAGCAGATGACTATGTCACAAAACCGTTCGGCCTTCGCGAACTTTTAGCGCGTATCAAGGCAATATTACGTCGTGGTGAACTAAAGGCTCCGGGTGCATCGACAACTATCGGAAAGCTGTCGGTCAATTTCGAAACATATACGTCTGAAAACACTGCCGGGCCAGTTCGAATGTCACACAAAGAATATGAAATACTCCATTACCTGTTGCAAAGAAAAAATGAGATTGTGACAAGGCATGATCTGCTTCAACAGGTATGGGGTTATGATGAAGCACCGACTACGAGGACCGTTGATAACTTTATTGTCAAGATTCGTCAGAAAATCGAGGAAGACGCGAATGACCCGAAGATCATCATTACTGTTCATGGAACCGGCTATAAGCTGATCCGTTAGCCGTTATCCGTTATCCGTTAATCGTGGGGACCCGCCCTATACCCTATACCTCTTCAACGATGACAACTTTTTACAATAGATTACTGCGCCGTGACATCTATTTTTTGCACCACCAGTATATTTACATTGTCAATCATCAACAAAAAAATCATGAACATCTATACTAACTCCCTCGGAAGATATTTTACGCTTCTGGTAGTTTGTGTTTTAACAATGACGGTCACCGGCTCTTGCAGCAGCGGAGGCAGTAGAAAAGTAAATTTGCGCGGATCATGGAGGTTTACCCTAGGCGATAACATGAGCTTTGCTAAGCCTAACTACAATGATTCGGACTGGGAACGGATATACGTTCCGGCCGCATGGCAATCGGAAGGATTCAGAAGATACAACGGGTATGCCTGGTACCGCACTACATTTGAGATGGACTTCGAGGACAACGAACCATTATACCTTGAATTAGGAAGAATTGATGATGTCGATGAAGTATATGTCAACGGTAGGCTTATCGGACGCACCGGAGGTTTTCCACCGGACTACTTCACTGCGTACAGCATAAAGCGGACATATGCAATTCCGACCAACTTTCTCGTGAAAGGCAAGAAAAATGTGATCGCTGTCAGAGTATATGATGAAGGCGGTGAAGGCGGTATCCTCGGTCAGTATAACGTGGGCATTTACAGTTACGATGATTACTACCAGGTGGGCTTCCCCCTGCTGGGAAACTGGAAATTCCATTTAATGGACGATGAAAAGTGGGCGAGTGAAGACTATAATGATACTGGTTGGGAAGATATAATTGCGCCATCTTATTGGGAAGATCAAGGCTTCCGCGATTATGACGGATTTGCATGGTACAGAAAGAAATTTACACTCCCCAAAGACTTTAAACCAAATGATATGGTGTTGTTGTTGGGCAGAATAGATGATATGGATGAAGTCTTCGTCAACGGCCAGAGCATTGGAAAGACTGGCAACCTCGATCGCAAATGGGCGCGCAACGAGGAGTGGCGCAAACCGAGAACATATTTTATCCCCGATGAGCTGCTGCGACCAGGAAAAGAAAATCTTATCGCGATCCGCGTCTATGACCAGGAACAGAAAGGTGGCATGTATGAAGGACCACTCGCGATCATCCCACGTGACCAGTACAAGGAGTTTTGGAGAGAATATCAGAGTGAAAATCACAGCTTTTACAGCTTGTGGTCTTTCTTGTGGGATTAGGATTTTTGTGTACGATCAGTTTAGAACATGAAGGATTTCAAAAACAAATTCAAATACATTTTTTTCTTCGTCGTATTTGGTTCACTATCGCTTACAAGGGCAGGTGCACAGGATAAGTGGGAAAGAGTGGTTAACCTGCATGGAAAGTGGAAGTTTTCTATCGGGGACAAGTCGCTGTGGGCCGACAAGTACTTCAACGACTCCAAATGGGAAGATATCTATGTCCCGTCGAAGTGGGAGGATGAAGGCTTTAACGGCTATAACGGATATGCATGGTATCGCACGTCCTTCAACGGTCAGGATATGCCCGGCAAGGACCTTGGTTACAACCTTGTGCTAGGTTATATCGACGACGTGGACGAGGTGTTTTTCAATGGACATAAGATTGGAGCCTCCGGCAGTTTCCCCCCGCGTTATCATACTGCCTACGACGCTCATCGCAGTTATTACATCCCTCCCGAATATATCGACTTCGCCGGGAAGAATATAATTGCTGTAAGAGTGTACGATTCGGAAATCGAAGGAGGTATTGTTTCAGGTGACGTTGGGGTTTATACAAGCAAGAATGACAAGGGGCTTGCCTTGAACCTACGCGGGGTCTGGGAGTTTAGATTGGCTAAAGATCGATTCAGCAGTGTAGGAGAAAATACACTTGCTTCGTTATCTGCGGAAGGATGGACCGACATAACAGTTCCAAGCGCGTGGGAATCCCAGGGGTATGGAAACTATGATGGAGGAGGTTGGTATAGAAAACAATTCGTTATTCCTAAGGAACTCCAGGGGGAAGATCTGGTCTTCTTAATGGGTAAAATTGATGATAGCGATAAGACTTTCCTGAACGGGAAACTTATTGGTTCAAGTTATGATCAATACGATAAGAGGCGATATTATTTTGTGAACAAGGATCAGTTTAAGGCTGGTGCTACTAATACACTAACTGTTTATGTTGAGGATCCGGGCGGAGTGGGCGGTATCTACGAAGGTCCGGTGGGCATCATCAAACAGGTCGACTTCAGCAAATATATCCGCTGGAGGTAAGGGTAAATGCAAGTAGGTTCAAATTTGATGACGGAATGAAAGATCGCGAGCTGACGGAAACACAAATCGAAAACCTCGTAGAATTAGTTCATGAACTTGAGGGTAAGCTCAAGAAGAAGAATTTACAGCTTACTGTTCTGCGCGGGCGGCTCAATAACGCAAAGCTGACCATTAAACGCCTGCAGGGGATAATTTCCTATCAGCGCGACCGCATCGTGAAGCTTTACAAAAACGATGTAATCGACTTAGAGCCTGGGATAGTGGCGAAACGGGGTCGTCGCACCTGATTTTTCCCTCCGAACGAGATAATTTCACTGGGTTTGACCTCACAATCTTTTTAATTTTGTAGTGTTGGATCAGCGCAACGTAGCGATAGCCGGCGTTGGATTTTGCAGGGCACGGCCTGCTTCCGCATTGATCCCATCGTTTTGAAGATATTGCCTTACCGGATACTTTACCATGATGTTCGCCCAGGTCAATTGCCCAGAAGTGCTGAACCCGGAGGAGCTTGATGCTTACCTCGAAGTCGGCTGGTTTCGAATGGGCCAGTCGGTCTTCACAACAAACTTCCTGAACTTCAGAAATAACTTTTATAGTGCTATATGGCTGAGGGTCGACCTGATGAAGTTTACAGGTGATAAAACCCAGCAAAAGCTGGCGAAAAGAAATAGCAGATTTGGACACATCATACGGAAAGCTTCGGTAAACGATGAAAAAGAAAGTTTGTACGCCAGGTACAAGCAGAACATCTCGTTCGAAACATCGGCATCGTTACGTCATTTGTTATATGGAAAATCGAGCCGCTCTATCTTTAATACATATGAGGTCTGCATCTATGATAAATCCCGATTGATAGCTGTAGGATATTTTGATTTCGGCGCCCATAGCTCTGCCGGGATAGCTTGTTTTTATGATCCGGAGTATAAAAAGTTTAGTCTGGGAAAGTATTTGATCTACCTTAAGATAGAGTATTGCAAGCAGTCAGGTTTGCATTATTTCTACCCCGGCTATTTTGTTCCGGGATATTCTTTTTTTGATTACAAGCTGGAAATTGCGCACGCAGAGCTCGAGTATCTTCAGCTTAGGACCAATCAATGGTTGTCGGTAGAAACATTCACGCCGGGCAACATTCCTTATCAGGTTATGAAGGAGCGGCTTATGGAACTTGGGACTCTGCTGACAGAGAGAGGCTTTCGAAACAACATGCTCAGGTATGAATTCTTCGACGCCAATTTGGTTCCGGAATTGATGGGCGCAGAACTATTCGACTTTCCATTGGTACTTTTCGTCGGTGAAAATGACGGCGACCTGCCCGAACATGTGGTTGTATATGATGTTTGTGAGGATTTATACAGGTTGTTGCAGTGTCGATCCGTATGGAAAACAAATTCTTCATCAGCTTTAAGTGATACCTTTTCATCGCAGGTATTAAAAACAGAGAAGGAAATATTCTCATCTTCGAAGGCTGAGGATATGTACAATAGACTGTCCGGAGAACAAAAACATCATTCCTTCCGGACCGGCACGTTTTGATTTCGTTGCCCATAGGTTGCGTAGAAACCTTTACTTAAAGTTTCCCGTGTACTTTACTATTCAGCATAAAATTTCCAATATGCGACTATGAGAAACCGACCGGATGCCATCCTTTCTTTGATAGCTGTTAATGCGATCTTTTATGTTATCACTTATCTCGTTCCTGGCATGGAAGAAAAGATGGTCAATCTTTTTGCATTGTACTTTCCGGGAAATGACAAGTTTGCATGGTGGCAACTCGTGACAAATATGTTCATGCATGGGGGCTTTACGCATATTCTCTTCAATATGTACGCACTATGGGCATTTGGCTCGCCATTAGAGATCATGTGGGGTAAGGGGCGTTTTCTTCTTTTCTACTTTTTGTCTGGAATTGGCGCCGGTGTGATTTATACGCTAGTGAATTATTATCAATTCCATAACCTGTACAATGAAGTGATAGCAATGGGTGTTTCTGCTGCCGATATTGACAAATTCCTCGAGCTGGCTAACCTGAATAGTTCTGTTGTACCAGAACCGTTCAAGACAAATCTATTGCATTTGTATTGGATCCCGGCTGTTGGAGCATCTGGTGCAATTTATGGAGTTTTGGTTGCCTTCGGAATGCTATTCCCGAATGCAAAGCTGGCATTAATTTTCCTACCAGTCCCGATAGCAGCAAAATATTTTATCCCGGTTCTCATTGCCCTCGATTTGTTTTCGGGAATAACCGGTTTCTCCATCTTCGGTGGTGGCATTGCTCATTTTGCGCATATCGGTGGCGCTATAATTGGCTTTTTGTTAATGTGGTATTGGAGAAAAATAGTTCCCGCAAGAAGACCAATTTGACTCGAAGCTCCTACTTAGATAAAACTACTTGAATATTGACTTATTGAATATTGATTATTCGATTCGAAGGGAACGTCCTTCCGACAATAATCAATATTCAATATGTCAATAAATCAACAATCAA
>Ga0111538_10004642_pt1 | contig 19025 bp, 12 predicted proteins | sample SoiMethybrSBSTD1_FD_79669 | JGI IMG/M metagenome (GOLD analysis project Ga0111538, IMG submission 79669) | Bulk soil microbial communities from a Populus tree surrounding site in Tennessee, USA - Soil MetaG P. TD hybrid SBSTD1 (version 2)... | ecosystem: Environmental > Terrestrial > Soil >...
CATTCTCGCGCAGCGCCTCATCCGCATTCTCTGCCCGGAGTGCAAGGAGCAGTACGAGCCCACCGATGTCGAGCTCCGATCCGTCGGCTTGACGCGCTCGAGGCTCGAAGGAAACGTCGTCTACCGCCCCGTGGGCTGCTCCAACTGCAACGGGACCGGTTACCGCGGCCGCAGGGGCGTTTACGAGCTCATGGAGATGTCCCCGGACATCCGCGAGATGTCCTTTCGGAAGAAACCCACGATGGAGCTGCGCGCTAAAGCCCTCTCCGAGGGCATGACTCCGCTGCAGCAAGACGGGGTACGTAAGATCCTCGCCGGCCTCACCACTTTCGAGGAGATCCTCACCATCACGCATCGAGCGGAGATCTGAGGATGGACGGCGAGCTGGCAGCGTAGAAGGAGCCACGGGAATGGTTACGAAACCGATCGGACAGATCCTCAAGGAGATGGGGATCCTCGCCGAGTACGACATCCAGGAGACGCTGCGCGCCCAGAAAGAAAAGGGCGGCGCGATCGGACAGCTCTTCATCGAGAAGGGCTTGGCGACGGAAGAGGATATCTTGCGCGCCCTGGCGATCCAGCAGGGCCTCGAAGTGGTCGACCTCGACAAGGTCGAGATCATGCCCGAGGTCATCGAGCTCATGGACGCCAACGCCGTCGAGACGTTCCAGGTCATGCCGATCGAGTACGACGGCACCACGCTGACCGTCGCGATCGCGCGGCCGGACAATCAGACAGTCCTCGGCGACCTTCAGTTCACGCTGCCCAAGATCGCTGCTTTCAAGGCGAAAGTCGCTGGCGAGGAGGCGATCAAACGGGCGATCAGCAGGTACTACCAGCAGAAGGGCGGCATGGACGAGTTCTTCGCGAGCGCCGCGGGCGATGCCAGCGGCAAGGAGCGCGCGAGCCTCGACGCTCAAGGCGAGGTAGACGTCAACGCCGGGCCCGTCGTGAAGCTCCTCAACATGATCCTCGTCCAGGCCATCCGCGACCGCGGCTCGGACATCCACCTGGAGCCTTTCGAGCACGAGTTCAAGGTGCGCTACCGCGTGGACGGCGTGCTCTACGAGATGATGCCGCCGCCGATTCACCTGGCCCGCGCCGTGATCAGCCGCGTCAAAGTCATGGCGAACCTCGACATCGCCGAGACTCGACTGCCGCAGGACGGACGCATCGAGCTCAATATTGGCGGCAATCCGGTCGACCTGCGCGTTTCGACGCTGCCCACGATGTTCGGCGAGAGCGTCGTCATGCGTATCCTCGACAGGTCGAACCTCGCGCTCGACCTCGAGAAGCTGGGTTTCCGACCCGATGAGCTGAAGCATTTCCGCCTCCTGTGCGAGAAGCCGAACGGGATCATCCTCGTGACGGGGCCCACCGGCAGCGGGAAGACCACGACGCTGTACTCGGCCCTCCACGAGGCAAACACGATCGACGTGAAAATCATCACGACCGAGGACCCGGTCGAGTACGACCTCGAGGGCATCGTTCAAGTCCAGATCAACGACGAGATCGGCGTCTCATTCGCCGCTTGCCTCCGCAGCATCCTGCGGCAAGACCCGGACAAAATCCTCGTGGGAGAGATCCGCGATCTCGAGACGTCGCAGATCGCCGTGGAAGCCGCGCTGACCGGGCACATCGTCTTCAGCACGCTGCACACGAACGACGCTCCGTCGGCGGTCACCCGAATGATCGACCTGGGCCTGGAAGCATTCCTCCTGACCGCGACGGTCGAAGGGATTGTCGCCCAGCGCCTCGTCCGGCGGATCTGCAGTCACTGCAAGGAGCCGTACGATCCTTCGGACCAGGAGCTCTACGAGCTAGAGCTGACCCGATCCGACGTCGAAGGGCGGCAGTTCCACTACGGCAAAGGATGCAAGAAGTGCAACCAAACCGGCTACCGCGGCCGAGTCGCCATCTTCGAGATGCTGGTCATGAATGACCGCCTCCGGTCGCTGATCATGAACCACGCGTCCACAGCCGACATCCGCAACGCCTCGAGAGAGGATGGGATGCGGAGCCTGCGCGACAGCGGCCTCCTGCACATCTACGACGGAACGACGACCATCGAGGAGGTCGTAAAGGAGACGATCGCCTCGACCTAACCGAGCCCGCCGCGGCAGGCTGCTGCGCCGCCGGCGCGGAAGCAAATCTGGACTTGGCAAGTACTTGATACCAGGTATGATCGGCCAGTACCGTAAGAAGTGTTCCCTGGCGGGTTCAGGTCTCCAGGCGCTGTCGGTGAAGGAGGATTGAGCATGCCCGTTTTTGCCTACGATGCGATCGATGCCAACGGGCAGAAGATCAGCCGTGAGGTGAATGCATCGTCGAAGGACGATGCCATTAAGCAGATCCGCGCCCAGGGCTTGCGCCCCACGAAAGTCCAGGTCAAGGCGGCGAAGCCCGCGCCAGCTGCCGGCGGCGCCAAGAAAAAGAAGGGGCTCATCCTCTTCGACCGCGTCAAGCAGGCTCAGATCGTCACGTTCACTTCGCAGCTGTCGACGCTCCAGGACGCCGGCCTGCCCATCGTGCGCAGCGTCAAGATCCTCGAGGGGCAGCAGCGCCCCGGAAAGTTCAAGGATCAGCTCGCCGCGGTATCGGACGACGTCGAGCAGGGCAGCACCTTCTCCGAAGCGCTTGCGAAGTTCCCCAAGAGCTTCGACAAACTGTACGTGAGCATGGTGAAGGCCGGCGAGGCAGGCGGCGTGCTCGACGTGATCCTCAACCGGCTCGCCGGCTTCATGGAAAAATCCCAGAAGCTGAAGAAGAAGGTGAAAGGGGCCATGATCTATCCGGCGGCGGTCATCACCGTCGCGGTCGTGATCCTCATCTTCATCATGATCTACGTCGTGCCCTCGTTCGAGGCCATGTTCAAGGACCTGGGGCAGAAGCTTCCGGCGCCCACGCAGATCCTCCTCTCGACGAGCCAGACGCTCCGAGGCTACTGGTACTTGATCCCCGGGATCCCGTTCATTTTCTGGATGCTCATGAAGTCCGTGACGCGCAGCGAGAAGGGAAAGCTCGCGCTCGACCGCCTCAAGCTCAAGCTCCCCGTCTTCGGCGTCATTATCAAGAAATCGTCGGTGTCGCGTTTCTGTAGGACGCTCGGCACCCTGATCTCGTCCGGCGTGCCAATTCTCGAGGCTCTCAAGATCGTCAAGGACGCCATCGGCAACCTCGTGATCTCGAACGCCATCGAGGAGGTCCACGGAAGCATCCGCGAGGGCGACACCATCGCGGGGCCACTGCGAGCCTCCGGAATCTTCGATGAGCTGCTTGTGAACATGATCGACGTAGGCGAGGAGACGGGTGAGCTCGACAAGATGCTCATCAAGATCGCCGACAACTACGAGACGGACGTCGACGTGGCCGTCGAAGGCATGTCGAGCCTCCTCGAGCCCATGCTGATCGTCGGCATGGGAGGCGTGGTCGGCTTCATCGTCATCGCGCTCTTCCTGCCGCTCATCGAGATCATCAAGAACATCAAGTAGCCGGGCGTCGAGGCCCTCAGCTCGGGCATCTTGTTCGACCTCCCGGCTCCAAGCCGCTTCGCGGCGCCAGCAGGGTAGCCCCTTAACAACACCCGTCCTCGTGGAATAAGCTGGGCTGTCCATGCTCGAGATTCGCCCAGGTCAGTCGCCCCGGCCAGGAGTAGGCGGGTGGGATCGCAGGCGGAGCTCTTTCCATTCCGCCACCGGCCAGGGACATACATGCTTCCATCTTCGCAGCAGCTAATCGACTACGTTCAGAGCACTCCGGGCAAGCGCACGCGAGAGATCGCCGCGCATTTCAGCGTCACGGACAACGAGTTCGAAGAGCTCGTCGATTTTCTCTTCCAGCACCAGATGGACGGCAGCGTGCTGCGGGTGCCGCACGCCGGCTGGGATGTCCCCGAGCGGACGAGCTACCGGGCGGGCACGCTCGAGGTGGCGCGCGGTGGGCAAGGATTCGTCCGCGTTGCGTCCGGGACGATCCAGGAGGAGGACGTGTTCGTGCCCCCGGATTCGCTCCGGGGCGCGCTGCCGGGGGATTTCGTGCTGCTGCGGCTCGAGGGGGCAAAGCGGAATGGCCGGGGGCGCCGTGAGATGGGCACCCCGGGTCGTCTGCGGGAAGGCTCCGTCGTCGACGTGCTGCGCCGGAGCCGCCGGCCGGTCCGCGGCAAGTTCTCCGCCGCGAAAGGCAAAGGCGGAATGGTGAAGCTCGCCGACCGGCGCTTCACGACCGAAGTCTACATCCCGCCGGAAGGCACGGGAGGCGCCCGCGACGGCGATCGCGTGCTCGTGCGCCTCACCGAGGAGCCTCCGCGCGGCGAGCACCCCAGCGGCCGGGTCCTCGTCCGCCTGCTCGACGAAGGGACCCATGCGTCGGACCTGGCCACGGTGCGTGAGCTCTTCGAGCTGCCCGGAGAGCATCCTGCCCCTGTCCTCGCGGAGGCGCAGGCACTACCGGCGGTCGTGCCTGGAGCGAGCTGGCCCGATCGCCTCGACCTCAGAAACCACCTGGTCTTCACGATTGACCCCGTGGACGCGAAGGACTTCGACGACGCCATCTCCATCGAGCGAGGCAAGTCCGGAGAGGTGCGCCTGGGGGTCCATATCGCGGACGTGTCGCACTACGTTCGGCCGGGCTCGCTCCTCGATAAAGAGGCCTCCGTGCGGGGGACCTCGATCTACCTTCCCGGGCAAGTGATTCCCATGCTGCCCGAGCGGCTCGCGAACGATCTGTGCAGCCTGCGGCCCGGCGAAGATCGGCTCACGAAGACCGTGAACATGACTTTCAGCGCGCGGGGGGAGCTGAAGCGGGTCGAGATCCACCGCAGCGTGATCCGAAGCCAGCGTCGCTTCACGTACGAGGAAGCGCTCGCGATCCTCAACTGGCTCGAGACCGGCAAGGGCAGCAAAGAACTGCCGCCGGACCACGCGGCGTACGTCGACGCGCTGCGGGCGATGGCGCAGGTGCGCGACAAGCTGCACGAGGCGCGGCGCCGGCGCGGCGCGCTCTACCTCGAGATTCCCAAGCTGCGCTTGACGCTCGACGCCGAGCGCAACGTGATCGGCCTCGGGAGGGACGAGCGCGACCCTTCGCACGCTCTGATCGAGGAATTCATGTTGGCGGCCAACGAGGCCGTTGCTCAGCACCTGATCGAAGCCAAGCTGCCCGTCGTGACGCGCGTCCACCCGCCTCCGGAGGATAAGAAGCTTAGCGACTTCCGACGCTTCCTCGACGCGCTGGAAGTCCGCTTCCAGGGCACCGGGACGCAAGAGGATCTCCAAAGGCTCATCGACCACGTGAAAGATGACCCCCTCGCCGGGGTCATCCAGCTGGCGCTGCTGCGCACGATGGGGCACGCCGAGTATATCAGCGGGCCGGGGCTCCACTTTGCGCTCGCGACGGAGGCGTACTGCCACTTCACGTCGCCGATCCGCCGCTACCCGGACCTCCTCGTGCACCAGATCCTCGACCAGCGTCTGGATGGCCGGCTCGCGAAAGCTACCGTGCGCCGCGAATGGGACGAGCGGCTACCGAAGGAAGCCGAGGAGTCATCGCGCCTCGAGCGCCGGGCGGAAGAGGCCGAGAGAGACATGACCTCCCTGCGGCTCGTGCGATATTTGAAGCCGCTCGTGGGGCAGGAGATGGACGGACGAATCACCTCCGTGCACCCTTTCGGCTTCTTCGTGCGCGACGAGAATTCGCTCGTCGAGGGATTGGTGCACGTAGCGACGCTCGGCGACGACTTCTACGAGTTCGATCCCGAAGAGCGCTGCCTCGAGGGAAGGCGGCGGCGGAAACGTTTCGGTCTGGGAGACCGAGTCCGCGTCGAGCTCGTCGAAGCCGACCCGGACGAGCGCGCCATCAGCTTCCGTTTGAAAAAGCGCATCGGAGGCCCACGGGCATGACGCGAGCCAAGGACGGTAGCTCGCCGGCCTGCGAGGTCATCCTCTACTGCGACGGCGCGTGCCGCGGCAATCCGGGCGTGGGAGGCTACGCGGCTCTCCTACGCTCTGGCGGCAACGAGAAAGTGTTGAGCGGCGCGGAAGCGCACACCACGAACAACCGCATGGAGCTCACGGCGGCGATCGCGGGGCTCGGAGCTCTCACGGAGCGCTGCCTCGTGCGGATGCACACCGACTCCCAGTACGTGAAAAAAGGCATGACGGAGTGGCTTTCGTCCTGGCTGAAGCGGGGTTGGCGGACGAAAGACAACAAGCCGGTCTCGAACCGCGACCTGTGGGAAAAGCTCGTCACCCTGTGCGCCCGGCACGACGTCAAGTGGGAATGGGTCGCGGGACACTCTGGGAACGAGCTCAACGAACGGTGCGATGCGCTCGCCAACGAGGCCATCGACCGTTTTCTCGCTGAAGGCGGCGACGGATAAAATCGGGGCATGATCCGCCCTCCGCTGTGCGCACCTCGACGACCGCGCTCGGTTGCGCCAGCGAGTGCCGTGCGCTGTCGCAGCGTGTTGGGGAGGCTGCGCGGATGCGTGGCAGCGCTTGGGCTCGTGCTCGCGGTCGCGTCGGTCGCGGCCGGCGGCGACGAAGCCGGCGCACGCGTCGAGACGCGACGAGCCGCTGGGGAAGACCGCCGGCGGCTCGCGCTTGAAGCTTTCGTGCGCGACACGGCGGCGTCGGCGCTTGCCGAGGTCCGAGCGAAATACCGCCTGCCGTCCCAGCTCGGGGTCCTCTGGGTCCTGGACGCGGCCGCGGCCTCATCCGGCGTTCGGACGGAAGCTTACGAGCTCGGCTCCACAGCCGTCGAAAAAGGTGAGGCCGTGGTCACCCTGCCCGCGCGCAAGTATCTCCGCGCCCCCGAGAGCGCACTCTCCGTGATCCGTCACGAGGCGGCGCACGCTGCGCTCGCGTCGGCCCTCGGCAGCGCGGATCTCTACCGCGCGGTCCCGCGCTGGTTTCGGGAAGGGCTGGCGATCGTCTTCTCCGGCGAAGGCGAGCTTGCCACCGCGGAGGCGGTGGCCCTTGCCGTCTACGAGGACCGTGGAGCTTCGTCCTTCCTCCTCGGCATCGACAGCGCCCAGGTCTCGCACGCGGAATGCCACCTCGCGGTCGCGTTTCTCGAGGAGCGTCTCGGGCAGGACGGCTTCGAGCGCCTCGTGGCGGAAGTGGCGCGCGGCGGCGACTTGGCGGCGGCGATCGAGAAGCTCCTCGGCGATCGTCCCGACGCGTTTGCTGCCCGGGCTCTCGAGAGCGCCCGCCGCCGTGTCTCCGCGCTCTGCCCCGAAGCTCGCGAGCGCCGTTCGCGGGCTGCGCTCCGCCTGGCCGCGAGTGGCGACCCAGCCTCCCTGGCAAGAACCGCGCCAGAGCTCGAGCTACTCCTCGCGGAGGATCCTGCCGGACCGATCTCCGGGACTTGCCGTTACTTCCTCGCGAAAGCGGTCGTGGAAGGGCGCAAAGACTCCTGGGCTGTCCGTGCGCTTCCCGCGCTCGAGCGTATCAGCCGGTCGGGTGGGGCGCTCTGGCGCGCCGAAGCGCTCGTCCTCGAAGGGGAATGCCTGGCGGAGCTGGGACGCGTGGCCGAGGCGCGCGAGCGATGGGGCGAGGTTGAGGAAGTGTTCGGGGAAGACTCCCGTCCGGTGGATCGGGCGCGGCGGAATCTCGCGGCGACGCGAGTGGTACAATAGCGCCTTCGCCAGGTTAGGAGCCTTCCGGCGCTCGTAGATCCACCGTACCGGTGCCGGACTTCCCGCCCGCCCCTCTCGCACGAGACGGGCTCACCTTCCCGCCCAACCATCTCGCGACCTGGAGCAAGAAATGATAGCTGACGACCGGTCTCCCGGCCGGAGCCCGCCCCGATTCTGCCTCTTTGCCGCGGCGGTCATCTTGTTGGTTGGCTGCGGCATCGTCGCACTCGTTCCCGTGGACGAAAGCCACGATGCTCCCACCGCGCTCCACTTCAGCTCGGACCACACGCCCTACCGAACGAGCGATGTGATCTTCAGCCACGCGATCGAGGCGCACGCGGGGGAGCCCTGCTCGACGTGCCACTTCGGCACGGCAAGCCAGGAAAGCACCGGGGTTCCGGCGCCGGGTGCAGCGCGCGCGGATCGGCCACGAGTTGAAAACGTGCTGCTGCCATCGATGGCCACGTGCTTCCGGTGCCACGACGGCACGAGCGTGTCGAACGATTGCATCACGTGCCACCTGACAAACCGGAAAGATAGGAAGCCCGGGTTCCACGACGGCCTCTTCCCCCGACACCACCGGGAGATGGCCGACGCGGAGGAGTACAAATGCGCGCTCTGCCATATCCAGGGCGACTGCAAGGGCTGCCACGCGGAGCGGAAGCCTCTCTCGCACACGCCGCGCTTCGAGCGATCGACGCACGGCCGGTTCTCCACGCACGACCGCCGCTCGTGCGCGACGTGCCATGAAACGGCGTTCTGCGAGAACTGCCACATGCAGCCTCCCCCGGACCACACGCCCGCGTTCATGGCGGGAGGCGCGCACAAGCAGGCGGCCCTCGTGCGCGGCGGCCGGAGCTGCCTCGTCTGCCACCGCTTCGAGGACGTGTGCGCGGAGTGCCATCGGTGAAACGCGGTTCCCGAAGGCTCGGGCTGCTGGCGTATTGCTTGGCGGCTTGGTGGAGCGCTGCGGCGTTACCGGAGAAGGCGGCCGCGGAGTCGTCCTATGCTCCGCCGGCATCGGACGCGCCAGCATCCGCCGCGGAAAACGATGCTCCGGAGCCGGAAGGCTCGGAAGAAAGCTCCGGCGAGGAGCCCGAGCCGCCGCCGTCGGGGGGCGCCTCGAGCTTCTGGAGCGACCCGACGCTCGGAGGCAAGCTCCACCTGACCTACCGCATCCTCTACACGGCCCGCATCTATCAATTCCACAGCTACGAGCAGCCGTTCCCTGTCACGAACCCGTCGTCGAGCGCCATCGACGACGAGCAGGCCGATGCGATCAGGGAACGGCACAAGGACATCTCCGACCAGGAGCTCGATCAGTACTTTTCGCTTCACCTCGAGCAGCTTCCTGTTCTCGAAGGCAGATCCAAAGTCATTCAATCCGCGGGGGGCGAAGCGTCCTTTCGCTACTTCAAGGACATCGATGGCAGCCCCGCCGGCGAGGAGGCGCACGGATTCTTCGATCGCTACGACGGACGCCAGGCGTTCCAGCTCGCCACGCTCAACACTCGCGTGGAGGCGCTCGATCGCCACCTCGAGCTCATCGCCGGACGCCAGTACGGCCGCGAGGCGGAATGGCTCCATTTCGACGGCGGCACCGCCACGTTGCGAGGGCTCGAGGTCTTCGGCCAGGAGACGGAGCTCACGGGCTTCGCCGGCTCGCGCGTATATTTCTATTCCCGCTCGGAGTCGCCCTGGAGCGGTCTGGCCCCCCAGGGCGAGGGAATCTACGGCGGCCACTGGAAGACGTGGCTTTTCGAGTCGACCCGCCTGCGCGTCAGTGACGTCTACTACATCGACAACAGCCTCGAGATGGAAGCGCGCCACGATTTTTCCCCCGAGGCCTGGGCGTCCCTCGTCTACCGCATGGTCAACGAAGACCCACATTCGGTGCTGCTCGAGGGCGCCTGGGACTGGCTCCAGCACACTTTCGCGCTCTACTTCTTCTACGTGGGCAAGCTGGGAACCAACGCGGACGACTTCAACTTCGACTACACGCAGTCGAGCCGGAAAAAGAGCTTCGCCAACCGCGACATCTACTTCAACATCGGCGACATCGCCCCGTACGACGAGCTGACGCTCGAGCTTCGCAAAGGCATTTGGACGTGGCTCGGCGTCTACGGAGGCGGCACGGTGCACCGCCTCCGGCAGCGCAGCGCGGAGGATAACTACAACACGGACTGGCAGGAGGCGTGGCTCGGTGTCGACGCCACGGATCCGCTGTGGAAGGGGCTGACCGGCCGCGCGTTGGTCCGCTACGTGCACACGGACTTGCCGCGCCGCCAATTTCGGCTGAACGTGGACGACACCCTCAACAACGGCGTGCCCGATTTCCAGGCCGAGGACGCCACAGGCACGGGGGAGCCCAGCTACCTCGGCGTGGAGGCCCTCATCGAGCAGGATTTCCAGCGGAAAGTCGCCGTCGGCGCGACGGCAGTCCTCCGCGCCTACAATCAACAGAGCAATTTTGCCGAGCTGGATGGTCTTACAGCGTCGAGCCTGGGGGCCTACGTGCGCTGGAGGACGACCGCCTGGACCCAGCTCTATCTGAGCTACGCCTACGACACCGACTATCGCTACTTCAACCCCGACTTGGACGCTCTCCACACACTTCGGCTGCAATTCCAGGTCAAGTTTTAGAATAGAATGTGGCCGACCTGCGCAGTTTCGCGGCGCGCAGCCCACTCTAGGCCCGGCAGGGCCGCCCCGTGCGGGGTATTGCCCCGACGGCGCGGAGGAATACAATTCTACGTTTCGACTACCATCCTCTTAACGCCGGCCGAGCCCGAGTGCCCAACCCGTAGCCCCAGCACGGAATATCCCCCGCTCAAAAGATCCCAGCCCCGAGCATCACGGAGACCCTGTTCTATGGTGAAGAAAGCTTCCAGCAACCTCAACGCTTGGGAACGCCTCATCGCGTGGACCGCGGAGAACCAGAAAGTGATCATGGTTGTCCTGCTGATCATCCTCGCGCCGTCGTTCGCCATGACGGGGCTCTTCACCCGCTCATTCCAGGCGGATAACGAGGCCGCTCTGTTCACGCGGATCCGGGGGCGATCCATTACGCAAGGCGAAGCGCAGCGCGCCCGGATCGGTCTGGAAGCGGTCCCTATGGTCCTACGGCAGGCAAGCCGCGTCTTCGAGCCCATGCCGGCTCCGCTCGCCGCCGCCGGCGCCGCGTTGCAGCCGGATCAGGACTCGATCCTCGACCTGCAGACTTTCTTCATGCTCAAGATGAAAGCTCATGAGATGGGCATCCGCGTCAGCGACACGGAGCTTGCGCAGTACATCCACGAGCTCTGGCAGCGCATCGAGGCCGGCAAACGAGCTGCGGACGACCTCGCGATGCGGCCCCAGCCCAAGCCGGATGATCGCAACGCGATCTTCCAATGGCAGATGGATTTCATGCAGCTCACGAAAAAGAAATACGACGACCTGCGCGGCACGGATGGCAAGGCTTTCGACCCCGACTCCTGGGCCAAGTACGTCGGCGCGTTTGTGGGGCACTCGAGCCTGCCACTTCCATTCTTCGAGGAATCGCTGCGCGATGCATGCGCCATCGGCAAGCTCGAGAACTACGTCCGTGGCTCCGTCGTCGTCACTCCGCAGGAGGCGCTCGAGAGCTACCAGAAGGAAAGCCAGCAGCGGAAGCTGAGCTGGATCGAATTCAAGCTGCCTGCCGACGCGCTGGCGAAAGCTGCCGCAGCTGTGCCGATCGCGAACGTCAAGAGCCACTACGAGCTGAACAAGGACAGGTTCAAGAAGTCACCCTCCCTCCGCGCCACCTGGCTTCTCCTGCCGAAAGAGCATTTCCTCGAGGAAGCCAAAAAAGTCGTCACGGACGATGACCTGAAAAAGCACTACGCCGAAAACCGCAACGACTACCGCACGTCGGCTCTGCTCGCGACGGAGACCGAGTTCGCCGTGCGCAAGCCGGAGGAGAAAACCGCCCTCGACACGAAGCTCTACCAACCTTTCGAAGAGGTCAAAGAGAAGGTGCGGGAGAAAGTGGTGGAGACGCGCGGTCAAACGGAGATGCGGACGTTCTCCGAGAAGCTCCGCCAGCGGATCTTTCCGCCCAAGCCCGGCGCCGACGCCAAGGCCGTGTCGGACACCCCCGCCGTCGGCTTCGACGTGCTGGCCAAGGAGTTCCCTTTCCTCAAGACAGGCACCACGAGCTTCGTCGAGCGAAAAGATGTGAAAGACGCTTTCGGCGACGCGTACTCCTTCGCCGTGGAGTCATGGTTCCGCTTGATCAGCGAGAAGAAGCCGATTCGCCCGGCCACGAGCTACCAGGGCGAGAAGGGGCAGATTTTCTACACCAAGGTCGACGTGCGGCCGGCGAACTTCCTGCCGCCGCTCCCCGAGATCGAGCCGCAGGTGCGGCAGGATCTTGCCAAGCAGGAGATGCTCGAATCGCTGGAAAAAAGCGCCCGCACCTTGTCGGAGAACAAAGAAGGCGCAGCGAAGGACCTCGATGCCGCAGCCAAGGCCGGACTGGACCTCGAGCAGTCCGGAGAAAAAGTGCACGTGACCGGCAGCGAGGTCCACACGTCACTTTCGTTCGTGGCCTCGCACGGACCTCTCCTCGTGCCCAAGGCGGCTACGCCGAAAGACGAGAAGTCGAAAGACGCGACCGATCTGGATGAGGACGCGGCCGGAGACAACGAGGAAGAGCATCCTGCGCAAGAGCGCATCCTCGCCGCGGCGTTCGGCCTCGCAGCCGACACCGGCACGACGCCCGAGACCGTTGCCGGCAAGACAGCCGTGACGAGCGACCAGGCCGTCGGAGCGGTCTACCTGCTCCGCGTCGACGGAACTAAGCCTGCCGACCCCGCGCGCTTCGAAGCCGCGCGTCCTGGTATCGAGCGCAAGCTGTGGCAGCAGAATGCCGATTTGCACTTCTCGGCGTGGTTGAAATCGCTCCGCGCCGAGATGCTGCCGCCCCAGAAGCCCGAAGCCTAGTTAACTTCCCGAAGGCGTTCGACCCAGGAGAACGGCGCCGGAGACTGGCGCATGAGATCGGGAACGGCGTTTATCCGGGGAGATGCTTGAGGAGGGCGGCTTCGATCTGGTCCGCGCAGCGGCGGTACTCGTCGCGGTTTCCGCCGACCGGATCCACGACGCCCTCCTGGCGGAGCATGTCGACGCGCGGCCGCGACGCGGGCTCCAACTCGGCCGAGAGCGACTCGAGCAGCTCGAGGTGGGAATGCCCGAGCGCGAAGACCCGATCGACTTGCGTGAGGAGGTCGATGGTCACGGGCTGCGAGACGTGCCGCGAGAGATCGAGGCCGCGCTCGCGCAGAACGTCGACCGCATACTCGCTGGCCGGCGCCCCGTACGCGGCCAAAGTGCCCGCCGAGGAGATCCTGTACCCCAACTCTTGCAGGTCCTCGATGGCCTTACCGAGCCGCTGTGCGAGCCGCGCGCGGTAGATCGCGGCGGCCATTGGGCTCCGGCACGTATTGCCCGTGCAGACGAAGAGCACCCGCCGCCCCTCGAGATGTTGATGCACCATCTCGCGCGTGATGATTCCTTCGCGGAGTATCTCGTAGCCTTCGCCGTCGACGCGCACGACAGTGGACGGCTGCTTCAGCAGTACGGTGCCTGCGTCGACGACCGCATCAATCGTGTCGCCGAAATAGCGGATCACCTCATCCGCGGAGAGAGCTGGGGGCTCTCCCGAAGGATTGGCGCTCGGAACGAGGAGGGGCGCTCTCACGCGCGCGATCAGCTCGAGGGCGACCTCGTCAGCAGGCACTCGCACGCCGACGGTCCCGGCTCCCAGGCGGGGGCCCGAAGGGATGACCAGCGTGATGGGCCCCGGCGCATAGCGATCGAGGAGCTTCCGTGCCGCGGGCGGGATCTCGCCGGCGATCTCGTGGATCTCCGCCACGGAGCTTAAGTGATAACTGAAAGGCTTTCCCTCCGGCCGCCCTTTCAGTGCCTTGAGGCGCTCCACGGCTTCCGGGTGCCGCGCGCTTGCACCGACGCCGTAGACGGTCTCGGTCGGGAAAGCCACGATCCCGCCCTCGCGCAGGATCGTCGCTGGCGTCTCGAGGACCGCCGGATCAAAACTCCGTCGATCGACCTGAAACACCTGAGGCATTGCGGCATTGTGGAAGGAGCGGCAAGAATTGTCGATCGAGAAATCGTTCGGCTCGCGGCGACTTCCTTTTCGCTTGCGGAAGGAGTGTGGAAGGGCGAGTTTAGAGGCCGTTTCAGAACCCCATCCTGGCTTCCGCCGGCTGCACGGCCGCGATGCCGCCTCGCTCCCCGTCGACCCACCGTAACAGCCCCTTCGCTTCGCCGAGGAACACATGGCCGAAACTGCCGAATCACGAAGCCGCGTTGACCGTCCCCGCTCCTCCCCGCATCGTTCGTGGGGCTGGGCACCGCTGGCAGGCTGCGCTCTGCTTTCCACGGCCCCTGTCCTGGCTGGGGACTGGCCGCAGTGGCGTGGTCCCGACCGGGACGGCATCTCGAAAGAGACGGGCCTCCTGAAAGAGTGGCCCAAGGACGGGCCGAAGCTTCTTTGGGAGACGGACGGCGTGGGTGACGGCTACTCCACGCCCTCGGTCGCCGGGGACCGGCTCTACTTGCTGAGCAATCAAGGCCTCGATGACGAGCGCGTGCAGGCGAGATCTACGAGCGATGGGAAGGAGATCTGGACCGCCCGTATCGGCAAAGTCGGTAATCCGAACCAGCAGCCGAAATATCCCGCGGCGCGCTCCACGCCGACGGTGGTTGGCGAAGACCTTTTCGTGCTCGGCTCCGACGGCGACCTAGCCTGCTTGTCGACTGCCAAGGGCGAAGTGCGCTGGCGGAAAAGCCTTCGCGCCGACTTCGGAGGTCAGCCCGGGAAGTGGGCCTACTCCGAGAGCCCGCTGGTCGAGGGGGACAAATTGGTCTGCACTCCGGGCGGTCCCGACGCCACGCTCGTCGCTCTCAACAAGAAATCCGGCGAGGTGATTTGGAAATCGCCCGTGCCTGGCGGAGACGCAGCGGGCTACGCCTCCGTCATCCCCACCGAGGCGGGCGGTGTGCGCCAGTATGTGCAGTTCCTCGCGCAGGGCGTCGTCGGCGTCGAGGCGAAGAGCGGGAAGTACCTCTGGCGGTACGAAAAGACGGCCCAAGGAAGCCCCGCGAACATCCCCACGCCCGTCGTTCACGACGGGCTCGTCTACAGCGGCGCGGGCAGGAGCGGCGGCGCCCTCGTGCGGCTCAAAATGGAAGGCGACAAGTTCACAGCCGAGCAGGTCTACTTCAGCGCGAAGCTGCCCACGGCGATCGGTGGAGCAGTGCGCGTCGGGGATCACATCTACGGCTGCTCCGGCCAGGCGCTCGTATGCGCGCTATTCGAGAGCGGCAACATCCTGTGGTCGGAACGGAGCATCGCTCCAGGGTCGATCTGCTGGGCGGAGGGGCGCTTGTACTTGCACGGGGAGAACGGAGACGTGGCCTTGGTGGAGGCGACTCCCGAGGCATACCGCGAGAAGGGCCGCTTCACTCCGACCCACCTGCCGCAGCACGGGCAGTCGAAAGCGTGGGCCTACCCCGTGCTCGCCGGGGGACGTCTTTACATCCGCGACCTCGGGAAGCTCTGGTGCTACGACGTACAGGCCACGCCGGCGGGGAAATGATCTCGCGGAATACGCGCCTGCGCCGGTTCAACCCACCAGCTGACTCAGAATCCAAGAAAGAGCTCGAATCATGTCCCTTCTCGTTGTCGGCTCCGTCGCCTACGACACGATCAAGACGCCCCACGGCGAAGCTCCCGACGCGCTGGGCGGCGCGGCAGTGTACTTCTCTCTCGCCGCGAGGATCTTCACGCCGGTGAGGCTTGTCGGCGTGGTCGGCGACGATTTCCGCGACGACGACGTCCGCCTGCTCGAGGCGCGCAAAATCGACCTCGGTGGGCTCGAGCGCGTGCGCGGGGGGAAAACTTTCCGCTGGTCGGGCGAATACTCTCCCGACATGAATCGGCGCGAGACGTTGTCGGTCGAGCTGAACGTCTTCCAAGACTTCCGCCCCAAAGTGCCTGAAGCCTTCCGGGACTCTCGGTTCGTTTTTCTCGCTAACGCGTCGCCCGTCACGCAAGCCAGCGTGCTCGATCAGATGGATCGCCCGGACTTCGTGATGGCGGACACGATGGACCTTTGGATCCAGACGCAGCACCGTGAGCTCGTGGACCTGCTCGGCCGCATCGACGGGCTGCTCCTGAACGACTCGGAGGCGATGCTCCTCACCGACCGCCACAATCTGATCGACGCCGGCCGGGCCATACTCGCGATGGGGCCGTCGCGTGTGGTGATCAAGAAAGGTGAGCATGGCTCCGTGCTCTTCGAGGGCGACCGCATCGTGCCGCTTCCTGCGTACCCGACGTCGCACGTGAAAGATCCGACGGGCGCGGGGGACAGCTTCGCCGGAGCCCTGATGGGGTTCCTCGCCCAGAAAGGCTCGAGCGGACCTCGCAAGTCGAAAGGGCAGGGCGTCGAGCCGAAGACTTTCAAAGTCGCGCTCGCGTACGGCACGGTGGTCGCAAGCTTCACGGTCGAGGATTTCGGCGTGCGGCGTATCGCGGAGGCGACGGAGGGCGACACTCGCGAGCGCTTCGAGGTCTACCGGGAGTTCCTCACGTTGTGATCCGGGCGTTTCTCGCCGTCTCGCCGGAGGCCAACGTAGTGGATCTTTACCGGCGAGCTCGGGACGAGGGGACGCAGCGGCTGCGCGGTTTGCGCTGGGTGCTGCCGGAAAGCCTCCACGTCACGCTTCGATTTCTCGGGGACGTCGACGAAGTGGCCGCCCATCATCTTCAGGGCAGCGTCGAGGCAGTCGTCGCGCCGTTCCGTCCGTTCCGGGTAGCTCTGGGAGGGCCTTTTTGCTTCGGGCGGCGGAGTGCCCCCCGTGCCGTCGGCTTCGAGATCGCGGATGGCGCGACGGAGCTTGCTCGGCTCGCCGGAGAGGTCGACGCGGCGACTCGGCGCGCCGGTTTTCGAGGAGAGGATCGGCCGTGGACCGCGCACTTGACGCTCGCTCGGGGCCGACCGGGTGGCGCGGTGCGCGGATGGGAAGAGCTCTTGGCGGCCAGCGGGCTCACCGGGCTTGGTTTCGACGTAACCGACGTTACCCTATACAGCTCGAAACTCTCGCCCGGGGGCGCGAAGCACGCCCCGATCTGGTCCGCCCCCCTGCGGGGCACCCCTCTGAGCCCATCATGAACGCACGCGACGTCCGCAGAGTCTTCACCGAGTTTTTCGTGGCCAACGGCCACACGCTCGTCCCGTCGAGCTCAGTCATCCCCCACGGGGACCGTACGCTCCTTTTCACGAACGCCGGGATGAATCAGTTCAAGGACTACTTCACCGGCCGCGAGAAGCCCAAGTTCCCCCGCGCGACCACGGCGCAGAAGTGCATTCGCGCGGGAGGCAAGCACAACGACCTCGACAACGTAGGCTACACGACGCGCCACCTGACGTTTTTCGAGATGCTCGGGAACTTCTCCTTCGGGGACTACTTCAAGAAGGAGGCCATCGCGTACGCCTGGGAGCTCGTGACGAAGCGGTTCGCCATCGAACCGGCTCGGCTATGGATCACGGTCTTCCAGGACGACGACGAAGCGCGGGACCTCTGGCGGAAGGTGGCCGGCGTCCCGAACGATCGTATCGTAGGCCTGGGGGCCAAAGACAACTTCTGGAGCATGGGAGACGTCGGCCCCTGTGGCCCCTGCTCCGAAATCCTGATCGACCGCGGCGACGCATACGGCCCCGCCGACATGGAGAACGGAGAGCGCTTTTTCGAGATCTGGAACCTCGTCTTCATGCAGTTCGAGACGAAAGCGGACGGGACGCGCGCGAAGCTGCCTCGGCCCAGCATCGACACGGGCATGGGCCTCGAGCGCATGGCCATGGTCGTTCAGAACGTCGACTCCGTCTTCGAGACAGACCTCTTCCAGAAGCTCATCCGCCGTGTGGCGCAGCTGACGGGCGCGCCGTACGACCGGGGGCCTGCAGGCGTGCCGCATCGCGTGGTCGCCGATCACATTCGCAGCCTGACGTTCGCGTTCGCGGACGGCGCCGAACCGTCGAACGAGGGGCGCGGGTACGTCCTGCGGCGCATCCTTCGCAGGGCGGCGCGTTACGTCCGAAAAATCCATTCGGGCGAGCCGATCTTGCACCGGCTTGTCGCCGACGTCGTCGATGAGATGAAAGACGTCTACCCCGAGGTCGTGGCGCGGCGCCAGTACATCACCGGCGTGATCCAGAACGAGGAGGAGCGCTTCGGCGAGACGCTCGACAAGGGCATCGAGCTCTTCGACGCGGTCGTCGCGCGGCTGCCGAAAGACGGCTCGGCGACGATTCCGGGCGCCGAGGTTTTCAAGCTCTATGACACTTTCGGCTTCCCCTTCGACCTCGTCGAGCGAATGGCAGCGGAGCAGGGGCTGCGGGTCGATACCGCGGGCTTCGAACAACGCATGGAGGAGCAGAAGGACCGCTCGCGCGGCGCGTCGCAGTTTCACGCGGCGGCGGGCGACGGCGCCGGCCTGGACCTCGATCGGCTCCCCGAGACGCGCTTCACGGGCTACACGCTTCATTCGGGCGAGGCGGAGGTGCAGGGAGTCGATGCGCAGGGCGACTTTATCCGCGTCGTCGTGTCCGAGACGCCGTTCTACGGCGAGTCGGGTGGGCAGGTGGGGGACGCGGGCAAGATCCTGGGCTCGGACTTCGCTCTGGACGTCGAGACGACTCAGAAAGAGCGAGGGCGCTGGATCCACGTGTGTCGCCTCGGTCAGGGCGACCGGCGCGCGCTGCGGGCCGGGGCCGTCGTGAAGCTCGCCATCGACGAGCCGCGCAGGGCCGCGATCGAGCGAAACCACACGGCGACGCACCTCCTGCACGCGGCGCTACGGCAGGTGGCGGGCGAGCACGTGCATCAAAAAGGCTCGCTCGTCGAGGCGGGTCGGCTGCGCTTCGACGTAACGCACTTCCAGGCGTTCTCTCCGGACGAGGTCGCGCGCGTCGAGGAGATCGTGCGGCGCGAGATTCTCGCCAACACGCCCATCGAGACGCTCGAGACGGACTACGACGACGCAGTCCGGCGCGGCGCGATGGCGCTTTTCGGCGAGAAATACGGCGATCGCGTGCGTGTCGTCAAGATCGGCGGCTTTTCGATGGAGCTGTGCGGCGGCACGCACGTAAGCCGGACCGGAGACATTGGGCCGTTCGTCGTCGCGCACGAGGGGTCGGTGTCGTCGGGAGTGCGGCGCGTCGAAGCTCTGACCGCTGCCGGAGCCGAGGCGCTCCACGCGAAGAACCAGTCGATCCTCGGTGACCTCTCCCGCCTTTTGAAAGCGCCGGCGGATGGGCTCCTCGGACGCATCGAGAAG
>Ga0111538_10004643_pt1 | contig 19022 bp, 14 predicted proteins | sample SoiMethybrSBSTD1_FD_79669 | JGI IMG/M metagenome (GOLD analysis project Ga0111538, IMG submission 79669) | Bulk soil microbial communities from a Populus tree surrounding site in Tennessee, USA - Soil MetaG P. TD hybrid SBSTD1 (version 2)... | ecosystem: Environmental > Terrestrial > Soil >...
TATTGCTGCTGGAGTCTCTTGGTATTGAACCGTTGAGCTGTCGCTCTTGCGAGGCTTCCCGCGGTCCATCGCTCTCTCAAGATTGCGGCCCCTCATTGCGGTAGGTGTGGTTTCTCAACCTCTAGGAACGTTCTGTAATGATCCGCAACTGTGCTCAAAGGAGAATTTAGTCTGTCGAGCCTAGCAAAACTCAAAGACCCAGCCCCGACGTCGCCGAATGCTGCCGGAGACTTGTTCGAGACAGATCATCTCCAGCACAATTTGAGGGCGCGTTCGATACGCGGCGGCATGGTGACCTTTGGATCCCAGAGCGCCAAACTGCTCATCAGTATGGTATCCGCGTTCTCACTCGCACGGCTTCTCAACCCAGCGGACTTTGGAATTGTTGCCATGGTCAGTCCGATCGCAGGGTTTATCAGTCTCTTCCAGGATCTTGGTTTGTCCATGGCGACAGTTCAAAAAGAGAAAATCACTCATGAGCAAACCAGCACGCTTTTCTGGGTAAACGTATGCATCAGCGTCTTGCTGGCCCTGTTTACAGTCGCGATCAGTCCGTTGGTGGGATGGTTTTATGGGGACTACCGGACTATCGGTGTGACCATGGCGATTGCCGGAACATTCTTGTTTGGAGGGTTGGCTTCGCAGCATCACGCCTTACTTCAAAGGAACATGAGGTTCCGTACGCTGGCCATCATAGAGATCACCATGTTCTCGTCTGGAGTCGCGGTTGGCATTTTCACCGCGTCCCGATTCGTGGGCTGGGGGTATTGGTCGCTGGTGGCCATGAACTTGACCTCAGGGTTTGTGAACTGCATTGGCCTCTGGTGGGCCAGTTCGTGGCGGCCAGGCCGTCCGAGAAGGCACATCGGTACGCGAGCACTGGTGAAGTTCGGAGGAAGGATCACTTTTGCCACAGTGATGGCTTACGTGGCAACACAACTGGACAGGTTAGCTTTGGGACGATTTTACAACCCAGTGGGAACCGATCTGGCAACGCCGGATGAGCTTTTGTTGTCACGAAAGGCGGCGCTTGGCGTATACGTCCGCTCGCAGTCGATGTTCATCACGCCGCTCCAACAAATCATGATGCCTCTGAATTATGTAATGGTGCCGCTCTTTTCCCGGCTCGTATCCGATCGCGAACGTCTACGTGCTGCTGCCGGACACGTCATGGAAATCGCGTCGGCGGTCATGCTTCCGGTAGCAATCGGCAGTTTTTTTTGCGCCACGGAGATAGTGCACGTGATGCTGGGAAAGAACCCGCAGTGGGCTGCGGCAATCCCGGTAACAAGAGCCTTTGCTCTGATGGCGATTACTCTACCTGTTGGCCTCGTGGTCAATGCGCTGTTCGTAGCAACGGGCCGGACGGATGTTCTGGTCAAGTGGGAGGCGGCCTGGACGGCACTGATACTGATCAGCTTGCCCCTGGCGCTTTATTGGGGACCTGTCGGTGTGGCTCTCGTTTTGGGAACTGGGCATCTCATCACGGCCCCGGTTCACATCTATATCGCCCATCGCGTGATGCAAATCGACTTCAAGCACTGCCGCGCCCTGGTTGTCCAGAACGTGACGAGCGTTGTGTTATGTGGTGCCGCGATTTGGATGGCGCAGCCCATTACGCGGGAACTCTCCGATCTGGTACGTGCTGCTCTTCTGGGTCTGCTTATTCTGCTAACGCACGCTCTTACGTTGTACATGTTCGGAGCAACCTACCGGATGAAGCGAACCCTTCAGGCAATTTGGCCGACTCGGGGAGGGTTCAATGAAGCTTAACACTCCATTAACGACAGAATGCGCCATTCGCACGCTTCTCCTGGACCATGAGGTTCGAGAAAGGCTTGTCGCTTCATACCTGACTCGGAGTGTCCGGGAGGATGCCGAGGCGTTTGCAACATCAGGAGAATTTGCAGAAGTTGTTCGTCTCCTGGGGGGGAGTGTCCATGGAAAGGTCGTCGTGGACTTAGGTGCGGGCAGAGGTGTAGCCAGCCACGCGTTTGTAAGAGCCGGGGCAAAAATCGTCCACTCCGTAGAGCCGGACCCAAGTGACCTCGTTGGTTATGGAGCACTGAAACAGCTTACAACGATTGATCGGATCAATATCGTTCCGAGCTGTGGCGAATCCCTTCCACTTGAGACAGGCATCGCGGATGTTGTGTACATCAGACAAGTGCTGCACCACGCACACAACCTCGAGTCTCTCGTTGCCGAGTGCTATCGGATGTTGCGTCCAGGCGGAGTGTTCATTGCCACACGTGAGCACGTGGTGGACAACGACGAAGACTTGAAGGAGTTTTTGGCAAATCATCCTATTCATCAGCTGGCAGGAGGGGAGTACGCCTATTCCATTGACCGATATGTCCGGGCTCTTCAGGAGGCTGGATTTGCCGGCATTCGCGTCGTCAAACCCTGGGACTCCGTGATCAATGCTTTCCCCTTCGTGCGAACCCAAGAAGAGCTTGATTTGTATCTTCGAGAGAAAGTTCGGAGTCGGTTTGGGCGGCTGGGCGACATCGCTGCTCGCCTTCTGCTCGTTCGTCGTCTCTATGTCTGGAGGTTGAATGCCTCCAGAGCTCCGGGACGCCTGTGCTCGTTCGTCGGCATCAAAACAAAACAGGAATGAGATAGGAAGAGCGGCACTCTTGTCGGCGAGCTATATGTATCGGCGTTTTGGGGATCCGATTTCCATGGCTTCACGATACGTCTGCAGCGTCGCTTCTGCGCAGGCGTTCCAGGAAAAGCGGAGTACATTGTTTCTCCCGGCGTCCTTGATCTGCTCTCGATAACGAGGTTCCAGCAAACGCTGAAGCGTTTCGCCGATTTCTGACGGTTTGCTCGTGTCGAAGAAGCAAACGGAGTCAGCTCCGATTTCGTGAAACACGGGGATGTCACTACAAACTACCGGCGCGCCGTTTGCCTGAGCTTCCAGCAGTGGAAACCCGAATCCTTCTGCCAATGATGGAAATATAAAGGCTACGCACTGGCGGTAGAGTTTTGCGAGTTGCATGTCATCGACTCGTCCCAGATCCCTCACTCTCGAAAAGACGTTGGATCGTTCCAATTCCTTTCGTTCCTCGGCGGTGAGTTGAGGCCCAACGATGACCAGGGTCAATTCTTTCGGCCAGGTGTTTGCTGAGAGCGCCTGCTTAATTGCTGAAAAATTCTTGTATTGTCCGCGGTCACCGACGAAAAGGGCGAAAGGGCCGGCTATCTCGATGGGAACACTTCCATTTGGACTGTTTCCCCTTTCCGGCAGAAAGTGGTCCGCCCCGTGGTGCACGACGCGCGTCTTTGCCTTTGCGTCTGGATAGACGGTAGCGATATCGACCGCCGTTGATTTCGAAATCGCAATGATGAGAGTGGCGGCTCTTAGAATCCTGGCCTTGACAGAAACAAACTGGTGTACCCAATCACCACAGAGTTCTCCGTGCAGTTCAGGGATCATGTCGTGAACCGTAACAACCTGGGGCACATCCCGAAACGGAGATAAGGTGAAATAGGTTGAATGAAAGACATCGGGTCTCTTGAGAGGCGTGGAAAGAAACGTCTTCCTGAACTTATTCCAGGCGCGCAGCGGGAGGTTGGAGCGCCTTGTCGGAAAATATTCACGACGATACGTAACGGAACACTCTTTAGGAACATCTGCACGCAGCGGCCCGTCGACAAACAGGTCGATGTCCACTCGTTTACTCGTCTGGTTTATCAGTTGATAAAAAGCACGCTGCACGCCCCGCTGGAAATCATTTTGAAAGGCGACAGCATCCATCAGTACGCGCATCTATTACTTCATTGTGGGCCGTGTGGCTCTTATCTCAGCGTCGTGGTTGGGTGAGTTGTGAACCCCAACCTCCTTAATTCTTCGTAGGATCGGCGTTATCTTTCGAGCGAACCACCGAGATCCTAACGCGTCAGAGTTTGGTTCTCAACACAAAGGGAGGCCAAGGTGTCCGCACGTTAGCGCCCGAGGCCACTAAGGGTCTGAAGATTCTTAGGGTTGAAGCCTTAGTCTTCCATTCCGTGGGTCTGTACTGACAGCATCTACGGCTACTGTATCTGCTTGAATCCACAGCTGCTAAATTACACATCCCCTCCCCGGCCGCTCTGGTCCCGCCGCGTCTTCTTTCTATTCATTTCCAGGGTTGTTTCAATGCTGCAAGTGTCGCTTCATCGAAACTTTCCGTTGACGGAAGGCCAACGGTGGCGTAAAAGAATTTCACTTTCGGAAACACGCAACAGATTCTTCTGGGACTGTAAGGACGGTAGTCCACGCTTTGGGGGTTTCCTAGAACACCCCTCCGTCACGGTCTGCGTACAACAAAAAATCCATCTCTCTGTTGTCTCCCGGCCTTCGGGGGGTGATTGCGTCGTGTATAGCCGCAATCCGGTGAGTCTCGGTTGACCAAAGTAAACGTCACAATGCGTGTTGTCAAAAACGCCCTGCTGTCTCGAGTCGGCAGGGCGGACTACAAGCGTTGGACTTCGCTCGAAAATCTTGAGACCTGGTGGGATGAGCGAACGATAGAGCTTGCCAGGCTGGTTCCTGCGGGGTCGCGAGTTCTTGAGTTCGGCGCCGGTCGAAGGCAGCTGCAAAGATACCTGCCGGCAGGGTGTCAATACATCCCCTCGGATCTTGTAGATCGAGGGCCAGGCACCGTGATTCTTGATCTGAATCAGAGGCCATTGCCGGACCTCGCACAGCTCCGACCTGACGTCGCTGTCTTCGGCGGCGTTCTCGAATATGTTCGCGATCTTAACGGCGTCCTTATTTGGCTTGCGAATAGCGGTGCGACTGCCTGCGTCGCCTCGTTTGATGCGGTGCCGCGAGGGTTGGGCCGCCTCGGCCGATATGCAGAGATGAAACGCCGATGCTACAACGGATACATGAGCCATTTCACGGAAGAGCAGCTATTGCGCAGTTTCGAAGCTGCGGCGTTCAAGTGCAACGAGAGACTGACGTGGACGAATCAGCTCATCCTCCAGTTTTTGAGACGCCAATAATGCGCCTTGTTGCGCCGTTTGGATTCTACGGGGCCGGAAACATCGGTGACGAAGCAACCCTGAATGGCTTTGCGCAATTACTGTCACAAGCCGGTATCGCCGTGCAGGTATCCGTTGGCAGCAGAAATACCGAGCATACGTCGCGGGTGGAACCTGCATTTCGTTACTTCGCAACCTCCTCTCGAGACCCGCGTCGATGGATGGCGAAGATTCTGGGAAACGCCCAGGTAATTATCGGCGGCACGCCAATCATGGATATCGAGGGCGATTGGCCGCTGGACGAGCTAACTCCGATCGTGCGTCGGATCGACCATTGGAAGGTCCCCATGGTGTTCGTTGGTATCGGGACGGAGACCCTGAGATCAGAACGGTCTCGCCGTAAAGTGGCTGAGGAAATCGCCCCGCGTGTCCGACATTGGTCTGTCCGTTGCGACCGTGACCGTCAGCGCCTGGTTGAGTGTGGCGTGTCGCCCAACTCGATAACCATCGCTGCGGACATGGCGTGGCTTATCGAACCCCCGTCAGAGAGTTTTGGGCGTGATCGCCTCCGGCAGTGGTGCGTTGATGACGGCCAGCCTATAATCGGCGTCAATCTCGTAAACGAGACAGGACTCTTCAACAAGCACCCGAGATTCGTTCCCGAAGTTGCTCGTGCGTTAGATCAGATTTCGATTGAAATGAACGCCAGGATCCTCTTTCTCGCCAATGAAGTTCGCGGGGATACCTGCTTTGATTCGGCTGCCGCTTCCCAGGTAGCCAATCAGATGAAGAACAAAAACGCTGTATTCGTGGCGCCCGCTCAATACCTCAGCCCGCAGCAGATGATGTCGATTATCACGTGCTGTGATCTGACGGTAAGCATGCGGTATCACTTTTGTCTTTTCAGCGCGTTGCAGGGCGTTCCGTTCGTTGCAATCGAACGGTCGGACAAAGTAGCCGACCTGTGTTGGGACATGAACTGGTCCGCGAGCATCGTTCCTTCAATGCTGGAATCCCACGAACTTATTGAACATCTCAGAGGATTGCGGCAGAACGCTCCGGCGCTACGAAACCGGCTGCAACAGTGTGTACAGAGAATGCGCAAAAGGGCGCATCAAAACGTAGAGGCGCTGAACACTCTCGGTCTGCGAGGCGAATTCGCGGGTCGACGATCTGTGCTGGCTTGCTGAATTTTGAATAAAACCGTTCAAAAAATCCGAATTGCCATTCACATCGGAGTTGAACCCGGAACTGCGGGTGGAACTGCGCAGTCTACGCAGGGACTAGTCCGTTCGCTGGGCGAACTGGAGGGACCGGAGGAGTTTATCCTTGTCGCGCAGACGCGGGAACAGGCCGAATGGATTGAGCGGTATCGCGGGCCGAACCAGAAGCTGGTTATCAAGCCACGATTCTGGAGACCGGCGCGAACAAACGGTCTCCAGAATGGCAGGGGATTGGCCGACCGGATCAGGTCGGTGCTGCGCCCTCCCGTGCGGGCGACACGCTGGCTGATGACGCAGCTAAACCCGCCTCCGGAAACTGTGCGGATCTCCGATGGCTATTACGAGAGCTTGGACTGTGATGTTCTGCATTTTCCGACACAGGCTTTTATAGTCTGCGCTGTACCCACGATTTACAATCCTCACGACTTACAGCATCTCCATTACCCGCAGTTCTTCACCCCCGAGGAGTTGGCGTGGCGAGAAGTTGTCTATCGCAACGCCTGCCAGTTTGCCCATACCGTGGTTGTCGGTTCCGAGTGGATAAAGAAGGACGTACTGCGTCAGTACAACGCCCGTCCCGATAAGGTGCAAGTCATCCCATGGGCGCCTCCGACGGAGCAGTACGCCCAGGTCTCCCCTGGGCAGGTCGAAAAGACGGCGCAAGAAATGGGTTTGCCCGCGACTTTTGCCTTTTATCCAGCAGTAACCTGGCCTCATAAAAATCATGTTCGACTTCTCGAGGCGATCGCCAACCTTCGTGATCGTCGGGGATTAATCGTGAACCTAGTTTGCAGCGGTTCGAAAGGAGCCGCCTGGCCGAAAATAGGACGACGTATTGACGAACTGAAACTCACTTCACAAGTGAGGTTCCTCGGATTTGTTTCTGAAACGGATCTGCGAGCACTTTACCGAAGCGCCCAATTTGTCGTCCTCCCGTCGCTTTTCGAGGCCGACAGTTGCCCAATCTACGAAGCCTGGTCGGAAGGCACTGCTGTAGCCAGCTCAAATCACACAGCGCTGCCGGATCAGGTTGGCGATGCAGGATTGCTTTTCGACGCCGGCGATGTGACTGCGATTGAGCAAGCCTTGGAGAGAATGGCGACGGATCCCCTGCTGCGGCGATACCTGATCGAGCGTGGGCACCAGCGAGTAAAGGATTTCAACTGGAACCGCACGGCAAGAGCGTTCCGAGCAGTGTACAGACGGGCTGCGGCTTTGACGTTGAACGACGAGGATCGCTGGCTTCTGAGCTGGGACTGGATGAAAGAGCCAAACAAAGCTCCGAGTCTGGACGTGCTTCAATGAGCGCCAATGTAAGAAAAGAGATTCCGCTTTCAATGCCAGTGATTGGCGAAAGAGAAGTTCAGTACGTAATGGACTGTCTCCGATCTACGTGGATTTCCTCAGCAGGGGAATACATCGAACGCTTTGAATCGGCATTTGCCGCCGTCGCCGGTACCAAACACGCGGTGAGTTGCTCCAATGGCACAGCTGCACTGCACCTTGCGTTGCTCGGCTTGGGCGTGAAACCTGATGACGAGGTACTGGTACCTGCTTTGAGTTTTGTTGCTACGGCGAATGCGGTGGTCTATTGCGGAGGTAAACCCGTCTTTGTGGATGTCGACCGTGACATCTGGTGTATGGACCCATCTCTCATCGAAGCGCGAATCACACCAAAGACCCGCGCGATTATCACCGTTCATCTTCGCGGACACCCCTCAGACATGGAGGCCATTCTTTCGATTGCGAGACGGCACAACCTCTTTGTCATTGAAGATGCGGCGCAGGCTCACGGCGCTCAGGCATGGGGGCGTCCCGTGGGTTCGATCGGCGACATTGGGACCTTCAGTTTTTTCGGCAATAAGATGCTCACCACGGGTGAAGGGGGTATGGTCACAACGAACGACGACCAGGTGGCCCATAAGATCCGGCTCTTGAAAAACCAGGGCATGACGCGAGAGCGTCGCTATTGGCATCCCGTTGTGGGATACAACTATCGCCTGACTAACATTCAGGCGGCAATCGGAGTGGCTCAGGTGGAACGTCTGCCGGTGCAACTCTCGCGGCATCGGGAAGTCGCGCGGCAGTACCAGGAGTACCTCGCCGATGTGCCGGGGTTGTCGTTTCAGAAGGAAAGAGACTGGGCCAAACACGCCTGGTGGCAGTTTGTCGCCGTCGTGAATGACGAGTTTGGTGCAAACCGCGACACCGTCATATCCGCACTGCAGGAGAGCGGGATCGACGCGCGTCGCCTGTATTTCCCTATGCACCAGTTACCGCCATACGAAGGCCAGACCCGAGACCAGAGATTCCCTGTCGCCGAGTACCTCTCGGATCGTGGTGTGTGTCTGCCGACATGGAGTGGTCTGGAACCAGAAGATATCCAATACATCTGTCGGAAGTTCGAGACTTGCAGAAGCGCGCACTGAAAGGCTGAAGCTCAGATGGTCATTAGCAGAACTCCTTTTCGAATTTCTTTTTTTGGGGGCGGTACCGACTACCCATGTTGGTATCGTAACCATGACGGCGCCGTGCTGGCAGCGACGATCGACAAATACTGCTACATTACCTGCCGTTATCTCCCGCCGTTTCAGGAACACCGCATTTCGGTGGCCTATTCGAAGATCGAACTCTGTAATTCAGTAGATGAGATAAAGCACCCCGCTGTTCGCGAAGTGTTGCGATTTCTGAAGGTAGATCGCGGTGTTGAAATTCACACCGATGCGGATCTGCCCGGCCGAAGTGGCATGGGGTCGAGTTCTGCCTTTACTGTTGGTTTGCTCCATGCGGTCCATGCGCTCCAAGGCGGAATGGTAGGGAAGCGCCAGCTTGTGAAGGAAAGCCTGTACCTTGAGCAGGAGATTCTAAAGGAAGCGGTCGGATCGCAGGACCAGGTATTGGCTGCACACGGCGGCTTAAACCACATTCTGTTTCACTCGAACAATGAGATTTCGGTCCAACCGGTCACGATATCCACGAAACGCGTTCAAGCTCTGAATTCACATTTGATGCTGTTCTACACGGGCATTAAGCGAACCGCGTCCACCATCGCTGCAACAGTCATCAACGAAGTTGAACGACATGAGCGCCAACTGAACATCATGAACGAACTCGTCAACGAAGGCCTGGCGACCTTAAAAGGAGATGGGGATCTAAGCCAGTTCGGTGAACTTCTTCATCAGGCATGGCAACTGAAACGCTCTCTGGGGGCTACCGTGTCCAGTGCCGAGGTTGATTCTTTGTACGCGAGAGCGCGATCAGCCGGCGCAATCGGGGGGAAACTCACCGGTGCGGGTGGCGGTGGATTTCTTCTGCTCTTTGCCAGGCCTGAGAGACATTGCGATATTCGAGATGAATTGAGTGAGCTCATTTACGTTCCTCTCGAAATCAGTTCTTCCGGAAGTCAAATTATCTATTACGAGCCAGAGAGAGACTATTCGGTCGTTGAGCGGTCACGCGCCACGCAAACCATTCGAGCGTTCCGCGAGCTTGGCAGTTGATCGACAGTTTGTTCCTGCTCTCGCGGGATCTCTTATCATGAACATTCTGGTCACGGGTGGCGCCGGTTACATCGGATCGGTGCTGGTCCCAAGTCTGCTCAAGGATTCCCACGAAGTCACAGTCGTTGATTCATTTATGTATGGGCAAGCTTCCTTGCTGGATTGCTGCATCGACCAGAAACTTCACATTATTCGTGGAGACGCCAGGGACAGCCGGCTAATCTCAAAGCTCATTGCGAAGGCGGATGCGGTGATCCCGTTGGCCTGTTTAACGGGAGCGCCGCTCTGTGAAAGGGACCCGCTGACGGCCAAAAGCGTGAACTACGACGCCGTGCGCATGGTTGCCGAGCAGCTGAGTCCCTTGCAAATGCTCGTCTTCCCATCCACAAACAGCGGTTACGGCGTTGGCGAGTCAGACAACCATTGCAGCGAAGAGACTCCGCTTCGGCCGATTTCGACTTACGGGCGACTGAAAGTGGAGTTGGAAGCGTACCTCCTGGATCGAGGGAATTGTGTGACATTCCGATTTGCAACGTTGTTCGGAACAAGTCCGCGAATGCGCCTGGACCTGCTCGTGAATGACTTCACTTATCGAGCCGTGGTGGACCGCTTTGTCGTTCTATTTGAACCCCACTTCAAGCGCAATTACCTCCATGTTCGGGACGGCGCCGGCGCCTTCCGCCACGTGCTGGCCAATTACGACAACATGCGCGGCCGGCCCTACAACGTGGGTCTCAGCGACGCGAACATCAGCAAGTGGGAACTGTGCCAGTTGATACAGAAATATGTGCCGGACTTCACCTATCAGGTTGCCGAGATCGGTAAGGATCCCGACCAGCGAAACTATATCGTCAGCAACAAGCGTGTGGAATCAACTGGCTATCGTACGACGATTAGTTTGGAAGAAGGGATTCAGGATCTGATCAAGGGGTACGAGGTCATCCGTCGAAACCAATATTCCAACGTCTAGCCATCGTAGGTGTGGTCTCTGAACAATGGACAGCACCACGCGCCTGTGGGCGGCGCGTCTCAGATGGTACAGACGCATTTCTATGTTGATCCCGCGTTATCGTTTCATATCCCCTCAGTCGTCGCCGGAGGCGGTCTCAATGATGGACGAAGCGGCATACTGCGGCTTCAGTTGCGTTGGGATGTCGAACGACTCGAACTCCCTGTGAAATGTTGAACTGGTTGCCGGTCCCCCAGAATTTTCGCGCGCAGCTTCAGGCAGCCTCACGTGTTCCCGAGGCCGACGTCCGACTGGAGCGCCTCACTGCTCTCGCCCAGCATCAACTGGGGATCGTTGAAACGATTCAGCTTGACCGTGCTCTGGAGGGCTTTCGAAATATCATCCCGTCGACCGCTTCAAGGGTTCGACTCGCAATCCTGGCGTCTTCTACTGTTGATCACCTGATTCCTGCTATCCGCGTGGCTGGCCTGCGCAGGAGGTTGTTCATCGACGTCCACGTCGGTGGTTATGGCCAGTATCGACAGGATCTGTTCGATACGAGTTCGCGGCTGCATGAGTTTGCGCCACAGGTTGTGTTGTTCACTGTTTCGGCGCGTGAAGCGCTCGCCGGAATTCAACTTGGAGCTTCGGATGAGGAAGCCCGCGACGCAATCGCGCGATATGTTGATGACTTGCGTTCTCTTTGGCGTCAGGCCCGCAACGCTTTCCAGGCCACAGTCGTCCAGCAGACGTTTCTTGATGTCACGGACTCCGTTTTCGGGAGCTTTGACCGCTGCGTCTCGGCGTCGCCTGCACAGCTCGTGGCGCAGTTGAACAACCAGGTTGGGCTTGCTGCCGCTTCCGATAGAGCTCTAATTGTCGACGTGGCGCGCGCCAGCGAACGCGACGGCCGCGGCGTCTGGTTTGATAAAGCACGATGGTTCCAAGCCAAGCAAGAGATAGCACCCCAGGCTGCTCCGATGTTTGGAGAATTGGTCGTACGCGTTCTCGCCGCTCAGCGAGGGTTGTCCAAGAAGTGCCTCGTTCTCGATCTTGATAACACGCTCTGGCACGGGGTCATTGGGGACGATGGCCTTGAGGGCATCGTGGTGGGGGAGGGAACTGCGGTCGGCGAAGCGCATTTGGCTCTGCAACGTTATGCGAAGCAACTGTCGGCTCGTGGAGTGATTCTTGCCGTCTGTTCGAAGAACGACCTCGCGACCGCCGAAGAAGTCTTTGAGAAACACCCGGACATGATCCTGAAAAGGTCGGACTTCGCTGCCTTTTTTGCGAATTGGACCGATAAGGCTGAAAACCTGAAAGCAATTGCGACGCAATTGAACATCGGCATCGATACGCTCGTTTTCGTAGATGATAATCCGATGGAGCGATGCCGCATCCGGCAGGCGCTACCCATGGTGGGTGTCCCTGAACTGCCTGACGACGTAACCGACTACGTCCGATGCCTTGCGGAGGCGGGATACTTTGAAGCGGTTGCCTTCACGGAGGAAGACCAGCAGCGCGGCGCCCATTACTCGGAAAACGTCGAGCGTGAGGCTTTACGCGGTTCTATGGAAAACATGGACGACTTCCTTCGGCACTTGGAGATGTCGGTGAACTCGGGACCCTTCACGCCTGCGAACATCGGTCGAGTGACACAACTTATCAACAAGACCAACCAATTCCACCTCACATCACGACGTTACACCTTGGATGAAGTCAGCCGATTTGCGGCTGCGCCCGATTGCCTCACGCTGCAGTTCCGGCTCGCGGACAGATTTGGAGATAACGGAATTGTTAGCGCAATGATTCTCCTGCCGGAAGAGAAGGAACACGACGTTCTGGTGATCGATACCTGGGTCATGAGCTGCCGCGTGTTCGGCCGTCAGCTTGAGGCCGAAGCGATGAACGTCGCGGTCGAAAAAGCTCAGGAGAAGGGTGTACGCGAAATAAGAGGCGAATATATCCCGTCTGCAAAGAACTCCGTGGTTCGGAGATTGTTCGAGCATCTCGGTTTTGCTGCTGAAACTCCTGAAGTGTCATTGAATGGTAAGACGCGGTGGCACTTGAAGCTGGCAGACTATACGCCGAAAGAGACACGGATCAGTCGCATTTCGGAATAGATGATGACTAACGAAGAGATTCTAAGTTCCTTCAGTTGCGTGCTTGGCGACATCCTGGGAGATGATTCCGTAAAGCTCGCGATGGAGACCAAACGGGAAGATGTGGCCGGTTGGGATTCGTTTAGCTACGTTACTTTCATTGCTGCCGTTGAAATCGAACTCGGAGTGAAGTTCAAAATCGCTGAGGTCGAATCTTTCGAAAACGTTGGGGCAATTGTTGCGGCTACCAGGAAGATGCTCTCGTGAACCAGTTTGATCCTTTCCTTTAAAAGACTGACTGAAATGTCCTTAGTTCCGAAGTTGCGGTCGAGTAGACCTCGTCTGTACGTTTGCGTTGTTGCGGTTGTGGCCTTTGTGGCGATGCTTTGCCAGTTGCGGCTGGCAAGCATCCTTTCGTGTCCGGCAGGGGGGTATGAGAGTAATCGCTTTCTGGAATACTGCCAGGCTGAAGCCTACGGAGACTATGACCATGGAGCGTTCTTATTTGGCCTCGAACCCGAGGCGGAACGGTTCGCCAGAGACGCAGACGTGATGTTTCTGGGCAACAGTCGTGAGCAGTTCGCGTTCTCGACAGATGAAGTTGATCGCTGGTTTGCATCCAGGACAATTCGCCACTACTTGCTTGGTTTCTCCTACCACGACGGACATCGCTTTGCGCGAGAGGTCCTGCGCACGATCAAGCCGCAGGCCAAGGCCTATATCATCAATATGGACGAGTTCTTCGCGCCACACCTTAGTGCAGCGGCGGAACCGCTCTTTAAGAACCGGACTGAATCGTTACAGCACTATCAAACAAAACGCTCGTGGCAATCGGTACACAAGGGGTTGTGTGGACGAGTGCCTATGCTGTGCGGACAGTCGTTTGCCGTGTTCCGCGTGAAAGATACCGGACGATGGATTCGAACCTTGGGGCAATTTCAGAGCGAACCGGTTTCCAATGATCCCGTGGTTGACGAGGAAGCCGTACGGCAGGAAACATCACTCGGAATTGGCTTTCTGAATAATCTGACAGCCCGCAGAGAGTGCGTCATATTGACACACGTTCCAACTGGGCAGTCTAAACGCGCGCGCGCAGAAGCCATAGCGAGGTCGCTGAAACTAGTGCTCATCTCTCCCAGTCTCGATGGCCTCCGAACTTTCGATGGTTCACATCTGGATCAAGAGAGTGCCGCCCGTTTTTCTCAGGCTTTTCTCGAAGCCGCCGGTCCGAGGATTCAAAAGTGCGTGTCCCAGCCTACGGATTTCAGTGGAATCCTGGTGGCGCCGCAAAGCAACTAACCGATAGCCCAATCTTTCAAGATGCTGTTTAACTCCAATCTCTTCATCTTTGGCTTCCTGCCTCTGGCGGTTCTTGGATTCTATGCTCTTGGCAGCCGTTCGCGTGAATGGGCATTGCGATGGCTCATTTTCATTTCTGTCCTCTTCTATGTTTCGTGGAGACCGTTGAACCTCCTGCTGGTCGCGCCTTCGATCCTTCTGAATTTCGCCATTGCACGGACCCTCCAAAGACTAGGTGCCGACACGCGCAAAGCGTTTAGGTCGAGGCTTCTTCTCATATTGGGAATCACTTTCAATGTGGGGTTTCTCGGATACTTCAAGTACAAGAATTTCTTTCTTGAAGGGATGAATGATGCCTTTGGTACGACTTTCATTCTGACAAATGTCATTCTTCCGTTGGGAATCTCCTTTATCACCTTTCAGAAAATTGCTTTTCTCGTGGATGTTCATGCCGGGCGGGTCGAGTCGTTTACGTTTCAGGACTATTGTCTGTTCGTCCTTTTCTTTCCTCAGCTGATCGCAGGTCCCATTGTTCACTTTAGAGAGATGATGCCCCAGTTCCAGCAGACACGCTGCCGGCTCGATCTTGACAATGCGTCTGTGGGGCTCACGCTGTTCATCTTTGGTCTTTTCAAAAAGGTGGTGCTGGCTGACTCCATAGCACCAACGGTTTCGTCGATTTACCAAAGGGCGGACGCCGGTGCGGTGATCTCGCTGTCGACGGCCTGGATCGCTGCGATCGGTTTCACGTTGCAGATTTACTTCGACTTTTCAGGTTATTCCGATATGGCGATCGGCCTGGCACGAATTTTCGGAATTCGTTTGCCCGCAAACTTCGATTCACCACTTCGCGCAACCAGCATCATTGATTACTGGTTGCGATGGCACATGACGCTCACCCGATTTCTGACAGCATATATTTACAACCCCCTCGTATTAGCGCTCACGCGACGCCGCTTGCGGAAGGGGCGTTCGTCACTAACCTTGAGGAACACCACGTTCGGCAGCTTTGCCATGCTTCTCGTATTCCCGACACTCGTGACGATGCTGATCTCCGGTATCTGGCATGGCGCAGGCTATTTGTTTCTATTGTGGGGCGCGCTCCATGGTGTTTTCTTGTCGGTCAACCACGCGTGGCGCTTGATAGGACCGCGACTGTGGAAGGATTCGAAGAGCTACCAGCGTGTCATGGTCCCCGTCGGCTTTCTTCTTACATTCTCGGCAGTAACGACGGCGATGGTTCTCTTCCGCGCTCAGACGTTGCATGGAGCAGGTGAGATCGTCTCCGGGATGGTCGGCATGAATGGAATTGGCATTCCATCGGCGCTCTATGCCCGCGTCGAGCCGTTCGTCAGTTTCCTCAATGGCAAGTTGCTGTTCGCAGAATCGTTATGGAGCCTTCGAGATCTTGTTGCTCTCACGGTCTGGATCGCGGTTCTCCTGTTCATTGCACTGGTATGCCCGAATACGCTCAGAATTCTTGCCAGGCACGAACCGGCTCTAAACCTCAACACAAGCCGAGTGGATAAGAACGAAGGGCTTGCAGCAGTGTGGCGATGGGACGCAAACCTCGTGTGGGCAGCCGTGACGGCAATAGTCACCATCGTATCGATTGTCAAACTTAGTGGTCCGAGCGAGTTTTTGTATTGGCAGTTTTGATCGGATCCTCCTGAACAACCCCTAACTACTGACTGAGTGACTGCAATGCTCCTGAAGGCTCAATGGAAAATCGCACTCGCGTTGGCGGGAGTTCTGGCGATTGGAGCGTTCGCCTATCCATCCACTCGCGCCAGGCTCCAAGTGATTGGGCTCAAAGTCGAAGGACGCCTTCCAACGGTTTCGTGGAAGCAAATTCTTCGGATTATGGGGCGAGGACCTGCTGCCATTGATCTCGCTGCCTCCGCGAATCCGTTTGCTTCTCTCACCAATCCGCATGAATTCTCGGCGGAACGGCAAAGACGGAGCAAGGAGGTGTTTGATCGCCAGTGTGCAAGTTGCCACGGGCAGACAGCGAGCGGCGGTATGGGGCCATCTTTGGTCGGCAGGGAGTTTACGCACGGAGATAGTGACTGGGCGTTGTTTCTCGCTATCGATCGCGGAATAGCGGGAACGGCGATGCGGCCGAGTGGGCTTTCGGAATCTGATGACTGGGGACTTGTGAGCTACTTGCGCGAGCTCGACGTGCAGTCCCGAGTTGGTAGTATTCTCGCTGACGTCCAGTCGACGGGTGATCACGCAGTGACCTATCAAATGTTGCGCGGTGCCAGCGGAGAGACTAAAGACTGGCTTCTTCCCTCGGGAACCTACGATAGTCAACGGTTTTCCAACGATCAAAAGATTGACACGAACAATGTGGAGCATCTGAGTGTCCGTTGGATATATCAGTTCGGTACAAAAGATGCGCTAATCGGAACTATACCCCTGGTCGTGAACGGCCGGATGTACGTTACGTTGCCTACCGGCACTGTCATTGCGCTTGACGCGGCATCGGGCGCCCGAATATGGCAATACGTTCGTCCGCTGCCGAGCGACCTCGTGTTGTGCTGTCCGGCAAACCGAGGCGTCGCCGTATTAGGCGATAAAGTTTACGTCGGAACTCTCGATGCTCACCTCCTGGCGTTGGATGCGAATTCCGGCAAGGTTCTTTGGGACCAGACTGTCGCGAATTACCGCGAAGGTCATGCGATCACTTCAGCGCCTTTGGCGCTTAATGGCCTGGTTGTGACCGGGATTGCTGGAGGTGACTTCCCAACTCGGGGGTTCATCAGCGCTTACGATGCCCAAACGGGTGCTCTGCGCTGGCGAGTGAAGAGCATCCCCGAACCTGGTGAGCCCGGTAACGAGACGTGGGGTGGTGACTCGTGGCGGACCGGTGGCGTGGCGACGTGGATGACGGGCTCGTACGATCCCGTCCTCGATTTGCTCTACTGGGGGACGGGCAACCCTGCTCCTGATTACAACGCCGACAGCCGTCCTGGCGACAATCTTTACTCGAATTCTGTACTTGCTATCAATGCTAGCACCGGCAAACTCGAGTGGTACTTCCAGTTCACACCGGGAGACGACCATGACTGGGATTCCGTCCAGACTCCCATCTTGATAGATGGGAAAGAAGGCGGCGTTCTGCGAAAGCTTTTGGTGGTTGCCAATCGAAATGGCTTTTTCTATGTTTTGGATCGCGAGACAGGGGAATTCCTTCGTGCTGCTCCATACGCCCGGCAAACCTGGGCCATTGGCATGACGCCTGAAGGCAGACCTATTCGAAGTCCGCATGCCTCGCCAACGGTTCGTGGCACTCGACTTTTTCCAGGAATGACTGGGGCTACAAACTCCGTGAAGTCAGCCTATAGCCCCCAGACTCAACTCTATTATGTGCCGGTGCTGGAGCGCGGCGGTGTGTACTTCCTAAACAGCGAACCTCCCTCGCCCCGGCTGGATCAACAGTTCCTGGGAGGAACTGTTTTGCACTCTGAAGACTACTTCATGGCGGTGCGAGCGATAGACCCCGTAACGGCAAAAGTCCGATGGGAACGGAAGCACACTGTAGGACGTGTGGTCGACAATCGAATGGGTGGGTTGCTTGTAACTGCAGGCGGCTTGCTGTTTGGTTCCGATCGTTCAAGATTTATTGCGCTGAACTCGCAGGACGGCACCGAGTTGTTTTCCTTTGAGGCGGGGGGCTTAATCGTCGCGGCCCCAGTCACTTATCGCGCAGGTGGAGACCAGTACGTCGCAGTTGCCGCCGGCGACGCTCTCCTGTCTTTCGGATTGAAAGGATCACTCGACCGTTAGTATTGGGCCGATCTCGATACCCTGGGCCAACTCTGAGTAACTTCATGCTGATCTTGCTGCCGTTCCTGAGTTTTGTACTGATTCTCAATCTTTGCCATTCGAGATCGCAAGTGGCTGGTCCAATTGCCTGCTGGCGTTCCTCGTTTCTGACCTCGGCCGTCGTTTGGGGACTTCTGGTCGCGGGTTTCACGGAGTTTCTGAATCTATTCCACTTCATCACGCGGGGATCGGTGGGGATGTTGTGGGCTTTCGCCGTGGCAGTTTGTCTTGCGTTGGCGGTTCGGCGTCACCAGTGGGTGTCGTTGCGAATCTCGATGCCAAAACTTTCGACAAGTTCAACAGTACTCGCCATCGGGGCGGTACTTGTCATTGCGATTACCGGACTCACCGCGCTGATTGCACCACCCAATACGTGGGATTCGATGGCATATCACATGAGTCGGGTGGCCCACTGGATCCAGAATCAGAGCGTCGATTTTTACGCCACGCCGATCCTGCGGCAGAACCACATGAACCCATGGACGGAGTTCGCCATCATGCATCTCCAAATCCTGAGCGGCGGAGATCGGTTCGCGAACCTCGTGCAATGGTTCAGCATGGTTTGCAGTGTTCTCGGCGTTACGCTGATTGCCAGGCAACTCGGGGCAAGTAAGTCGCAGCAGATCTTGACAGCAACCATTGCGGTCACGATTCCGATGGGTATTCTCCAGGCTTCCAGCACGAAGAATGACTATGCCGTCACCTGCTGGCTTGTGTGTCTCGCGTATAGCCTTCTGCGCTTTCGAGAAAAAGGTGAAAACAATTCTGTCTGGCTAGCTGCCTCGAGTCTGGCGTTGGCAATGCACACGAAGGCGACTGGCTATTTGTTCGCCCTTCCATTTGTACTCTGGTTTGGCGGGCTTCTGTTCATTCGTTTTCGACGAAAGGTGTGGAAGCCAATAGTAGTTTTCGCAGCTCTCTGCCTTGCTGTGAATTTCGGTCACTTCGCGAGGAATTTTAGGATGTATGGGTCTCCACTGGGCCCTGGACGGGAAAGCGACGCCGAGGTCGTTGCTTACTATGCAAACGGAGTATTCACACCGGCAGCATTTGCGTCCAACATCCTGCGAAACCTCTCCTTGCACATGGGAACGACCGTCAGGACGCTTAATGTGCAGGTCGAAAATGCTGTGCGCTGGGCTCA
>Ga0111538_10004647_pt1 | contig 19005 bp, 16 predicted proteins | sample SoiMethybrSBSTD1_FD_79669 | JGI IMG/M metagenome (GOLD analysis project Ga0111538, IMG submission 79669) | Bulk soil microbial communities from a Populus tree surrounding site in Tennessee, USA - Soil MetaG P. TD hybrid SBSTD1 (version 2)... | ecosystem: Environmental > Terrestrial > Soil >...
CGGGCAGCGACTCGAGGAACCCCTCCAGCCAGATGATCGACTCGATGTCGAGGTGATTGGTCGGCTCGTCCATCAGCAGCACGTCGGGCCGCCCGAGCAGGACGCGCGCCATCGCCACCCGCATCTTCCATCCGCCGGAGAGGGCGCCGACGTCGCCGTCGATCTGCTCGTCCTCGAAGCCGAGGCCGTGCAGCACCTCGCGCGCCTGCGCCTCGAGCGCGTAGCCGCCGAGGTGGTCGTATTCCTCCTGCACCTCGCCGAACCGCGCGAGGATCTGGTCCAGGTCGTCGGCCCGCGCCGGGTCGGACATCGCGTTCTGCAGCCGCTCGAGCTCGTGATGCAGATCGCCGGCGCGTCCGCTGCCGAGGATCGCCTCGTCGAGCACCGAGCGCCCCGCCATCTCCTCGACGTCCTGCCTGAAGTAGCCGATGGTCACCTTCTTCGGCACCGACACCTCGCCATCGTCGGGCGTCTCCTCGCCGACGATCATGCGGAACAGCGTCGTCTTGCCGGAGCCGTTGGGGCCGACGAGGCCGACTTTCTCGCCGGGGTTGAGCTGGAAGGAGGCGTCGACGAAGAGGACCTGCCGGCCGTACTGCTTGTTGACCCGCGAGAACGAGATCATGAACCCACCAGGCCGGCCTGCACTCGCACGCGCTTACCGCAGCGTGACATGCAGCTCCCCGGCGAACAGCATCGTCCGGTCGTTGTCGCGTGCCGCCCATTTCATCAGCGTCGCGACCGATGGCTCGACGCGAGCGTTCGAGACGACGCGGCCGTTTGCCGTCACCACGATCGGCTTCGACAGGTCGAACGCGTCGGGCGAGAGGAGCAGCGTCAGCTCGCTCACCCCTCGCGTCGCCAACTGCACGTCGTTGCCGCGGCGCGTGGCCTCGACGCGCCCGAACGGCCGGGAGCGCGCGAACAGATCGCGGCCGTGGTTGAAGCCGGGGCCGGAGAAGACGTTCAGGTCGGGCCGCGACAGCGAGCCGCCCGGCGCCGCCGTGCTGATCTTGTCGACGATCAGCCAGTGGGCCCGGCTCGGCGTGTCGCGATCGCCCGCTTCCCAGGTCAGCGTCGGCGGCAGCGGATCGCGCGGATGCGTCCGCACGAACTCCTCGAACCTCTCCTTGACCTGCGGCCACCACGACGTGTTGTGAGCGGCGTCTGGCTGCGGGCGATAGTCGACGACGACGCCGCTGGCCTTCAGATGCTCGATGTAGGGCTCGACCGCGCGCATCGGATAGAGCGGATCCTGACCGCCGTTGACGATGAACAGCGGCTTGTTCAGCAGGTTGCTGGGAAACAGCTCGCGGTCGACGTCGAGTCGATCGTTGGCGAGCACCAGGAGAAAGCCGTTCAGCGGCAGGAAGCTGGCGAACGGCGTGGTGTCGCGCATCGCCATGTAGTAGAGGCCGGTTGCTCCGTCCGACACGCCGGCGAGCGCGACGCGGTTCTCGTCGACGTTGTAGGTGCGCTTGACGCTGTCGAGGATGGCATCGAGATTTTCGATCTGCGCCTGGCCCCACCACGGCGCGTCGCGCCACGAGGTCGGCAGCACGTAGATCTGCTCGGCGCCCTCGAGCGGGCCGCCGCGGCCGCCGCGGCCGCTGCTGCTGCGCGGCTCGCCGGTTTCGCGCATCATCACGCCGCCGTGCAGCTGGAACCGCACCTGGTACTTGCGCGCGGGGTCGTAGGTTTGCGGCACGTAGAGGTCGTAGAAGAACTCCCCGGCCGCGGTGCGGCGCTGAAGGCGGATCATGCCGCGCTTCACGTCTGGCGAATAGACACGTCCAGCCTTCAGCCGCTTCAGCGCCTCGTCGAAGGTGACGCCGGCGGCGACGATTTCACGCGCAGCCTTGCCCGCATCCTGCGGGTTGCGCGCGCTCCAGAGTTTTTCGAAGGCCGCGTCGATCGACGGCGGCGCAGCGGCGGACGCCAAGGCGGCGCCGGCCGTAACGCAGCAGGCAAGGGCAAGAACGCGCGTGCGGATGGTCATCACCGGCGGCATTCCCCTTCAGAATTCCAGGCGCAGGCGCACGCTCGCGCTGCGCGGCGGCGCCAGGGCCGTGCCGGAAAACAGGCCGGCGAAGTTCACCACGTTCAAGCGGTTGCCAAGGTTCGCGATCTCGCCGCGCGTCTCGAGCCGGCGGCCGCCGCGCCGCCACACTTCGAACCCCGCGGCCCAGTCGGCCGAGAAGGTCGGACGCAGCCGCTCGGCCGCGATATTCACCCGGCTCACGACGTCGTCACCGAAATGGGCCTGGAGCTCCTCCAGGTCGAGCTCGCCCTCGAGCTCGACCGGCAATCCGCTGCCGAATTTGATCAGTAGTGCCGTCCAGGCGCGCGGATGCAGTTGGTAGCGGACCCGCCCCCGCGCCGTGTGCCGCTGATCCTGGGTGATCGGAATCTCGTCGGTCGAGTCGAGCGCCCCGGCGGCTTCGGCGTCCAGGAACAGGCCTCCGGCCACCGGCAGACGCGCGCGGCCGACCAGGTTCGAATAGGCCGCGAAGGCTGACAGCCCTCGCCACCGCGGCAGCGTCACCTTCACGTCCACGCCGGCGATGCTGGCGCCGGCGAACGCGATCGGAAAGCCGATGCCGGTATTGAGGAACACGTCGTCGTCGGCGTAGCGCTCGAAGGTGCGGCGATACACGGTGGCGTCGATGCGCGCGGTCCGCGCGAGCGCCATCGTCGCCCCGGCTTCGACATAGTTGCCGCGCGACGGCGGCACCGGAATGCGCAGTAGCTCGGGGCTGAGCGAATCGACCTGGTTCGAGCTTGCGAGCAGCAGGTTCTCCATCGCCGGCGTCTGGAACGCGCGGTCGTAAGACGCGCGCACGACCAGCTCCGCCGCCGGCCAGTACCACGCGACGCCGAGCCGCGGGCTGAACGCCGCGTCGTCGACGACGAAACGATAGCGGTCCCATCGCAGCCCGGCGCTGGCCGTAAGGTTGCCGGCGCGAAACGTGTCCTGGGCGAAGAGCGCCTGCTCCCGATCGGTCCGCCGATCGGCGAACGCGAAATCGATCGGCGTTTCCGGATCGAAGAAGGAGCGGTCGGTAATGTGATACTGCAGCGCCTCACGAACGGGTGCGTGGAGGATATCGCCGCCGACCTTGATCTCGTGGCGTCCTGCCTCGATGCTCACGCTGGCGTTGGCATATCCGCGGCGGAAGCCGCGCTGCTGAAAGGCGGCCACCGGCACCGCGTTCGCGTTCGACCACAGATCCGCCGACAGGCTGGCGCCCGCCGCCCGCACGTTCAACAGCAGCTGCGGCGAGAAGATGTGGCTCCACGCCGCCTGCCCCGCGTCCTCGCCGTTCGAGCGGTCCTGTCGCTGCCCAGCCTCTTCCTGAATCAGATCGTTGGGCACCTGAAACGATGCCCGCGAACGGCGCCAGCCGAGTTGGAAGCGATCGCGCAGCGACGCATGCTGATCCAGCGCGACGCTGAAACCGGCGAGCGTTCCGCCGTTGGACGCGTTCGACTTCGTCGGCGGATCCAGGTACCGATCGGTGCGCGAGGTGCCGGCGCTGACCGTCAGCGCGCCGCGGCTCCAGCCGTAACCGGCCGACCCGAAGACGGTGCCGGTGCCGAAGCTTCCGGCCGACGTCTCGGCCGAGCCATGGAAACCGCGCCGCAGGTCCTTGCTCGTCGTCACGTCGACGACGCCGCCGAGCTTGCGGCCGTACTCCGCGGGAAAGGTGCCGGTGATCACGTGCACCGCCTCGACCTCGGCGTCGGGCAGTTCCGGCGCGAAGGCCGGCGAGCGGTTGTCGTCCATCGGCAGGCCGTCGACGACGAGCAGCGTCTGGTACTCCGAACCGCGGGGATGCAGGACGCCGTTCGACTCGACCAGCCAGCCTGGCTGCAGGTTGACGAGATCGAGCAGCTCGCGGCCCGGCACCGCCGACTGCTGCTCGCGCAGCTCCGCCGTCGCGACCCCGTAGGCCACGCCGGTACGATGCGCGTCGACCAGCGTCGACTGCTCGACGACGTCCACCGACGTCGCGAACGCCGCGAGGTCGAGGACGACGCGCACCTCGCGCGGGCGCGGCGAGCGCACTTCGACCAGCTCGGCGTGCGGCGCGAAACCAGGACTCTCGATGGCCAGGCGGTACACGCCGAACGGCAGCCGATCGAAGATGAACGTGCCGTCCGGGCTGGTGTCGAAGGCGCGCCGGGTCTGCGCCGCGTCGCTCGCCAGCGTGCCGCTGGCGGCGACGGCCAGACCGGTCGCGTCGACCACCGTCAGGCGGACTTCGCCGGCGGCGAGCTGCGCGCGCAGCGGCCGGCCGGCGGCGACGAGCAACAGCAGCGCGACGCTCGCCCGCAGGAGACTCTGGCTCGCGCGCGCGCCCGCACGATCGCGGCGCTGGGACATCGCCAACATATTACCCGCTATGATTGCCGGCCATGGCCAAGCGCAGAGCATCGATCGGCGACGCGTTCGAGAACTTCTCCAAGGCGATCACCAGGTTCACCGGCAGCACTGCCGCCTTCGGTATCGCCCTTGGCGTGATCGTCGTCTGGGCGCTGCTCGGTCCACTGTTCGGCTTCTCCGACACCTGGCAGCTGGTGATCAACACCGGCACCACCATCGTCACCTTCCTGATGGTCTTCCTCATCCAGCGATCGCAGAACAAGGACTCGCTGGCGATTCACCTGAAGTTGAACGAGATCGTCGCCGCGATGCAGGGCGCGAGCAACCGCCTGATCGACGTCGAGGACCTGACGGAGAAGGACCTGGCGACGCTGCAGGGGTTCTACGCCGAGCTGGCGAAGCTGGCGCGCGACGAGACGAAGATCACCGAGTCGCATTCGGTCGAGGAGGCGCGCGAGCGGCACTCGTCGAAGCTGGGTGACAGAGGGAAGAAGACGGGTCGGGGGTAGGCCGGCGGCGGATCGCTACGAGCGGTAGTTGCCGAACTGCAGCGCGACGCCGAAGTCGTGCTCGCGCAGCGTCCGCATCGCTTCCTGCAGATCGTCTTTCGACGGCGCGCTGACGCGGACCTGGTCGGCCTGGATCGCCGCCTGCACCTTCTTGATTTTCTTGTCCTTGAGGAACTTGACGATCTCGCGCGCGGCCTCGATCGGGATGCCCTGCTGGATATCGATCACCCGCCGGACGGTGCCGCCGGCCGCGGGCTGCGACTCACCGGCCTTGAAGTTGTTGATCGCGACGCCGCGCCGGACCAGCCGCGTCTGCACGATCTCCCACACCGCGTTCATCTTCATCTCGTCGTCGGTCGTCAGCGTCAGCTTCTTCTCCGCCGTGTTGAGATCGATCTCGGCGGTCGCTCCCTTGAAGTCGTAGCGCTGCCCGACCTCCTTGCGCGCCTGGTTGAGCGCGTTGTCGACCTCGGCGAAATCGATGGTCGAGGTGATGTCGAACGACGCCGTCGGCATCCCCCTACTCTACTTCTTCTCCTTCTTCTGCTCCCACTCGACGGCGGTGATCTTCTCCGGATCGACCTTGACGATGTTCTCGGAGATCCGATCGGTCTTGCGCTCGAGCGGCAGGTTCACCTCGTATTCGAGCTCCTCGGTGGAGGTGCCGCGCAGCTCGAACTTGAAGCGGTAGCGCGCCAGCAGCTGGTCGATCGCCGGCTTGATGGCCGCCGGATCCTTCGCCTTCACCTTCAGGGCGAACGCCTGCGTCGCCTTCGGCTCGAACGACTCGATGATCCAGAGCACCGCCATGATGAAGATGGTCGCAAACAGCGCCAGCAGGTAGACGCCGACGCCGGCGGCCAGGCCGACCGCGAGCGTCGACAGCATCACGCCGGCGTCTTTCGGATCTTCGATCTTGGCGCGGTAGCGGACCAGCCCCGCTGCGCCGACGATGCCGAACGCGCGCGCCAGGCTGGACCCGACAACGAGCATCACCACCGCGCCGACGATCGCGAGGATGATCTGGGTCTGGATGACCGGTGGCTGCCGCTTCGGTGTGCCGCGCCGGCGCGGCCGCAGCGCCAGCAGGCACGCGAGCCCGGCGGCAATCGGCAGCCGGACCAGCGCGTGCCGCAGTTGATGCACCTGAGAATCGAGGTCGGGCGTCTCGGTCGCGTCGGCGCGCGCCGTGTCGGGCTGCGCGCCCGTGGCGGGCAGGGTTTGCGCGCTGATGGCGGGAAGTGGTTGCGCCCCGATCGCGGGCGTCACCGCCAACGCGAGCGTCGTGGCCAGCAACACGCCGCGCCACCAGCTCATGGCCGAGCTGCGCGTCGCGCCAGCTGGACCGCAGCGATCACGGCCGCGGTTGGAAAAGCGCCGGAGAAAGGCAAAAGGCGTCGTTGTAGGTCGCATGTGTAGTCACTGTCCACTGCGTCGGTCAGCAAACGCTCTGCCAGATGAGGTCGATCCACCCCATCCATAGTGGTGGCGGCCGCCTTGCTTTCCCCTACTGCGCGGTGGCGGCGCGGATTCCTCTTTCAACCTATCGCCTGCAATTCAACCAGCGCTTCACGTTCCGTGACGCGCGCGCGATTGTCGACTACCTGCACGCGCTCGGCATCAGCGACTGCTATGCGTCGTCGTACCTCAAGGCCGTTCCGGGCAGCCCGCACGGCTACGACGTCGCCGATCCGACGCGGCTGAATCCCGACATCGGCACCGACGACGACTACTGGCGCTGGATCGAGGCGCTGCAGGCGCGCGGAATGGGGCACGTGATGGACCTGGTGCCGAACCACATGGGCATCGCCAGGTCGGCCAACCCGTGGTGGCTCGACGTGCTCGAGAACGGCCCGGCGTCGCGCTTCGCGCGCTTCTTCGACATCGAGTGGCATCCGGTCAAGGACGAGCTCGCCGACAAGGTGCTGATTCCGATTCTCGGCGGGCAATACGGCGAGGTGCTCGAAGCGCAGGAGCTCCAGCTCGCGTATCACGATGGTGCGTTCCTTGTCCGCTATTACGAGGAATCGCTGCCGATCGCGCCCGACACCTACGCGTGGATCTTCCGGCGCACGGCGGGCGCGTGGCTGGCCAGCCATCCCGGCCGCGAGGCGGAGGAGCTGCAGAGCATCCTGACCGCGAGCCGCAACCTGCCGTCGCGCAGCGAGCGCGACCCGGAGTCGATCGAGACGCGCAGCCGCGAGAAGGACGTGATCAAGCGCCGGCTGGCGGCGCTGACGGCCTCGAGCGCGGACGTCGCCGCGCTCGTCGACGAGAGCGTGCGCCGGATCAACGGCACGCCGGGACAGCCGCGCAGCTTCAACGAGCTCGATCAGCTGCTGAACGCGCAGTCCTACCGCCTCGCCCACTGGCGCGTCGCCTCGGAAGAGATCAACTACCGGCGCTTCTTCGACGTCAATCAGCTGGCGGCGCTGCGGATGGAAGACCCGGTGGTGTTCGACGCGGTGCATCGCTTCATCTTCGAGCTGGTCGCGCGCGGCGCGGTGACCGGGCTGCGGATCGACCACGTCGACGGCCTCTACGCGCCGGAAGACTACCTGCGGCGCCTGCAGGAGCAATGCTGCGCCAGCGAGAGCGGGCGCTTCTTCGTCGTCGTCGAGAAGATTCTCGGCGCCGGCGAGCAGCTCGCGGGCAGCTGGCCGGTGCACGGCACCACCGGCTACGAGTTCGCCGCCATCGTCAACAACCTGTTCGTCGATCGCCGCAGCGAGCGCGCGCTCGAGGACATCTACCGGCGCTTCCTGCGCGAGCGCCGCGGCTGGCTGTCGTTCGACGACCTCGCCTACCGCAGCAAGAAGCAGGTGATGCACGAGACGATGTCCGGCGACATCAACTCGCTCGGGCACCAGCTGAACCGCTTCTCCGAGCGCAACCGCCACTTCCGCGACTTTACCCTCTACAGCCTGATCTCGACGATCAAGGAAGTGATCGCCTGCTTCCCGGTCTACCGCACCTACATCACCGCCGCCGATCCGGTCAGCGAGCACGATCGCCGCTACGTCGCCGAAGCCGTGCGCGACGCGAAGCGGCGCGCCCCCGACACGCCGTGCGTGATCTTCGATTTCATCGAAGGGCTGCTGCTGAAGCGCCTCGGCGGCGCCGCCGGCGACGAATGCGAGGCGCGGGCGCGCTTCATCGGCAAGTTTCAGCAAATCACCAGCCCGGTGGCCGCGAAAGGGATCGAGGACACCACCCTCTACATCCACAACCGGCTGCTGTCGTTGAACGAAGTCGGCTCGGACCCGACGCGCTTCGGCCTCGAGCCTTCGGCCGTCCACGCATGGATGACCGAGCGCCAGGCCCGCTGGCCCGCGGCGCTGTCGACGCTGTCGACGCACGACACCAAGCGCGGCGAGGACGTGCGGGCGCGCCTCAACGTGCTGTCGGAGATCCCCGGGGCGTGGAAGGATGCGGTGGCCAGATGGCGCACGCTGAACCGCCGCCTGCGGGTCGTCGTGCAGGGCCGGCTGGCGCCGAGCCGCAACGAAGAATACCTGCTCTACCAGACGCTGGTCGGCGCGTGGCCGTTCGAGCGCGATGCCGCGACCGAGGCCGCGTTCGCCGATCGCATCGCCGCCTACATGACCAAGGGGATGCGCGAGGCCAAGCTGCACACCACCTGGTTGAGTCCTGACGAAGCCTACGAGAAAGCGGTCGAGCGTTTCGTGCGATCGATTCTCGATCGGCGCCGGGCGAATTCGTTCGTCGCCGCGTTCGAGCCGTTTCAGGCGCGGATCGCCGAGCTCGGCATCTACAACAGCCTCTCGCAGCAGGTGATCAAGATCACCGCGCCCGGCGTCCCCGATTTCTACCAGGGGACCGAGCTGTGGGATCTCTCGCTGGTCGATCCGGACAACCGGCGGCCGGTCGACTACGCGCGGCGGCGCGAGGCGCTGGCCGCGGTCTGCCGCGCCGACGCGGCGGAACTGCTCGAGCATCGCGGCGACGGCCGCGTCAAGCTGTTCGTCGTGCATCGCACGCTGAAGACGCGCGCGGAGATGCGCGACCTCTACGATCGCGGCGAGTACCTGCCGCTGGCCGCCTCCGGCGGGCGCGCCGAGTGCCTCTTTGCCTTTGCGCGCGCGAGCGCCGACGGCACCGCCGCGATCACCTGCGTGCCGCGCCTGGTGGCGTCGCTGACGCCCGACGCCGCCGCGCCGCCGTTCGGCCGCAGCGTCTGGGGCGACACGCGGCTGACCCTGCCCGGCAACCTGTCCGGCCGCGCGTTCCGCAACGTCTATACCGGCGAGTGCCATCGGGTGGAGGCCGCCGGCGACACGGGCACGCTGGCCGCGGCGGCGCTCTTCGACCGCTTCCCGGTCGCGCTGCTGATTCCATGCTCTATCTGACGATCATCGGCGGCGCGTTCGTGGCGTGGCTGATCGTCGCGGTGCTGTTCACGCCGCACATCCCCTATCACATCGAAGCCGACGTCGACGCCTCCAGCGACCATTTCATCCATGTGCTCGAGTCGATCTGCCAGACCCATCTCGAGCACGGCAACCGCGTCGAGGTGCTGACCAACGGCGATCGCTTCTATCCGGCGATGCTCGATGCGATTCGCCAGGCGCGCGAGACGGTCAACCTCGAGGCCTACATCTTCAAGCTGGGGACGGTCGCCGATCGCCTGATCGAAGCGCTGACCGAGCGGGCCGCCGCCGGCGTCCGGGTGACCATCGTCATGGATGCGATCGGCTCGTTCGGCGCTTACCGGCGGACGCGCGCGAGGCTCGAGGCGGCGGGCTGCCGCGTCGCCGCGTACCAGCGGTTCACGTGGTACCGGCTGTCGCGGCTGAACAACCGCACCCACCGCGAGCTGCTCATCGTCGACGGCGAGATCGCATTCGTCGGCGGCGCCGGGGTCGCCGACTGGTGGGCCCTGCCGGTGGGGCGGCACCCGATGTGGCGCGACATGATGGTGCGCATCGAAGGGCCGGTGGTGTCGGACGTGCAGGGGATCTTCGCCGAGAACTGGCTCGAGTGCTGCGGCGAGATCCTGGTCGGCCCCGATACCTACAAGCCGCATCACCGCGCTGGCGACGTCGCCGCCTTCGCGATCAAGAGCTCGCCCGCCGATCGATCGACCACCTCGCGAACGCTGTTCCAGACGCTCGTCGAAGGCGCGAATCACACCGTGCTGCTGTCCACGCCCTACTTCCTCCCCGACCACGCGTTTCGCGCCGCCATCCGCCGCACCATCGCGCGCGGCGTGACGATGACGGTGATCGTGCCCGGGCCGCGCACCGACCAGCGGTGGGTGCGCCTGGCGAGCCGGCGGATGTACGGCCAGATGCTCGACGCCGGCGTGCGCATCTTCGAGTACACGCCGGGGATGACCCATGTGAAGGCGCTGCTCGTCGACGATCTCTGGGCGGTCGTCGGCACGACCAATCTGGACAACCGGTCGTTCGAGCACAACGATGAGGTGAACATCGCGTTCCACAGCGAGGCGGTCGCCGCGCGCATCCGCGCCGATCTCGAGGCCGACATGGCGCGCAGCAACGAGATCGACCGGGACGAGTGGGCGCGGCGGCCGTTGTGGGAGAAAACGATTGGAGCTGGCGCGTGGATTCTGGAGCGCCAGCAGTAAGGCGGGAAGGCGGGAAGGCGGGAGGGCGGGAAGGGAAGGTGGGAAGGTCGGAAGGATCGAAGGGAAGGATCGAAGGGAAGGTTCGAAGTCATGGTAGTCGTCGTTACAGGCGCATCGGCGGGGCTCGGGCGGGCGACGGCGCGGGCGTTTGCTCGGGCGGGCGCGGATCTCGGGTTGCTCGCGCGCGGCGTCGACGGGCTCGAGGCGGCGCGGCGCGAGGTCGAGGCGCTCGGGCGGCGCGCGGTGGTGCTGGCGGCCGACGTCGCCGATCCGGCGCAGGTCGAAGCGGCCGCCGAGCGCGTGGAACGCGACCTCGGCCCGATCGACGTCTGGGTGAACAACGCGATGGCGTCCGTCCTCTCGCCGATTGTCGAGATGACGCCGGAGGACTTCCGCCGCGTCACCGATGTCACCTATCACGGCGTCGTCTTCGGCACGATGGCGGCGCTGAAGCGGATGCTGCCGCGCAATCGCGGCGTCATCCTGCAAATCGGATCGGCGCTCGCCTATCGCGGCATCCCGCTGCAGTCGGCCTACTGCGCGGCCAAGCATGCGGTGCAGGGCTTCACCGATTCGCTCCGCTGCGAGCTGCTGCACGACGGCACACGCGTCCGCGTCTCGATGATCCAGCTGCCGGCGATGAATACCCCGCAGTTCGATTGGGTGAAGAGCCGGATGCCGCGCCAGCCGCAGCCGGTGCCGCCGATCTACCAGCCCGAGGTCGCGGCCGACGCGATCGTCTGGGCGGCGACGCACGATCGCCGCGAGCTGAGCGTCGGCGCGACGACGGTTGCCGCGATCTGGGGCGACAAGGTGGCGCCGGCGCTCATCGATCGATACCTGGCTGCCACCGCCTACGAGGGCCAGCAGACCGATGTGCCCGCCGATCCCGCGCGTCGCGACAACCTCTGGCACCCGCTGCCAGGCGATCACGGCGCGCACGGGCGCTTCGACGATCGCAGCAGCTATTCGAGCCCGCAAACCTGGATCAACGAGCGGCTGCCGGCGTTGGCGCTGCTCGCCGGCGCCGCGGTCCTCTTACTTGGAGCAAGCAGGCAGGCGATGCGACGAGGCTGACGTGACGGCGGCCATCTCTACTTCTTACCGATGGCGGCGGTCCAGATCTCGAGCTGCTCGCGCGTCATCGGCCCTTCCGGCTGCTCGCGCGCGTCGCGATACTTCCAGCGCTCGAGATCGTGCAGGTACTGCTCGCGCGACAGCAGCGTGCCGTAGCAGACGTCGTTCTGCACGTTCGGACGGCTGACGCTCAGCCGCCGCATCAGTTCGTCCATCACCCAGGCCGGAATGTTCTGCCGCTTGTCCGGGTAGACGAAGCCGAACAGGATCAAGTGGCTGAGCAGCACGCGCCAGTAGTCGCCGAATCGCATCAGCAGCCGCGGCCAGTCGAGCGACGGCCCGGTTTCGCGCAGCAGGTGCAGCACGTCGGCGCCGTCGAAGCGCTCGCGCTCGAGGATGAACGACTTCGACCAGATCATCTCCTCGACCGGCGACAGCCGCACGATCACGCCGAGCACGTTGGTGCGCGGCGCGTGGTCGAACCACAGATCGTCGACGCGCGCGATGCCGTTGCCCGAGCTGAAGATGATGTCGATGAAATGCGTGCCCTTGTGGATCTTTCCCAGCCAGTGCGGGAACGGGATCTCGGTCTCGTAGCCGAACCCCGCGAATGCGTCGAGCACGCGCGGGCAGTCGTCGGGCTTGACGAAGATGTCGACGTCCTTGGTCTCGCGGGGGACGTGCGAGTAATGCGAGAACGCGAACGCGCCGCCGACCAGGAACGGGATGCCCGTCTCCTGCAGCTTCTTCAGCGCGTCGATGTAGAAGTCCGCGGCTGGATCGTGAATGGCGCGTGCGGTCGAGGTTTCCATGACTCCTCAGGACGCGATGGCGTCGCCCGCACGCCGTCGGTGAGCCAGGACCGGCTGCGCCGCGGCGGCCGGCGCCTCGCACGCGGTCGACTCCGCCACCGGCACCTCGAAGACGCGGAACGGCGGCCGATCGGCGAAGCTGCGGGTGAGGAGCGGCATCGAGACGTTGTAGACCGGCACGCCGCCCTGCGTCCGGCCCTCGAGCTGACCGCGGTGCGCGTGGCCGTGCAGCACGAGCGTGACCGGATAGCGGCCGATCGGCTCCTCGAGGCGCGACGACCCGAGGAAGGGATAGATCTCGAGCGGCTCGCCTTCGACCGTCTGCTGAATCGGCGCGTAGTGCATCATCGCAACCAGTTGTCTGGTGCGCAGCCGCGCAAACGCCGCCTCGAGCTTCAGCGCTTCATCGACCGCTTCGCGCACGAACTGCTTGATCATCGATTCGCCCCACGGCCCGAGCGCGCGCCGGCCGAAACCGCCGCCAAACCCCTTGACGCCGGCGATGCCGATGCCCAGCAGTTCCGTCGCGTCGCCATCGAGGATCGTGACGCCCGCATCCGCGAGAATCTGCCGCACCTCTCCGCCCTTGTCCGATTCGAAGTCGTGATTACCGAGGACCGCGACCGCCGGGATGCGCAGCGTGTGAAGCTCCTTGGCCAGAGTCGCGGCCTCCTCGGGCAGGCCGTAGTCGGTCAGGTCGCCCGGTATCAGCAGCACATCCGCGGATTCCGAGATTTTCGCGAACAGCGATTGAAACGCCCCCTGGGAGGTTTTCGAACAGTGCAGGTCGCCGACGGCCGCGACCCGTACGACGGCTCGGTTCATGGGGCATCCGGGTCTTCAAAAGTTGAGCCATCCCGGCGCCAGCTGAGCTGTCGGCGGCCATCGACTTGCAACTGCGCACGGCGTATGGCCGCCCACACACGCCCGCAGCTCGGGCGGCTCGTCGTCACGCCGATGGCGACCATCGGCGTGCTGTCGGCGGTGCTGGTGTGGGAAGTCGAACACGTCGGGTCGATTGTGCTCGCCCTGCTGATCGCCGCCATCGGCGTCTCCATCGGCGTGATCGTCGCCCGCCACCTCCGCCGCGACATCGACGCGCTCACCGAGTACTACTCCGCCCTGCTGCGCAGCGCGGATGAGCAGTCGCGGCGGGCGGAAGAAGCGAACCGGCTGAAGGACGAATTCCTCGCCAACCTGTCGCACGAGCTCCGGACGCCGCTCAATTCGGTGCTCGGGTGGGCGCGGATGCTGGCGAGCGGCAAGCTCGACGCGGAGCAGAGCGTGCAGGCGGTGCGCGCCATCGAGCGCGGCGGCTGGGCGCAGTCGCGCGTCATCGAGGATCTGCTCGACGCCTCTCGCGCCGTCGCCGGCAGGCTCGAGATCGCGTTGCGGCCGACGCGCCTCCAGAATGTCGTGGCCGCGGCGGTCGAGGCGCTGCGGCCGGCGGCGGAGGCCAAGCGGATCGAGGTCCACACCTCGCTCGATTCGCGGCTCGACACCATCGCCGGCGACCCCGATCGTCTGCAGCAGGTGGTGTGGCACCTCCTCTCCAACGCGATCAAGTTCACGCCGACCGGAGGCGTCATCGACGTCAGCCTCGAATCGACCGCGAACGACGTCACGCTGAGCGTCGCCGATACCGGCATCGGCTTCGAGCCGCCGGTGGCGGCGCACCTGTTCGAGCGCTTCCGCCAGGGCGACAGCAGCTCGACGCGCCAGCACGGCGGCCTCGGCCTCGGCCTCGGCCTCGTCCGGCACGTCGTCGAACTGCACGGCGGCACGGTGACCGCGTCGAGCGGCGGCGAGAACACCGGGTCCGTTTTTCGCGTGCGGCTGCCGCTGCGGCCGTGGGAGGCGCCGATCGACGAGCCGCCGCCGCTCGCCCCGGATGAGCCGTCGCTGCGCGGCCTCTCGGTGATGGTGGTCGACGCGGACGGGCGGGCGCTCGAGTTCGTGCGCAAGGCGCTCGAGCAGTACGGCGCGGTGGTGGTGACGGCGGGGTCGATGAAGGAAGCGAAGGATCGCTTCAAGCGCGAGCCGCCGGACGTCTTCGTCAGCGATCTGGTGATGCCCGACGGCGACGGGCTGCAGCTGATTCGCGACATCCGGCAGATCGATCTCGCGGCGGGCCGGGTGACGCCCGCCGCCGCGCTCACCGCGCTGGCGCGCGCCGACGATCGCCGCAGCGCGCTGACCGCCGGCTACCAGATGCACCTGGCGAAGCCGGTCGACCCTTCAGAGCTCGTTTCCACCATCGAGCGGCTCGCGAGCAAAAGCAGCGGCACCCGGTTTGCGGGCCATTGACATGTGACTGACGCGGCGCCATCCAACCACCGGTGCACCGTGCTCGTTGTCGAGGACGATGTCGAGCTGCGCGAGCTGGTGCGCGTCGCGCTCACGGCTGATGGCTATGAGGTGGCGTCTGTCGACAACGGCCGGGAAGCGATGCACTACCTGCGATCGCACGCCGATGTCTGCATCGTGCTCCTCGATCTGGCCCTGCCGATCATGGACGGCGCGCAGTTCCGCAGCGCGCAGCTGCGCGACCGGGCGCTGGCCTGGATCCCGCTGGTGGTGATGTCGGGGTCGGCCGACGCCGCGCGGGAGGCGCGCGAGCTCGGGGCGCGGCGGCTGGTGCGGAAGCCGCTCGACGTCGATGAGCTGAGAAACGCGCTGCGCTTCGTCGGCTGCTACCAATCGCGGTCGCGCCGCCCGGCGGCGCCGCCGCCGTCATGAGCCCCACGACCGGTCGCGGTTGCCGCCCCTCGGCCGTCACACTTTCTTTGTGACCGGTTGTCACAGGGGTCTGACACCCGTCTGACACCCGTCCGACCCCGCCACTACGAGCGACCTTTCACGCTAGCTGAACCGTTGTGGCTGGTTGACGCCCTTCGCCAAGACTGCTACCTTGTCTCGTCAAGGTAGCTTTCCGCGCCATCCATGAGCGTCACCGAGAAGTTCAGCGCGATCCGCAAAGGCCTGCTGGAGTTCCTGATCCTCCGCATCGTCGCCAGCGACAAGGTCTACGTCGCCGACATGCTGAACCGCCTCCGCTCCACCGAGTTCGCGACGCAGGAAGGGACTCTCTACCCGCTCCTCAGCAAGATGCGCCGCGAGGGGCTGGTCGATTACGAGTGGCAGGAATCGGGCGCCGGCCCGCCGCGCAAGTACTACCAGCTCACGCCCAAGGGCAAGGCGCAGCTCGCCGAGCTGAACGAGTACTGGAAGTACATCAACACCACCATCGGTGAGCTTGGACGATGAACCATGCAGAAGGTGATCACGATCAATCTGAACGGCAACGCCTACCAGGTCGAGGAAACAGGCTACGGCGCGCTGGTCGGATACCTCGATGGCGCGCAGCGCCAGCTGCGGGACAACCCCGATCGCATGGAAATCATCGGCGACCTCGAACAGGCGATCGGCGACAAATGCGGCCGCTATCTGAGCGCGCAGAAATCCGTGGTCACCGCGCGGGAGGTCGACGACATCATCAGGGAAATGGGACCGGTGGAAGCAGCCGCAAGCGGCACCGAGAACGCCGGCGACAGCGGCACGGCCGCGACGGCAAAACCGGTTGCGCCCAAGCGGCTGTATCTCATTCGCGAAGGCGCGATGCTCGCCGGCGTCTGCAACGGCCTCGCCGCGTATCTCAACATCGATCCGACCGTCGTCCGCATCGTCTTCGCGGTGCTGACGCTCCTCACCAAAGGAGCCCTCGTCTTCGTCTACGTTGCGCTCGCCATCGTCATCCCCTCGGCCAAGACGCACGAAGAGCGCGCCGCGGCGTTCGGCGAGGCATTCAACGCCCGCGAGCTGATCGATCGCGCGGCGAAGAACGTCAAGAACGAGGGACGCCAATGGAATCGGAGCTGGCGGCGTCAGCAGCGCCGCTGGCGCCGGCAGTGGCGGTACGCCGCAGCCCCGCCACAGTGGGTCGCGGCTCCGCCGGCGCCGCCGCTTCCCGCCGGCTACGCGACGCGGATGCTGGCCGGCGTGATGGTGCCGGTGCTGAGCGTCGCCAGCGCGGTGTTCTTCTGGCTCTGCGCCTACGCCGTCTTCACGCTGGTGACGATGCGCGAGGCGTTCGGGATCTTCCTGCCGGAAGACGTGCCGCTGTGGCTGGGGATTCTGGTGCTGTGGTTCGTCTATCAGTCGGCCGCATGGCCGCTGCATGCGGCGCGCCGCGCATCGTATCAGGCGCTCGGCGGGCTGCACCACGCGTCGGTGGCGGCGCTCGACGGGATGCTGTCGCTGGGCATCGCCGTCTTCATCGTATGGTTCGCGTACAACAACATGCCGGAGGTGCGCGAATTCCTCAAGGCGCTGCCTGACGTCCTGAACAACATACGGCAGTCGTCGTGAACTCCGCCGGCATCGCGTCGAAGCTCTTGGCGTAGATGAGGTAGCTGTCAGCTCTGCTGTTTACTTCGGGCCCGCGCCCTTCGCCGCCGCCATCGCCGCCTTGATCGCCGCGACGGTCTTTTCAGTCCGGAACTTCACGATCCTGCGGCCGTTCTCGATGGTCTTCTCCGCCGGCGCGAGGCTGACGCCGTTGATCGCGAACTTCCCCGCCTTGATGCGCTCCGGCGCGCGGACGCCGTTGAGGTCGTGGACCATGATGATCGACGAGATGTAATAGTCGTCGTGCAGCCCTTCGAGCTTCTCGTGGATGCCGAGCGCGTCCTGCTCGAACTTCTCGACCTCGTCGTAGTTGTAGTACTCGGGGACGAAGTAGGCGGTCGCGGTGCTTCCTTTCCACTTCGCGTTCAGCGCCTCGGCTACCTCTTGCATCGGCTTCAAGTTGCCGCCGCTGTCGCCGAGCAGGACGATGTCGGTGAAGCCCTGGGTCTTGAGGCTGACGGCGATGTCGGTGAGGACCGCGCGATAGGTGTCCGGCGACAGGTACACCGTCCCCGGCGTGCGCACGCGCTCCGGGTTGCCCGGCTCCAGCGTGACAATCGGCGCCGCCAGCGCGTTGCCGAGGCTGCGCGCGATCGCATCGCCGGTGACGCGCAGCACGTTGTTGTGCTTGCCGGTGGTGAGGTAGGGGCCGTTCTCCTCGATGCCGCCGGCGAGGATGAGCGCGGTGGTCTTCCCCGCCTTGATCAGGTCGCGGACCTCCAGCATCGTCAGGTCCTCGATCCAGATCGAGTCGTGCATCTCGATCGGGCGCGGCATGCCGATGACGTCGACGCGCGGCTGCTGATTGACCGAGGCGGTGCCCCTGCGTTGACCGTCGCCGGTGGTCTGCGTGCTGGTCGCCGGCGGTTGCTGCGCCGCGTGTGCGGCGCCGGATGCCGCGAGGAGGATGAAGGCCAGGGCGGTGATAGGGCGTTTGGTCATGGAGCGATTGTAGAGAAAACGAATCATCAATGGTGTACCGCGCAAAAATTACCGACGCGGATTAAAACGCTCGCGCACCCGCGCTGTAGCCCGCGCGTGCGTCCTGCGCAATTTGCCGTGCGAATCACGCGGCTGCGCGCGTGTAACATTTCGGAATCATCTTTGCAGGCGCGCGCGGCATCCATGAACCGCAATATGGGTGCCCGTGCCTGACAACTCCTTCTGCGGCCGTTTGCGCCGCGAGCGGGAGCGGAGGCAGATCGCCCTGTCGTCGATTGCGGCCAACACGAAAATCAGCGCCGGCCTGTTCGAAGCGCTCGAACGTGGCGACGTCTCCCGCTGGCCGACAGGGATCTACCGCCGCTCCTTCATCCGCGCCTACGCGAAAGCGATCGGTCTCGATCCCAACGAGACCGCGCGCGAGTTCCTCGAGCTCTTCCCCGACCCCGACCAGGTGAAGCCGGCCGTGCCGGTCTTTCCGGTGACGACGCAGCCGGCGGTGCTGCGGCTCACGCTCGCCGATCCCGGATCGCCGTTCAGCCCCGGGCGGCTGCTGCCGGCGCTGCGCGACCGCTGCGCGGCGATCGCCTGCGACGCCGGCGTCGTCACTGCGATTGCGGCGGCCGTGTTCCTCGTGTCTGGCACGTTCTGGCTGCCGATGGGCGTGACGACGTTGACCTACTATCTCGGCGGCATCCTGCTGCTGGGTAATACGCCGGGCGTCGCGTTGTGGGCGCAGCCGACGCGCCGTCCGGCGAAGACATCGATCGTCGCGACGCTCAAGTCGCGGCTCGCGAAGGCAGCGGTGGCCTGGCTGGCCGGCGTCAGGCGCACCGTGTCGGTCCCGTCGAACGAGGTCCGCGATCCGTCGGAGCCCCGTTCGCGTTCGCGCTCGCCGGCGTAGACCCCGCTCAGTTTTTTCAGTTTTTGAAACTCACCAGGTAGTCGCGGATCGCAGAAATCTCCTCATCGCTGATCCGATCGCGCGGGATGCCGGGCATCACGCCGATCCCCTGGCGAACGATCGCAATCAAGTCCGACAGCTCGAGCGTGAACGGGACGAGCGCGGGCGCCGTGCCGCCGCGGCCCTCCGGCCCGTGACACGACTCGCAGGCCTTCGCATACGCGGCCCTGCCTGCCGAGTCGGAGGCCCCGGTGCCGACCCAGCTCAGGGCGGCCACGGCGACGAGCGCCGCTCGCACGCGCCTCACCGCGCCGCCGGCGCCGACGCCGCCCGCCCGCCGATCGCAAACGCCATCA
>Ga0111538_10004648_pt1 | contig 19002 bp, 16 predicted proteins | sample SoiMethybrSBSTD1_FD_79669 | JGI IMG/M metagenome (GOLD analysis project Ga0111538, IMG submission 79669) | Bulk soil microbial communities from a Populus tree surrounding site in Tennessee, USA - Soil MetaG P. TD hybrid SBSTD1 (version 2)... | ecosystem: Environmental > Terrestrial > Soil >...
GATGCCGAGGGCATGCGCGACGAGGGCGCGACCGGCGCGCAGGTGGCCACCACGAGTGCTTTGGACGGCACGTTCTCGCTCGCGCCACTGCGCCACGAAAAGTGGGGCATCCACGTCGCGGCGCGACACGACGACCACGTCCCGCTCAACGAGGGGACGATCTGTCGTCCGGACGAACCGGCGACGCTCGTCATGCTGCGCGTGCACACCGTGCCGCTGACCGTCGAGGTCCGCGACCGGCGCACCGGTGTGCCGGCGCCGCGCTTTTGCGTCGTGGGCACGACGGCGCTGCGTGCACCAGGGGAACCGGTCGACGGCACAGTGCGATCCCGGCGGCCATTGCAGGCTCCTGACCGCGGTGTCGGGGTCGACGGCGTGTTCCACGGCACCGCGCGGTTCGTCGAAGGCCTGCCCTTCGACGTGCTCGTGCAATGCCCCGGCGACGGCCGCGACGGTTTCGGCGACGGCAAGGATCCGATCCCACGAACGACGCTGCAGCCGCAGATCGGCGAAGCGATCCACCTGCGGTTCACGGTCGCGTTCGACCTCGCCGAGGAACAGGCCAAGGTCGTGCAACGCGGCCGCGTCGTCGACGCGCACTCCGGCGCGCCGATCGCCGGTGCAAAGATCGGTTGGACGCGCATCTTGCGGGAGCGCATACCGGAAGGCGTTTCCTATCGCAGTGTTCACCGGCGCTACGTGCAGAGCCGCGCCGACGGTTCGTTCGCGATCGCGTTGCACGACGACGACGGCGCCGACACCCTGCGCGTCGAGCACGACGACCACCAAACGCTCTTGGTGTCACTGGATCCCTCGGCGGAACTGACCCTGCGCCTCGGACCGCTGGCCAGCCTGCGATGCCGCGTGGTCGACGGCGACGGCGTACCGGTGGCCGGTGCTCCACTGCTGATCAAGGCCGAAAGCGACGACGTGTTCGGCGTCGGCTACTTCCAAGAGCGGCGGCGGACCGACGCGGCCGGTGTCGTCGAGCTGCGCGGCCTGCAGGCGCGTTCGTACTACGTGAACGTGCTGCGCCGGTACAGCGACGCGGACGACGACGCGCTGACGAGCGTCACCTACCGCATTCACGCCGGCGAAGCCCTCGACGTGACGCTGGCGACCGCCGCGGCGGACGCCGTGCGGGTGATCGGCAGCATCGTCGGCGGGCCCGACGGACTCGCGCCGATGTTCGTGCCCCATGCCGGTGAGCGGCGTTGGATTCGAGGGCGGACCGACGGCCGCAGCTACGACGCGGGCGGTGTTCGACGCGGGCAGTATCTCGTGCTGTTGCTGCCCGCCGACGACTCGAAGCGGACTGCGTTCCTGCTGCCGCGCATCGTGGTCGATCAGCTTGCGACCCAGGTCATCGACCTGCTCGTGCCGTCCGGCATCGCCCGCGGTCGCGTCGTTTCGCAACGCGCCGATCGCGCGGACCTGCGGGTGCTCGCAGTTCCGGACGTGCCACCCGACGGGCTCGCCGCTGAGCTGCTCGGCAACACGAAGCTGACGGAAGTGCTCGGCGTTCCGCTGGCGGACGACGGCAGCTTCGAGCTCGCTCACGTCGCCGACGGCCGCTGGCTGCTGCAGGTCCGCAGCGGCGCCACCGTGATCGCGCAGCGCGCAATCACCGTGCAGGGCTCGCTCGACGCCGGCGACTGGTCGATCGACTGAGCGGGCCCGAGCTCGCGCTGCAACTGCGCGTCAGAGCTTGCCGATGCGCGTCATCATCCCCGGCGTGAAGTACGCGAACCCGTTCGGCGCGGTCACATCGAAGTAGAAGTGCTGGCTGTACACGGCCAGGCCCGTGAGATACGGCGAGGATGGAATCATGAAGGTCTCGATCGTGGTCCCGGTCGCCGAAGTCAGCCTCGCTTCACCCCAGACGCCGATGATCGCGAAGGGATCGACCCAGAAGTCGAGGCCTCCGATGAACGGGGCGGCGTTGTAGGGCGCGAAGCCGATCACAGTGCGGTAGATCGTGCTCGGCACTGCGCCCTTCATCGCGATCGAGAACGTGCGCACCTGCGAGTTGTCCTGCAGCGGAATCGTCTGCGTGTGGATCTCGCCGAAGGGCCCGTTGCCGATGCCATAGTTCTCGACGAGCGGCGGCAGCGTGGCGGCCGTGTCGACCGCGAGGAGAACCGTGAAGGTGCGCTGCTCGAGCGGCTGGAAGGTCCTGTCCCATTGGAACGCGCCGGTGTAGTCGCCGGTGAACGGCGGCAGCGTGTTCGAGAGGTTGTCGACCGCCGTGTTCGTCAGCATGTTCCGAATCGTCGGATACGCACCGATCTCCGAGCGATCGTTGCCGAACGCCCGCACCTCGATCTGCACGCCGCTCGAATCGGTCACGAAGTGACGGCTGCCCGTGCCCGTCGCAAAGTCGTTGGCCGCGGTCCCCGTGATGTCGAGGTCCGTGTAGCAGAAGAAGCTCGCCGTGACGGGCGACGCGGAGATGTTCATCACCGTCAGCCGGCTGATGACGACGCCGCTCGCGGGGCCGGAGTCGTAGACGTCCATGTCCACGCTCGCGCGCAGCAGGCTGCGGCTGTCGACGTTCATGAAGTCGCGATCGAGGTGGTCCGAAGCAGCCGTGATCCCCTGCGTCACGGTGCCGACGTTGCGCAGGGCAAACTCCTGCGTGTCACCCGCGACGCGGTAGTACCACCAATGCTCGAAGGCATGGTTGACCAGCGTTGCGTCGGAACGCAGCTGCAGCGTGCACGGGGTCTGTGCCGTCGGCGAGAGCGCCCCCGACACGACGTTCATGTTGCCGTCGGAAATGGTGAGCTGGGCCGGAACGACCGCCGCGAATACGAGGATGGCGGCACACGCGTCAGTGGTGCGAAGCATGGTGCAAACGACGCCCTGGCACGGCGGGGCAAACCTGCCTCGAGCGGGCCGGGATCCTAGCGCGGAGTTCCGCGCGAACCAGCCAATGCGATCGCGCAATTCGCCGAGCAACACCTTCCGCTCGACCGATTCGCTCACCAGAGCACGCGCTTCCAACCGGTTGCGCCTGGGCGCCGCATCTGCCAGTAGATCACGAGCCCCGAGATCGCGAGCAGCACGAGTGCTGTGCCCCAGAGCATCGCGCCGACGAGGCCGCCGTCGCCGAACGCCTCGCCGCTGTGCAGGCGATAGAGGAACGGCTTGTCGACGTACGCCTCGTCGGCAAGCAGCGTGCCCGTGCGCGCGTCGAGCACGTAGCGGCGGTCCTCGCCGCCGGCAGGCAGTCCCGTGCACACCGCGACCGTCGGTCGGTCGCCCTTCAGCTTCAGCTCGACGCGATCGACTGGCGCGTGTGGAGCCGTTCGCGCGACCGTCGCGAGCGCGCGCTGCAGCGGCTCGGTCCACGCCACGAGCGGCGAGTCGGTCGTCACGGAACTGACCACGTCGCGCAGCCGCTCGCGTTCTGCCTCGTCCTCGCCGAAGAACTCGGTCATGGCGACGAGCACGCCCGTCGTGCCCGCGAAGAGAAGGAACAAGGCGGCCACGAAGCCGAGCCAGCGGTGGCCGATGCGCCAGATTCGGGGGTTCATGCGGGCGCGAATGGTAGCGAGCGCGATGGCTTTCGCCGCGTAGTTCACGGCCACGGCCAGCGCGGAAGCCCGTGGCCAACGCGGCGTCGCTGGTCGGTCTTTGCTCGACCCGCTCGGTCCATCGTTCGGCACTTCGACCACGGGCGGCCTGGCTCATTGGGAATTGATCGACGCAGTGCGTTGATCCGCAGCCGACGCGCGCGACGCTGCTCTGCCGCACCTCGGGTCTTTTCCCGAGGCGCATGCGCAGGCCACCTGCTTGTTGCGCGTCGAGCGGCTGCTAGGGTGATCGCCGGTTGGTCGCAACGCCCGCAGGGAGCGATCGCTGCGACACCCGTGCAACAGGACCAACGTGGCCACCGACATCCGCACCTCCAGGCCCGACGAATCGCCCTGGTCGATGCCGATCACCGAGGAGGCGCTGCTGGCCAACTTCGGCATGTCCGAGGAAGAGATCGAGCGTCGCAAGCGCCTGGTCGGCATCCGGGCCGAGGACCTCGCGCAGATCACGAACGTGCGCGGTGTCGTCGAGAGCCACGTCGACGAACTGACCGATGCGTTCTTCGACCACCTCGGCCACGACGATGCGCGCGTGCCGCGATACAACGAGCTGGTCGCGCAGGCACGGCAGCTCAAGGGCGAGCACCTGCTGGCCATGGTGCGGGGCCCCTACGACCTTGCTTATGCGCGGCAGCGGCTTCAGCTCGGCATCGTCTACGGCCGTTTCGGCCTCGAGACGAGCGTGTTCCTCGGCGCTTACCACGACCTGCTGGCCGGAATCCAGCGCACGTTGCTGCGCGAATCGAAGCTGCCGGCTGCTGCCGCACTCGAGGCGTTCCTGTCGCTGCGTCGTGTCGCGTTCTTCGACTTGAGCCTGCAGGTCGACGTGCTGATCCACAGCCGCGAGCAGCTGATCCGCCAGCAGGCGCAGGCGATACGCGAGCTGTCGACGCCGATCTTGCAACTGCGCGACCGCCTGCTGCTGGTGCCGATGATCGGCGTGGTCGACAGCAGTCGCGCTCGCCTGATCGCCAACAGGATGTTGTCCGCGATCCGCCGCAGCCGCGCGCTGGTCGTCGTGCTCGACGTCACGGGCGTCGCGACGATCGAGAACGGTGCGGCCGACGACCTGGGCCAGGCGGTCAGTGCCGCACAGCTGATGGGTGCGCAGATGATCATCACGGGCATCTCCGATCAGACGACGCACGCGATGCAGTGGTTGATGCTCGGCTTCCAGCGCTTCTGGACGGCCAACGACCTGCAAGCCGGCATCGAGCAGGCCGACCTGCTGCTCGCCGCCAGCGGCCCGCCGCCCGGAGGCGCCGAAGCACAACAGGGCGGCTAGCCCTGAGACGCGCCCGAGCAGGCAGAATGGGTGAGGGGCGAACGCAGGCCGAACGGCCAAGGAATCCCCGCCCCCCATTGTCAATGCCGTGCGAGTATCATTGCGCGCCGGTGAAAACGGATCTCTCCGACACGTGGGACCTCGTGCGCAAGGCGCAGACCGGCGATGACGACTCGCTGAACCGCCTCTTCGATCGCTACTACGACCGCGTGCGTCGCAGCGTGCACGCACGCCTGAACTGGAAGCTGCGGGCGCGGCTCGACACCTCCGACATCCTGCAGTCGGCGTTCGCGAAGGCGTTCCAGAACTTCAGCCGCTTCGAGATGCGTCACGAGGCCAGCCTGTTGCACTGGCTCGCCGAGTACGCGCAGCACCAGGTGAACGACGAGGCCGACAAGGCCAACGCCGACAAGCGGCGTGAGCCCGCACCGCCGCTGCGGCTCGACGACAGCAACGACGGCCGCGGCCGCGTCGAATTGCCGTCCCCCGGCCAGCGGCCCAGCGAAATCGCCGCCGCCGCCGAGGACCGGGTCGCGGTCGCAGCCTGCCTCGAGGAACTGCCCGTGCACTACCGGCGCGTGATCGTGCTGCGCGACTACGACGGCCTCGATTGGTTCGAGGTCGCGCGCGTCATGCAGAAGAACAGCGACTCCGCCGTGCGGGAGCTGCACCGCCGCGCCTTGCTCGAGCTCGCGCACCGGATGGCCCGCCGCGGCTACGGGCGGGGCGGTCGCTGACGTCGCGGCCGTTCATCGGGCATCGGAATCCGGCTCGTCGGAACGCGCGAGATTGCAAGTCGCCCAGATTCCGGCTGCGCTCGAGCGCCCGATCGTGTCGTTCTCGTGGTGAAACCTCGTGGCAAGCGCCAGGAGTCGTGTGACCGCAGCAGCCGCGCGCGGCCTACCTGGCGACCAGATCGCGGAAGAGCGCGATCGAGTCCCGTTCGGCAGGCACGACGCGACCGTCGGCCTCGACCGCGAGCTTTGCAGCCTCGAGGAACAACTCGCGGTGCTTCCTCGGGACCGTCGTCGGGTCGACCTCCTCTTCGCGCGGCGGCACGGCCAACCACTTCTTGACCTGTTGCACCTCGTCGTCCGTCAGGTGCAGATACCCCGCGATTCGCATGACGAGGTCTCGTTCCGCCTGCGTGACCCGGAGATCGGTCCACACGAACGAGCACACGAACTTGAGCAGGTTCATGCGCTCAGCGGGGAGCAGGTTCATGGCAACGTGAACCATCGCCGGGCAGGCGCGCCACCGTCAACCGGACACCGGCAAATCTGGCTGCTGTCTGCTTGCGACGGCACTGCCTCGGACAGCACAATTGACACCCATGAAGAATCTCATTCGCGTGGCAGTCGTGGCCCTTTCCCTCACCTTGCTCAGCGGTTGCGCGAACCAGGCGGACAAGGCCGCTCCCAAGACCCTGAACGTCAACTGCGTCATGACCGGTGAACCGGTGGATGCCGCTGTGACCGTCGACTACATGGGCGGCAAGCTCGCGTTCTGCTGCGACAAGTGCAAGACCAAGTGGACCGCGCTGAACGAAGCCGACAAGAAGAAGACCTACGACGCCGCGATGGCGAAGAGCGCGAAGAAGTAGCGCAGATTCCTGCAAGAACGGCGCGGGCTCATGCCACTACAGGCATGAACTCCGAACGCTTCTCGTCGTGGCCTTGGTCCAGGCCGTTCCTGCTCGTCGCACTGTTCGCGTTGCGCAGTGCGCTCCTGCCTGCGCAGACGAACTGTTCGAACCTGGGCAGCACCCCGGTCGCGGCAACCGTCGAGGCAGCTCCGATCGCGCTCGGCTGCAGCGGCGCCGCGAACTGGCCGTGCTGGCATCTGTTCACGCCAGCCCACCGCGCGCCCGCGCCGCATGCCGGCTTCGACCCCGGCAACGCGATGCCGCGGCTGCGCGTGATCGTCGTCTACCGTTGCACGGGCTTCCTGCTGCTGCCCGTCGTGCCCGTGCACGTCCAGACGATGGGCTACGTGATCGACCAGCCCGAGATCGCGTGCGCAGGTTAGCAAGCACCTCGAGCAGTCAGACCACGACCCTGGGCACCGGTCAGCGCACGCGCGCCAACACGCGACTCTGCCCGCCGCCTTCGGGCTGCACTTCGACGACTGCCCCGATGCGCTCGGCGATCCCCTCGACGTGCGAGATGACGCCGACCTGACAACCACTCGCCTGCAGCGTGTCGAGCGCCCCGAGCGCCTGCTCGAGATGCTGCGCGTCGAGCGTGCCGAAGCCCTCGTCGAGGAACAGCGTCTCGACGCGCGAACGCGGGGCCGCCAGCGTCGCGAGCGCGAGCGCGAGGGCCAGCGACACGAGGAACGTCTCGCCGCCCGACAAGCTCTGCAGACTCCGGCGAGTGCCGCCGAGGTCGAGGTCCACGACGACGAAGTCCATCTCCCCGCCGGGGTTCTTGTGCAGCCGGTAGCGGCGCGCGAGCTCGGCGAGCCGCCGGTTCGCTTCGGTCAGCAGCAGCTCCAGCGTGAGGCCCTGCGCGAACACGGCGAACGCATCGCCGCCGCTGCTGCCGATCAGCTCGTCGAGCGCGCGCCACACGGCCAGCGACTGCTCGAGTGCCTCGATGCGCGGCGCGAGCTCGTCCCGTTGCCGCCGCAGCAGGTCGTCTGCCGCGAGCTTCGTGCGGACTTCGGTCAACTGCGCATCGACGCGCGCTCGCGCCGTGCGCGCATCGTCCCAGGCCTGGGCCGCATCGGACTCTTCGATCGCCGGCCGGTTGGCACCCTCGTGCTGCTTCCGCATCTGCGCACACGTCTGCACGACGGCGCGCAGATGCACGACCTGCTCGTCGAGCTTGCGCAGCGCCTCGGCCTCGTCGCGCACCCAGCCGACACCCAGCGCTGCGACCTCGCGCACGTCGTCGCGGCGCACGGGCAGGCCCTGCAACGCCTTCTCGAACGCCGCCTCGGCCGCATCGAGCTCCGTCTGCCAGCGCACGACGTCCGCCGCGACTGCGGCCTTCGTCGCGGCCGCTTCGTCAGCGGCCTTCTCGAGCACCGAACGCTGTCGTTCGACGAGTGCCAGCGACCGCAGTCGCGCGATCGTTTCCTCGCCGGCCGCGCGCACGTGCTCGGACCAATCGGTGATGCCGGCGAAGGCCGGCGCGAGTTGCGCTACGAGCTCCGCGAGCGACGTCTTTCGCCGCGTGTTCTCGGCCGTGGCCACCTCGAGCACGTGCCGCGCCGCGACGGCGGCGTCCTTCTGGGCCTGCAATTTCGAGCTCTCGGCCTCGTGCTGCTCGGCGGCGCGCCGTTCGGTGGTCGTGGCCTCGTCGCGAGCCGCGCGCGCCGCGTCCGCCGCATTCGAGAGCCGTTCGAAGTCGGCCTCGCGGCTCGCCAGCTGCTCGGCCTCGCGCGCGATCCACGACGAGGCTGCCGCGACATCCATGGTCGCGTGCTGCGCGCCGGCGGCTAGCGTCCAGCCGCCGTGTGCTGCCTGCTCCGCGGCCGTCGCCGCTGCGAGCGCGCGTTCGGCGAGCGCGTGCGCGCGTTCGGCCTCGACGCGCGCCAGCTCGCGCTGCGTTACGCGCTGGCGCGCCTCGTCGCAGTCGGTTTCGGCGCGGACCACGGCGGCCTTCGCGGCCGCCAGCTCACTGGCACTGTCGCTGGCCTCGATCGGCGCCGGATGCTCGGGCGCGCCACACAGCGGACACGGAACGCCGTCCTCGAGCACGTGGCGGAACTGCATCAGGTCCGCGCGCGTGCGCACGGCATCGTTGCGCGCGCGCGCCGCGAGCAGCGCCTGTTCGGCGTGGTCGCGACGCGCGACGAGGTCCTCGAATCCGGCCGCAGCTGCTTCGCGCCGCTCCGCCGCGAGCAGTGCTTTGGCTCTTGCGTCGACGAGCTCACGGCAACGCGCCTGCCACTCGACGAACCGTTCTTGCCGCGTTCGCGCGACGGTGCGCGCACCGGCCAACTGCTGGCGAACGGTCGCGAGCTCGGCGAACTCAGCCGCCGTCGCCGCGGCATGCGCGGTTCGCGCGGCCTGCTGGGCGCGCTCGAGGGCCTTCTTCATCTCGGCGACGGCGCGCTCCGTGCTCGCCGCGGCTGCCGTCGCAGCCGCAGCCTGCTGCTGCGTGCGCGGCAACTGCGCTTCGCTCTGCTGCAGGCCGCGCAACGTCACCGACCACTGTTGCAGCGTGTCCGCCCAGCGCTCGAACTCCCGCACGATCGGCGGCACCGCCGCCGGTGCGGCACCTCGGCGCCACGCGGCGATCTCGTCGAGCAGGCGCTGTTCGACGGCCGCCTCGTCCTGCTTCGCCTCGTGCGCGGCCCGTTCGGCAGCGGCAAGCTGCTCGCGGCCCGCGGCCATCGCGGCCTGACGCGCCGACACGATCTCGAGGCGCGGCACGAGCGGCAGCGCCTGTTGCAGGCGCGCATGGCGCTCCTTTCGCGGCGCCGCCGACGCCACGGTCTCGACGGCGGTCTGCAGCGCCACGCAGGCCTCGTTCTCGCGCTGCCGGTGCCGCGTCGCGGCCTGATACCACTGCACGTAACCCTGCGCGATCTCGATGCCGAGCTGGCAAGTCTTCAGCTCCTGCTCGAGCTCGCGCACGCGATCGGCGAGCAGCTGCCGCTCGGCGTCCCCGAGCAGCACCTGCGCGTTGCCCTGCGCGACGAGAGCTGCGAGCTCGGTCTCGCGCCGCTTGCAGGCCTCGTGCGCGGCGCGCGACAGCTTGCGATACACGTCGGCTCCGGTCAGGTTCTCGAGCAGCCGCGCGCGTTCGTCGGGCGCCGCGCGCAGGAACGCCGCGAAATCGCCCTGCGCGAGCAACACCGAGCGACAGAACTGGCTGAAGTCGAGACCGAGCCGCGCCTCGATCGCGGCCAACACCTCGGTCTTGCGGCCACCCGCGACGAGCACCGAGCGATCGAGGTCGGTGAGCGTCATCTCCTGCTCCTGCACCCGGCCATCGGGGCGGCGCCGCGCCCGGCGCACGGTCCAGCGCGCGCGGTAGCGCACGCCATCCCGGCCCGTGAAGTCCGCCTCGGCGTGGCCTTCCGCGGCATCGCGGCGCAACAGCGAACGCGGGTCGCTGCTGCGCAGCCAGTCGCCGGAGGGCTCGCTGTCCTCGCCGACGAGCACGCCGCCGCGGCCCGACAACCGCGGCGTCCGGTCGAACAACGCGAGGCAGAGCGCGTCGAGCAGCGTGCTCTTGCCGGCGCCGACCGGCCCCGTGATCGCGAACAGGCCGACTGCGAGAGGGCCGTTCACGAAGTCGACTTCGAACGAACGCTGCAGGCTCGCGAGGTTGCGGCCCCGGATCGCGAGGATCCTCACAAGACACCTCCGTGCTGCACCGCGTCGAGCAGCTCGCGGAACGCGGCGAGCAGCGGCTCGGGCAAGGGGCCCGCGTGATCGCGATGGTAGCGGCGCACGAACACCTGCTCGGGCAGCAGCGAGCCGAGCTCGAGCGCACGTTCGTCCGAGCCGGTCCCTGCCTCGCTGCCCGTCAGCACGACGTCGACGCGCACGAGACGCGCGTTCTTGTCCGCGATCAGCCGCGCGATGCGTTCGCCGAGGTGCGGCGACGGCTGCGGCAGGCGCACCGCGACTTCGACGAACGGACGCAGCTCGTCCGGCTCCGCCGCATCGCGCGGCGGCAGCGCCGCGACCGCGGCCAAGGCCGCCTCGGGCTCGAGCTCGCCGCGCTCCGGGATGCGCACGAGTTGCACGAGGCGTGGCACGCGCAACGACCACACCTTGCGCAGCCGTTCCCCGTCGAGATCGGCGAACACGACGTGGTGCGCGTGCAGCCGCTCGGGCATCGAGAGCGGAATCGGCGACCCGCTGTAGCGCACCCGCTCCTGCTGCTCGAGCGTCTGCGGGCGGTGCAGGTGTCCGAGCGCCACGTAGGCGCAGTCGGGCGGAAACAGGTCGAGCGGCAGCGCGTGCTGGTTGCCGCCGAGCACCTTGCGTTCGCTGAGCTCGCTGAGCGCACCGCCCACCAGATAGCCGTGGGCCATCACGACGAGCGCTTGGCCCGGCGCCAACGCCGAGCGCGCCGCCGCGAACAGCTCGGCGTGCAGCGCGCGCATGCCCCCGATGAGAGGGTCGGCGAGCAGGTCGGCCTCGCTCTCGGCCGGCGCGTCGCCGGGGCGCGGCAACACGTAGTCGCCACGGCCCGCCGCCGCAGGCTCCGGTGTTCGCGGCGGCACGAGCGCAATCACGTCGCTGCTGCGCAGGAACGGGATGGCCACGCAGAGCGCGCACACCTCGCCAGCTGCGTTGCGCAACGGCACCAACAGGTGCTCCGTGACGAGTTGGCCGGCTGCGTTGCGCGCAACGCCGCCGATCACGCGAACGCCGATCGTCGCGAGCACGTCGCGCGGCGCTTCGAGCCTCGAGGCGCTGTCGTGATTGCCCGCGATGACGACCACCTGCAGGGTCGGCCGCGCGCGACGCACCTCGTCGAGGAACTGGAACCACATGCGCCACGCCGCCGGTGGCGGGTTGCCGCTGTCGAAGACGTCGCCCGCGATCAACAGCGCATCGACCTGGCGCTCGACGACCGTCTGCACGAGCCAACGCAAGAAGTGCGCGTGCTCCGCCTCCCGCGTGTGATCGCGCAGCGTGTGTCCCAGATGCCAGTCTGCCGTGTGCAGGATGCGCATACGCGGCACCGCCCGGTGCCCGATGTACGACGGTAGCACCGAGGGGGCAGAGAATCGCCGGGGGCGCCGCTGGTTTCGCGCCTGCCGTATCGCGATCCTCCTGACATGTCGCGCAGAGCCAGCATCGGCGTCCTGTTCGCGTTCGTCGCTTGCGTCGCGAAGCCGCCGCCTCGCGGCGATTTCGCGGCCGACCCCGTGCTGCTGGCCGATGTGAAGCGCGCGATCGCCGAACTCGGTCCGGGCACGCGCGCGGCGATCTGGTTGTCCCCACCTCGAGGCGAGCCGCTGCTCGCGATCAACGTGGACCAGCCGATGCCGGTCGCGAGCGCGGTCAAGGCCGCTTACCTCGTCGAGCTGTTTGCTTCGCTGCCCGACGGCCTCGACCTGCCGCTGCCGAACGCCACCGCCGTGCTCCGGAACGAGAAGCACCCGGCCGTCGCGCACTTCTCGCCGGCTCAGCGCGCGACCGCCGAGCAGGCGCTCGGCAACGCGAGCGTGCGCCGCATCGCCGAGGCCATGATCACCGGCAAAGGAGTCGACAATGCGACGTACAACCTCGCGGCCAACCTCGTCACTGCACACTTCGGCGGACCGGCGTGGCTCGAGGCAAAGCTGCACGCACGCGACCCCGCCTGGCAGGGCCTGCACGTCCGGCGCTACATGCTCGCGGATCGCAAGGTGAGCGGAGACAACGAGGCGACGGCGCGCTCGCTGGCGGCCGTGCACGGCGACCTCGCGCTCGCCAAGGTTCCGGGCGTCGACGCGCGCACCGTCGCCGCCGCACGAGCCATCCTGGCTCGGCCCGCCGACGCGGCCAGCCGGGCCGTCTTCGCCAAGGGTGGCTCACTCGACAGCGATCCCGTGACGCGCGTCGAAGCCGGCTGGCACGAGGGTCCCGATCAGACACTCGTTCACGTCGTGATGCTCGCTCAGGACAACGTCCCGAGCACCGAGCGCCCGGCCGCGGGACAGCATCTCGGCAATGCCGCTCGTTCCATCGAGACCATGCTCCTGGGAACGTCGCCGCGATCGGGCGGCTGGATGCGACGTTCCGCTGGTTCGTGGGTCGCCCCGCGGCGATGGGAACTACTGAGAGCACGCTGACACGCGACAGGCGGAGTGGTGATCCGCCCGCTCATCCGCGCGAATCGCGAACCTTCGTGCGACGCCCCCGCGTAGCGGCGTCGCAGTGCGTTCCGCGCCGCGGGCGAAACGGCTCAGAAGCCGTGGCCGATCGTGATCGAGGTGCCGTTGCTCGCCGCGAAGCCGAGCGGAAGGATGACCGCCGAGAGCGACACCCCCTGCGCGGCCAACACCGTGCCGAGGAGCGACGTGTTGCTCGGGATCGCGAGCGCGAAGTCGCTGACGCCAGAGACGACCGGCCCGCTGGTCAACAGGCCGATGTCGAGGTTGTGGTAGGCGCTGCAGCCCGGCATGCCGATGATCGCCAGCGGAATGCCAGGATCGATCACCGCGGTGCCCCAGCTGACGAAGGAAATCGGTGAGACGATCGGGATGCCCGACGTCCGCAGCGCGAAGTTGCCGTTGCCGAACGACGGGAGGCCAACGGCCGTCAGCGTCAGGCCGTCACAACCCGTGCCGTAGTCCGCCGTCGCGGCGCAGTTCACCGGTGCGCCCAGCGTCGAGTAGCTGTAGCCGGGCACCGTGGGGACCATCTGCAACGTGTTGCTGGCCATGTCGAACGAGTTGGCGAGCGTCCAGTTCTCGTAGGTCGTGTTGTTGCTGTTCGAGCCGCCAGCCGAGAGGTCGACCTGTGCCGGCAGCGCTGCGCCACCCGCGGGGGTGATGCCGACAATGCCGTTGTCGGACGAACCGCCGAACGTCGAGTTGTTCGTGACGCCGGGGCCATACGTGAAGCGGACCATGCCGCTCGGATACAACGTCGCCTGGAAACTGAACAGCACCAGTGGGGTGACGAAGTAACACTCGGCATTCTTCCACGTGATCGTGCACTGCGTCGGAGAGCTCTTGATGAAGACCTCGCCGTTCGGCACGACGATGTCGGAATAGATCGCGCAGATCTTCGGTGGGCCGGCCATGAAGTTGCCGGTCGTCGGCGTGTAGAGCGTCGAGATGAGCGGAGGCGCCGGAACGCCCCCGTTGGACAAGGTCACGAAGCCGTGCGTGGTGACGTGGATGTCGGTGTAGGTCGAGCCGCCCAACGGGAACGGGAAGCCAATCGACTGCATCTGGAAGATGACGTCATACACACCGCCACCGAGTCTCGTCCCGAAATCACCATTGAAGCAGTTCTGAGCAACTGCGACTGGAGACGAGACGATCAAAGCAAGAGAGAAAAGCAGCTTGTTCATGTGGATCGCAAAGTAGTGCCCGGCATGGGAAGGACCGGAGTGGAGGGAAGGGTGCCAGTCAAAACTAGCCCAGGACTCTGACGCTGGCATCCCCCGTGACAGATCCGTTGCCGGGCAGAATACACAACGGAGTTCATTGCGCGGCGTCGTGCCGACGCTGCCACCGTCGCTTCGCATTGCCGCATACGGTGTGGCGTCGATTGCCGGCGACCGCCGCGAATTCCCGCCGCGACCCGATCCGCAGGGGTCGGCCCCGCCCCCCAGCGCCCGAGAGCTCCCGAAGCTGAACGGCGCGCTTTCGCCGCAGGCCAGGCGACAAGCGGCGCATGCGCCTGGCTCGAGCAAACGGCTACCCTTCTCGCGTGTTACCAGTCTGCTTCGTGACCGGTGCGACTGGCTTCGTTGGTCGCCACCTGCTGCCCCTGCTGCAGCGGGAGTTCCAGCTGCGGGTGCTCGTGCGGCCGGGCCAGCAACTGCCCGAGATCGCGGGGCGTGAGATGGAACGCGTCGAAGGCAGACTCGCAGACGCGGGGGCACTGCAGCGCGGCGTGCAAGACGCGGACGTCGTCGTACACCTCGCGGCGCTCGTGTCGTTTCGAAGCGAGGATCGGGCCGCGATGTTCGAGGCCAACGCGAAGGCGACTGCCGACCTCACCGCAGCCGCGCGCATCGCGGGCGTGCGCCGTTTCCTGCACGTTTCGACGATCTCTGCCGTGGCGTTCCGCAACGAGCCCGAGCTCGTGAACGAGCAGGCGCCCTACAACTTCGGTCCACTCCGCATCGGCTACTGCGACAGCAAGTTCGCCGCCGAGCAGCGCGCACTCGCCGAATTCACGCGCGGGCTCGACGTGGTGATCGTGAATCCGCCGTCCATGTATGGCGCCGGCGATCGGCGCAAGGTTGATGGCTCGCTGTTGACGGCCGTCATGCGTGGTCAGTTGCGCGTTGCGCCCCCCGGCGGCCTCAACGTGGCCAGCGTCGAAGACGTCTGCACGGGCATCATGTCGGCCTTGCACCGCGGTCGCAGCGGCCAACGCTACATCCTCGGCGGCGAGAATCTGACCGGGCGCGATCTGCTGCAACGGGTCGCGCGCATCGTCGGCGCACGCGCGCCACGCCGGACACTCAGCACGAGCCTCGTGCGCGCCGCCGCGCGCGCGATGGCGATCAAGGAGCGCGTCTTCGGCAGCAAACCGCCGCTCACGAGCGAGGTCCTGCGGCTCGCTCCGCGTTTCCTCTGGTTCTCGAGCAAGAAGGCCGAGGACGAGCTGGGCTGGCGGCCCGGCAGCGTCGACGTGGGCATCGCCGCGGCGTGGCGCGAAATGCAGGGCAGTGAACCGAGTCCGCGCTGACGCGTCGCGTTTTCAGGACTCGTCTGCAACCGCTGCGGCTTTCGCGCCACTCATCTCCCGGAGCGACGAGGCGCAGCGGGCCGCGTTTCGCCGCAGCCTTCCCGGCCCGCGGACGGGCGCCACGGCGCCCCGAACCAAGGAGGATGAAGATGAGCTCGAGATCCCTGCTCGCGGCGACGTTCGCCGGTTTGCTTGCAGTGCCGATGCTGGCACAGGCCGCGTCTTGCCCGGAGGAGAAGGCCAGGCATGTGCCACTCGACGTGCTCTACGGGCCGTCCCAGGCCTGCGGTGGGTTCACCTACACGATCGGCGGCGTGCAGATCGGAGCCAACCAGAAGGGCTGCCCCCTCTTCGTCATCGTCACGCCACCGCACGAGATCGCGGAGCCGTCGAGTCAGCAGACCAGAGTGCAAGTGACCGGGACCTCTCCGATCACCATGGCCACGTTCACGTGCACCACGACCTGGATTCTGTTCATCCCGATCGGCACTTCGTGCACGCTCGACAAGACGATCCAAACCGGAACGGTCCAGAGTCTGATCACCGTTTCGTGCAACCAGCCGCCCCCCTCCGACAACTAGCACGTTGCCGCGGCGTGCAACGGAGCCCGCCGCGGCCTTCACCCACGGAGGAACCCATGCACGCGCCGACTCTGTCCATACGTCGCCCCCTCGGGGCTCGCCTGTTCCCTGCTCTTTTCCTGGGCCTGGCCCTGGGCATCGTCGTCGCGACGGCGTGGCTCGCGATGGATCCCGCCGGCCGCAGCGGCGACCCGAGCCATTCGCCGTCGCAGTCTGCGATGCAGGTCGCTGCATCGATCGGCGCACAGGGAATCGGCGCCGAGAGCAACACCCCCAACGAGCGCCAACCAGTGCCGGACCACGAGGCGGGCGCCCGGCCGCTCGCGAGTTTCGAAGCAACCGTCGAACAACTGGTGACGCTCGGCATGCAGATCGCCGAGTTCGCCCAACAGGACGAGATCGACGCGGCCAAGGCCTCCGACCAGGAGGCGCGGCGTGTGTTCGGCGAATTGATGGAGCGCTTTCAGGACGCCGGCGAGCACGGCCTCGCGATGCTGGCTTGCATGCAGGACGACACGGTCGATCCACGCGACCGCGGTTGCTGCATCGTGCTGAAGCTCGTGCTCGACACGGAGCTCGCCCGCCGTGACGCAACCGCCACAGCCGCCGCGGATCGGTCGCGCATCGATCCGCTCGTGCAGTCGCTGCTCGAGATCATGCCGCAGGCGTCCGCGATCGCCGACACGGGAGCGCAGGTGCTCGTGGAGCGCCCGTATCTGCGTCTCGTTCACGAGCCAGCGGTGCTCGGCCTGGTCCGCCTCGCTGCCGCGGAGAAGTTCTCGCGCGAGCACGCGACGAAGCTCCTGCTGACGCTTTGGGACAACCTGCAGAAGAACGGAGAACGGTCCTCCGACGAGGTGTCGCGGCTCGCGCTGATGCTGCTCGTGGATTCGGATCCGAGCCAGCGCACGGCTGCGTGCCGGCAACTGCTGAGCGACGCGCGCTACCGCGATCTCGTGCTGAGCTGGCTGCGCGAACGCAACGACCCGAAGGTCACCAACGAGATCGCCGGCCTCGCTGCCCACGAACTGCCCCCTGCCGAAGCGCTGCATGTGCTGCGTGAGCTCGCGACCATCCTGCCGCGCTTCCCGGCCCCTTACATCGTTCTCGGCTTCCGAGCGCCCGAGCTGCTCGCGGACTCCTACCGCGAACTGCTCGCGAGCAACACGCAGCCCGGGTGGCGCAGCGATCTGATCACGGGCATCGGCATGACCAAGACGGATCTGGCAATCGAGATCGCACAGCTCGCGCTCGACAACGACCCGTCGGTCGACGTCCGCATCCAGGCCATGTTCGCGCTCACGTCGAAGCGCCAAGAAGGACTCGCCGAACGAGCCCTGCAGCAGGTCCTCGACGATCCGCGCATCGCGCAGGATCCGCTGCGTCTCGCCGCCGTGGTCGGTGCGCTGCAGAATCTCGAGGCAGGCGGTTGCATCAACGCACTGGATCGGGTCGGACAGCGCTTGCGCGGGCTACCGCTCGCCGAATGGAGCCGCCAGACCCTCGAGGCGATCCTGGCGCGCAGCCTGCCGGGCGGCCAGACCTCGATACCTGCGGCGCTGCCGCGCTAGCACACCCGATCGCGCCGACTACTTCTTCTTCTCGACGTGCTTCGTGTGCTTGCGCAGGCGCGGGCTGTACTTGGACAGCTCGAGCTTGTTGGTGCCCGGCTTCTTCATGATCGTGTAGTTCCGGTCTCCGGTTTCCTCGCAGACGAGGAAGACGATCTCTTTCTTCTTCTTTGGCTTGGCCATGGCTCGAGCGGTGCTTGCGCCGGTTGGGGCGAAGCACAGTAGCGGACCACTTCGAGCATGCAAGCAGCGCGGGGGCGCAAAAAAAGAGAAGGGCCCGGTTCCCGCCAGGCCCTTCCGGGGGCATCCGCAACTCGGCTCCCCTGCTTCCCTTCCCGGCCGAGCTATCGGCTCCGCCGAGACCGCAACCTTAGGCAAGGGAGTGGAGTGCTCCCCGCCCGTTCCATTTCCCTGGTTGCAGCGCCCCCGCCGCTCCTGCGAGCATGACCATCGCGCATGACCGCTACGCCTTCGCCTCCTGTGACGATCGTGACTGGCGCGAGCCGCGGCATCGGGGCCGCCATCGCCAGAGCACTGGCCGAGGCGGGACATCGACTCGTGCTCGTCGCCCGCGACGCAACGCGGCTCGACGCAACCGCCGCCGAACTGAAGGCGCGTGGCGCCGAGGTGCAGACCGTGACCGCCGATCTGCGCGAAGGGGGTGCGCCGGCGAAGGTCGTCGCGGCGGCAGAACGACACTTCGGCCCGCCGAGTGCGGTCGTCAGCAACGCGGGCACGGCCCCGTCCGGCAAGATCGAGAACACGACGGACGCCGAGCTGCGCGAGGCCTTCGACCTGCACGTCGGCGCCCCGTTGGCCTTCGCGCGCGCCTGCGTGCCGGCCATGAAGCGAACGGGGCAAGGCTGCTTGCTGCACCTCGCTTCGACGGCCAGCCTGCGCGGTTATCCGTTCACTGCGGCCTACACGGCTGCCAAACACGGCATGGTCGGCCTCGCGCGCGCGCTGCACGCCGAACTGTCCGGTTCGGGCATCCGCGTCTACGCCGTCTGCCCGGGCTTCGTCGACTCCGACATCACGCGCGGTGCAGCGGCCGCCGTGGCCGCGCGCGGCAAGACGACCGCCGCAGAGGTGTTTGCGCGCATGGCTGCGCAGAATCGCATCGGCCGCATGCACAGCACCGCCGAAGTCGCCGCGACGGTGGCGCATCTGCTGCGCCACCAGCCGCAGGGCTGCGTCTTCGACCTCGATCGCGAGACGCCGGCCTTCGTCGACTGACGATCAGTTTCTCGTCATCGCCACCGGGGCAAGGAGACCGCGCGGCGGTCTGCTCAGTATCCGACGACCAGCGTAGCCGCGTTCGACATCGTGACGCCGACCGCGTTCACGCCGGGATCCAACGAGATGCCCTGCAGGTAGAGCGGCAGTCCGACGAGGCTCGACGGAGACCTCCCTGATCTCAAGGCTCCGTTGCAGAACCGGGCCGACCTGGCGAACGAGCAGGAGCCCCGCCCAGCACACGGCACCTGCCGCGACCAGCCACCCGACAATCTGCCCGACTCTTCGCAACCGAGCAGTGAACGCTGAACGGCGGGCCTGCATCCTACGGTCTCGGGTCTGGACCGCGCGGGGTCCGCTCCACTGGTTGCTGCGATAGCTGATCGCCCTCGCGGGC
>Ga0111538_10004650_pt1 | contig 18994 bp, 18 predicted proteins | sample SoiMethybrSBSTD1_FD_79669 | JGI IMG/M metagenome (GOLD analysis project Ga0111538, IMG submission 79669) | Bulk soil microbial communities from a Populus tree surrounding site in Tennessee, USA - Soil MetaG P. TD hybrid SBSTD1 (version 2)... | ecosystem: Environmental > Terrestrial > Soil >...
GGCATAACGGCGTGACCAGTGACCAGTGACCAGTGACCAGTGACCAGTGACCAGTGACCAGTGACCAGTGACCAGTGACCAGTGACCAGTGACCAGTGACCAGTGACCAGTGACGGACAACTGGCACTCTGGGAGTTCACCGCGCAATTAGCAGCGCCGGCTCAGGGCGAGCGCATGCGCTCAACCCCAACCCAGGCACAAAGCAACCGGTCACTGGCGTACGCGCCCGGTCACTGGTCACCGCTTTTCAGGCGCATCAGCTTCAGCGCGTTCTCGAAGTAGATCTTCCGCCTGTCTTCCTCCGGCAGCGCGAGATCCTCGACGGAGCGTATGCCCTCCCGGATGAACATCGGTCCGCCCTCGGGATCGAACGGGCAGTCGCTCGCGAACACGACGTGGTCCGCTCCGAAGAACGCCAGCCCGCACGCGAGCGGCGCCGCTGCCCCGCCGAGCACCGTGTCGCCGTAGAACATCCTGAAGTATTCGATCGGCGCTTTCTTCAGCCGCTTGAGGACCTCCGCCTCCTCCCCATCCGCGCTGCGCGAGCCCAGTTGCGCCCATAAGGTTTCCGCGCGCCCGGCGAAATAGGGAATCATGCCGCCGCAGTGATGCGTGATGACGCGCAACCGCGGCAGCCGGTCGAACAGTCCCGAGAAGACCATGCGCGCCATCGCCACGCTGCTTTCGAACGGCCATCCCAGCACCTGCCATATCTCGTACTTGGACCTGGGCTCGTGGGGATAGTCGGCGCGGGACGCCGGACGCGCCGGGTGCATCCAGACCGGCAGGTCGTGCAGGTTCGTCACGCGCTCCAGCACCGGCAGGAATTCGGGGTCGTCGAGCGGCCGCCCCGCGACGCTGGTGCAGAGCTGGATGCCGCGCGCCCCGAGCTTCGTTATCGCGCGGTCCATCTCGTCGAGCGCCGCGGGCACGTTGTTCATCGGGAGCGAGGCGATGAACGCCGGGAATTCAGCGGGCCATTTCGCGCACATCTCGGCCATGCCGTCGTTCGCGACCCGGGCGAACTCGGGCGACAGGTCCGGGCCGCCGAGAAGCTCCGGCGGCGGCAGCGACAGCGTCAGCACCTGCCGCACGTCGCTGAAACTCTCGCGCAGCATGGCCACGCGCGCCTCGATGTCCCAGAGCATGCGGAGACTCGACATGCGCCGCACCATGCCGGGCTCTTTCGAATGGGTCTTCACCAGCTCCAGGTAGCTCGCCGGCATCACGTGATTGAAGATGTCGATCTTGCGAGGGCTCATGGTCAGTACTCGTCGAACAGGCGCTGCACTTCCTCGGGATCGGAAGTCTTCGTCAGGGCGAGCGATAGCAGCAGCGCCGATTTGTGCGGATTCAGATTGTCGGCGACGACCATTCCGGGTTCGCTCCAGTTGTTGTTGCGAACGACCCGTCCTTCGCCGACGCGGGAGCTTTGCACGACCACTGCGCGGCGGCCGGCGGCGATATCGGCCAGCTCGTTCGCCAGGTTGCCCGTCGAGCCGGCGCCCGAGCCCGCGGCGACCAGTCCTTTTGCGCCGAGCTGCAGGGCCGCTTCCGCCAGCCCGGGCTGGCAGCCCGTGTGGATGTACAGCACGTCGACCGGCGGCATGGCGGTTATGGCGCCGACGTCGAACTCGCTGTCCACCGTGTGCCGGCGGAGCGGGGCGCGGTAGTACGCGACAGCATCGGCATCCGCGTATCCGAGCAATCCCATGTCGCGGCTGCGAAACGTGTGCAGGCGATAGGTGCTGGTCTTCGTGACTTCGCGGGCGGCGTTGATCTCCCCGTTCGTTACGACCACAGCGCCCTTCCCGCGCGACTCGGGCGTGGCGGCGACCCTGACCGCATCGAGCAGGTTGACCGGGCCGTCAGCGCTCAAGGCCGTGTAGGGCCGTTGCGCTCCGGTGATTACGATCGGCTTGGCGCTCCTCACGGTCAGGCCGAGAAAGTAGGCCGTCTCCTCCAGCCCGTTCGTGCCCTGGATCAGGATCAGGCCATCCAATTCAGGACGCTGCAGCAGCGCGTTGGCGTGCGCGGACAGCCGGCGCAAGTCGTCCAGGGTAGCCACGGCATGCGGATTGCCCTCGTCCACCTCCACGCGGGCAATGCGCTCGATCTCCGGCAGCGTGGCGAGCAACTCATCCCCCGTCATCCGCGGATTCCCGCTGCGGCTGTAGCGGGTGAAATCCATCCGGTCCGCCCCGCGGCTGTGCAGCGTGCCGGGGCCGAGGAGCAGGCGGATGCGGGGGAGAGGCATGCTTCGCATCATACTGCGGTCCGGATACTGCGGTTCGGATACTGCGGTCCGGAACCCGGTTCATCTGTACCGCCCTATCTGCACCGCTCTATCTGAACCGCTTTTCTTGGGTCTACAATGTCCCGGTCACCCAACCATCGGGAGAGGCCATGACTCAAAGCACCATTATTTCAGCGGACTCGCACGTTTTCGAACCCGTAAATCTGTGGGATACGCGTCTGGACAGGAAATTCCGCGAACGGGGACCACGCTTCGTTCCCGAATACCAGGGCAAGCCGGGCACCTGGTTCGTCGCCGACGGCATCAACCCGCGGCAGATCGACAGCATCGCGGCCGTGGGCGTCGCCAAGGAAGACCTCGTCAAGTTCAAGAACGTCCGCTACAACGACCTGCGGCCGGGCGGCTGGGACCCGGTCGAGCGGCTGAAGGACCAGGACATCGACGGCGTGTCGGCAGAGGTACTCTATTGCACCTACGCCATGAACCTCTATGCGATGCCCGACGGCGAACTTCAGGAGGCCTCGTTCAACGCCTACAACGAATGGCTGGTAGAGATGTGCAGCCAGGCGCCCGACCGGCTGGTGGGCCTCGCGCTGATCTCGATGCACAACGTCGAGCACGCGGCGAAGGAGCTCGAACGCTGGACGAAGCGCGGGCTGCGCGGCGCGATGATCGCCGCCGTCCCGCCGGAGGGCAGCGAGTACAGCGATCCGATGTACGAGCCATTCTGGGCGGTCGCCGAGGAGATCGGCACGCCGATCAGCATTCATACCCTCACCAGCATGCGCAAGGGCAACTACCGCTTCACCCGGGAAAAGCGCGGCGCGGCGCGCTACCCGGAAAGCCCGATGGAGGTCATGCTCACGATCGGTGAAATCCTCACGAGCACCCTCCTCGACCGGCACCCGCGCCTGAAGCTCGTGCTGGCGGAGGCCGACACCGGCTGGTTGCCGTGGCTGCTCGAACGCCTCGACCGCGGGCAGCTTCGCTACGGTGGGCAGAACAACATCCATCTCAAGCTGAAGCCGAGCGAGTACTTTCACCGCAACGTGCACGCGGCCTTCATCATGGACCGCGTTGGCGTCTACACGCGGGAATTCATGGGCGTGGACAAACTCATGTGGTCGTCCGACTACCCACATACCGACTCCACGTGGCCGAAATCGCGGGAAAGCATCGCCCACGATTTCGCGGGCGTCTCCGAAGCGGATCAGTACAAGATGACCTGCACGAACGCGGCGAAGCTCTACGGGTTCAAGGTGAACGGCGGCTGACGATGCGGCTGCGCCGTCTCGCCGCCTGCGCCGCTGCCGGCCTGGCGGCGAGCCTCGCCATCGCAAACGGCGCGAGCGCGCAGGCGTTTCCCACCCGCGCCGTGCGCTACATCATGCCGCTGCCGCCCGGAGGCGAGACCGATATCTTCGGCCGGGTACTGGCCAAACACCTTTCCGATGCCTGGAGCCAGCCGGTCGTGGTGGAAAACCGTCCCGGCGGCGGCACCACCATCGCCACCGAGATCGCCGCGAAGGCACCGCCGGACGGCTACGTATTCATGCACGCCATTACGCCGTTCGGAATCAATCCGACGCTCTACCCGAAACTCTCGTACGACACGCTGAAGGACTTCGCCTGCATCACCCAGATCGGCAACATCTACGGCGTGCTGCTCGCGCACCCTTCGTTTCCGGTGAAGAGCGTGGCGGAGCTGGTCAAGCTGGCCAAAGCGCGGCCGGGTGAGATCGCCTACGCCACCGGCGGCTCGGGAACCATGAACCATATCACCGCCGAAGCGCTGCGCGCGGCCGCCGGTATCAACATCGTACACGTGCCGTACAAGGGAACCAGCCTGGCAGTGCACGATGTGCTGCCCGGGCGCGTGCCGCTGCTCGCCACTATCCTCGTGGAAGCCCTTCCCTACATACAGAGCGGCAGGCTGCGCGTCGTCGCCACGACCAACCCGAAGCGCGCGCCATCGCTTCCCGATGTCCCCACAGTGGGTGAAACGCTGCCCGCCTACCAGAGCGGAAACGGATTCTGGGCCATAGTCACGCGCGCGGGAACGCCGGCCGCGGTGCTCAACAAGTTGAGCGCCGACATCGTCAAGACGTTGCAGGTGCCCGACGTGCGCACCCGGCTCGCGGCCGCGGACGTCGAGATCGTGGGCAACAAGCCGGGCGAGTGCGACGTCTTCCTGCGGGAGCAGGTCGCCGCCTGGGGGAAAATCGTCAAGATCTCCGGCGCGCGCGTGGACTGAACACCGGTGACCGGTGACAAGCATGCAATATCACGTTGGAAAGCTGGAAGATCTCCCGTTCGTCGTTCCGCACGGCTACACCGAGCATGCCCGGGGTTACGAGCGTGCGTCCCTGATGGATCGCGGCGCGGGATCCGTCCACATGGGCGCCGGCATCTGCCGGCTGCAACCGGGCGGCGGCATCGCACGCTGCCTGCACGCCTACGAGAAGGGCATTTATCTCCTCGAAGGAGAGCTGGAGTTGATGCGCGGCGCAGCCGCCTCCCGACTGTCGAAGGATGACTACGCGCTGGTTCCCTGCGGCGTGCCGCACGCGATCAGAAATCCGGGCACGGACGCCGCGCGCTGGTTCGAGATGGCGGCGCCGCAGCCGAAACCGCCCGGCGGCTGGCAGGACACGTACTTCGGCAGCGGTGGTGAATGGCCGGCTGAAATCAGCACACCGGACTTCGACAGCCCCGATACGAAGCTCGTGGGCCGCTTCAAGCCGCTCGGGCCTCTCGCGGGCGGCGGCACGGAACGCAAGGGTCTTTCAGTGTACCGCTTCATGCAGCGGGAGTTCGGCGCTCACAACTTCTTCATGATGCGCGGCGAGCTGGCGGTGGGCGGCATGCGCAACTCCCACGACCATCCCATCGAGGAGTTCTATTTCGCCCTGAGCGGCGAGTCCTTCATGGACATCGAAGGCCGGCGCTTTCACCTGCGCGCGGGCGACTTCGCCTGGACCGGGGTCGGCGCGTGCCACGCCTTCGCCCAGACCGGCGACGAGCCCTTCCGGTGGATAGAAACCCAGGCGCCGCAGTTCCCCGACCGCAACGGCACGCGCAACTACGCCGAGTGGGACAAATATCAGAAGGGTTTCTAGACGCGCACGTTCACCGGTCGCCGTTCGCCGGTCACCGAAGTTATGCCGACTGCGAAATGCGGGCGTTGGCGAGGTCGAGGCGCTCCACCAGCGTGAGCAGCATGCCGTGCGCGATCTGCAGCCGGCAGCCATCGCTCAGGCGCGCCATGCCGGCAGGGTCGAACTCGGCGATCAGCACGTCCGTCATGGCTTCGACGCTCGCGTAGCGGGTCGCCGCCGCACCCTGGATGTAGGCCATCTCCCCGAAGCACTCCCCGGCCTTGAGCAGGTTGAGCAGGCGGCCGCGCTTGGTCACCTTCACCTGGCCCGCACCGAGTATGAACATGCTGTGCCCCGCATCATCCTCGCGCAGTATCGGGCTGCGCGGCGGCAGGCGGCGCCACTGGCTGGTGTGAACCATCTCCCATAGCTGTGCGTCGTTGAGCTGCCCGAAGAGCCCGCTTTTCCGGAGGATGCCGAATTTCTCGGAATCCGCGATATCGCGCTGGTAGACGGAGAGCTTGCCCACCTGCGCCAGCTCGAGCGCGAGCTCCGCCCAGGTCGGGTAACGCTCCTCGGGCTGCTTGCTCATCATCTTGAGCACGATCTCGTCGAGCCGTTGCGGCACCTCGGGCCGCACGGTGCGCGGCGCCGTCGGGACGACGTTCTCGATCTTGTCAAACAGCTCGTCCATCGTGGCGGCAGCGAACGGCCGCCGGCCGATCAGGAGCTCGTACAGGACGACTCCCATCGCGTACATGTCGCTGTGAAGGGTGAGCGCGCCTCCCCTCAGCTGCTCCGGCGACATGTAGCTCGGCGTGCCGACGATCAGCTGCGGCAGCGTGCCGGTCGACTTGAGCAGTGCCGACCCGAAGTCGGCCAGCTTGATGTTGGTGCCCTGCGTCACGAGGATGTTGGCGGGCTTGATGTCGCGATGGATGATGCCCTGGCGAAACGCGTAGTCGAGCGCGCTGCACGACTTGAAGCCGAGCTGGATCACGTCGTCCACGGGCAGCAGCGCGTCCGGCCGCGTGACGTTGAGGAGGTTGCCGCCGGGCACGTACTCCATGGCGACGTAGCCGGAGTCCTCCTGCAGCACCGCTTCGTAAATCTCGACGATATGCGGATGGGAGAGTCGTCCCGCCAGCGCGGCCTCGTTCCTGAACTGCCTGCGCGTCTGCTCCTCCTTCAATACGCCGCTCTCGAACACCTTGAGCGCTACTTCCTTCCCGGCGAACGTGTCGAGCGCGCAGTACACGGTGCCCGAGGCCCCTGAGCCGAGCGGCCGCTTCACTTCGTACTTGCCGAACTGGGTTTTCACGCTCAGGCTCCGGACCGCATCGCGCCAGTTTATGCCATGCTGGGCGATAATTGTCGCTACGTCCCTCAGCACGCCCATCGAAATGGAGGATCTGTCAGCCATGAGTTCCCCCGCGGGAGCAGCGCCCGCCGACCGCTACGCCACCGTCAACGGCCTCGCCATTCATTATCGGGAATGGGGCGCCCGCGGTTTGAGGCCGCTGGTCCTGCTGCACGGCATCGCGCGCGTGGCGCGCACCTTCGACCACGCTGCCCCTCATTTCAGCGACAGGCACCACGTGATCGCGATCGATATGCGCGGGCACGGCGACTCCGATTGGGACCCGCAAGCGGCATACCTGGTCGAGGATTACGCGAGGGACGTCGAAGCCCTGATCGAACAGCTCGGGCTGAGGAACGTCGCCCTGTGGGGGGCCTCTACCGGGGGGCGCGTCGCCCAGGTGATTGCCGGTTCCCGCCCGGAGCGGATAGCGGCGGTCATCGTGGAGGACGTCGGGCCCGAGCGCCCACCAGCCATTTCCGCAAGGCGGGGCGACCGCATGGCGCAGGAAGAAAACGGATGGGCGTCGGTCGACGAGCTGGTGCTGAAGCTCCAGGCCGACTACCCTCGCACGGCCGAGCCTCTCCTCAGAGATTTCGCCGAAGCGGGCTCGAAGAAACGCCCCGACGGACGCGTCGTCTGGAAGCGCGACCCGGCGATCCAGAAGGGATTCATCCCGACCGAGATCTGGCGCTACGTCGAAGCGATCCGCGCGCCCATCATCTACATCCTCGGCGGCGCGAGCACGATCGTGCCGCCGGAAACGCAAGCGCGCCTGAAGCAGGTGCTGCCGCAGGTCGAGATCGTCACGATGCCCGGGCTGGGACACTATCCCAGCGACGAGGATCCGCCGGGATTTCTGGCGATCGTCGACCAGTTCCTCGATCGGAACGTTCGTAAATCGTGAATCTTCGTGAATCGTGAATCGGGAGAGTCATCTGAAGTTCCAGCCACATTGAGCGATTCACGATTCACCAGCGTGCGGGGCACTGCGTTCCGGCGCTACTGGCTGGGAGAAACCGCGTCCACCCTCGCCTGGCAGATGCTGGTCGTCGCCGTCGGCTGGCAGATGTACGAGCTGACGGACAGCGCGCTCAACCTCGGCCTGATCGGCCTGGTCCAGTTCCTGTCGCAGCTGCTCTTCACGCTGGTGGCCGGCTACGCGGCGGACCGCTACGACCGGCGCTACATCGCCCTCGCCTGCCAGCTCGTCCAGTGCGCGCTGGCGGTAGCGCTGGCGTCCGCCAGCTACGGCGGCTGGGTAAGCAGCGGCTTTCTCTACGGCTGCGCGTTCCTGCTCGGCACGGCCCAGGCGTTCCAGTCACCGACGCTGCGTGCGCTCTTGCCGGGGCTCGTGGCGCGCGAGGTGCTGGCGAGAAGCATCGCGTGGACCTCGGCGGTCAAGAAGGCCGCGGTGATCGCCGGCCCCGCCCTGGGTGGTGTGATCTACGTGATCGATGCCAGCGTGGCCTACGGTGCAAGCGCAATATCCTTTGCACTGGCGGGAGCCTTGCTCGCGAGCATACTCGTGCCGTACCGGGAGCCGGACCCGGAACCGGTGACGCTCAAGTCCCTGTTCGGCGGCATAGCCTACATACGCCGCCATCCGGTCATTCTCGGCGCGATCACCCTCGACCTTTTCGCCACGCTCCTCGGCGGAGCCACCGCGCTCCTGCCGATCTACGCGAAGGACATCCTCGATACCGGGCCATGGGGGCTCGGCCTGTTGCGCGCCGCGCCGGCGGTCGGGGCCGTGCTCGTTTCCGCGTACCTGCTGCGATCGCCGTTCAGGCACAAGGTCGGACGCATCATGTTCGTGTCGGTCGCGATATTCGGCGCCGCCACGATCGTATTCGGCCTGTCCCGCTCCCTGCCATTGTCCCTTGCTGCGCTCGTAGTGATGGGCGCCGCCGACATGGTCAGCGTCGTGATCCGCCTGTCCCTGGTGCAGCTCGACACTCCGGACGAGATGCGGGGCCGCGTCAGCGCGGTCAATTCCCTGTGCACCGGCACCTCCAACCACGTCGGTCAGTTCAGATCCGGCCTCACCGCCGACTGGTTCGGCGTCGTGCCCGCGGTCGTCATCGGCGGCATCGGAACCCTGGCGATCGTGGCGCTCTGGATGCGCTGGTTCCCGGACCTGGCGCGCAGGCAGTCGCTGCAAACTTAGCTGGCGGCTCGTAGCCCACGGCGAAGCGCTGGTGGAGGATAATCCTTAGTCGCCAAGGGATATATCATGTCAATCGCACCTCGCAAGAGCACTCTGCGCGTGCTCATCTCGACCGGGCACCTCGGTACGGCGCCCTCCAGCCCGGAGAGCTTCCACCTCGGCATGGAATCCGGACCCGATTATGTCGTCGCCGACGGCGGCAGCTCGGATCCGGGCCCGGTCTACCTGGGCGAGGACATCACCCTGGGACACTTCGCGCGCGAGGAGCTGGAACTGTTCCTGACAGCTTCGCGCAAGCGCGGGATTCCGCTCATCATCGGCTCGGCCGGGGACACGGGCAGCAACCGCGGGGTGAACGAGTTCGTGGGCATCATCAAGGAGCTGGCGGCGCAGCACCGCATACCGAAATTCAAGGTCGGCTACTTCTATTCCGAGGTCGGCAAGGACTACGTGAAGCGCAAGATGGCCGCGCGGCAGAGGGTAACCGGGCTCGGCGGCTTCCCGGATCTCGAGCCGGAGGAGATAGACAAGGCCACGCGCATCGTCGCGGTCGCCGGCGTGCACCCTTTCCTGAAGCTTCTCGACATGGGTGCGGACGTGATCATCGCCGGGCGCTGCGGGGACATCAATTTCACCGCCGCGCCGTGCATACACGCAGGCTTCCCGGAGGCGCTCTCCTATCACATGGGCAAGATGATCGAGTGCGCCTCGCTCGTCGCCGAGCCGTTCATGGGCAAGGAGACCGTGATCGGCACGATCTCGCACGACGATATCAAGCTCACGCCCTACCACCCGGACCAGCGCTGCACGGTCGCTTCCGCCGCGGGCCATTCCATGTACGAGCGTGAGAACCCGTACTACGAGCACACGCTGGGCGGCATGCTCGACATGCGCCACTGCCGCTACGAGCAGTTCGACGAACGCACCTGCCGCATCACCGGCGCTGCGTGGGTGCCGTCGCAGGAGCTGCGCGTCAAGCTCGAAGGGGCGAAGAAGGTGGGCGAGCGCTACATGGGCTTCGTCGGCCTCCGGGATCCCCACGTGGTGGGGCACGTGGACCAGGCGATCGAGTGGTGCCGCACGGCCGTCGCGAAGCGGTTCGGAAGCGACCGCTACGAGCTGTTCTTCCACGTATTCGGCCGGGACGGCGTGCTGAAGGAGCTGGAGCCGGTACGCGAGACCCGCGCGCACGAGCTGGGGATAGTCGTGGAAGGACTGGCCGACACCGCCGCGCTGGCTGAGAAGATCACCGATTTCGCCGTGCGGATGTTCTTCCTCGTGCGGATACCCGGAGTAAAAGGCACCGCCGGCGCCGCGGCGACCACCAAGCAGACGATGCGCTCGTCTCCCGGCTACATGTGGAACGTCAATCACACCGTCGCCATCGACGACCCGATGGAGCTGTTTCCGGTGCACATGACCGAAGCGGGCGTCTAACGACACTGACCGGTGACCAGTGACCGGTGACCGGTGACCGGTGACCCGTGACCCGTGAACCGCGTTACGCGCAAGGACTGACGATGGCTATCAAGTTGAGTGAATTGGCGAACACCATCCGCAGCAAGAACGCCGGGGTCAACCAGGTGACCTTCGACATCATCTTCAAGAACGCGGAGGACTACGAACGCGTGCGCAGGAGCGGCGTAATCACGCGCGACACGGTGGCGCAGTTCTTCCGGATCCCGCGGGAGCGGATCTCGGACTTCGTTGAATTCGATCCCGCCAACGCGATCAAGTTCACGATCTACCGCGCCCGTCCCAACGGCAGCCCCGGCGACTGGGACATCCTCGGCTGCCAGCAGTACGGCCCGCTGCTCGATATCGAGATCCCCTGACCATGCGTGAAAGCGTCGCGCGATGGGGCCTGGCATTGGCTGCCACGGCCGTCTTCGGCCATGCCCAGGCGCAAACGGGCGCAGCCGCGGGTACGTATCCCGCGCGGCCGGTACGCTGGCTGATAGGATTCGCGCCGGGCGCGTCGAACGACATCATCGCGCGCATCATCGCTCCCCGGCTCTCCGAAGGGCTGGGACAGCAGGTGATCGTGGACAATCGCACCGGCGCGAGCGGCATGATCGCGGGGGAAATCGTCTCCAAGGCCCTCCCGGACGGCCACACCCTCCTCTTCGCAACCGGCGGACCGAACGTGTTCGGCCCCATGCTGACGAAGCGCGCTCCGTACCGGGCGGACGATTTCGCGTTCGTCGTGATGTTCGGCCATACGCCGTTGCTCATCGCCGCGCATCCGGCGTTTCCGCCTCGCAATCCGCGCGAACTCGTGGACTACGCGAAGGCCAATCCCGGCAGGATCAACTGGGCCTCGGCCGGCCAGGGCAGCACGCCGCACTTTGCATTGCTGGTGCTGCAGGCGGCGACCGGCATGGAGGTGACGCACGTGCCGTACAAAGGCGCCGCCCCGGCGTTGATCGATATTGCGTCCGGCCAGGTACAAGCGATGCACACGTCGGCCGTCTCCTCGGAGGCGTACCTGAGCAGCAAGCGGGTGAAGGCGATAGGCGTGGCCGGCACGAAGCGGCTAGCCGCGCTGCCCGATGTGCCCACGCTCGCGGAGCACGGCATAGTCGACGCGGAGGCATCCGTATTTTTCGGCATGGCGGCACCCCCGGGAACACCGCGCGCGATCGTGCAGAAGCTCAACACGGAAGTGAACCGGCTCCTCAAGCAGGCGGACGCGCTGCGGCGGCTGCAGGACCTCGGCCTGGAAGTGCTGGGCGGGACGCCCGAAGCGGCCGCGCAACACGTAAAGCGCGAGATCGCCAAAGTGGCGCGGCTCATAGAACTCGGCAAGCTGCGGCCGGAATAGAATCCCCGCTCGCTTCGTCCCTGCGCTCGCCGCCCCTTTAACAAAGGGTGCAGGCCGAAAGCCGGGGGATTCTAGCGCGGGCTTGCGGCTGCTTCCGTCTCACCGTCGGCGAATGCCGGCGCAACCTCCCGGGCGAAGCGCCTCAGGCTCTCGCGCGAGCTGGCGCCGAAGCTGGCAAGCACGTAGTGCACGCCCACCGCGCGCAGGGCCTCGATCCTCTCCATCACCTCGTCGGGACTGCCGTAAAGGGCAACGGCCTCGGTGGCCTCGGGCGTGTGCTGATAGGCGAGCTGGTGCGAGCCGCCCGGCCGCGACGGATCGCGGGCCACCGCGAGTATGCGCTGGCGCGATTTGACGTTGCGCTCCAGCGCCGCCAGCTTGTCGGCCTTGTCTTTCGCGATATGCACGTCCCGCGCGACGACCACGTCCGTCGGCCGGAACACGCGGCCGCGCGCTTCCACTTCGGCCTTGAAGAGCGCGATTCGCTCGCCGAGCACGTGCGGCGCCGCGAACTGGTCCAGCATCAGGTTGCAGCCGCGTTCGGCCACGCGCCGGATCGAAGCCGGACTGCCCGCCGCCATCCAGATCGGTGGATGCGGCTTCTGGGCGACGGGCGGCTCGACCACGATATCCTCGAACTGCCAGTAGCGCCCCTGGTGCGAGAAGCGTCCGGCCGCGGTCCACGCCCGGATGATCACGGCCAGGGTCTCCTCGAAACGCGCTTCGGCCTCCTCCATCGGGACGCCGAAGCCCTTGAACTCGTTGTAGCGATAACCCTTGCCGATGCCGAAATCGAGGCGTCCGCCTGATAATAGATCGAGCGTGGCTGCCTGCTCCGCGAGCAGGACGGGGTTGTGCCAGGGCAGCACCATCACCGCCGTCCCGACCCGCAGCGTCGTGGTCTTCGCCGCAACCCACGTGAGGAGGTTCATCGTGGCCGAGATCTGGTTCCAGCCCGTGAAGTGATGCTCGACCTGGAAGCTGCTGCAATAGCCGAGCGCTTCCGCCTCGACGTTGAGGTCGACAAAATCCTTGAATCCCTGACCGGGGAGAGCGCCCGGAGCGCTGCTGTTTGCCTGCGCGCCGCCGAATAGACCGAATCGCATACTCGCGAGTCGAACACACACCCGGGCCCGCGCGCAAGCCTGGGGACGGAGTTTCACGATGCGGCCGTTCTACTGTACTCCTCGTCCGGTACGCTATCCTCGACGCAGTTGAAAACAAGGACTGAATGATGCGATTGCTGCCGGCATTGCTGGCTGCGACAGCGCTCACCGCGGTGGTCGGCGCTGCGTCCGCGCAGACCCAGCCCAGCCGTCCGATGCGATTGGTGGTGCCGCTGGCGCCCGGCGGGACCAACGATACGCTGGGCCGCATCGTTGCCGGGCCACTCGCCGAGCGACTCGGCCAGCAGATCGTGGTCGACAACCGGCCCGGCGGCAACAGCCAGATCGGCTCGGCAATCGTCGCGCGCGCGGTGCCCGACGGGCGCACGCTGCTCATCATGGGAGCGGGCCATGCGATCAACCCCAGCCTGCAGAAAACGCTGCCCTACGACACGGAGCGCGATTTCGCCCCGGTGAGCCTGGTCGGGGGCGGCCCGTACCTGCTGGTCATCCACCCGTCGGTTGCGGCGCAGACGCCGAAGGAGTTCGTCGCCTGGCTGAAAGCGCGCCCGGGAAAGGCCAGCTATGCATCCGCGGGGGTAGGCAACCCCACGCACCTGGCAGGGGAATTGTTCAAGAGCGCGACCGGCACCGATATGCAGCATGTCCCGTACAAGGGCGGCAATGCCGTGTTGCCCGATTTGCTCGCGGGGCGGGTGACCGCATTTTTCTCCTCGATCACCACCTCGCAAGTGCACGTCCAGGCAGGCAAGCTCCGCCCGCTGGGCGTGACGACTGCCAAGCGATCTCCGTTCATGCCCGAAGTGCCGACGCTCGCCGAGTCCGGCATCGCGGGGGTCGAGATCGACGCATGGTACGGCATTCTGACGACGGGCAAGACCCCGCGCGCGATCGTGAACCGCCTGAGCGCCGAGCTGGGCCACGTGCTCGCCGAACCGGCGACGCGTGAAACCATCGTCAAGCAGGGCATCACCCCCCGCTCCACTACCACCGACGAGTTCGCGGCGCTCATAAAGAGCGACATGGCGAAATGGGCGAAGGTCGTGCGCGATGCTGGAATCCAACCCGAGTAACAACAAGGATGACCATGGATATCGGAACCTTCCTCCTCATGCAATCGCCCTCGGGCCGCTCCTCGAAGGAGATCTTCGATCGCGGCGTCGAGCTCTCCCTGGCCGCCGAACAGCTCGGCTTTCGCAACGTCTGGATGGCCGAGCACCACTTCTCGACTTACGGCTACCTGTCCCGCCCCCTGCAGCTCGCGACCTACGTCGCGGGGAGGACGACGAAGCTGCGCGTGGGCACCGCCGTCATCGTCGTGCCGCTGCATCATCCGCTGGTCGTCGCCGAGGAGATTGCGACGGTCGACATCCTCTCCGGCGGCCGGTTCGATATCGGGCTGGGCCGCGGCTACCAGCACTACGAGTTCGAGCGCTTCGGCCTGGAGCTCGACGCCGGCCGCTCCCGCTTCGACGAGGCGGTCGACATCATCGTGAAGTCGTTCGAGGGAAAGCCGTTCACCTACGACGGCAAGCTCTACAAAATTCCTGAAACCTCGCTCTTTCCCCAGCCGCTGCAGAAGCCGCACCCGCCGGTGTGGATCGTGGCGCAAAGCCCCTATGCGCTGGAGGCCACCGTGCGCCGCGGCTTCAACGTGCTCTCCGGCGGCTTCGGAGTGTCCATCGATCAGCTTGCCGAGTTCGGCAAGCTCTTCAACAAGGTGGTCGCCGAGGTCAAGCCGAAAGAGCAGCCGCGTGTTGGTGTACAGCGCGCCGTCTATGTCGCGGAGAGCGAAGCCGACGCGCGCGACGCCGCCGAGCATGCGCGCTGGAACATGCGCGTCACCCTGAGCCTGCGCAATCACTACGAGAAGGTCGAAAACGGCAACGCCATTGCGACCCCGGCGAAGAGCGAGCCCACCATGGACGACCTCCTCGACCGCTTCCTGGTCATAGGGACGGCCGACACCTGCACACGCCAGATCAAGCGCCTGAAGGAACTGGTGGGGATCACGCACTTCAACTGCAGCTTCTGGTTCGGGGATCTCGATCAGAAGCGCGTGCTGCGCTCGATGGAGCGGTTCTCGAAGGACGTCATGCCCGCCGTTGCATGAACCCCCGTCAGGGGTCAGGCGTCAGCCGTCAGGCGACCAGGCTGACTCGTCACGCATGACCCCTGACCCATGACCCCTGACGGCTACTTCCGCGCAAAGGCGATCAGCGACTTCCTGAGCGGCGCCACGGCATCCTTCAGCGCAGTGCCCACGGACTTCAACCGTTCCGCGCCGGTCCGGTAGCGCCGCGACTTGAGGTAGCGAACTTCGATGTCGCGGAATCCCGCCTCGGCGAGCAGCACCTCGAGCTCCGCCTTCGTAAATTCGCGATTGTGCCGGTCGGGATAGTACTCGCGGCCCTTGTACACGACCGGTTTCGCGTGCAGGTAATGCTCGCGGTAGTCGAACGTGATGTGCTTGCCGCGCAGCATGCGGCTGCGGTTGCGGAAGCTCGCGGCGTTGGGCACGTCCACCTCGATCACGCCGCCGGCCCGGAGCACGCGCTTCATTTCCACGACCGCGGGCAGGTGCGAATGGGTGAAGTGCTCCAGCGCCTGGCAGCAGCTCACGGCATCGAGGGCGCCCGACTCGTGCGGCAGCGGATCCGCCTCGATGTTGCAGACGGCGAAGGGTATGCCGTGCCGCGCATAGAGATCGTCGGCACGCCGGTCGAAGAGGTCTACCGCGCATACCTCGTGGCCCAGCATCTTGAGGAGGGCCGGCAGGAGGCCGTTTCCCGAGCCGACGTCGAGCACCCGGCGCGATTGCCTGAAGGCGAGCGCGATATCGCAGAACCGGTCGATGGACCCGCGGAAGACGTCCTCCAGCTGGGGCGTCCGGAGATCGTAGTACTCGCCCGCGGCGCGCTTCGCGAGCGCGAATCGCATGATCTCCGGCTTCGTCAGCGCATGCACCGTCATACGAGGTCCCGCCGCGGGCCCGTCCGCGAGGCCGGATTGTACCCGGCCTTTGGGGCAAACCGGATTCATGGTATGTACAGCCTGATCTACACCTTTCTCAGTCATAAAGTGACACTGAGGACGACGGGATCAGGCCCCACGGGACCTGGCCATATCGGCCCAGTTACTTCGACTATCATCACCGACGACAGAACCCGGAGGACACCAGATGGATACCGTAATGGGCAGCAAAGAGGTCGGCGTGAGCATGGATGGCCACGTGGCCACGGTCGAGCTGAAGCGCCCGCCGAATAATTTTCTCGACGTCGACCTCATCGAAGCCCTGGCATCGGCCCTGGAGGCGCTCGACCGGGAGCCCGCGTGCCGCAGCATCGTCCTCGCCGCGGAGGGCAAGCATTTCTGCGCAGGCGCCAACCTGATGCGGCGGTTGAACGCGGACCCCGCGGCCCAGTCAGAGACGAAGCACCTGTATCACGAAGCCCAGCGCCTGGTGCAGACCAGGAAGCCGATCGTCGCCGCGGTCCACGGCAGCGCGATCGGTGCGGGTCTCGGTCTCGCGCTGGTCGCCGATTTCCGCGTAACCTGCAAGGAAGCGCGCCTCGCCGCGAATTTCACGGCGCTCGGCTATCACCCCGGCTTCGGGCTGACCGCGACGCTGCCGCGGCTGATCGGCTACCAGAAGGCGCAGTGGCTTTTCTACACCGGCCGCCGCATCCCGGGCGACGAAGCCTTCGCGCTGGGACTCGCCGACCGGCTGGTCGAGCAGGACAACGTCCGCGCGGCGGCGCACGAGATGGCCGCTGAGCTCGCGCAGATCGCCCCGCTGGCGCTGCAGGCCGCGCGCCAGACGGTGCGTCTCGACCTGGTGCCCGCTTTCCGCGCCGCCACGGAACGCGAGGCATTGGAGCAGCAGGTCCTGCGCGGGACCAACGATTTCAAGGAAGGCGTAAAAGCGAGCAACGAGCGGCGCCAGCCGCAGTTCACCGGAACATAGGAGAGTGCCGTGTTGTTCACCCTGTCGCAGGAAGACCAGATGCTGAAGGACCTCGTCGCGAGGTTCGTCAAGGATGAGTTGATGCCGCTGGAGCAGAAGGTGCTGGCCCGGGATGCGGCAGGCACCGGCCCGCTCACCATCACCAGGGAAGAGACGGACAAGCTCGACGCACGGGCGAAGGAGCTGGGCCTGTGGGGACTCGACGCGCCCGCGGAATTCGGCGGGTCGGATCTGCCGGTCACCTCGATGATAGGGGTGAACGAGGAGCTCGGCCGCTGCGCCCTGCAGTACCGGTTTCCGCCCGATTCCCCCAACCTCCACATGCTGATGAAAGTCTGCAACGAGGAGCAGCGCCAGCGATACCTCGCGCCCTACGCCCGCGGCGACGCCCGGTCCGCCATCGCGATCTCCGAGCCGAGCGGCGGCGGCGATCCGGCCAGCATGAAAACGCGTGCCGAGCGGGCGCGCGGCGGCTGGATCATCAACGGCCGCAAGATCTGGGTGAGCGGTGTGTCCAGCGCGGACTTCGTGATCGTCATGGCCGTGACCGATCCCGAGAAGCGCGCGCGCGGCGGCATCTCGGCTTTCATCGTGGACAAGGACACGCCCGGGTTCACGATCATGCGCAAGATCGCGATGATCGGCGGCCGGACGACCTACGAGCTGGCGTTCGACGACTGCTGGGTGCCGGAATCCAAGCTGCTGGGCGAGGAAGGCAAGGGCTACGGCCCGATGCAGCTGCGCCTCTCGACGCGCCGCGTGCAGATCGGCGCCATCTGCGCCGGCCGCGCAAAGCGGGCCCTGGACATGATGGTCGAGTACGTGCCGCAGCGCAAAACCTTCGGCGTGCCGCTCTCGGAGCGGCAGGCCGTCCAGTGGTGGATTGCGGACGCCGCGACGAAGATACACGCGACACGGCTCATGACTTACGACGCGGCCGAAAAAGTCTCGCGCGGCGAGGAAGCGCGGACCGAGGCCTCCATGCTGAAAATATTCGCAACGGAGATGGCGACCGAGATCATCGATCACGCCCAGCAGTCCTTCGGCGCAATGGGAATGACGCGGGAAATGCCCTTCCACTTGATGGCCGCCCAGCTCCGGGTCATGCGGATTTACGAGGGCCCGACGGAAGTCCATCGCATGCTCGTTGCGCGCCACGTGCTGACGGGGCGGTTCTGATCCGGTTGGCGGAAGGAAAAGCCATGGACGGCAAACGGAGTCTCAGCAGGACCCTGCCCTGGCTATTGGCTGCGGGTCTGCTGCCAGGCCTCCATCCCGCTTCCTTCGCGCAGGAATACCCGGCAAAAACCGTGCGCGTGGTCGTAGCCAATGCGCCGGGCTCCTTGAACGACAGCGTTTCCCGCATTGTCTTTTCCAGGGTCGGGGAAATCCTGGGCCAGCAATTCATCGTCGACAACCGTCCCGGCGCGGGCGGGAACATCGGAGCCGAGGCAGTCGCCAAGTCCGCGCCCGATGGCTACACGCTGATCAACGCCGTCAACACCATCATGGTCGTCAACCCGTTCCTGTACTCGAAGGTCGGCTACGACCCGCAGCGGGATTTCGACGCGGTCTCCATGATGGTCAAGATAAGCGAGGTGCTGGTCGTGCATCCCTCGCTGGGCGTGAAGACCGTCCCCGAGTTCGTGGCGCTCGCCAAGGCGCGCCCGAAGCAGATCGTCTATGCGAGCGGCGGCAATGGCCACCCCACGCACCTGATGATGGAGCTCTTCCAGCGCAAGGCCGGAATCACGCTCGTACACGTGCCGTACAAGGGCACGAGTCCCGGTATGCAGGCGCTCGTCAGCGGAGAAGTCGCCGCCTTCAACATCGGCATCGGGCTCGCCCGCCCGCACATCACGAGCGGCAAGGTGCGCGCGCTGGCACGGACGGGCTTCCCCTCGAAGGACGCGCTGCCGGACGTTCCGCCCCTGACCGCCACCTATCCGGACGCGGAGTACATTCCCTGGCAGGGCATATTCGCGCCGAAAGGCACGCCCCGGGACGTCGTAGCCAGGCTGAACGCGGCGATCGCCAGGGCCCTGGCGGCTCCCGACGTGACGACGCGCCTCGCCGCGCTCGATCTGACCGCGGCCGCCACCTCGCCGGCCGAGCTCGATAAGGCGGTGCGCGCCGAAATGGATGTGAACCGCGGGCTCGTCAAGAGCATCGGGCTCAAGCTGGATTGAGA
>Ga0111538_10004651_pt1 | contig 18994 bp, 13 predicted proteins | sample SoiMethybrSBSTD1_FD_79669 | JGI IMG/M metagenome (GOLD analysis project Ga0111538, IMG submission 79669) | Bulk soil microbial communities from a Populus tree surrounding site in Tennessee, USA - Soil MetaG P. TD hybrid SBSTD1 (version 2)... | ecosystem: Environmental > Terrestrial > Soil >...
ACTCGCGTTGGCTGGCGCGCGTGCTGGTGGAGGAGTCGTCGCTCCTCTATCCCGGCGACGACAGCGACCGTGACCTGGTCATCGATCCGGCACTGCCGGTCTGCGCGACGTTAGGGTTCACCGGCGGCGCCGATCGCTATGCCGACCTGGTGCCTGACGACTTCTTCGACCCGCGCTGGACGCTGAACGACGAATGTCCCGGCAGCGGCGTGCACGCGCTGACGCAACTTTCGGACCTGTCGCTCGTCGTTGCTCCGGATCTCTATTCGCCCAAGCCGCTCGCTCCCAGGGAGCCGGTGGTCGACGACAGTGGGGCGGGTGCCGAGTTCTGCGCTTGCGATGACTCCCAAAAGCCGGTGCAGGCATCGCTGCCCGAGGATCTGGATGGGCTGCGCCTGGATCCGGCGACGGACACGGCTGAGATCATCTTGCTGCAACGGCGCTTGGTCGACCTCGCGACGGACCTGGAATCGTTCATCGTGCTCCTCGACGTGCCGCCGGGATTGAGCCAGCGGCGCGTCCTCGCGTGGCGCGAGCAGATCCATTCGATGTACGCGGCCGCGTACCACCCCTGGCTGACTGTGTCGCGCCCCGACGATGCGCGCGATAGGGAGATCGATGTGAACCCCGCTGCGGTGGCGGCGGGCATCATTGCGCGGCGTGAAGCCGAGCGAGGCGTGCAGTACGGTCCCGCGAACGAGATCGCGCTGGGCGTGTTCGACGTGAGCGACCGCGTAGCCCCGGCCCGGCACGACGAACTGCACCAGAACGCGATCAACGTCTATCTCCACGAGCGCGATGGTGTGCGGCTCAGCGCGGCGCGCACGCTCTCCGCCGATCAGAGCTATCGGCAAGTCAGCGTGCGCCGATTGATGACGATGCTGCGACGAGTGCTGTACCGGCAGATGCAGTGGACTGTGTTCGAGCCGAATGACTCAAGGCTACGCAACGACATACGCAATCAGCTCGATGCCTATCTGCGGCAATTGTTCGCCGCGAATGCGTTCGCCGGTGCGCGAGCGGAGGATGCGTTCTTCGTCCGCTGTGACGAGGAGCTGAATCCGCCGCAGGTCGTCGATGCCGGGCGGCTGTTCTGCTACGTCGGCGTCGCACCGGCTGAGCCGCTGGAATTCCTGTTGCTGCAGCTCGCGCGCGACGGTGACGGCACGCTTCGCGTGCAAGGCTGAGGGCGACCATGTCAGTCGATCCTCCACGCACGCTGCTCTCGACGTTCAACTTCCGCGTCGCGCTGAATCGCTCCGGCGGCGCAGCCGGTCAACTCGGCGACGGCGGTTTTCAGGAGTGCACCGGTCTCGGCATCGACATGGACGTGCACGAGATCACCGAGGGCGGCCGCAACGACGGCACGGTGCGACTCGCCGGTCGCGGCAAGTACGCGAGCATCGTGCTCAAGCGCGGCATGTTGCATCCCACCGGCGGCACCGCCGTGAACGAAATCTGGGCGTGGCTGCAGGGGATTCTCTCGGGACAGCGGCCGGTCGTGCGTTACGACGGAGTGATCGAGGTACTCAACGCGTCGAGCGGCGCGGTCACTGCGACGTGGGTGTTCGATCGGGGGCTGCCGGCAAAAGTGTCGGGCCCGACGCTCAATGCAAAGTCGGGCGAGATTGCGATCGAGGAGCTCACGATTGCGCACGAAGGACTTCGTCTGAGGATCTAGGCGATGCCGTTAGAGAAAGCAAAGCTGATGGAGATCGAGGCCGACGAGGGCGCCAAGACGGTTCCCGGCAGCGAGATCGCCGTGCAGTTCAATCCGGCGTCGCTCAAGCTTGCGCTGGCCAACAAACTCGAAACACCGGAGACGCGCAGCCAGCTGCCGCGCCAGTATCTCGGCAAGACATCGACGACGCTATCCTTTGAGCTGGAGTTCGATACGAGCGACGAAGGGTCCACGGATTCTCCGGTTTCAGTGCGCACGCGCACGGCAGCGATCGAGCGGTTCGTGTTGCCCAAGGGGAGCGGCAAGCAGAAACAGCAGCCGCCCAAGGCACGTTTCGTCTGGAATGAGCTGCGGATCGACGGAATCATCGAGGATCTGTCGATCGACTTCACGCTGTTCGCTGCGGACGGCACGCCGCTGCGCGCGAAGATGTCCATCGCGATGAAGGAGCAGGACGCGAAGTATCAACTCGGCAAGATCGGGCCTGGTGCCAATAGCGCCGGCGGCGCGAGCTTGCCAGGCGCGAGCAGTGCGGGACCGGGGAGCTTCGGCGGGAGCCTCGGTGGAAGCTTCGGTGCGAGCTTCGGGTTGAGCGCCAGCGCCGGAGTAGTTCTGAGCATTGGCGCCGGCGCCGGCGTAAGCATCGGCGCGAGCCTCACGGACAGTACGCGCATCGCAATCGCCGGCGAATCCGCTGCGCAGTTCGCGACTCGCAACGGACTCGATCCGGCGGTGTGGCGCGGCGTGGCTGCAGGGCAGGGCAGTTCGCTGACGCTGAAAGCTGGCGCGGAAATCGACTTCAATTCGTCACTCACGTCGAATGCAGGGGTTGGCGTCGCGGTCGGTATCGAGGTTGGAACGAACGCGTCGCCCGAAGCGAAGCTCGGGCTCGACGTGCGCGGCGCAGTGCCGACGCCGACAGGCATTGCACTGGGCGGCGCTGGCGCGTCGGCTGGATTTGCACTCGCCGGTGCAGGCGGCGTGCGTGCGGCACTGCAGATCGCGAGCGGCATCAAGGCTAGCGAGGCCGCGGCGAAGAGCACCGCGTCATTTGGGGCACCTGCTGCCACGCCGCCGGCCGCCGATGCGCGCGCGACGACGTTCGGATTCGGAGTTCCCCTCCGACCCTCCATCCGCGGCGCTGCCGAGATGCGACGGGACACCCTGGCTGGATCGATTCCGCTGCGGGCGAACGAACACGCGAGCGACGTGCTGTCGCCGTCGCCCGATCCCACGGCGGCGCCCTGGACGCGCCTGCCGCCCGATCGCGTACGGACGGTGGCTGATGTCGCGCAGCGTACGCGCCGGCCGGCCCGTCCGTGCGGATGCTTCGGCCCCTGCACCCACAGGAACGCGTCATGAGCATTCAGATCGACGAGCTGACGACGAACGTCGACGTCGTCGCTGCAGCGACGCCGGAAGCTGCCTCCTCGCAACGCGCGGAGTCGTTGGCTGAGCGTGAGCGTGCGCGTCGGGCCGCAGAGCGTGCCGTGTGGATCGCACGTCGCACCTGTGCGGAGGGCTACGATGATTGAGACCTTCGCCGCCACGGCGCCCGTCTTCAAGGTCGATGGCACCGTCTCGAGCGAGCTTGCACGCGACGTGACGTCGCTGCGCATTGAGGAAGCGACGGACGGTCTCAAGACGCTCGAGCTCCGGCTGCTCGCCCAAGGCCCGCGGCCGAATGAGAAGGAGGAAGGACAACTCTATCTCGATGGGCGCGCGATCGACTTCGGCAAGCCGATCGAGGTGTCGATCGGGCCTGCGGCCGCGGCACGCATCGTTTTCTCGGGTGCGGTCAGCGCGATCGAGGCGAGCTTCGCGGCCGGCACGGTGCCTGCGGTGACTGCGTTCGCGGAAGACAAGCTGGCGGCGCTGCGCATGACGCGCCGGATGAAGACGTACGAAAACGTGACTGATGCAGACATCGCGCAGGCGATCGCCTCGGAGCACGGGCTGCAAGCGCGTGCGAGTGCAGATGGTCCCACATACAAGGTCGTGCAGCAGTGGAACCAGAGCGATCTCGCGTTCCTGCGGGAGCGGGCGCGTCTCATCCAGGCGGAGATCTGGTTCACTGACAACACTCTCTATTTCGCCACGCGTGGCAACCGCACTGCGACGACACTCTCCCTCGTGCTGGGAGACGATCTGCTGGAAGCGCAGCTCCGCGCCGATCTTGCGCATCAGCGCACGACGGTGAAGGTGAGCGGCTACGACGCCTCGCAGCGCGAAGGCATCACGGAGGAGGCGGGCGCGGACACGATTCAGTCCGAGGTGTCGGGAGGACGAACCGGGAGCGCGGTGCTGCAGCGGGCGTTCGGTGAGCGGGAGTCGTTCCGCGTGCGCGGCGACCCGATCGTCTCCGCCGAGGCGCAGGCGTGGGCGAAGGCCGAGATGCTGCGTCGTGCACGCGGCTTCGTCATGGTGTCGGGAATGACGAACGGCACCGCCGACATGGTCGTGGGCAGCAAGCTCTCGCTCGATCGCGTCGGCTCGCCATTCGGCGGCGATGGCTACTACGTCACGCGGGTCTGCCACACATACGATCTCGTCGACGGCTTCCGCACGCATTTCGATGCGGAGCGTGCGACGGTGAACGAGGCGGGCACATGAGGATCGGCGACCCGGTGTCCGACGGCATGGCCGGCCGCCACTTCGGCGTGTATCCGGCAATCGTCACCGACATCGTCGATCCGGAAAGCCTCGGCCGCATCCAGCTCAAGTTCCCCTGGCTGGGTTCGATGGGCGAGAGCGTGCGTGCCTGGGCGACACTGTGCACGCCGTATGCGGACGACGATCAGGGTATCGAGATCCTGCCTTCGGTGGACACGCAGGTCGTCGTGGCGTTCGAGGCCGGCGACCTGCGTCGGCCGTACATCCTTGGCGCCTGCTGGAACGGTCGCGAATCGTTGCCCGAGTCGCCGGCCGCGCCCAACAACAAGCGGCTCTGGAAGACCCGCTCCGCGAGCCTGCTCGAGTTCGACGATACCGACGGCGCGGAGAAGATCACGCTGTCGACGGACAGCGGGCACAAGGTCGTGCTGGACAACTCGGCGCAGGAAGTGAAGGTCACGCACTCGAACGGCAGCGTGATCACCTTCACTGCCGGCGGCCAGATTCAGCTGCAGGCAAACGCCACGGTCGAGATCACGGCGAGCGCACTCAATGTGCACTGTGCGACAGCGACGTTCGATGGCCTGATCAACTGCACGACGCTGATTGCGTCGAGCGCAGTGGTTTCACCCTCTTACACGCCCGGCGCGGGGAACATCTGGTGAAAGGCCATACGCATCCGTGGGCGATCGTCGCGCCGTGGTGGAAGTGGCCGCAGCCGCTGACCTCGGTGTCGGGACGCATGACCCGACCGGCGATCCAGAAGTACGAGACCTCCAAGCTCGTCGACGAGTTCATCAGGAATCCGCAGAAGTTCCTGAAGTGGGTCGACGAGGATCTTGTGCACATCGTGCAGCACGCAGCGCCCGTTCCCAACGGAATCAACGGCAGGCCGCGTCGCTTCTCGGACCTCGAATACGTGATCGATCCGCTGCGCACGCGCAAGATCTTTCTCGACACGCACAAGCGCTTCTATCTCGTCGTGTGCCAGGTCCACTGCGATGCGCCCGGCTTTCCGCGCGCGTCGCGCGCGGACGTGTGCCGGGTCGGTTTCGTCGTGCGTCGCCGGACGACGGACATTCCCCCGGCCGGCAGCAAGCAGGCCGGCGCGATCCTCAAGAGGATCAGTGCCGCGCGCAGCAAGCTGGGTGCGCTGGACGCGCAGGCGACCCTCGCAAGGAAGAAGCTGACCACCATGGCTGGGCAGGCTACGGTCGGAAGCGCCGCCACGGGTAGCGCACCGACGTTTGCGACTGCGCTGATGACCGAGGCGGTCGTGGCATCAACGGACCGGCAGCGCGCGAGCACGCGTGCGCTGCTGCAGCTCGAGCGCTCGCGGCTCCTCGAATGGACAAAGAACTTCAATGTCGTGCCGCGCCTGCAGGGATGGTTCAACGATCCCTCGCTGGAGAAAGTCGGCGCGTGGTCGGATGTGGAGGAAAAACCCGGCGCGCTCGCCGGCGAAGCGGTGTTCCCGATGTATCCGCTGATTCCCCCGCAAGGCGACGAGGAGCACTCGGGCCGCTTCGGGACGATCTACTTCGGCCTGCTGCCGACCGGGACCGGCGAGACCGACACGAAGGCGAACCCGCGCTTCGACGACCAGCAATACTACGAAGTGACCTGCTTCGCCGAGCGGCACCTGGTTCCGCACGATCGCGGCAGTCCGTGCCACTGTCCGGGTTCGCTGTTCTGGAGCCTTCCGACCGCGCCGTATCGGCTTGCCTCGCACTTCGATGTTGCGGGCACGAGCAAGCGGCCGGTAACGGTGCAGTTGCCCGATCTCGACGAGCTCGCAGCGCAAGCTGCGCCCGGCTTCGGTGTCGCATTCGCGAAGCCGGCGAAGTCGCTCATGGTCGCGGGCAACGGCAAGGGTGAGATGAAGAACCTGGGGCGAACGAAACTGCCGGAGATCTGCAGCTTCTCGATTCCACTCATCACCATCGTGGCGTCGTTCGTGTTCGAGCTGTTTCTGCCGGTGGTGATGCTCGCCTTCGGGCTTTGGTTCCTGCTCAAGCTGAAGTTCTGCATTCTTCCCGAGGTGGAGGTGGCGGCGGGCGTGACTGCCGAGATCGCCCTCGATGCATCCCTCGCGGTCGAGGCGAGTCTGAGCGCGAACATCGAGGCGAGCATCGACAAAGTGTTCGGCCCTGGAATGCCGCACGACTCGCCGGAAACGCTGGCCGCACTCAAGAACGACTTCTCGCCGATCGCCACGGCGAACATGGAAGTGGCGCTGGTGGCCGCCGCCACCGGCGGCGGGCCGGATCTCACCGACGGGATCGAGTTCGAGGCGGAGGTCGCTCATCCATGAGCATCCTCCGATTTCTCGGACGCGGCTGGAGCGCACCGGTGGCGCCGGACCTCGGCACCCGGCGCCTCGAATATGCGGAGGGACCGAACAAGATCGAGCAGTCCATCCGCATCATCCTCGACACCGAACCGGGCGAGCGGATCATGCGACCGTCGTTCGGCTGCGGATTGCGTCGCTACCTGATGCGGCCCAATACCGGTGCGACGCGCGCACTCATTCGGCACGACGTCGAGCTGGCGCTCGCGAACTTCGAGCCGCGCATCGGCGTCACCAGCGTCCTGGTGGAGGCGGGCGACGATCCGTCGCTGCTGCTGATCCGCATCGCCTATGTCCACGTGCGCGACAACCGACCCGGGAACCTCGTGTTCCCGTTCTATCTGGAGTAGCGCGTGCCCCTGCCGACGCCAATTCTCGACGACCGGTCGTATCAGCAGCTGCGCGATGAGCTGGTACGGCGCATTCCCGTCTATGCGCCGGAATGGACCGATCACAACGCGAGCGATCCAGGCATCACGCTCGTCGAGTTGTTCGCGTTCCTCGGCGAGAACCTGCTGTTCCGCTTCAACCAGATTCCGGAGACGACCAAGCTCGCGTATCTCAAGCTACTGCGCATCCCGATGCGAGCGGCGGTTCCGGCGCGGGCGATGATCGTCCTGGAGCGCACCGACAGCGGGCCCGGTGCGGATGACGGCTTGGTCGTCGATCTCGGCACGGAAGCCAAAGCCGGCAGCGTGTCGTACGAGACCACGACGGAAGTCGTCGCCTGGCCATTGACGGCGGTCGCGGTGGCGCGCATCGCGGCAGCTGTGCCGACGCAGCCGGAGGCGATCGATTTCGCCAATGCGACCATCGACGCGCTCGACGGGCTGGGCGACACGCAGGAGCCCGCGTACTACACCACCGAGCACGTGCCGGCGGACCCGTCCGATCCGTCGGCCCTGCCAGTGAACGTGCGCGCCGCGGTTGATGGGGCTCTGTGGATCGCGCTGCTGCGAACGAAGACTGCCACGCTCACGAAACTCGGTAGTGCCCTCATCAACATCGGCTTCGTGCCCGACGAGGAGATCGTCGGCATCGCGGACGTCGATGCGTGCCCGGGAGTGACGCCCGGCGACAAGGGGCCGGAGATGATCTGGCAGGTGAGCACCCGGACAGTGACGGCAGGCGTGCCGAAGTTCCAGACGCTCGCCATCGAAGGCGACACTACGCGCGGCCTCACGCAGCAGGGCGTGCTCCGCCTGCGCCTGCCGACGGATCCGGACTCGATAGGCGTTCCCGATCCGGGAGACGAATACCTGCTCGGCACCGGCAACTTTCCGCCTCCGCTCGAGGATGCAGAGCAGGCGAAGAATCTCATCTGCTGGATTCGCGCCTCGCGCCGCGCTTCGGACCGGCCGATCGGCCGTGTGCTGTATGTCGGCGTGAACGCTACCGAAGTGCTGCAGGCACGTAGCGCCAAACTGGAGTTTCTCGCGGTCGGCACCGGCGATGCCGGACAATCCCACCCGCTCATCAATCACCCGGTGCTTGCGCGGACGGCACAGATTCAGGTGGAAGAAGAGGGACGCTGGGTCGATTGGGAGGAGGTCGACGGTTTCGCGGCCAGCACCAGCGAGTCGCGCCATTTCGTGCTCGATGCCGAAGCCGGCACGGTGCAGTTCGGCAACGGCATTCGCGGACGAGCGCCGCAGATCGGCGCGCGGATTCGCGCTCGCACTTATCGCTTTGGCGGTGGCGTCGAGGGCAACGTCGGGGCGAAGGCGATCACGAAGCTCGATGGCCTGTCGCAAGTCAAGAGCACGAACCCGCTTCCAGCGCGGGGCGGAGCGCCTGCCGAATCGATTGCAGAGGCACTGGAGCGCGTACCCGGTGAGCTGCGCAGACACGACCGCGCCGTGACGATGGGCGATTTCCAGGAGCTCGCGCTCGCGACGCCGGGCGCGGATGTCGGCCGTGCGGATTGTCTGCCGCTGTTCCGGCCGCCGAAGAACCTCGCAGACGTCCACGCTCCGCAAGCCGATGTGTCGTTCGACGAAGCTGCGGGCGTCGTCAGCGTCGTGGTCTGGCCGCGCGAAGATCGCAAGCGACCCAACGCACCGATGGCAAGTCGCACACTGCTGCGCGAAGTCTGCGAGTGGCTCGATGCACGCCGTCTGGTGACGACGGAGTTGTTTGTCATTCCGCCGACGTATCGCAAGATCGCGGTCGCTGTAGGGCTGCGTGCGAAGCCCGGGTACGGTATCGAAGCAGTGCGTCGCTGGGTGGAGCTCGTGCTGCGGCAGTATCTCGCGCCGCTGCCGCCCTACGGGCCGGACGGACACGGCTGGCCGCTCGGTCGCGCTGTGTACGGTCCCGAGCTCGAGGCCGCCGCGCTTCAGGTCGAAGGAGTCGAACTGCTCGAGGGTCTCTCCGTCTCCGGATGGGACGAGGTTGCGCAGGCGTGGAGTCCGCCGCGACGCGAGCCGGTTCTGTTGCACGCGTGGGAAGTGCCCGAGCTGAGCGAGATTACTGTCGTGCAGGGATCGCCGCTGGTGCCCGGCGAGGCGCTCGGTCCGGTGCCGCCATCGAAGACGCCCGTGCCCATTCCCACGCTCCGCGAGGAGTGCTGACATGAGCGAGCTGCGTCCTTTCGCGCTCGTTTGCGCCGGCGATCAGTGGGTGCGCTGCGCCTTCGATCGCACGTTCCTCGACTACCATCACGGCATCGTCGAGCTGGGCTGGACGACGAAGACGCTCGAGAGCAAGTCACCGGCGACATCGCCCGGGGCAGGGCTGGCATTCGATAACGAATGTCGCCTGTATCACAGTCAACCTGCGGCTGGCACCGTCGAACGCATTCGGTGGAGCGCGCGGGACCCGTTTACGCCGGGCGCCAACGCCGCGCCGTTTCTCGCTGTGGCGAAGGCCGGGCCGCTCGGCGATTTCTCTGGCGGCGCGGGGCCGCCGGCACTGCGCGAGCCGCGCGGACTCGCCGTCGACGAGAACGACAGGCTCTTCGTCGCGGACTCCAGGGGCAATCAGGTCCTCGTCTTCGATCTCTGGAGCGAGCGGCTGCTGCGACGTATTGCTTTCGGGCACGAGCGTCCCACCGATCTCGCGGCGCATGGCCCGTTCGTGTGGGTCGTGCTTGCCTCGACGGGCCGCGTCGTGAAGATCACGGCCGGCGGTGGACCTGAGCCGTTCGCGCTGCCCGATGGCTGCGTGAATCCATCGCGCCTCGCCGTGTCGACCGATGGCACGATCGCCGTGCTGTGCGGCGCGGCTACGCCGACTGCACGGATATGGATCCTCGACGCGACAGGAAAGGCGCGCGAGTCGTTTGGCGAGCCGTTCGCCACAGATATCGAATGGCAGTCGCGGACCGTCCTCGTGATCGCCCGGCAACCCGGCGCGGACTTCATTCGCTTGCGCGTTGCTCAGCCGGCGCGCGAGCTCGTCGGACCGTTGCGGGCGCGCGGCTACGACGGCCTGGGCATCGTGCGCACACCCGAGCGTCTTGCGGACGGGAGCGGTCACGAATGCCACTGCGGCGATGCTTGCGATTGCGACTGTGGCTCGTTCCGCATCGGCTACTGGACTGCGAAGGGCTTGCGGCTCGCCGTGCCCGCGCACCTGCTCTACGAGCGCGTAGGGCGGCTGACGACCTATCGCCTCGACAGCGGTAAGTTTCAATCGCAGTGGGGTCGCATCTTTCTCGACGCATGCATTCCGCCGGGCACCAGCATCCACGTACGGGCCATCGCGCTCGACGACCAGGACGACGGCGCAACGCTGCCCCGCACACCGCCCGCAAGTCTCGAGCGGGTCACGATCCTGCGTCCGGATCTGTCGCCGCCGATGGTCCCGCTGGCGAGCATTCCGACCGATGACGCTATAGAACGCCTCATCCACGAGCGCGAAAGCGGCCGGGAGCTGCCCTGGACGCAGCCCGCTCGCGATGATCCCTTCCGGACTTACGAAGGTTGGATCGACGCACTGCCTGGCCGCTATCTCTGGCTGACGCTCGAGCTACGGGGCAACACGCGTGTCACGCCACGCATCCGAAGCATCCGTGCAGAACACCCGGCGCATGACTACTTACACCGGTTGCCGAAGCTGTTTTCGCGCGAGGAGCATGAAGCATCGTTCCTGCTGCGCTATCTCGCGATGTTCGAAGGCTTCCTCGGCGAGACGGAGGCGCGCGGCGTCGATCGCGACGTGCTGCTGACACCGCGCACTGCGCCGGACGAGGTGCTGCCGTGGCTGGCGAGCTTCCTCGGCCTCGTGCTCGATGAGCGTTGGGCGCGTGCGCCAAGGGTCGGCGGCCGGACGGCGGATGCGCGTCGCGAGATCATCGAGCTGGCAGCGTGGCTGTTTCGCTTTCGCGGCACCGTTGCCGGCCTCAGGAAGTTCATCGAGCTGTACGTGGGAGTGGACGTGGTGCTGCTCGAGCACTTCCGTCTCCGCGGAGGAATGGTGGCCATGCTCGGAGGCTCGGGCGCCGCTGCGCCGAGCTCCATGCTCGGCGTGGGATTCAAGATCGGCGATGCGCCCGGCGAGCCCGGAACAGCGGCGTCGGACTCGCATGCGCATCGCTTCACGGTTCTCATCCCCGCGCCGCTCACCGAAGAGGAGCTGGACGTCGTACGGCAGATTCTGGTCGTGCATCGTCCGGCGCATACGATCTTCGACGTCTGCACCGTCGGCGCGGGAATGCGGATCGGTCGGGGCTTGCACGTGGGTATCTCGTCGATGATCGGCGCAACTGGCGGCTTCGCGATGGCGCAGCTCGGCGGCAGCGCGTTGGGCCGTGGCGCGATCATCGGCCGGCCGTGGGGCGGCAGCACGATCGGCGCGAGCCGGCTGGGCTCGACCGCGAGGGTGCGGTGATGGCTGCCGTCCGCATCTCACACCTGCGCAAGCGCTATCGCATGCGAGCTGAGGCCGTCGACGAACGGTGGCGGCTCGACCGTGTACTGCAGACGACTATCGACGATGAGTTGTTCGACGCGGCGCTGGAGCGCGCGGGCATTCCAACCGGTGAGGAAGTCTGCATTCGGCGGGTGGACTCCGTCGTGCGCCTGGATCCAGCGCAGCACGACGCACGCCTGGCGGCGAAGTGGAGCGTGGCGCTGGCAGACGCCATCGCTCAATACCTGAGCGAGGGTGGGCCCGACGTCGTTCGGTATCGCACGCGCCAGGCGGCGCTCGTCGACATGGCGTGCGCGGCCACGCGCGGCGATCTCGCTCGTGCCTGGGCGTGGCGGTCGCTCGGAATCTGGCGCGGCGCCGATGTTCTCGAGATCAACGAAGCGCGCCGGGAAGCGGTTGCCGCACTCGGTCGCGAGCCGCGGGTGGCGCCGAGGGCGCTGGGCGTCCTCGCCCGACGCGGTTTGTTGCCGCTGCTTGTCTCGAGCGTGCGCGTGGAGGGATGGATTGCATTGGCGCGTGCGTCGCTCGTGGCATGGGGCGTCGACGAGTCCCTGGTGAAGCGATTGCTCGTTGCTGATGCGGACGTTGCCGGCGAAGCAGGCGAGGGGACGGCAGCGGAGCGAGTTGTGTTGCTCGCATGGTCGATGCTTGCGCATACCACGACCCCTGGCCCGTCTGCGTTGCTCGTTGACCATCGAGAAGTGGCGCGCGCGCTTGCAGTGCTCACACTGCTGGAGGTCGAACCAGCGCTAATCGCATCCGAGCGCGGAGTCGCGGTCGTGCACCAAATCGCGCAGCGAATGGCGGTGAAGGCTGCGCCGAAGACGGCCAGGCCATCGAATGAAACGAGCATCCGCGTGTCGTCGGGCACTCGAGTCGATGGCCTTCCCGATGAGTTGCCCGAGGACGGACGAGCGCGTGCCACGACGTCGTGGGGTGGGCTGTTGTTCCTGCTCCACGTCATTCGTGCGCTCGATCTGCCCGCAACCTTGCTGGCCGATCCTGCACTCAGCGCACGCTCCTTGCGTTGGACTCTGCATCAGCTGGCGATGCTGCTCATTGCGCTCGCTGAAGATGATCCTGCTGCGCTCGCCTTCGCCGGCCTCGCCCCTGGGTCACGCCCACCATCGGCAGATGAGCCGCCGCTCAATGGCACGGAGTCTGCCGTACTACACAGCGCGCACGCGGCGATCATTGCGACGCTGCGGGAGATCATGCGCGCCACGGACGAGGAGTCTGACGCTGCATTGGTTCAACGCGTTGCGTCGCGCAGCGCCGAAATCGTCGCCGAGCTGGCGTGGTTCGAGATCCGGCTCTCCGCCGCGGAAGTCAGCACCAGCGTGCGCCGCGCCGGGCTCGATCTCGATCCGGATTGGATTCCCTGGCTCGGCGTGGTGGTGAGGTTCGTCTATGTCTGAGTACCTCGCACGCAAATTCGCCGCGCTCGCCGGCAGGCTCGCGCAACTGCTCGACGAAGCGTCGATCTCTCGCGACGATTCGCTCGCGCCCGGGATCGTCTTCTTGCGGTCAGTCGCCGCGGGCGCGCGAGAGATCCCGGTGGACAGCGAGTCCCGGCAGCCAATCGATCGGCTCGCGGCTGCATACGCAATGGCGCCCATCGAGATCGATCTCCTGCTGCTCGCCGGGATGGCAGAGGAGCACGAAGGGTTTGCAAGTCTTTTTCGCACGCTGCATCCGCGCGGCGAGCCACGCCCGACAACCGGACTCGCGGCGCAGCTGCTCTGCAATTCGCCGCCCGCGCGCTCGATACTCCGTAAGCTGCTCGCGACGGGCAACGCCGTACGCAGCGGCGCGCTCGTGCTTGGCGAAGAGGGCCCATTCTTCGAGCGATCGCTCCTGCTCGCCGATTCGCTCTGGCCGGTATTGGCCGCTGTGGACACGTGGCCCGCGCGCATTCATCCGCTTGAGCTCGACGCAAACGAGCTCGGTCTGGAGGATTGGCTGGCCAGCGATTGCGTCGTGCGCGCGAGCGCCGCTCTGCGTCGGCAGCTGCCTGTATTCGTCGTCGTGGCGGCGGACGACGAGCTCGCGGCGGTTCATCGCGCCCTTGCGTTAGCCCGGCAGAACGGTGTGCGTGCGGTTGCGGTGGAGTTCGTAGCCAGAGCCGATACCGACGAGGTTCAACGCCTCGTCTCGCTGCACGCCGTAGCGCGAGGCGCTATTCCCATCGTGAGAGTCGCACACGCGTCGGATGGGCCAGTCCCCGAGGCTCCGAGCTTTCGCGATGCGCCGATCCCCGTGGTGCTCTGCGCCCGCGAGGGCACGTTCGTCATGCGGGGCTCGCGACCCGTGTTCACCTTGCGTGCCGATCGTCTGCCGGTTCGCGCTCGCGCCCGACTTTGGAAAACGCTGCTTCCAGAACTGCATGACGAAGCGTCGGCGCTGGCTGCGCGCTACGCGCTCGAGCCCCATGCCGCGCGCGATGTCGCCGCCGACGTGCGCGAGGGCGCCTCTCTCGAAGGACGCCCGCCGACCGGGAACGATGTTGCCGAGAGTGTGCGTGCGCGGGCGAACGTGTCGATGGCAGGAGGCGTGCGCGTCGTGCATCCGTCGGCGAGCTGGGACCGTCTCATCCTGCCCGAAGATCGTCGGCTGCAGCTTCGCGAGGCGCTCGATCGCCTGTTGCACCAGGGGCGCGTGCTCGACGATTGGGGATTCCTCGCCGGACGGCGCGGTGCACGCGGCGTGCGTATGCTCTTCGCGGGGCCGCCGGGCACGGGCAAGACGCTCGCGGCTGAAGTCCTCGCGCACACCATCGGTGTCGATTTGCTGGTGGTCGATCTCGCACGCGTCGTCTCGAAGTGGATCGGCGAAACGGAGAAGAATCTTTCCGACGTGTTCGACTCCGCCGAGCGTACCCAGGCGGTGCTGCTCTTCGACGAAGCCGATGCCTTGTTCGGCAAGCGCACCGAGGTCAACGACGCACACGACCGATACGCAAACCTCGAGACGGCCTACCTGCTCGCGAGGCTCGAGCGGTTCGACGGTCTTGCCATCCTCTCGACCAATCTCCGCGAGAACATCGACGCGGCGTTCACGCGCCGCCTCGAGTTCGTGGTGCCCTTCGATGAGCCGTCGGTCGACGAGCGCGCGGCGATCTGGCAATGCCACATTCCCGACAGCGCGCCGTTGGCAGCGGACGTTTGCGTCGACGAGCTCGCGTCTCTCTATCCGATCGTCGGCGGGCTCATTCGCAATGCCTCGGTGGCAGCTGCATTCGTCGCGTCGGCGACCGACTCGCCTATTTCACGGACCGATTTCGTGCATGCCGTCCGGCGCGAATACGAAAAGTCCGGGCGAGCATTTCCCGGTGTCCCAACTGGAACGTTCATCTCATAGGAGAAGCGCATGGCCATCACGCTCATGCAGTACTGGCAGCAGGAGTGCGACTTGCATGAAGCGGCTCGCACGGTCGGTCAGAGAGATCTGGCCTCGGCGCAGGCCGCGCTGGTCACGGCGAAGGCCAAACTCGACGCCGACATCTCTGCGCTGCAAAAGATCGTCAATGATGTCGCTGCGAACCGCGCGAAGCTTGCCACAGTGTCCGTGCCCTCCGAAGTCACGGCGCTCAACAATGCGATTCGCGATCAGATCATCAGCCAGCATGCGATGCAGGGCGTCATCCTGGACGGCCAGGAGACCGTTGCGAGCGTGCAGGCGGACGCTGACGACGCGGCTGCCGCAGTCAAACGCACGACGGACCGGCTTGCCGAGTACAACGCGGGGCTTGCTGCGGAGAAGGATGCGAGCCAGCAGCGGCAGCTGCTGAAGGCGAAGCTTGCAGCCTCGCCGTTCGACACGATTCAGGATGACGCGAAGGCCGCGAGGACCGGCGCGTCGGCCACAGATGCCAAAGGGCAGATCGACGCCAACTTCCCGGCGCCGCTCCAGGCTATCGCTGGCAAGCGACACGCAACACGCTCGGCACGCCTGGCGCAGCTTCGGCAGGCGCTCGTCGACGCGGAGACCGCGCTCGGCGCGACGCTCGCCGACACGTCGGGGCTATCGGGCGATGCTGCAGAAAAGGCGACGGACTTTCGCCACGCCGAACAGGCGCTGCGTGACTACGCGACCACGGCCGGCAAGCGCTATGAGAGCGCCGTCGCCGTGCTCGCCGATCTGCAGGCAAAGAAGAAGGACCCGAAGTTGCCCGATGTCCTCACCAAGCAGGAGAAGCTCGATGTCGCGGCGAACGCTGCGCGCACAGCGGCGCAGGGGAAAGCCGAGCCGATCGATGCGGCCCGCAAAGCCGTGTATGGGGCGCAAGACGCGCTCGACGCGAAGATCGTCACGCAGATCGACACCGACGTGGACAAGGTCGCGACAGATGCTGCGTTGAAGACTGCGCGCGACGCGATTGTGACGAAGGCGAATGCTCTCAAGAGCGCCCAGGACGCGCTCGTCGCGAGTGGTGACAGAAAGGTGCTCGATGAATGGGAAGCCGTCGTTCAAGACCCGGCCTGGCAGGCACTCATCGACTACTTCGGCGCCATGGCGACGCTCAGCGAGCTCGAGGCAACCAAACCCGCGGACCTCGTCAGTGCGTTGGACAAGGCGGAGGACGCCTACGCAACGGCTCTTGCCGATGCCGCAAAGGGTCGGCGCCGGAGCGACGCTCTGACCGGCGTCCTGGCGCTGCGAAAGAACCGCGTCGAGGCCGCTTCTGCCGCATTTTCCGCACGGCTGTTCAGCGCTGTTCGCGGTGACAGTTTCTAGGAGATGTCATGACCACCACGACACTCGACGCCGCGGATTGTGTATGCGGCGGAGCAGAGCGCCAGACCGGCGAGGGAGCGCTGCCTGCGAACCCCTACACAGCGTTGCAGTACCACTTTGGCATGCTCCTCGGTGTCGACGATCTGGAGACGGCGCAGGCATACCCGCGAGGCAAGATTCGTCTGCACAACGCCTGGCTCCACCGCGAAGGCGTCGTGTGGGGATTCGATGTCGGCTTCAACAACCGGCGCGAGCTCGTCGTGCAGCCCGGCCTCGCGCTCGATGCGGCGGGCCATGAGCTGCATCTGGATGCAGCGGCGTGCCTGAACCTCGGCAAGTGGTACGACAAACACAAGGACGACGAAGGCTTCCCCTTCAAGGACGGGCGCAAGGGCGGGAAGAGATTCGACGCGCACGTCGTCGTGCGATTTCGCGCTTGTCTCGCGCGACCGGTACCGGCTATCGCCGATCCGTGCGCCGGGTCGGAGCTGGATGCAGCTTTCTCGCGCGTGTCGGAAACAGTCGAGTTGCTGCTGCGGCCCGGCAAGGCGCCAGCCAAAGACCTCCGCTATCACCGTCTGCGCATTCTCTTCTCGCTGGAGGACGACGCGCCCGAATACGACGAGGTGAGGACGCGCCGGCAGACGATTCTCGGACTCGCACCCGAGCAGCAACCGCGCGCTTATCTCGAGGCATTCCGGGAGTTCGCGGCGCTCGACGAGATCGACCTCGTTCCACAGCAGGACGACGCCGGCGCAGTCGCTTCGTTGTTCCCCGAAGATCCGACTGAGGTCGTGCTCGCGAACGTCGTCGGCATCGAGGTCGAGCCCGCCGCCGGAGTCGGCGCAACCGGTTGGACGCTCGGCGAACCGCTGCCGGTGCCCGATGTACGCGTGCGGCGTTCGCACGTCGCTACCGCGACGATCCAGGAGCTGTTGTGCGGCCCGCTCTTCGCTGCGTACTCGGGCGCCGCTCCGCCAGAGGATGCACCGCGACAGCCGACGGAAATGCCAACGCCGCAGGATGTGCCTGACGCCGGCGGACCTCGCGTCGATGCCGCGAGCGTGAAGCTCAAATCGCGTCGTCGCATCAGCCTCAGCGTCGACAAGCCGGTCGACGCAGCCAGCGCTCGCCCCGAGCAATTCCACGTTTCGTCGTACGCGAGCAGCACGGGATGGAGCTCGCTGGACATCAACGACACCGAGGTGGACGCGGCAGGGACCACGATCGTGATCGAGCTCAAGGAGTCGATGCCCGCCGACCAGGTCATCCGGCTCGTCGCACGGGGCACGGGCCCTCAGCCCATCCTCGGCACCGATCTCGTTCCGCTCGCAGGTGCTGTCGGCGGGCCTGCAGGCTCGGCAGACGATGGACACGACTTTGCGATCATGCTGCGGAGGAGCTGATCATGCCGCTCATCAACGAAGGCACCGACCTCGCCCAGCGCTTCGGCTCTGCGGGTGGCCAAACCATCGTGACCGCGGACTCTCCGCTCACGCGTCTCAACTACTTCGACGGCAAGTTTCTGCGCGCCGACGATCTGCGTCGCGAGCAGAGCTACCTCCGCCAGCTCGTGCAGTTCTCCAACCAGGGGCTCGGCGCAGGCGTGGTGTACGGGATGGATACAGTGCTCGACCGTCAGGGTCGCCTAAGTATCGGCAGTGGCCTCGCGCATGATTCCAGCGGGCGCACTCTGCTCATCTCCGGCACGGCAGTGTTCGATGTCGGAATGCTCATCGATGCCACGCGGCGTATCGCGCGCCCCGATTCCACGTCACAACGAGGAAGTGCCGCATTCGGGCCATGCATCGACGCAACGACCGGGCAGGACGACATACCCGCAGCCGGGGCATCGCTCTACCTGGTCTGCGTCGGTCATGCCGAATCGCTTTGTGGCGTCGAAGACGTTTACGGCCGCTTGTGCGAGGAAGCTTGTGTCACAGCGACGGATCGTCCTCTCATCGTCGAAGGCGTCGTCGTGCGGTTGCTACCGCTGACGCTTCGTTCGCCATTGCCGGTGTCGCGCGCGATCGTGCTCGACCGCCGTCATCTGCGCTCAAGGATCGCATCCGCGTTGTTCGAGGATGAGCGACACGTTGTCGGCAGCCTCATTTCGGCTGCGGGCCTTGCCCTCGACACCTGGTGTCTTGGCGCGGACGCCGGCGCGGTCGGCTGCGTGCCCCTCGCCGTGCTGGCGCGTGCCGGAAACACAGTGGTGTTTCTCGACGCATGGACGGCGCGCCGCGAGCGCATCGAGGCGCCGGTGCGGCGCTACTGGGCGTGGCGTATGGCCATGCGGCCATGGGACGTGTTCCTGGCGCACGTCTTGCAGTTTCAGTGTCAGCTGCACGAGGTGCTGAGCGGGACACGCGTGCCCGGCGGGGACGACGATCCGTGCCGGAGGCAGGGGAAACTGCTGGCAGAGGCCGAGCAGTATCTTGCGAGCGTCGAGCAGAGCTATCAGAAGCAGGTCGAGCGTCTGGCTCGTCCAGCTGCGGCGTTTGCCTCAGCGCTGGACCTGGGTGACGCAGGAGGGCTCGCGTCGCTCACCGCGCTGCGTACCCGACTCGCTCAAAACTTGCGCGCGGCGAACACCACTCCCACTCGGCGCGTGCTGATCGAAGGCGGAATCATCGAGTTGCCATCGGCCGGATATCTTCCAGTCGTTCCGGGGAGCGGGATGTCCATCAACGCGCAGGTCCGACGGCTGCTCGGGGAAGGGCTCGATCTGCGCTTCT
>Ga0111538_10004652_pt1 | contig 18993 bp, 17 predicted proteins | sample SoiMethybrSBSTD1_FD_79669 | JGI IMG/M metagenome (GOLD analysis project Ga0111538, IMG submission 79669) | Bulk soil microbial communities from a Populus tree surrounding site in Tennessee, USA - Soil MetaG P. TD hybrid SBSTD1 (version 2)... | ecosystem: Environmental > Terrestrial > Soil >...
GAGTCCAGAGCCCGTGCTCCTCGAGCGCGTCGACCAGCTTGAGCCGTCGCCAGGGGGCCTTCAGGTCGACCTCGTGGCCGCGGAATGTGACCTTCGTGCCGCCGTTCGTCTCGCGGGCGACCGTCTCGATCAGCTGCTCGATCCGGTCCATCTGATCGCCGTAGTCCGTGAAGGCCTCGTACCACTCGACCATCGTGAACTCCGGTGCGTGCTTGTAGGACATGCCCTCGTTTCGGAAGTCCTTGCCGAGCTCGTAGACCTTCTCGAGGCCGCCGACGATCAACCGCTTGAGGTAGAGCTCGGTTGCGATCCGGAGGTAGTAGTCGGCATCGAGCGCGTTGTAGTGCGTGACGAAGGGCTCCGCAAAAGCGCCTCCGTAGCGTGGTTGCAGGACCGGCGTCTCCACTTCGAGGAAGCCGGCCGTGTCCAGATAGCGCCTGACCGCCGCGACGATGCGGGTGCGAAGCTCGAATGCCGCCCGCGTTTCGGGATTGACGAGGAGGTCGAGGTAGCGCTGCCGGTAGCGCGTCTCGACGTCTGTGACGCCGTGGAAGGTGTCCGGGAGCGGCCGCCGGATCTTCGCCAGGAGCTCGAGCTCGTCGACTGCGAGGCTCGGTTCGCCGCGCCGAGCGCGCGCCGGCGACCCGGCCACGCCGACGATGTCGCCGAGGTCAACGTCGATCTCGCCGGTGCGGCTCGTGTCGCACAGAAGCTGGATCCGGCCGGAGCCGCCGACGAGGTCGAGGAAGACGAGCTTCCCCATCTCCCGGCGGGCCATGACGCGGCCGGCGAGCCGGCGCTTGTCGCTCGACTCGTTTCCCGGCTCGAGCCTCTCGGCCTCGGCGCGTACGACAGAGATGTCGTCACGGTCAGGGAACCGTTTGGGGAGGCCCATCGCCGCGCGAGCCTAACGGGCCTGCCGTTGTGGCGGTCTCGGCTCGAACGGGTCACACACACGTCTGGATTTCCCGAATAGGGTCGATTGTGGGTGGGCGTGGTGGGACCCCGAGTCACGCGCGTCAACCTTTAGGTTGGCGGCCCGATGGCAACCGACCGGGTTCCCTTCATCGACGGGCATAACGACGTCCTGCTCGAGCTCCGGCTCCGGGGAGAGGGAGCGCGTCCGTTCCTGACTCGTCGGGACGAAGGCCACCTCGACCTCGTGCGCGCTATCGAAGGCGGGTTCGCCGGCGGGTTCTTCGCGGTATTCGTGCTGCCGGAATCGGAGGAAGAGCGCGCGGCAACGAAGATCCCGGACCGAACGCCGCCCTACGCCCAGCCGCTCGCCGGCCCGGTTCCGACCGCGTACGCGGAGCGCGAGGCCGGCGCGATGATCGACCTCCTCGACGAGCTCGTCGCAACCGGTGGCGTCACGCGCACGCGGGCAATACCCGACCTCGAGGCAGCTCTCGACGGTGGCCCGCCCGCTGCGATTCTGCATTTCGAGGGCGCAGAGCCGCTCGAGCCCGACCTCGAGAACCTCGAGTCCTTCTACGAGCGCGGGCTCCGATCGCTCGGCCTCGTCTGGGGACGGCCGAACGCGTTCGCGCACGGCGTGCCGTTCCACTTCCCCTCGTCGCCCGACGTCGGCGACGGCCTGACCGGCGACGGCAAACGCCTCGTTTCCGCATGCAACCGTCTCGGGATCCTCCTCGACCTCTCCCACCTGAACGAACGCGGCTTTTGGGACGTCGCCGCCGCGTCGGAGGCGCCGCTCGTCGCCACTCATTCGAACGCCCACGCGCTGTCGCCCAACTCACGCAACCTGACGGACGCGCAAATCGACGAGATCGGCCGAAGCGGCGGCATCGTCGGCATCACCTTCCACGCGGGCATGCTGACCGAAGGAGGCGGGATCGACCTCGCGACGCCGCTCGCACGCGTGATCGACCACGTCGACCACGTCGTCGGCCGCACCGGCGTCGACCACGTCGGCTTCGGCTCCGACTTCGACGGCGCCAAGGTCCCTGACGAGCTCGGCGACGCCGCGGGCCTCCCGCGCGTCGTCGAGGCACTACGCGACCGCGGCTACTCCGAGGCCGACGTGGCCAAGCTCGCCCACCGCAACTGGCTCCGAGTCCTCCGCGAGACCTGGTCGTAGTGTTTTTTCGGAGCGGAGGCGGGCTTCGCCCGACTCCGCACATACGCGTACTCCGTCAGGGGTCGCCGAAGAAAGTCGTCACCGGCCGCGCGCGAAGCGCGGCCGGACTTTCTTCGGTCACGCGGCTTTGATTTCCAGGATCTTGTACTTCGTCGCGCCGCGTGGCGCGGTGACCTCGACGGTCTCGCCCTTCTTGTGGCCGATGATGGCCTTGCCGACGGGCGACTCGTTCGAGAGCTTGTTCTGCGCAGGGTTCGCCTCGGCAGAGCCGACGATCTGGTACTCGACCGTCTGCTTTCCGGCGACGTCGCGCAGCTTGACCTTCGAGCCGACCGATACGACGTCCTTCGCCACGTCCTTCTTGCTGATTACCCTGGCGTGGCGAAGCTGCTCCTCGAGCTTCGCGATTCGATGCTCGAGCAGCGCCTGCTCGTTCTTGGCGTCGTCGTACTCGGCGTTTTCGGCAATGTCGCCGAACTCACGCGCGATCCGGATGCGGTCCGCGACCTCGCGGCGCTTGTCGTTCGACAGGTACTCGATCTCCTCTTGGAGCTTCTTGTACCCCTGTGGAGTAAGGATGACGTCCTTCACAAATGCCCTTTCTGAAAAAAATGCGGCGCTTGACGCGCCGTCGCGGGCGGGAATAGTAGCTATACAGTCAGTCGGTCGCAACCGGATCGGCATCTACGATTCGCGCTCTATGCAGGTAAATCTTCACGAGCCCTGGAAGATCGGCCCGGTTCAGATCCCGAGCCGACTCGTTCTCGCGCCGATGGCGGGCGTCAGCGTGCAGGCGTTTCGCCGCCAGGGCCGGCGTTTCGGTGCCGGGCTCGTCTGCTCGGAGATGGTGTCGTGTGCCGGACTGCACCACGGCAACGAGCGCACGCTCGGGTACCTGCGTATCGCGTCCGACGAGCGGCCGCTCGCGGTGCAGATCTTCGGCTCGGATGCGCCGGTCATGGCCGAGGCAGCGCGAATGGTCGAGGACGCCGGCGCGGACATCGTCGACATCAACTTCGGCTGCCCGGTCAAGAAGGTGACGAAGACGGGCGCCGGGGCGACACTGCTCGAGGACGGCGATCGCGCCTCCAGAATCGTCGAGGCGGTCTCGTCGGCCGTCGACGTGCCGGTCTCCGTAAAGATGCGGCGCGGGCTCGAGAACGGCTCACGACAGTGCCTCGAGCTCGGCCCGCGGCTGGTGGACGCGGGGGCGGCCTCACTCACCTTGCACCCGCGCTCGGCGAAGCAGATGTACACCGGGCAGGCCGACCACTCGCTGACGACGGAACTGGTCTCGCTCGTCGACGTGCCGGTCGTCGCCTCGGGCGACGTCGACTCTCGCTCACGCGCACAGGCGGTGCTCGCAACGACGGGCGCGGCGGCGGTCATGGTCGGCCGCGCCGCCCAGGGCAACCCGTGGGCCCTGCGCGAGATCCTCGGCGGCGAGGCCGACGAGCCGTCGCGCGAGGAGGTCGTCGCCGAGCTGGTCCTGTTCATGCGAGAGACCGTCCGCGAGCTCGGCGAGCAACGTGCCGGCAGCTTCCTGAAGAAGTTCTACGGCTGGTATCTCGGCCGCGGCCGCTTCCCGCGCGCGTTCAAAGCTGAGCTGACCCAGCTGCCGACGATCGCCGATGTCGAGGCGCGACTGTTCGCCGCGGCGCCGGGAGCGCGCTTCGTGCTCGCCCGGCTCGAAGAGGAGCTCCCACAAGGCGACGACGTGCTCCTCGACCTGCCGATCTCCATCTACGGCGGCGGTTAACCGTTCAAGTCCGGCGCCGGCTGCGCCGGCGCCATGACGACTTGAACGGTTTCGGTGGTGGCTCGGCAGCGAGGTGCGCGGAGCCGGGCAAAGCCCGGCTCCGCTTCGGGCATGAGCTATGCCTGGTTCAGCTCCCAGACGAGCCTGAGCCCCTCGAGCGTCAGAAACTGGTCGACCTCGCCGATCGTCGCCGCGTGCGGTGCGATCAGCTCGGCGAGCCCTCCGGTGGCGACCACCGGCGCGCTCTCGTCGCGGAGTTCTGCGCGGATCCTCGTGACGATGCCGTCGACCTGGCCGGCGAAGCCGTAGACCAGGCCTGACCGAAGCGCCGACTCCGTGGTCTTGCCGATCGCGGTCTCGGGAGCCACGAAATCGACCTTCACGAGCCGCGCCGCGCGCTCGAAGAGCGCGTCCATCGAGACCTCGATACCGGGCGCAAGCACACCGCCGACGTACTCGCCCGCGGCCGAGACGACGTCGAAGTTCGTGGAGGTGCCGAAGTCGACGACGATCGACGGCGCGCCGTAGCGGGAACGCGCCGCGACCGCGTTCGCGATCCGGTCGGGGCCGACCTCGCGAGGGTCGTCATAGCGGATCGCCATTCCCGTCCTCGTGCCGGGCCCGAGCACGAGCAGTTCCGCACCGACCTGCGCGGCGAGCTCCTCGTAGGACCGGATGAGCGATGGCACGGTCGAAGAGAGGCAGATCCCGTCGAGCGCCCCGAGCTCGATGAGCCCACCAAGGAAGAGGCCGAGCTCGTCGCCCGTCCGTTGGGGCTCGGTGGAGAGGCGCCAGCGTTTCGCGAGCTCGCCGCTCTCGAAGAGGCCGAGCGCGGTCTGGGTGTTCCCCACGTCGATTGCGAGCAGGCCGGCCATCGAAAAGACGAGGCTATTGCACTAGAGTTCCCGAGGCAGATGTTCCCCCTGCGTCTGCGACGCCGCCGCCGGCGGTCGCGTCCTCTCCAGGAGGCGGAGGCCTACGCGCGCTGCCACGGCGACCGCGGAAACGACGTTCGCGTGTTGCGGCTGCCACCCCGGAGGCCCCGATTCGCAGTTCTGCGCACCGGTGAGGAGCTCAGGCGCCGTTTCGAGGAGCGGCTCGACCGGCGCGATCGGGAAGCAAAAGTTTCTAGCCGAACCGGCTATTCGTCGTCCGACGGAGAGAGAGACTCGCCGATCCGCTCCGCGAGGTCTTCGGCCGTGAGCGTGGGCTCGTCGCCTTCGCCGCGCAGCTCCTCGACGGTCACGTCGCTCGAGGTGTAGACCTCGGCCCGCGGAATCATGCGGGTCGGCCGGTTCTTGTCCCAGACCCAGACGTCCTCCATCCGGAGGTGGAAGAACGGATAGCTCGGCTGCGGGACGTACTGGAGGTCGAGCTTGTTGCAGAGGTAGGTCGCGTCCTGCGTCAGCACGCAATAGCGGAAGAGGCCGAAGACGGCCGAGTACTCCTTTTTTAGCGTGAGCTCGAGCTCGGCCTCGAACTCGTCGAGCTCGTCGATATGCGACATGAGAGCGTCATTCTAGCTCCGCCAGCAAGGCCGCCACCGACCCCTTCCCAGGCACGATCAGACCCGGATCGAGCTGCACCAGCGGCTCGAGCACGAACGTCCGCTCATGCAGGCGAGGGTGCGGAATCCGGAGTCCGGGCTCGTCGAGGGTCTCGCCACCGAACAGGAGCAAGTCGAGGTCTATGGTGCGCGGACCGTAGCGCGGGCCACCATCGCGGACTCGTCCCAGCTCGCGCTCGGTCGCCAGGAGCAGCTCGAGCAGTTCCCGCGGAGAGCGCCTCGTCTCGAGGCGCGCTGCGGCGTTCAGGAAGCGCGGCTGATCCTCGTAACCGACCGGGTCGGTCTCGATCGGCGCAGTCGAGCGCAGCACCGAGGTCCGGTCGTCAGCGTCGAGCGCATGCAGCGCCGCGGCAATCGTCCGCTCGCGCTCACCCAGATTGGCGCCGAGACCGATGTAGGCGATTGTGCTTTCCTTTCCTGGCTTGAGAGGTCGCTCGACCATCGGGGTCATTTTCACCGCCCTCGCGACCGCGCCGCTTGCCGCCGCGGCCGGCTTCAGCCACCCCGCAGCTCCACGCGCGCCGCAGCCAGGGGGCCGCGCCGCGACGCTCGTCCAGCTCTCCGACCCGGGCGGAGCGCTCTCGCCGGCCCTCCGGGCGTCGGGCGCCCGGATGGTGTCGGCGTCGCTGAACATATGGCGCGTCCCCGCCGCGCATGCAGACCGCACCGTTGCAGCTCTCCGCGCCGAGCGCATCCTCGCCCGCGCCGAGCCCGACCAGCGCTTTGTCCCGTTCGGCCGTCGCACCACCTCGAGCGACCCGCTCGTTCCGAGCGAGTGGTGGATCCACGCCGTCGGCGACGATCAAGTCGAGGCGCCCGGCGCCGGCGTTCCGGTCACCGTCCTCGACACCGGCCTCGACCTCTCCCACCCCGAGTTCAAGTCGAGGCCGAGCACTACGGCACTCAACACCCAGGTCGTCGTGTCGAGCAACGACCCGCTGCAAGAGCCCGAACACGGAACAGCCGTCAGCTCGATCGTCGCCGCACCGTCGAACGGGGTCGGACTGGTCGGCGTCTACCCACAAGCGGCGCTGCAGGAATGGGACTTCGGCGACGGATTGCTCTCCGAGGTTCTCGCGGGTCTCGACGCCGTCTCTCGGCGCGGACGCGGCGTGATCAACTCCAGCGGGGGCTTCCTCGGCTTCAGCATGCTGCTCGAGCAAGCGGTCGACCGGGCGCTGCGCCGCGGGGCGATCGTCGTAGCGGCCGTCGGGAACGATCGCGAACGAGGCAGCCGCAGCTTCGTCCCGGCAAGCCTGCCGCACGTTCTCACCGTCGGCGGGACCAACGAGAGCGGCCATGTCACGGTCTTCTCGAACCGGTCGAGCGCGCTTGATCTCGCGGCTCCCGCCGTCAACATGCCCGTCGCGGTGCCGACCTTCTCCTCCCCGAGCGGCTACGCGAACTTCGACGGGACCAGCTTCTCGGCGCCTCTCGTCGCCGGCGCGGCCGCGTGGGTCTGGACGCTCCGGCCACAGCTCGACCCGACGCAGATCGAGGACGTGATGCGCGGGTCGGCGCGCGATGTGGGAGCCAAGGGCTGGGATCCGGACACCGGCTTCGGGATCCTCTCGATCCCGGCGGCTCTCGCGGCGAAGACGCCGGCGAAAGATCCGCAAGAGCCCAACGACGACGTCGACCTCGTGCGACCGCATGCGATCACCGCGAGCGGCACGCGGCTGGCCACTCCTGCCCGTCTGCAGGCGAGGCTCGACATCGCAAAGGATCCGGAGGACGTCTACCGGGTCTGGGTGCCCGCCCACGCGCGGATCAGCGCGGGCACGCACAGCGCCGCCAACGTCAACGTGGCCCTTTGGGCGCCGAGAACCCGTAGCGTCTACGAACGCGGCAAGGCTTTGCGTCGCGATCTGATCGCCTTCAGCCAGCGCTCCGGCAGCGCCCCCGACTCCGTCGGCGGGCGTAACGCGACCGGCCGGGGCGCCTTCTACTACGTGGACGCATTCCTCGGCAAGCGGGTTTCCAGGGCGTCGTACGTGCTCAAGGTCGCCGTCGCTCGACGGTAGCCGCCGTCCACTCCACGGGCGCCTCGAGCCGCACGTCCGGCTTGCGGACTCGCACGCGCGCCGCCTGGAGCCGGAACCGTTCCAACAGAGCGTCGGCTACCGCGGCGGCCATCGATTCCAGTAGCTGGAAGCTGCGGCCGTCGGAGACCTCCTGGACGCAGCGAACGACGTTGCGGTAATCGACGGTCTCCTCGACGCTGTCGGAGGCAGGCTCGTCGAGCTCGAGCCGCAGGTCGTAGAGGAAGCGCTGAGGACCCTCACGCTCGGCTTCCTCGACGCCGTGCGCGCCCGGCACCCCGAGCCCGTAGAGCTCGATTGTGACGCTCACGGCGCCACGACCGCGCGCGCTGCGGTCAGCGCCTCGACGTGCTCCCGCACGTCGTGGACCCGAAAGATCGAGGCTCCGCGCTCGTAGGCGAGCACGGCCGCGCCTACGCTGGCCGCGGTGCTGCCGGTCTTGGCGTCGCGGTCGCCCATGATCTTGCCGAGCGAGCTCTTCCGCGAGATCCCGACCATGATCGGGCGGCCGAGCGCCGTCAGCTCGCCGAGGCGGCGCAAGAGCTCGAAGTTGTGCTCGACCGTCTTGCCGAAGCCGATCCCGGGATCCAGGCAGATCGCCTCCTCCGGGATCCCCTGCCCCACCGCGAACGCCAGCCGCTCCTCGAGAAAGAGCGCGACCTCGGCGACGACGTCGTCGTAGCGCGGGTCGTCCTGCATCGTGCGAGGCTCGCCGCGCAGGTGCATCAGGCAGAGGTAGGCGCCGGCTTCGGCGACCACCCCGGCCAGCGCGGGATCTCCGCGTAGGGCGGTGACATCGTTGACGAGCTCGGCGCCGAGCTCCAGCGCTCTAGCGGCGACCTCCGCCTTGGAGGTGTCGATCGAAACGGGTAGAGCTTCGAGCTCCTCGAGCACGGGCACCACGCGGCGAAGCTCCTCGTCGGCCGTAACGGACGCCGAGCCCGGCCTCGTCGACTCGCCTCCGACGTCGATGATCGCCGCGCCCTCCGCCAGCATCCGGCGAGCGGACGCGACCGCTGCTCGGGGGTCGAGGTTGACTCCTCCGTCCGAGAACGAGTCGGGCGTCACGTTGACGACGCCCATCACCGAGGGGCGCGGGAACCGCTGCTCGAGGGCCACCACCTGAAGAGCGTAATCACGAAGGGGCCTGGATAGATTGCGGCCATGGGGGAAAGCGAGGCACGCCGCCGCGCGGCGTGGAGATTCGTGCGCGCCGTCGTCCGGTCGGAGGTCGGCGGAGTCATGGGCGCCGTCGTCTCGGGGCTGCTCTGGCAGACCGGCGCGATCCTGGCCCCGCTGATCGTGAGCTACACGATCGACCACGGGGTCGTTCCCCAGGACGGACATGCCCTCACGGTGTGGCTGCTGGCGCTGCTCGGCGTTGGGTTGCTCGAGGTCGTTGCCGGCGGTTTGCGCCATATCTTCGCGATCCGAAACCGCTCGGCGACCGATGCGCGCGTCCGCGACGCGATCTTCGCCCACGCTCTCCGCCTCGACGCCGCCTATCACGACCGCGTCGGGCCGGGCGAGCTGATGAGCCGAGCGTCCTCGGATTCCGAGCACGTCGCGCGAATGATGGACGCGATCGGCCACACGATCGGATATGCGCTGACCGTGGTCGCCGTCGCCGTGGTGATGCTCGTCATCGACGTCAAGCTCGCGCTGCTCGTGCTGCTGCCGCTGCCGCTGGTCAGCTTCGCGGCGTGGATGTACTCGCAGCGCTACGACGCCCGAACCCGTCGGCTCCAGGAAGCCTGGGCCGATGCGGCGACGCTCGTCGAGGAGACGATCAGCGGGATCCGCGTCGTCAAGGGCCTTGGCGCGGGGCCGGCGCTCTCCGGCCGCTTCCGCAGCCGCAGCGACACGATCGTCGGGCGTGCGCTCGACGTGGCGCGGCTCGACGCCGTCTTCAACCCCGTCCTCGAGGCGCTGCCGCTCCTCGGCATCACGGCGGTGCTCTGGGTCGGCGGCCGGCAGGTGATCTCCGGCAGCCTCAGCCTGGGCTCGTTCGTCGCCTTCAACGCCTACGTGGTCATGCTCGTCTGGCCCCTGCGGATCCTCGGGCAGCGCGTCTCGACCCTGCAGAAGGCGCTCGCCGCGAGCGCCCGGATCACCGAGGTGCTCGAGACCGAGCCGCGGCTGCGCGAGCCGCGGCATCCACGCGAGCTCGACCGTCCGGTGCGGGGCGACGTGAGGCTCGACGCTGTCCGATTCGGCCACGAGGGCGACAAGCCCGTGCTCGACGCGCTCGACCTCGACCTCCGCGCCGGCGAGTCCGTCGCTCTGGTGGGTGCGACGGGCTCCGGTAAGAGCACGGTCGCCGGGCTGCTTGCCCGGCTCTACGACCCGGACGATGGTCGAGTCCTGCTCGACGGTCACGACCTGCGAGAGCTCCGACTCGCGGACGTTCGCCGCGCCGTCGCGCTGGTCTTCGAAGAGACGTTCCTGTTCACGGAGAGCGTCCGCGAGAACGTCCGCTTCGGACGTCCGGACGCGGACGACGATGCGGTCGCTCGGGCCACCATGCTGGCCGGTGCCGCAGAGTTCGTCGCGGCGCTGCCTGATGGCTATGACACGGTTCTCGGCGAGCGCGGCTTTTCGCTGTCGGGCGGACAGCGGCAGCGGATCGCGATCGCGCGGGCGATCCTGGCCGATCCAGCCGTGCTCGTGCTGGACGACGCAACCTCCGCGGTCGACGCGACCAAGGAGCACGAGATCAGGGCCGCGCTCGGCGAGGTCATGCGCGGCCGGACGACTCTCGTGATCGCGCACAGACCGGCCACGATCGCCCTCGCCGACCGGGTGGCCGTGCTCGAGCGCGGCCGGATAGTCGAGCAGGGCACACATGCCGAGCTGCTCGGACGGTCGGCTCGCTACCGAGCCCTCCTGGCGCTGGAGAGGGCCGCAGCATGACGTTTCGACCCGGCCGGTTCGTCATAGGCGGATCCGAACGCAAGAGCGGGGTATGAACGAGCACGCAACGCTTCGCGAGATCTGGCGCGAGACCCGCGGGCTGATCCGGCCCGTGCGGGCACGGTACCTCGGCGCCGCCGCCGCGGTGATCGTCTCGACGCTGATCACCCTGGCCGGCCCGGCGCTCGTTCGCTACGCCGTCGACGAGGGGATCTCGAAGCACCGCCAGGGCCCGCTCGACACCGCGGCGATCGTCCTCCTTTGCCTTGCGGCGGCGAAGCCACTCGTCGTTCGCGCGCAGACCCTGTTGGCCGCGAGTGCCGGCGAGCGCTTCCTCGGGTCGTTGCGGACCGCCGCGTTCGACAAGCTGCAGGAGCTCCCGCTCGGCTTCTTCGAGCGCGAGCGGGCGGGCGTGCTGGTCTCGCGACTGACCTCGGATGTGCAGTCGCTGACCGAGTTCATCCGCGAGGCGTTGATCGAGGTCGTCGGCAGCGGCCTGCAGATCGTCCTGACCGCGGTCGCGCTGGTCATCCTTTCACCGCTCCTCGCGGCGGTGTCGCTCGTCGCCCTGCCCATCCTGTTGCTGTCGAGCTGGGCGTTTCACCACAGCGCCGGGCGGGTCTACCACGCGATCCGCGATCGGGTCGCCGACACGCTCACCGCGCTACAGGAGGGGCTGGCCGGTGTCCGCGTCGTGCAGGCCTTTCGCCGCGAGCGGCGCACGATCGAGGCCTACAACCCGCGCAGCCGCGCGCAGGTCCATGCCTGGCGGCGCGCGTCCTTCGTGAACATCCGGCTGTTCACGATGATCCCGCTTGCGCAGACGGTGGCGCTGATCGCGGTGCTCGTCGTCAGCGCGTCGCTCTATCGGGACGGCTCGATCTCCAAGGGCACGATCGCGGCCTACGTCCTCTACCTAGTGCAGCTGTTCGATCCGATCGCGCGCTTCAGCGAGTGGCTCGGCGAGTTCCGGCAGGGCCTGGCCGCGCTCGGCAAGATCGTCGGTCTCCTGCGGACGCCGAACGCGATCGTCGAGCGGCCGGCAGCGGTCGAGTTGCCTGCCGCCGGGACGCTCGAGTTGCGCGACGTCGGTTTCGGCTACGACCACGGCCGAGCGGCCGTAGAGGACGTGACGGTGTCCTTCGCCACCGGCGAGCAGATCGCGCTCGTCGGCGCAACCGGCGCCGGGAAGTCGACGCTGGCGAAGTTGTTGACGCGCCAATACGACCCCCAGCACGGCGTGATCAGCTTCGGCGGCGTCGACCTGCGGACGGCGACGATCGGGTCCCTCCACCGGCGGATCGTCATGCTGCCGCAGGAAGGGCACCTGTTCAGCGGCACGATCGCGGACAACGTGCGGCTCGCCGATCCCGATGCCTCCGACGAGCAGGTGGCCCGCGCGCTGGAGCGGATCGGCGCACGCGAGCGGTTCGAGTCACTCCCCGATGGCTTGCGGACGGACGTTCAGACCCGCGGCCTGCGCCTCTCGGCGGGCGAGCGGCAGCTCGTCGGAATCGCGCGCGTCGCGCTCGTCGACCCGGCCGTGATCGTTCTCGACGAAGCCACATCGAGCCTCGACCCTGCGACCGAAGCTGCGGTCGAGCGGGCACTCGCCGCCGTCGCGGCGGGCCGCACCGTCGTCACGATCGCGCACCGGCTCTCGACCGCCGAGCGGGCCGACCGCGTGGTCGTGATGGAGCATGGCCGCACGGTAGAAGTCGCCTCACATGACGAGCTCGTCGAGCAGGGCGAGCGCTACGCGCGGTTGTGGGCCTCGTGGCAGGCCGGTCTTGCGGCCGGCGTCGGCTGAAACGAGGAGTTCGGCAGCGACTGTCCCCGACTGGGGCTGTCCCAATAACCGTTTGTGGGACAGACCCTCCGGGTCAGTCGCTCCAGCTGCTGGTGGGCTTTACCGCCGTCAAGTAGGCGTGGCCCATTCTCCAGACGCCGCGGCCTGATTCGACGAGCGGACGCAGGTGGTCCGAAAGCCGCTCGCGCTCCTGCGGCGTCAGTGCCTCGTCCATCGCCTGGGCGAGCGTCGGGATCTTCGGGTTGCCGGAGCTGTGCAGAAACGCCTCCCACGGCTTCGGGTCATGAGCGCGGATCTCGGCCTGGTAGTCGAGCTCGATCGGGAAGAAGATCGGCTCGAACAGCGAGACTCGACCGCCCGGCACAAGCACGCGGAAGAACTCGGCGAAGGCGCGCTCCTTGCCACGGACGTAGATCAGCACCGAACGGGTCGAGACGACGTCGACGCTCGCGTCCGAGATGCCCGCGAGGTCGTCCGCCGACGCTTTGACGAAGCCGCACCGGTCCGAAAAACCGAGCGCGTCCGCGGTCTCGCGGCAGAAATCGAGCAAGTCGTCGGAAATGTCCGAGAAGACCACGTGGCCGGCGCCTCGATCGAGCGCGCCGAAGCCGATCAATCCCTCCCCGCAGCCGACGTCGAGGAGCCGCTCGCCCGCAGCGACGCCCGCGCGATCGAGGATCTTGTCACGGACGCCGGTGAGCTTCTCTAGCATCTCGCGCCGGACCGCGGCGTCGCCGCCGTGCCGATGTTCGGCGAGCCATTCAGCCCAGATGTCGCGCTTGGCGGCCGTGTGCGGGCTAGCCCTTGGCGCCTTCAGGCGGCGGGGGCTGCATGGTGGCGCCCGGGAGCGGGAACGGCCTGGGCTTCGGCTTCGGCGTGCGCTTCGGCTCCTCGCTGGGCTTGTCCGGCTCCGCCTGCTGTTCCTCCTCGGCGAAGATCTCCTCCTCGGAGGCGCCGGCGAGCAGCCGCTCGAACTGGTCCTTGTCGATCGTCTCGCGCTCGATGAGGATCGCCGAGATCCGGTGCAGGGCCGCCATGTGCGCCTTGAGCACGGTAACGGCCAGGTCGTGCGCCTCCTCGATCACGCGCTTGATCTCATCGTCGATCTCGCGCGCGATCTCCTCGGAGTAGTCGGGCTCGGCGCCCATCTCGCGGCCCAGGAACGGCATGTCGTGGTTGCGGCCCAGGACGCGCGGGCCGAGCTTGTCGCTCATCCCGTAGCGCATGATCATCTGCTTCGAGATCGACGTCACGCGCTCGAGGTCGTTCGCCGCGCCCGTCGTCACCTCGTTGAAGACGAGCTCTTCGGCGGCGCGCCCGCCGAGGGTCATCGCGAGCTGCTCCATCAACGCGGTCTTCGTCGTCAGGTACTTGTCCTCGCGCGGCAGGGAGATCGTGTAGCCGAGAGCCTGGCCGCGGCTGATCACCGAGATCTTGTGCACCTCGTCGGTGTGCTCGAGGTAATGGCCGACGAGCGCGTGGCCGAGCTCGTGATAGGCGGTGATCTTCCGCTCCTCCTCGGAGAGCAGGCGGGTCTTCTTCTCCGGCCCCGCGATCACGCGCATGATCCCTTCCTCGAGCTCCTCCTGCTGGATGACCTTCTTGCCGCGACGGGCGGCGAGGAGGGCGGCCTCGTTGACGAGGTTCGCAAGGTCGGCGCCGGTGAAGCCGGGCGTCCCCGCGGCGAGCGTGTCGAGGTCGATCTCGGGCGCGATCGGCTTGCCCTTCGCGTGCACCTCGAGGATCTTGCGGCGGCCGACGCGGTCTGGCCGGTCGACGACGATCTGACGGTCGAAGCGGCCCGGGCGCAGCAGCGCAGGGTCGAGGATGTCGGGCCGGTTCGTGGCAGCGATCAGGATGATGTTGTCCTTCAGCTCGAAACCGTCCATCTCGACGAGGAGCTGGTTCAGCGTCTGCTCGCGCTCGTCGTGGCCGCCGCCGAGGCCGGCGCCGCGGTGACGGCCGACGGCGTCGATCTCGTCCATGAAGACGATGCACGGTGCGGCTTGTTTGGCCTGCTCGAACAGGTCGCGGACGCGCGAAGCGCCGACGCCGACGAACATCTCGACGAAGTCCGAGCCCGAGATCGAGAAGAACGGCACGCCCGCCTCGCCGGCCACCGCCCGCGCGAGCAGCGTCTTACCGGTGCCGGGCGGGCCGTAGAGCAGCACGCCCTTGGGAATCCGAGCGCCGAGTGCCTGGAACTTCTTCGGGTTCTCGAGGAACTCCTTGATCTCGTGGAGCTCCTCGACCGCCTCGTCGACCCCGGCCACGTCCTTGAACCCGATCTTCGGCGAATCCGGCGCCATTCGCTTCGCGCGGCTCTTGCCGAAGCTCATCACCTTCGACCCGCCGCCCTGGACCTGGTTCATCAGGAAGATCCAGAAGGCGAACAGGAGCACGAACGGCAGCAGCGAGGTGAAGAAGCCGATCCACGACCACGAGCCGGTGCCCTTCGAGTCGTACTGGACCTGGTTGTCCTGGAGCAGCTTCGTGAGCTGCGGCGCGTTCTGATCGCTCGGGTAGTGGACGGTTCCCTTCTTCCCGTCGGTGAGCTTGAAGCTGATCGCGCGCTTGCTGGGATTGAACTCGGCGCTCTGAACCTCATGGTCCGTGACGCGCTGTGTGAACTGCGAGAGCGTGAGCTTCTGCGCGTTCTTCCCGTGCGGGATCAGCGTCTGGCTCGCCAGGTAGACGAGCAGCACGATCACGAAGAGCGGGAAAAGTGCGCTGCGGAAGAACCGGTTCACGAAAGCTCTATCGGCAGGGTACCAAGGTGCATGAGGGTCCCCTAGACCCCGTCTGGACTAGAAACCTTCTGGCAGAGCGTCGTCGCTCAGCACGGCGACGTAGGGCAGGTTGCGATATCGCTCTCCGAAGTCGAGGCCGTAGCCGATCACGAACCGGTTCGGGATCTCGAAACCGACGTAGCGGACGGGTACGTCGATCTCGCGCCGGTCCGGCTTCGTCAGCAGCGCGCAGATCTCGAGCGTCGCGGGCTCGCGCGACTCCAGGTTGCGCATCAGGTACGAGAGCGTCAGGCCGGAGTCGATGATGTCCTCGACGACGAGCACGTGCCGGCCCTCGATGTTGATGTCGAGGTCCTTGAGAATTCGCACGACACCTGAGGAGTCGGTGCTCGCGCCGTAGCTCGAGATCGCCATGAAGTCGACCTCGCAGGGGATCGTCAGCTTCCGCATCAGGTCGGCCATGAAGAAGACCGCGCCCTTGAGGACGCCGATCAGGAGCAGGTCGCGGCCTGTGAAGTCGGCCGAGATCTCGGCGCCGAGCTCCGCGACGCGCGCACTCAGCGCGTCGGGCTCGATCAGGACTTCGCCGACGACCGATTCAAGTTCCGTCTGAGACATTCCGCTGCGCCTTCGGCTCGCTCTCACGGGGGAAACCTTGTTTCCCCCCTGCGCCCCCTTCTTCAATGTTCGCTGCAGTCGCCCCGCGCCTGTCGGCGCGCCCACGGATTGCGTTGGAGCTGTCCTGCCGATGCTGGTTCGTAATCCGGACGGCCCTAACTCCCTCGGCTTCGACGATCCCAGGAACAGCTACGACTTCGTTGCCTCGCACCACGAGGGGCCACGCCTCGCGGTCCGACCGGGGGATCTTGGCGTCGACGAACACGTCTTGGATCTTCTTCCGCCGGCCGGCGAGCCTGTCGCCCGGCCTCCAGCCACGTACCTTAAGGCCTGCGAGCTCCGTTTCAATCGTCCACTCGCCCCAACGGACGTGTCCCTCGAGCGGGATCGGCCCGGCCTCGAGCCAGAGCCGGTCGTATTCGCGGACCGCCTGCAGCCCGCCGCCGAGGTCGAGCCGCTTCGACGCGGTCGGTGAATCGAGCAGCTCCGCCAGGGCCGCGGGGAGTTCGCGCCGCTCCTCGAGCACGCGCAGCAGGTTCGCATCCGCCGCCGGATGGATCTCCCGGAGCAGCGGCAGGATCTGCTCGCGGATGAGACCGCGCACAGTGTCGGAGTTGCTCGCGTCCTCGCGATGGCCGATCCCGACCGCCTCGCAGTACGCGACCGTCTCGGCGTGCCAGATCGGCAGGAGCGGGCGGACGATCCCGTCCTCGCGCCCGGCCTTGATGCCGGTCGTCCGGCCGCTCGTGACCAGGCGATAGAGGATCGTCTCGACCTGGTCCGAAGCGGTGTGCCCGGTGGCGCGCAGGCGATCGACAGCGACCGCGTAGCGAATCTCCCGCAGCTCGGCCTCGCTGGGACCCGGGCGCACCGGCGACGCCGGCGCGCCCTCCATGGCTGCATCGCGAGCGATGCCGCGCCCGGCTCGACCGTCGACGATCTCGGCACCGAGGACGTCGCGACAGAAACGGGCGTCGGCGTCGGAGTCGCGTCCGCGCAGGCCGTGGTCGACGTGCAGCGCCGACACCCGATAGCCGAGCTCTCGGAGCACGTGCCAGGCGCAGGTCGAGTCGGCGCCGCCGGAGACCAGAACGGTCACTTCCCCGCCGCGCGGAATCAGCTCGAGCCGACGAATGTGATCCTGCACACGCGCGCGGAGCTCGGCTGCTTCCATCGAAGGATTGTTGCAATCCGCGCTCAGCTAGCCGTCAAGCGGCTCGGCCAGGTCGTTCGGCGCCGGGCCGCGAGGCAGAAGCCGGTGCCCGGCCCACGACGCGAGCTCGAGCGCCGCCCAGCGGGCAATCCACCCGGCGAGCCCTAGCCAGATGAGCCGCCGGAGCGTCAGAAGATCAGGCTCCGGTACGAGATCGTGTGTCGCATCCCGATCGCCTCGTAGAGCCGGATCGCGGCCCCGTTGTCGCTGCGCACGAACAGGCAGACGGTCGGCACGCGCGCGAGCAGGACGCGGCAGAGATCGCGCAGGCCCCGCTTGCCGTTTCCATGATTCCGGGCAGCCGGGTCGACCCACACCTGCTGCAGCTGGACCGCATGAGGAGTCCAGGCGGATGCCTCGGCCTTGAACAGGATCGTCCCGTTCTCCGCCCAGACCCAGGACCGGCCTTCGTCGATCTGCGCGCGCGTCCTCCAGCGGAAGCCCTCGGGATCTCGCTGGAGCGGATTGATCCCGATCTCCTCCTCGTGTGCGGCAGCGCACGCCGGTAGGAGGAGGTCGAAGTCGTCGGGCACGGCGGCGCGCAGGCCGCTTCCCCCTGGCTCCGGCGCTTCGTCGAGCACGTACACGGGCTGCCCCGGTCGGTCCTCGCGCGGGTCCGACAGCAGCGCCGACGCCGTGGTCCAGAGCTCGGAGACCGCCCGCTCCTCCCCGATGATCATGCGTGCGCGCCAGTCGGTCACGACCTCGGCGAAGGCGCCGCAGCCCTGCCCGGACGGGACGAGGTTCGCGCCGGCGTGGCACAGCGCCTCCACCCCGCCGTTGCCGGCCAGCGCCGTGAAGCGGCCGAGCCCCCGCCGCGCGATGTCCTCGAGGAAGACGCGCTCGACCGGATCCTCGGCGCAGAAGGCCAGGATCTCGTCGAGCTCCGGCTCTCGCAGCGTCGCCACGTGATGTAGGTGTACATCTACATCACTTCCGCACCGCAACGTCACTAATGTTGCGCCGTGCCGATCCACGTCCGCGCCGAGCCCGGCGACTACGCCGAGGCGTGTCTGCTCCCGGGCGACCCGCTGCGGGCGCAGTACATCGCAGAGACCTACCTCGACAACCCAGTCCAGCGGAACAGCGAGCGCGGCATGCTCGGCTACACCGGCGAGTTCGAGGGCAAGCCGGTGTCGGTTCAGGCGACCGGGATGGGCTGCCCCTCGGCGGCGATCGTGTTCGAGGAGCTCGTTCAGCTCGGCGTCAAACGGTTCCTCCGCGTCGGTACCTGCGGCGGTCTTCAGCCGGACCTCGAGCTGGGCGACCTGATCGTCGCGGTCTCAGCAGTGGCTGCCGACTCGACGGCTCAGCACCTGGTCGGCGGTGAGCAACACACTCCGACGTCCGACTGGGAGCTCGTCCACGGGGCCGTTCATTACGCGAAGGAGCACGACCAGCCGCTCCGCGTCGGGCCGATCGTTTCGAGCGACCTCTTCTACAACCCGGACGGCGAGCAGTACGACCGCTGGTGCTCCCGGGGCATCCTGGCCGTCGAGATGGAGGCGGCGGTGCTGTTCACGCTCGGCGCTCTCCGCGGCGTCAGGTCGGGCTGCCTGCTGACGGTAAGCGATGTGGTCGTCGAGAAGGAGTTCAAACGGATCTCGGACGACGATCTACGCGCCGGTGTCGACCGCATGACCCGGATCGCGCTCGCGACGGTGACTGCCGAGCCGAAGCATTAACAAGCCTGGGACCGTCTTTCTGGTCAATCCGGCGTCCGACAACGGCGCCACCGGCCGGCGCTGGCCTCAAATCGCCAACCGGGCGGCGGCCGCCGGGCTGACCGGCGACGCGCTCCTCTCCGAGCGGCCGGGCCAACTCACCGAGCTCGCCGGAAAGGCCGCCGACGACGGCGCGGAGCTTCTCGTCGCCGTCGGCGGGGACGGCACGGTCAACGAGATCGTGAACGGAATCGCAGGGCGGGCGGACGTCGAGCTCGCGATCGTTCCGCGCGGGACCGGCCGGGACTTCGTTCGCACCTACGGCATTTCACATCGACTCGACGACTCCATCCACACGGCCGTCGAAGGCCGGACGCGCCAGATCGACCTCGGCCGGGCGCGGTTCCGCTCCTGGCAGGGCGAGACCGGCGAGGCGTACTTCGCCAACATCGCCAGCGCCGGGATGAGCGGAGCGATCGCCAAGCGCGCGAACGAGACCAGCAAGGCGCTTGGCGGCCGGGCGTCGTACCTGTGGGCGACCTTCGCAGTCTTCGCC
>Ga0111538_10004653_pt1 | contig 18990 bp, 10 predicted proteins | sample SoiMethybrSBSTD1_FD_79669 | JGI IMG/M metagenome (GOLD analysis project Ga0111538, IMG submission 79669) | Bulk soil microbial communities from a Populus tree surrounding site in Tennessee, USA - Soil MetaG P. TD hybrid SBSTD1 (version 2)... | ecosystem: Environmental > Terrestrial > Soil >...
TAAACCAGGCGGGAGCCGATGTAGTCGAAGATCTTGTCGGGCATTTGCATCTGTTCCCAGGCACCGATGCCCGCGGTGATGGCCAGGGGCGGGAGAATTAGGATGCTCAGCGTGCCGGCAGCGGCTTTGTCCACCCATTTCCCCGCGCCGATCTCGACCGTCAACAGGTCATCCTGCTCGGGATGGAAGACAACATTCAGCGACGTCGCCATGCCGACAAGATCCCGCCAGCCACCGCGCTTCTTGATCTGAAGCAGCACGCTGTCCTGATCCGCCTGGATCTGTTGCGTGTCGAAGTCCTGAGAGTTGAGCCAGCCACGCACGTCGCCAATTAGTCTTGCGATAGCGTCGGGCGAACACGCGTATCGACGCACCTTCGATCCCGGAATCCGCCCACCGCTGCCAACGTCCGCCACGGCTGGTAGTTGAGCTCCACAACTCAAACAGAATCGCCAATCCGGTTCGACGCGCGTCTTGCATTGCGGACAGTCATCTGTACGCACTATCGCTTGCTCGACGACACTCGGCGGCGTTCGTTCAATGGGTGGAGGCCCAGGAGGCTGCGGCGGGCGAGGTTGCCACGGTTGGCGCTGAGGCGTCGACAACTTTCTGATAGCCTCGTCGACCTTTCTTCCAACAGACGCCAGCAAATCGTCCCGCTGTTTGAGACTCAAAAGCAGGTCGCGAATCTCAGCCTGGGAGCGTCCCTTCTCAATCGCGTCTTCAATTTCAAGAAAGAGCAAATTCTGCTCCTGCCCAGTCAACGTCGCCGGCTTCTCAATCCGGTCTTTGATCCCGCTCAGATAAGAAATTGGCACGGGCGGAGGTGACGGCAGCGGGTCGGGCATCGCCGGCGGATCGGGTGTCGAATTGATCGCCTTCAAAAGCGCAAACGCGGCCGGCTTGTCGCGCTGGACGTAGTTGGTCACCTGAATCTCGGCCAGCGGGGCTGACAGGAGACTGAGCCTGACGTTGTCTGAAACCAGCACGGGAAGTATCGGCTTGCCGAGCTTGAAGACGTAATCCAGCTCGCTCCGGCAAGCCTCCGACTCCCATGACTCCTGCGAAAGGGCGAAGATAAAGATGTCGCAGTCGCGAATACTCGCGAGAATGTTGTCCCACCAACGCTGACCGCCCGTGAGCGTCTGGTCGTGCCAGGCGTTGAAGCCGACGTCCTGAAGGTCTTTCACAAGCTGGCCGACGGCGTCGAGATTGTTCCGGCTGTAGCTGATAAAGACTTTTCGCATAACGCGAATCTCCTGGGTCCTTGAGGTTGGGGAATCCTAACTCATGCCTGAGGCATAAGGGAACACGGAATAAACAAATGTGACCACGGATTAACTGCCCCTTGCCTCATCCCCCGGATTGCGGCCATAATAGGCTCGACAAACTGATACCAACTTTAAGCGAGCATGACTGCTCGCTTCCGTATTTCAGGAGCCAGCAATTTGAATTTTTTCTCGTATTTACGCCCCCATATCCATGCAATCCTCCCGACTCTTTTAGTTCTTATTACAACCGGTTTCGCGGTCGGGCAGACGACTGGTTCGAGCGAGGAAGTTCCTGCCGTCAATCCAGCGATGCGCCGGATCGAGCATGCCCGCGCCCTGGCCGCGGTGCACCGGCTTCAAGCTGCCGCCACTGAACTCGAAAATGTTCGGGCGTCGTCGGCGAGCGACCTCGCGGTCCGCAACATCACGACCCTGATGTTGCTCGGTATCTATCTCGAAGACGGCAATTACGGACGCACCCAAGCATTACTCGAAGAAGCCTTCGCCACCCGCGCCGCGCAAAAAGACGAATCGATTCGTACCTACTTCGCCGCCGCCGGTCAAACGCTCAATGGCATTCGCACGCGACTCGCTCGCTATCGCAGTTACGGCATCAACCCGTCTGACGCGGGCCTTCCGCCGGAGGCCACTGCCGACCTCGATCGCCTCCGCAGTCTGCTCGAACGCGTGATTGCACAAGCAAATCAGATCTCCACAGAAGCAGGACGATCCTACGACGCACTCGCTCTCCAGGAAGACGTGCTGGGTATCCGGCTCACGCTCTCACGCAATGACGAAGATCGAGCGAAGTGGCAGACGGAGTATCTGTTAGCGCGCGAAAAGATGGCGTCGTCGGGAGGGCAGGTGCAGACGCTGGGGCGGTCGCCGGCGCTGAACGCCGTCACAGCCAAGATCCCGAACCCCTTCGCGACCCAGAAGGCAGCGGAACCTCAACCACAACTCGAAACATCTTCCACCGCGCCCACGAACGGCATTGCCGGCGCTCCGGCCGCATCGGCCAGTCCCACTCCGATTCTCTCGTCAACCACGACATCCGGTCCCGAGCCGCAGCTCATCACCACCGGCTCGTTAAGCGGCCGCGAAAGCAAGCGCGTGACTCCCGTTTATCCGTCGATGGCGAAAACCCATAACGTCACCGGCACCGACCGCGTGTTTGCGATCGTCGACGAGAACGGAAAGATCTGGATCACCAACTCCGAAGGTCCTGTACTGCTGCGCGCCGCAGCCGAAGAGGCCGCTCGCGGTTGGGTCTTCCCACCGTCAACGTCCAACGGCAAACCCGTACGCCTCGTCGGCTACCTCGACTTCGACTTCAAATTATGAAGAGGCCCGGTAGCGATTCGCCATCTACGCGGATCAGAGCCACCCTAAACTTGACTTAAAAGTAAGGTTTCGCTTAAGATGCCTGCGGTTAACAGTTTAGATGAAGATTTCAGCACAAGAAGAATACGGTTTGCGCTGTCTGTTACAACTCGCTCGCGCGGGGACGATTGGCGAATCGCTCACGCTCGCGCAGGTGGCCCAGCTCGAGGGAATCTCTACGGCCAACGCGGGTAAGTTGCTCTGGATTCTGAGTAAAGCCGGACTTGTGCAGTCGACGCGCGGAATCAAAGGCGGTTATTCGCTCGCGAAACCGGCGTCGGAAATCCGTTTGAATCAGGTGATCAGAGTGCTCGACGGCGAACCCGCAGAGTCGCATTGCAAGAGTTACGCGGGCGTCCTCGATGCATGCGTGCACACGGGAGATTGCGGCATTCGACCGGTGATCGTCGAGCTGCATCAGATCGTCGACAACGCACTTGCGGACATTACGCTGTCGCAACTGCTGGGAACGGAAGCAAACGTCGACGCCGTGTTGCACCATATTCAAGGCGTTAGACCGAGAGACAACAGAGTTTAGGGCGCGCACGCGCGCGAAGAAACTGATGAGTACAGCAGAACTTTTAGGCAAACGAGAATATAAATACGGCTTCGTCACAGACATCGAGTCGGATGTGATTCCGCGCGGTCTGACGGAGGACACGATCCGTCTGATCGCGGCCAAGAAGAACGAACCGGAGTGGATGCTCGAGTTTCGTCTCAAGGCGTACCGCCACTGGCTCACGATGACTGAGCCGAAGCATTGGCCCAACATCAGCTATCCCGAGATCGATTACCAGGACATCATTTATTACAGCGCTCCGAAACAGAAGCCGACGAAGGCGAGTCTCGACGAAGTCGATCCCGAACTGTTGCGGACGTTCGAAAAACTCGGCATTCCGTTGCAAGAGCAGAAACAGTTGGCCGGTGTTGCTGTCGACGCGGTATTCGATTCGGTTTCGGTCGCGACGACTTACAAGGAGAAGCTGAAGAAGCACGGCGTGATCTTTTGTTCGTTTACGGAAGCGATCAGAGAGTATCCGGATCTGGTAAAGAAGTATCTCGGCTCAGTTGTTCCTACGAACGACAACTTCTTCGCGGCGTTGAATAGCGCAGTCTTCTCCGACGGCAGTTTCGTCTTCATCCCGAAAGGCGTGCGCTGTCCGATGGAGTTGTCGACGTACTTCCGTATCAACAACGCGGACTCGGGGCAGTTTGAGCGTACGCTGATCGTTGCCGAAGAGGCTTCGCACGTTTCGTATCTCGAAGGCTGTACGGCGCCGAAGTTCGATCGCAACCAGCTTCACGCAGCAGTCGTCGAACTGGTCGCGCTCGACGATGCGCAGATCAAATACTCAACCGTGCAGAACTGGTACGCAGGCGACGAAGAAGGACGTGGCGGCATTTACAACTTCGTCACGAAGCGGGGCAAGTGCCAGGGACGCAATTCGAAGATCTCGTGGACGCAGGTCGAAACGGGTTCGGCGATCACCTGGAAGTATCCGTCGTGCATCCTCGCCGGCGACAACTCGATCGGCGAGTTTTATTCAGTCGCGCTGACGAACCACGCGCAACAGGCCGACACGGGCACGAAGATGATCCACCTCGGCAAAAACACGCGCTCGACGATCATTTCAAAAGGCATCGCAGCGGGGAATTCGAACAACAGCTATCGCGGGCTCGTGAAGGTGATGCCGAAAGCGGAAAACGCGCGGAACTACACGCAATGCGATTCGATGCTGATCGGTTCGCACTGCGGCGCAAACACGTTCCCGTATATCGAAGTGATGAACAACAGCTCGAGCGTCGAGCATGAAGCGTCGACTTCGAAGATCAGCGAAGAACAGCTTTTCTACTTGCAGCAGCGCGGCATTTCGCAGGAAGACGCGGTGTCGCTAATCATCAACGGTTTCTGCAAAGACGTCTTCTTGCAGTTGCCGATGGAATTTGCGGTCGAAGCGACGCGACTGCTGGGACTGAAATTGGAAGGTAGTGTCGGTTAATCAATGTTAGAGATCAGAAACTTACACGCCGCAATCGACGGCAACGAAATACTCAAGGGCATCAACCTGACTGTTCGCAAGGGCGAGGTGCACGCCATCATGGGCCCGAACGGCTCGGGCAAATCGACGTTGGCGAAAGTGCTCGCCGGCCATCCGCAGTACGAAGTCACGGCGGGCGAAGTGATTTACGAAGGCAAGAACCTGTTGGAGATGCCGCCGGACCAGCGCGCCCGTGAGGGCGTGTTCATGGCGTTTCAGTATCCGATCGAAGTGCCTGGTGTTTCGAACGCGCAGTTTTTGCGGCTCGCGTACAACGAGAAGCGCAAGCATCACGGTGAAGAAGAGCTCGATCCACTAGAGTTCAAAGACTTGTTGAAGGAACGCGCGAAGGTCGTCGAGATGGACGCGAGTTTCATGTCGCGGTCCGTTAACGAAGGCTTCTCGGGTGGTGAGAAGAAGCGCAACGAGATACTGCAGATGGCAGTGCTCGAACCCAAGCTCGCCGTGCTTGACGAAACGGATTCGGGACTCGACATCGATGCGCTGCGCGTCGTCGCGGGTGGCGTCAATCAACTGCTAACGCCGGACAACGCGATCATCGTCGTCACGCACTATCAGCGACTTTTGAATTACATCGTTCCACATTACGTGCACGTTTTGGCGGGGGGCCGGATCGCGCGCGAAGGCGGCAAGGAGTTGGCGCTGGAGCTGGAAGAGAGAGGCTACGACTGGATCACGTCTGTAGACACAAGCAAAACAGGAGCGGGGGCGCCGGCAATCTAGCCTCGATTAAGTAATGGTCACAGAACTGGTCAAGTCAGAGAATCATTATCAAACTGCGTTTCGCAGCATTCGCGAGTCGAGCCCGACTGTACCTTGGGTAGAGCTCGTGCGTTCGGGCGCGATCGATCGTTTCGAGCAAATCGGTTTTCCAACGGTGCGTGATGAGGAGTGGAAATACACGAACCTCGCTGCGCTCGCAAAAGAAACTTTTCAACCAGCCGCCGCGCCGGTTGAGTTTGCTGATGCGAACATCGCTCGTTTCGCGTATCCGGAAACGAAAAACGCGCACCTCGTCGTCGTCAACGGGTTCCTCCGCGATGACCTGTCGACGAGAACCGGGCTCGACGAGATCGTCGCGATCGATCTTTTCAGTGCTGTTGCAGACGCGCGATACAACAAGATCGCTCGCAAGTATCTCGCCCGCAACGCCAACTATCACGACAACGGCGTAAAAGCGCTCAACACTGCGTTTCTCCAGTCGGGTGTGTTTCTTTGGATTCCGAAGAACGTGAAACTCGAGACGCCATTGCAGATCACGTTTTTGTCCGACACCACTCAAGCCCCAACAGAACCAAAGCGCGCGAGTTTTCCGCGGCTTCTTGTTGTCGCTGAAGAGAACAGCTCGGCGACGTTGATCGAGAGCTTTGTATCAGCCGGCGACGGAAGTCATTTCACTAATGCCATCGCCGAGATCGTCCTGAAAGACGGCGCGCGGCTCGAGCACTATCGCTTACAGAACGAACATCGGAACGTCTACCATGTCGCGACCACGGCGGCCGAACTCGGCCGCGCGAGTAGTTATGACGCGACCTCGATCAACCTGGGCGCGCAACTTGCCCGCCACGACATTTCAGTCGTGATGGACCACGAAGGCGCTGAGTGCTGGGTCGACGGATTGTACGTTGGCGGAGCAACCCAGCACACCGACACGCATTCAGTCATCGATCACAAGGAGCCAAACTGTACCAGCCATCAGTTGTACAAAGGCATCCTCGACGGCAACGCCCGCGCAGTGTTCAACGGCAAGATCTTCGTCCGCGAGGGCGCGCAGAAGACCGACGCGATGCAAACGAACAAGAACCTTTTGTTGTCGCCGCAGGCGCGAGTCGATACGAAGCCGCAGTTGGAGATCTACGCAGACGACGTGAAATGCGCACACGGCGCGGCGGTGGGCCAGATCGACGAGGAAGAGTTGTTCTACCTGCAAACGCGCGGCATGAATCCTGAGCTCGCACGCAGCCTCCTGACTTATGGTTTTGCGGAGGAAGTGATCGGCAAGATCAAGATCGATTCGATTCGCTCGCAACTGGACGAGGCCGTGTTGACGCATCTGCACACAAGACTCGAGGCGTAAGGTGAGTACCGAAGTAGCTTCCATCGTTAACTCCGATCCCGCAACCGATCCGGCAACCGCTCCGTCAACCGAGGTCAAGTGGGACGTCGAACGCATTCGGCGGGACTTTCCCGTCTTGCATCAGACGGTAAACGGCAAGCCGCTCATCTATCTCGACAATTCCGCTTCGTCGCAAGTCCCGCAAGTCGTCATCGATCGCGGCAGCGTCTACATCGAGCAGGAACATTCAAACATCCATCGCGGGGTTCACTATCTGAGCCAGAAGGCGACGACGGCTTACGAAGGCGCGCGCGAGAAGGTGAAGCGCTTTATCAACGCGCGCGACAGTCGTGAATGCATCTTCGTGCGCGGCGCGACCGAGGGCATCAACCTCGTCATGTACGGCTACGGCCGCAAGTTCATCGGCGAAGGCGACGAGATCGTCATCTCGGCGATGGAGCATCACGCGAACATCGTTCCCTGGCAGATGCTGTGCGAGGAAAAAGGCGCGCGGCTGCGTGTCATACCGATGAACGATGCGGGCGAGTTGCTGCTCGACGAGTACGACGGGCTATTGAATGAGCGGACGAAGTTCGTCAGCTTGATTCATGTGTCGAACGCGCTGGGAACGATCAATCCGGTCAAGGAAATGATTGCGCAGGCGCACAAGTACGGCGTGCCGGTGCTAATCGATGGCGCGCAGGCTGCGCCGCATATGCCCGTCGACGTACAGGATCTCGATGCGGATTTTTACGTGTTTTCCGGTCACAAGATGTACGCGCCGACCGGCAGCGGCATCGTTTACGGCAAGGCCGAGCTGCTCGAAAAGATGAATCCGTTTCAGGGTGGCGGCGATATGATCAAGACCGTCACGTTCGAGAAGACGACCTACGCCGACTTGCCGAATAAACTCGAAGCAGGCACACCGGCGATCGCGTCGCAGATTGGTCTGGGCGCGGCGATTGATTACCTCGACGGCATCGGACGCGAACAGGCCGCGACGTATGAAGCCGAGTTGCTGCGTTATGCGACCGAGCGAGTTTCGGCGATCGAAGGCGTGCGTATCATCGGCACGGCGAAGAACAAAGCGAGCGTGCTTTCGTTTATCATCGACGACATTCATCCGCACGACATTGGCACGATCCTCGATCAGGAAGGCATCGCCGTTCGCGCCGGACACCATTGCGCGCAACCCGTGATGCAGCGGTTCAATGTGCCGGCCACCGCGCGCGCGTCGTTTGCTTTCTACAACACGAAAGAAGAGATCGACGTTCTCGCGCGCACGATTGAAAAAGTTATCGAGATCTTTGGTTGATATGTCTGAACTGAACGAGCTGTACCAGCAGGTAATCCTCGACCACAACAAGAAGCCGCGAAACTTTCGCAAGCTGGAGAACGCGAATTACACCGCCGAAGGTTTCAACCCGCTCTGCGGCGACCAATTGACGATCTATGTAAATGTGGCCGGCGACGCCGTGCAGGAGATCGCGTTTGAGGGTTCGGGTTGCGCGATTTCAAAAGCCGCAGCGAGCATGATGACGCAGGCGGTAAAAGGGAAGAGCAAGGAACAGGCGGAGAAGTTGTTCCACGAGTTTCATTCGATGGTCACCGGCGAGCTCGACGAAGAGACAGAAGAGAACAATCTCGGCAACCTAAAGATCTTCGCGGGCGTGCGCGACTTTCCGGTGCGCGTCAAATGCGCGACGCTGCCATGGCACACAATGCACGCAGCGCTAAACCAGCAGGACCGCGTTTCAACCGAATAAATCAATCCAAAATAAGAACCGGGAATGGTAGCGATCGGGCTTGTGCCGAGTCGACCGAGCCGAAAGGTTGGCCCAGCGCAGTGAACCGATCGCTACCACTCCCGGGGGCAGGCAATAAATCCGTGTTCCTACGTTAATAGGAACACGGATCTTTGTGAGCAATTTACTTCACTTGAAACTCCACCGAGTGCAGCGTCGGATCGTCTCCAGCCGTGAAGTACAGCTTGTACGTTCCGGTGCTGAGTCCGGTGGTCTTCAGGTTCAAGATGTAGTAGCCATCGCTGAACCTGAAGTTGTTATCGGGGTTCGCACTTCCAGCAGTGAGCACGTCGCCATAGACCGCCGTCGACACCTGCTGAACGTTAACTGCGTGAACAACGGTTGCCGCTGACGATACGTTGTTGCCGTTGCTGTCGCAGAGCTGAATCTTGATCGGATAAGCAGCTCCGCTCTTCACGGCCTTTGCCGGATCGTAGAGCAGGCAAATGTTGAACGAGACTGTCAGCGTGCCTGTGCCGCTGCTCGGTTGCGTGAAATCACCACCGCTGAACTCTCCCGTAATGGTCAGCGTTTGCGGCGCGGTCCCGCCCGGCAGGATGTAACTCGCCGTAGCAACTCCGCCCGAAACGTTTCCAACCACCGGCAGGCCGATGACGTTGTTGCCACTGTCGCGAACAGTGAAGGTGACTGTGCCTTCGCTGATCGGCGCTGGACCATTAACGTTCGCGCTGAGCATTACGTTCTGATCCGTGGCACTAAAGCCTGCTGAAGCATTGGCAACTGTAGTGCTGGTCGCGGCCCTCGGGAACTTGAAGTATCCGACCGGCATATCGTGATCGGAGTTTCGTTCCGGCCTGGTCACATCGTTGGCGAACAACGGACCTTCCGGAAAGTCGGAGTTGTTGCGGGCGATGTGATAACGCTGAAGGATCGCGGCTGCGGACGTGTTGATGATGAAGTGGTCGATAGCCTGCGGCGTTCCTTCGAAGATAAAGCTGTAACGTTGGTCAGCCGGCAGGGTATCCGTCAGGTTGATGAAGTCAGGATTAACGAGATCCGGACTCGCATCCACCACCATTTGATCGTCAGCCGTTGGCGTTCCCTTGATGGTTGCGATCGGATCGGTGTACCCGTCGTTGAAGTGATACGCGTTGTAGTCGCCGATCGAAAGCACCGGCGTTCCCGGGTTGTTCGTTTGGAGATCCTGAAGCAGGGCAGCCAGGAACTCACCTTGCGCCTTGCGCTTCGCCCGAACGCGTGGACCGTCACCGGTGACCAGTTCGATATCGATGAACGAGCGCAGGTGATTGACCACGACGATGATCTGACGCGGATTCGGCGTCAACGCATCGACCGTAGCGCGCAGGACGAGCGGTGGCCGATCGTTGAGCAACGCAGGATTGCCGTTCGGATCGATGAACGTGTTGCAGGTCGCAGCCGTGCCGTTACAACCAGCAAGCTCTTCCTGAACAATGCTGTCGATCTGGATACGCGAAGTCTTGACCAGGAAACCAACGTCCTGATCGGCATCGCCGCTGGTTCCGTCGGCTTCGATCAGATGAGCTTCGTAATGCACTCCGGAGATCGCCTCGATCTCGTTGGCCAGCGCTTGCAGGCCGGAGAGCTCGAAGATCTCGATCGTGCCGATGACGTCCGGCAGATGCATCACGTCGCGAATAGCCAGCGCCGCCTTCGCGCGTTGCGTGGCGTTGTTGTTGAAGTTCTCGATGTTGTAACCGGCGATGGTGAACTCGCCCGCCGCTGGCGTCGGCACCGGAACTGCGCTCATATTCGCCGACGCAGTTGGCGTCGTTTCCGGGTCGATCTTGTAATCGTCGAACGTGAAATCCAGCGGACCGGTGACGTTCGAGAGCGTCACGTTTGAAGTGGCATTGATTCGCGTGGAACCGATCAGGCCATCCGTATCGACCATGATCCGTTCGGGGTTTTCGTCCCAACGCGGAATGCAGCAGTCGACCAGACCCGAAGTCGGATCCGGCGGCACCGGCAACGAGATTTCGATACCGGGTTCGCGCATCGGTCGCGCCACTGCATCAAGCACGGTCCAAATTTCACCAAACTCGTTTGTAGGAGCGACAGAGACGAGCGTGTCCGCATGTACGCGCATGCCTTCGAATCGTTCAAGCTGATCCGGAGTGCCTGCCGCATCGAGAATAGTCGTCGTCAACACGATCGCCGCGGGCAAGGCACTGCCGCTCGACGAGATTGAGACGTTACTGTTGCTGCTCGAGATCTGGGTCAGGTTGAAGAACTCCGTCGCCGTCCCCGTGACCGTCACTAAGTCGCCGACTGCGGCTGTGGGACTGCCAGCAGTGAAGACGAAGATGCCGTCGGATGTACTTGGGTCACCATCGCCAACGGCCTCCTGCATGAAGAAACCGTTTGACTTGCGCGCGGTGACGATACCGGAACTGATCACGCTGAGTCCGTTGAACGGAGTAATCGCACCGTTGCCCTGGACCTCGTGAATCGCAGCAACGACTGCCGGCGGCGGACAGTTGTTGACACCATCGGGCGTTGGCGTGCGCGCGACGTAGGTCGTCGTGTTGCGCGCGCCACCTTGACCGTTCGGACAGCGTCCGATCGAGTCGACGTCAGACCCCGTACCGCTTGATTCATCAACCTGCGGCTGACCGGCGTTCAACAACACAAGCAGACCAGGATCGTCTGCATCGTTGGTGTCATAGACCACGGCGTCGCGCAGGCTCGTGAGCGTGACTGGCGTGTTGGTCGGGAAGTCTGACGCGTTCGCAGCGTAGAGCGCGACTGCGTCTTCGCCGTTTTGCAACGTGTTGCTCGGGAACGTCACATCAACTCCCGAAACTCCCGAGTTGCCGAGCGTGAAGTATCCCTGTGCGTTGGTACTGAACCCGTCGAGATCTATCGCGCGATACGACGTATCGGTAGCGCCATTGTAGAAGACGACGACAAGACCGGTGAGCGAAGTGTTGCCGACGCCACCGTCGTAGAGTTCGACAAACTCGGCCACATCCGTGCCGGGCGTGTCGGAATCGAGTTCGTTGATGATGATGTTGTTCGCGACGGGAGCAGCCGCGGTAGTGAACGAGAAGACGAAATTGGCCGCCATCTGATCGGGCGGATCGTTCGCGTCCTGATCCGTGATCTGCGTGGCGTTCACCGTCACCGCGCAGACAGTGCTGAACGGCAGATCAACGTTCGGATCGAGTGTGTACGTAACGCTCGGCGAAGCACTCTGCGTGAAAGCGATCGGCGTTCCGTTTGGACACTGAATCGAGAACGCGCTGCCTGTGGCATTTACACTCTCGCTGAACGTGATTGAGATATTTGAATCGACGGCAACGTTCAGGGCGCCGTTTGCGGGCACTGTGTTCTGGACCGTTGGCGCCGCATCGGCCGCGCCGAAAGTTTGTCCGGTATTGACCGCGCCGAAAGTATGGGCGAGCGTCGCGCCGGCCCATGTGAAGTCTTCATAAAACTGACCCGTGCCAGTCAAACGCAGCGAACGTCCGATTGGTTCGGTTCCATTCTCCGCCACCCCGATGTCAACGCTCGTCATTCCATTCGCTGGTCCATCGGTCGCGGCAAACGTTCCCTCGTAACTCAGGAATTGGACCACGGTAGCGCCGTTGACCAGTGCGATTCCATCCGGCGAACCATTCTGGATACCGTTGACGGGATAAGTGAAATGCAGCGTGCCGAAGCCGGCCTGTTGGTTGGGGATAGTGCCCGACAGCGCTTTCGTGTCGTAGGCAGCTCCGCCTGCACCGTTGTACAGCACTAAGCTCCAGCCGGAGAGATTGGTCCCGGCTGGACCAGCAATCTCAATCGCTTCGCCGGCGTCGGTGCCAGTGTTGTCGTAGTGAATCTCGTTGACGAACACACTGATTGCGGCTGCGGCCGGGCGCGCGAAGTACAGTTGATGAACGACGATCGCGGAAACGAACAGGAGAGTGAATGCAGTGGCGATGACACGCCATCTCCTCGTCAGGGCTGGTCTGTGGTTCTTCGTTCGGCGAGTCCTTCGCGGCGCAAGTCGGGTGTTGTGGCTGAACATATGGGTATCCTTCCAAAACCGAGTGACGGATGTTCAATTTGGAGAGGGTTGCCGGTAGGGCAGAAGTTACTCCGGCAGGGGCTTATTCATGCTTTTACCAGTGTTCTGAAGGCGGGTCAATAACGAAAAAAGCCGTTATTTTGGGGATGACTTGATTCTGGTCAAGGTGACACTACTTCGGTCACATAGGCAGAGGGATCGGTCAGTTTTTGGACCAATGGTCCAGGCTTAAAATCCGTGTTCCCACGGGTTGTGGGAACACGGATTTGCCGGTGAGCAAGCCCTACTTAACCTGAAACTCCACGGAGTGAAGTACCGGATCGTTTCCGGCCGTGAAGTACAGCTTGTATGTTCCGGTAGAGAGCCCGGTGGTCTTCAGGTTGAAGATGTAAAAGCCATCACTGAACCTGAAGTTGTTGTCCTCGTTTGCATTCCCCGAAGCGATCACGTCGCCGTAAGCCGACGTCGAGACCTGCTGGACGTTGACAGCATGAAGAACGGTGTCAGCCGACGACACGTTGTTGCCGCTGCCGTCGCAGAGCTGAATCTTGATCGGATAAGTTGCTCCGCTCTTCACAGCCTTCGACGGATCGTAAAGCAGGCAAATGTTGAACGACACTGACAGCGTCGCTGTGTCGCTGCTCGGTTGCGTGAAATCACCACCGCTGAACTCACCGGTGATTGTTAGTGCCTGCGGTGCGGTCCCACCCGGCAGAATGTAATTCGCCGTTGCCACTCCGCCCGAGACGTTTCCAACTACCGGCAGACCGATGACGTTGTTGCCCGAGTCTCTGACGGTGAAGGTAACTGTCCCTTCACTGATCAGCGCCGACGGGGCAGTCCCGTTCGCCACACTTGCGTTAAGCACAACACTCTGATCAGTCGCGCTGAAGCCCGCCGACGCGTCAGAGACGGTGGTGGTCGTAGTGGCTTTCGGAAACTTGAAGTATCCGACCGGCATATCGTGGTCGGAGTTTCGTTCGGGCCTGGTCGCATCGTTGGCGAACAACGGACCTTCGGGGAAGTCGGAGTTGTTGCGGGCGATGTGATAGCGCTGGAGGATCGCACTCGCAGCGGTGTTGATGATGAAGTGGTCGATAGCCTGTGGCGTTCCTTCGAAGATAAAGCTGTAACGTTGGTCTGCCGGCAGGCTGTCGGTCAGGTTAGTGAAATTGGGATTGACGAGATCCGGACTCGCATCCACTACCATCTGGTCGTCGGCCGTGGGCGTTCCCTTGATGGTCGCGATCGGATCCGTGTACCCGTCGTTGAAGTGGTACGCGTTGTAGTCGCCGATCGAAAGCACTGGCGTACCCGGATTGCTGGTCTGCAAACCTTGCAGCAGATCTGCCAGGAACTCACCTTGCGCTTTGCGCTTCGCTCGAACGCGTGGACCGTCGCCGGTGACGAGTTCGATATCGATGAACGAGCGCAGGTGATTGACCACCACGATGATCTGACGCGGATTCGGCGTCGCAGCATCGACCGTAGCGCGCAGTACGAGCGGTGGCCGATCGTTGAGCAACGCGGGATTGCCGTTCGGATCGATGAACGTGTTGCAGGTCGCTGCCGTGCCGTCACAACCGGCAAGCTCGATCTGGGTCACGCTGTCGATCTGAATGCGCGACGTCTTGATCAGGAAACCAACGTCCTGATCGGCGTCGCCACTGGTTCCGTCAGCTTCGATCAAATGCGCTTCGTAATGAACGCCGGAGATCGCTTCGATCTCATTGGCCAGAGCTTGCAGGCCACTGAGTTCGAAGATCTCGATCGTGCCGATGACGTCCGGCAGACGCATCACATCGCGAATAGCTAGCGCTGCCTTCGCGCGTTGCGTGGCGTTGTTGTTGAAGTTCTCGATGTTGTAACCGGCAACGGTGAACTCGCCCGCTGCTGGTGTGGGCACCGGAACCGCACTCATGTTCGCCGACGCACCTGGCGTCGCTTCCGGCAACACCTTGTAGTCGTTGAAAGAGAAGTCGAGCGGACCGGTGATGTTTGTCAGGGTCACGTTGGAAGTGACGTTGACCCGAGTCGAACCGATCAGTCCATCAGTGTCGACCATGATCCGTTCGGGGTTCTTGTCCCAGATCGGAATGCAGCAGTCGACCAGACCGGAAGTCGGATCAGGTGGCACCGTTAGGCCGAACTCGATGCCGGGCTCGCGCAGCGGACGTGCTACGCCGTCGAGCACGGTGAAGATCTCACCAAACTCGTTTGTCGGTGCAACCGAGACGACGGTATCGGCGTGCATCCGCATGCCTTCAAACCGTTCGAGCTGATCGGGAGTACCGGCAGCATTGAGAATCGTCGTCGTCAGCGTAATCGCTGCCGGCAATGGATTACCGCTCGACGATATCGAGACGTTGCTAGCGGAGCTCGAGATCTGCGTCAGATTGAAGAATTCCGTCGCCGTGCCGGTGGCCGTTACCAGATCGCCAACGGCAACTGCCGGCGTACCACCGACAAAAACGAAGATGCCGTCCGAGGTGCTTGGGTCGCCGTCGCCAACTGCCTCTTGCATGAAGAAGCCGTTCGACTTGCGAGCCGTCACGATGCCGGACGTGGTAACGCTGAGTCCGGCGTACGGTGAGATCGCGCCGTTGCCCTGGATCTCGTGAATAGTAACTACGACCGGTGGCGGCGGACAGTTGTTCGCGCCGTCGGGCGTAGGCGTGCGAGCGAGGTAAGTCGTCGTGTTGCGCGCGCCGCCATCACCATTCGGACAACGTCCGATCGAATCGACGTCGGGTGCGGTGCCGCTTGATTCGTCAACCTGCGGCTGACCGGCATTCAACAAGACCAGCAAACCCGGATCGTCCGCATCGTTGGTGTCGTAGACCAGCGCATCGCGCAGGTTCGCCGTTGTGACGGCGGTACCGTTCGGGAACGCTGCTGCGCTCGACGCATACAGTGCGACTGCGTCCTCGCCGTTTTGCAACGTGTTGCCAGGGAACGTCAGGTCGACACCGGAGACACCCGAGTTGCCGATGGTGAAATAACCCTGAGCGTTGGTGCTGAAACCTGTAAGGTCTATTGTCCGGTACGAGGTGTCAGTCGCGCCGTTGTAAAACACGACAACGAGACCGGTGAGCAAAGTGTTGCCCACACCGCCGTCGTAAAGTTCGACAAATTCCGCCGCATCGGTGCCCGGCGTGTCAGAGTCGAGCTCGTTGATGATGATGTTGTTCGCGACAGGTGGCGGCGGGGCCGCGGTGGTGAACGAGAAGACGAAATTCGCGAGCATGTTATCGGGCGGATCGCTCACGTCCTGATCGCTGATCTGCGTGGCGTTGACCGTCACCGTGCAGACAGTGCTGAACGGAAGATCAACATTGGGATTGAGCGTAAAGGTCGTGCTTGGAGAAACGGTTTGCGTAAACGTGAACGGCGTTCCCGTTGGACATTGAATCGAGAATGCGCTGCCGGTCGCGTTAACGCTCTCAGTGAACGTGATGATGATGTTCGAATCAACAGCCACGTTGAGGTCGCCGTTCCCCGGCGACGTGTTCAGCACCCCTGGCGCGGCGTCGCCGCCGAAGCTTTGTCCGGTGTTGACGGCGCCGAAAGTTGCGGCCAATGTCGGACCAGCCCACGTGAAGTCTTCGTAAAACTGTCCTGTCCCGGTGAGTCGCACTGATCGTCCGACTGGCTCGGTGCCGTTCTCACTGACGCCGATGTTAACGCTCAGCATTCCATTTGCAGGTCCATTAAGCGCGGTAAAAGTGCCTTCGTAACTCAGGAATTGGACCACCGTAGCCCCGTTAACCAGCGCCATTCCGTCCGGTGAGCCGTTCTGGATGCCGTTGACTGGGTAAGTAAACGCTAGCGTGCCGAAGCCGGCTTGCTGGTTCGGAATGATGCCGGATAGCGCTTTTGTATCGTAGGACAGCCCATCCGCTCCGTTGTAGAGAACAATCGACCAGCCTGATAAGTTTGTCCCGGCTGGACCAGCGATCTCAATCGCCTCGCCGGCGTCGGTGCCGGTGTTGTCGTAGTGAAGCTCGTTGAAGAAGACACTGACGGCAGCCTGGGCCGGTTGCGCGAAATATAGTTGGTGGATTGTTAGCGCTGAAAGAAGAACGGCTGTAAGGGCAATGGCGATCACGCGCATGCGTGAAGCGGCCGGGGGCAAAGATTTACGCATAAGACTCCTCGCAAAAAATTTCGAAACCAATCCGGGCACTATTTATGAGGAATACCGGAGGACACATCCGAGGCCGGTAGGAATTAAGTTTGTCCAGCTTTTATCAGTTCTCCTGTGGTGGGTCAAGTTAATGTGACCTTAAATCAATGTCCTCGTAAAAAACACGGATGATCGGATCGCAAGCTGACAAGTAGTTAGCGGAAAGGCATAATGCCTGTCACGGAGGAGCAACGTTTCTGGCCTTGATCATCGAGTCGATCGAACTGCGCGAAGTACGCCTGCCCCTCGTCCACTTCTTCGAAACAAGCTTCGGTCGTACCACTGAACGGCGCATCGTCCTGGCCCGCGTGACCGACACCGACGGGGCCGAAGGATGGGGCGAATGCACCGCCGGCGAAGGACCGTTTTACAGCGACGAATGGACCGCAACGTGTTGGGCCACGCTGCATGAGTTTCTGGCGCCGATGGTCCTGGGGAAGACGTTTGAAACGGCCGCCGACGTGTTCGCAGCGATGAAGCCGGTGCGCGGTCATCGCATGGCGAAAGCCACGATCGAAAACGCGTGCTGGGACCTGGAAGCCAGAAAACTCGGCGTCCCTTTGTGGCGACATCTCGGCGGCACGCGCAATGAGATCTCGTGCGGCGTTTCGATCGGGATTCAAAACACGCCGGAGATCCTGCTGGAGAAAATTCGCAAGGAAGTTGACGCGGGTTATCAGCGAATCAAGATCAAGATCAAGCCCGGTTGGGACGTGAAGATTGTCGAGCGCGTCCGCAAGGAGTTTCCGGAAATACCTCTGATGGGCGACGCGAACTCGGCGTACACGCGGGCCGATGTGCCACTGTTTCAGGAACTGGATCGGTTCAACCTGATGATGCTCGAACAGCCGCTCGCGCATAACGACATCTTCGATCACGCCGAGCTTCAGCGTCAGATTCAAACGCCGATTTGTCTTGATGAGTCGATTCGCTCGGCTGACATTGCGGTCCATGCGATTGAACTCGGTTCGTGCAAGATCATCAACGTCAAACTCGGGCGCGTCGGTGGACACAGCGAAGCCAAGCGGCTTGAACAGGTCGCACGGGAGCGAGACATTCCGGTCTGGTGCGGCGGCATGCTCGAATCAGGCATCGGGCGCGCGCACAATATCGCGATGTCGACGCTGGCTGGTTTTAGTTTGCCCGGCGATGTGTCTGCGAGCGCGCGTTACTGGGAAGAAGATGTTATCGAGCCTGCGGTGACGGTTAGTCCGCGTGGCACAATTACGCCGCCGGACGCTCCGGGTATCGGATTCAAAGTTAACTTGCCTCGACTTGACGCACTGACCCTGCGCAAGGAGACGATTAGATCATCAACCAACTCGTAAGCATTCATGTCAGACACCCCTAATTCATTTCGCGCTGCCCGGCAGATCCACGAACTACTCAAAGACAAGCAAGTCGAGATCGAAATGTTTATCCGCGCACTGGTCGAGACGGAGTCTCCATCAGGTGACGAAGCGGGCAGTCGCGCGGTTGTCGATCTGCTTGCTGAAGCCGCCGGCAATATCGGTTGCGTCAGCGAGATCAAGCGCGTCAACGTCCCCGAGTTTGGTCAACACCTCGTGATTCAGGCGTTCGCACAGCAGAGATCGGAAGGACAGATTCTCGTTGTCGGACATACTGACACGGTCCATGCGCGCGGTTCGGTGGCCGCGCGGCCGTGGCGGCGTGAAGCGGGAAAGATTTATGGCCCAGGCATTTTCGACATGAAAGCAAACTGCGGGTTGATCCTCGCAGTGCTGCGGGCGATGGCGGAGTTGAGAATCGTTCCGCGATGCGCGGTGACGGTCGCGTTGACGTGTGATGAAGAGGTCGGCAGTTTTACAGGTTGGCCGCTCTTGGAAGAAACGGCTAAAGCTGCGAACACTCGTTGCGCTTTCGTAATGGAGCCTCCTGCGCCGGGTGGTCGAGTCAAAACCGGCCGAAAGGGAACCGGGATCTATTCGATGAAGGTCGAGGGCAAGGCGGCGCATGCGGGTCTTGAACCTGAGAAAGGCGCGAGTGCGATCCTGGAGCTGGCCCGGCAAACAGAACGGCTGCACGCGATCAACGGATCGGGATCCGGGATCACGGTAAATGTCGGTGTGGTGCGCGGCGGGACGCGATCGAATGTAGTCGCGGCTGAAGCCGAAGCCGAGATTGACGTTCGCTTTTCGACGGAAGCTGAGTCGCGCGAGATCGAACGCATACTCGGCAACGTGACGCCGA
>Ga0111538_10004654_pt1 | contig 18990 bp, 18 predicted proteins | sample SoiMethybrSBSTD1_FD_79669 | JGI IMG/M metagenome (GOLD analysis project Ga0111538, IMG submission 79669) | Bulk soil microbial communities from a Populus tree surrounding site in Tennessee, USA - Soil MetaG P. TD hybrid SBSTD1 (version 2)... | ecosystem: Environmental > Terrestrial > Soil >...
CGATAACGGGGGAATGATCGCGTTGACGCGCGAGCCATCCTGCAAGCGAGCGTCGACCATCGGTGACGACTCGTCGATACGACGTCCGACTGACGAAACGATTCGCTCGATCACGCGCATCAAGTGTTCGTCGTCTTTAAACCGCACGGTTGTAGCTTCGATCTTGCCGCGTCGCTCGATGTAGATCGTGTCGTGTGAATTCACGAGGATGTCGGAGATCGTCGGGTCCTTCAGCAGCGGCTCGAGTGGTCCAAGTCCGAAGAGTTCGTGCTGAACGTCGTTGACGAGGCGCTCGCGCTCAGAAGCCGACAACGGCATGGCTTCCTGGGCCAGAACGATTTCCGCCAACCGCGAAACTTCGGCGTGGACCTGATCGGGAGTCAATGAAGACAGCTTGGTCAGATCCATCCGATTGATCAGCGTGCGGTGCAGGCGCGACTTCATCTCCTGGAAGGAGTGTTGGCCGGTACCGTCAGCTGCGCCGCCGGGACCGTTTTGATTGCCGATTAATCTTTCACGAAGTGCCATGATTTTTTCCGAGTGCGGCCGTCAGCCGCTGCAACTAAACCTATTCCATTGAAGTTTGCAGTTTGAACTGCCGTTGCGCCGGCTGCTTCTTCAGCAGCGAGCTCAGGAAGCCCTTACGTTGACCACCCACTTGTTCGATTGGCGCGACACCTAGCGATATGGTTTCTGCAATACGACGAATTTCCGCGGCGATCTTGGAAGTAGGTTCAGCCTGGACCAGCGGAGTGCCGAGGTTGATGGAGTTAACAGCCGTTTGATAGTCGCTCGGCACGAATCCGATACACGGTTCTCCCAGGAACTTCTCCACCTGACGCAGATCGAGATCGATCTGTTTGCTCCAGCGATTCACAACGATGCGCACTTTCGTTCGCGGGTATCCGAGTCGATCGAAGATCTCGAGTGCGCGCTGTGTACTGCGAATCGCGGGGATGTCGAGTGTCAGGACCAGGATGATCTCGTCAGACTGGTCGAGCGCGGCCAGGGTGATGGAGTCGAAAGTGTGCTGCGGATCGAGTACGACGTAGTCGAAATGCTCGCGCAGTTTTTGTAGGACTTCAAAAACGTGCTGCGGTTCGATCTCGTCTGCCGAGTCAGCCTCGCGGGGAGCTGCGAGCAGCCACAGGTTTTGCGAATGCTGTGTGAGGAGGCTGTTGATGAGTTCTCCGTCGAGGCGTTGCCGTTTTTCGACCATGTCGGCCATGGAGTACTTGGCTTCCATTCCGAGGAAGAGCGGCAAGTCGCCGGCCTGAAGATTGAGATCGACAACGACGGTCTTCGAGCTCGTCGCAGCGGCCAGGTTCGTCGCCATGAACGAAGTGCCGCATCCGCCTTTGCTTGAAAACACGGCAACCATGCGGCCTTTCTTCTTCGGCGCCTCCACTTTGTTTGTGGTGAACTCCGAAATCCGATCCAGCACGGTGCGTAATTCGTCGGCAATAATTGGTAATCGCAGAAACTCGCGGGCGCCGGCACGCAGACTGTTCAGAATCATTTCCGGTGAAGCGTTCTGCGCCGCGGAAATCAGTGCAGTGTTTGGGCATTCAAGTTTCAACCGCTCGATGAATCGCACGGCGTTGTCCGAGTTCGGACCAAGCGCGATGATCGCTGCGGTCGGTTTCAACCGAACAATCTCTTCGTAGAGCTGATCGGCGTCATTGCCGCCGGCGAGGAGTTGCACACGCGATTCGGCAGTCAAAGCTCTGCGAATGTCTTTGAAGTTTTCGAGCCCGGTGCTCAGCACTACTACTGAAATTGGTTCGGTCATCTGGTTCCTCTTTACTGTTTCATTCGATCCCACTGCCGGCGACGGAATTGAAAATTACTGACAGAGTGCCGGGGGTTTTGCGGCGGGACATCGCAAACTAACAAGGCCGATGTCACTCGGGCGCGATGTGCGACAGGCAGGCTTACTCACGGAGCCGCCCGCAGTGGGTTCGAAGCTTTAGACACTGTTCGGAATCAACCCGGCGCATTCAGCTGTAAGCGTCGTGGAATAACTCGGCATCGTGATGCCTGCTCCCGTGAACGGAAGCACTAGCTGAAATTGATATTGGTCGATGCTCACAGTCACGGTCCCTTCGTTCAGACCAAAGCCGTTGTAGTTGACGAGCACCTTGTCTGTGGTCAGGTTTGGCAGCATTGGATTGCCGGTACCTGCTGCATTACCGTAAACCACCACGTTCTTAACCTCCGCGCTATCAGCCTGTGCATGCAACGAGGCATAGCGGGCTCCGCGCCGCGCAGCATCAGTCAACGCGTTATGCGCCCACAAGACACGGCCGAATTCGAGAACGGCAAACATAGCCATCGCAAACACGGTGACTCCAATTGAGAACTCAACCAGCGTTGCGCCTTTTTCATTGTCTTTGCGTCTTCGGTGCAGCATCGTTGGTCCTTTCATACGGACGGCGTGGTGAGCAGGTAACGCATCGTTACGCTCGGTTTCACATCGACGGCCAATGACAGAGAGCTGTTATTGAGCAGGGCCCCGAGGTTGAAGAGGGGCACGTGCGGATAATTGACGATCGTCACCGTCACAGTTTCGGGAATGCCGGAAACGGGGCCCGCATAAGTGACCTCAACATTGTTGGCACTTAGACCATTAAGAATGGGCGAACCGGTTCCGGTAGCGTTTCCGTAAACCACCATGTTCTTGGCGATGACTTCGTAATTGATGGAACTATTCACAGACTTGGAAATCAGGTAACGCGCGCCAAGCCGTGATGCCTTCGCCAGGGTTGTGTACTCGTAGAAGTAACGACCAAACTCCGCGACCGCTGCAAACAGAACCAACATGATCGGGATCACGATCGCCATTTCAAGCAACTGCACGCCGCGTTCGTCACGCCGAAATCGATTCAGCCAATTGAAGCGACGCGAGCGGCGAGTATTGCGAATTTTTCGTATCCGATGGTGCATCATGATGTGCCCCCTTATTTGTACAGGACCGGGACCGCCATCAGACCGTTCGTAGGTGCGCCGTTGGGGTCATATCCGCCCTGGCCCAACAGAGGGACGTCGATGTACTCGGCCTCCATCTCGCCACCATTGCCACTGCCGACTTTCGTCTTCAGGAAGAAGAGTCCGAAGCGATTGAACTTCACGACGTTACGACCCGGGTCGTACTCCGCTGCTTTTATAATCGGAATCACAACTATTCGACGGCCAGCGATGCCCGGGTGTGACGGCGTCTGCACGTCACCCGTTCCGGGTTGGATATAAGTGTCGTGGTCGATGCCTTCTTTGATATTCGCGTCAGGCGGCATGTCGCCAGGATTCACCTGCGACGTCTGATATTCGTCGAACCGCGTGTTCAATCCCTGCCGCACTGCGCCGGCAGTTACACCGGTTTTGGTATCGACGGCGTATTCCTCTCCAGGACTAGCGCATTTATCAACGCCCGCCGCGAGACCGACACGTACGTCCTGACCGCCTGAGCCGGCTACCGCAAGAATCTGGTAATTGCCAGGTGAGACTGAACCCGTCGGACCCGCTCGGAACGTGTACGTCTGGCCAGGAACCATCGGAGTTCCGTAGTCGATCACTGACACCGGCAGGAAGTTGCAAAACCTGTTGAGTGGCACGGAGAATCCGGCAGTCGCAGTCGTGACCTGATTCTGGCTGTTGCCGAGCACTGATATCGCAAATGAAACCGGGACTGCTGACGGATCGGTTGTGACTTTAACGAAACGAATGTCGTCGGCTGTGGTCGCCACGGCCGCCGACGTCTCGCTCATGTACGGGTCGTCATTGAGGTTCTTCGCGAACACGACGTTAGCGCGGGGGAAGCTAACGTTTGTGGTACGGAAGTCGTACTTATTCATGTTCGCTACTGCCAGATCGACCGCTTTGTGAATGCCGTTGGGTGAAGTGTCGAGCGCGGATACAGCGGCAAGAGCCGCTGCATCCGCTGCATTTTGGAGTTCCGCTTTCGTGAGATAGAACCTGCTGATATCAACTCCCAAACCTACTGCCAGCAGGATCGCTAACATCCCGATTGCGGATGTAGCCAGGATTGAACCTTGCTCACGTTTTGTATTACCTGCTTGTTTGTTTGACCTGTTCTTCATGTTCTTCCCCCCTCTGCTGCGAACGAAGATCTAACCGGCAAACAACTACCAGGGTCTGACTGATTCCGGATTCAAATCGTTGCGTACTGCTGCTTTCGCGACAGGCAGGTCGGGATTCGTCTTGCGAACACTGACCGATCCGGAGGTGCTGCTTTGCGTAGTAGTTTCGGCAGCTTTCGTTTTTTGTTGTTCGGACTTGGCTGGCGCCTGCGGTGCTGTAACCGGAGTCGTGGTTTCACCATTCTGTCCGGAAACCTTGAAACCGGTCTGGCCGGAGATGCCTTCACCCTTCGGCTCGACGCCCAACGGCGAGTTGCCCTTCAGACCGTCGATGCCACGCATGTTCGGCAGATCGTCGCCGTTGACCGGCTTCACGAGATGCGCAGTGACAAAGAACATCAGTTCGGTCTCTTTCTTCTCGAAAGACTTCGACTTGAAGAGAGCGCCGATTACGGGAATCGAACTCACAACCGGAATACGCGACAACGTCTTCGTTTCGGTGTTGTCGAGCAGGCCGGCAAGCGCGAACGACTGACCATCGCGCAGCTCAACGCCCGTCTTCGCACGACGAGTGCGCAGCGCGGGAACGACGAAACCGTTGAAACGGACGCCGTTGCTGAAATCGATCGTGGAGACTTCCGGTTCGAGCTCGAGTCGGATGTGGTCTTCGTCGATGATGGTCGGTTTGAAGTTGAGACGGACGCCATATTCCTTCCACACGATGGTGACGCCGGTGTTTTGGCCCATTTGCAGAACTGGTACCGGGAACTCACCGCCAGCGAGGAAGCTCGCCTGCTGACCGTTCATCGCGATCAGGTTCGGTTCGGCCAACTCACGGAAGGCGCCTTCCTGCCGCAACATCTTGAGCATCGCGCCCGTGTTGATCTGACGATTGAAGATGAAGAGGTTCAGCGCCGGCTGAATGATCGTGTCGATGATGGCGCCGGCTGAGCTGGTCGTGGTGTCGCCGAGGCTGCTTGGACCACCGCCACTGTTCCAGTAACCACCGGTTCCTCCCGGAGGTCCCGAACTGAACGACGTGCCGTAGTCACGCAACTTCGTGCGATTCACTTCCGCAACGCGGACCTGAAGCTGAATCTGCGTCGCATCGCTAATAGGCGACGTCAGCATGTTCACCACTTTGAAATTCGCGGCTTCGATCACGCTCTGAACCTGAGAAGCCGTCGTCGCATTCGCCACGCTGCCTGAAATGACGACCGAACCATTCGCCTGGCTCAGGCGGATGTCGTCTTTCGGGAACAACGCGCGAATCTGGGAATCGATCAGCGACAGGTTGGCGCGGACGAAGACGTCAAACACCAAAAACTGACCGCCGCTCTGTTCCCACGCGATGAAGTTGACCTGACCGAACGCTTTACCATTCACGAGCACCTGGTCTGGCGTGACGAGAATGGCTTCCGCGATTTCGGGGTTCGACACTGAAAAGCGTCCGACCGGGCGATCGAAATTGATCACGCGCGACTGCCCCACCAGAACGTTTACGGCTATGGTCTCTTTGTTCTGACCGAACGACGCCTTGTAGGAGGTTTCCTGGGCGTGGGAGATGGAATAACTAAAGATAGTAATCAATGACGCCAGTAACAAACTCACCCGGCGCGGCATTGGGGAACGGCTCTGCATGATCTTATGCTCCTTTGTTTCTAGCGATCGTCGGTGCGATCAACTTCAAGAGTTACCCGGCGCTCTCGCGCCGGGCACGGGATGTTTGAACTGACATGGATCTATGGAAACTCGACGTTGCGCTTCTTAGCACCTTCGATCATTTCGACTTGCGTGCGCGGTGTCGGTTGAGGAGCTGGGGCGGTTACTGCTGGTTTCGAAACTGAAGAACGGCGAGGCTTAGCTTCCGTCTTCGGTTGTTCACTCTTCAATGAACCGGGTTCCGGAACCGGCATGGCCTGGTCGCCATTCAAGAGGTTCCGCTTGTTGACTCCCTTAGTCTGCTCGTCGCCCTGGTCGATCTGGCTGCGCATTACGAGCTGGAGTTTGCCTTCGCTCGAGGCGAGTGCGAGTTTTTCAGCCTGCTCGGGAGTGACCTGAAGCGTGACGGCCTTGACGCTGTTGGCTTCACGCTCGTCCTTGGGTTTGTCGATGTTCTGACCGCTCGCCAAGACCTTGATGTTCTGCAACACGATCTTCGAAATCGGGTTTTGGCTGCCAATACCTTCAGGATCGATCGTCACGACGACGTCGACGAGCGTACCTGGCATGATGAACCCGGAGATGCCGGCGGCATCGTCAACCTTGACGGTCATCGCGCGATAACCTTCAGGAATGATCGCCGACAGACCGGCCGCGGTTCCTTCCGCCGCCAATCGTGATTCCGTGATCGGCTCGCGCGCGGCGATGTTGACTACCGCGACACGACCCGCCAACTTTTCAGGCGAGTCGAAGGCGCCGTCAGGTGTGGACTCCTTCGGAAATTGGACCATCATGAGCTGCTCGGCAACGATCTTGCTGCCGATCGGGATGGTCACTTTCGCCACGGCTATATTATTCAGGTTCTTCGTGTAGGCTTGGGCGCTCGACAAGTATTTGCTGACTGACACGGCAGCGAGCACTCCGAATATCAGCGCCCCCACCAAAACTATGAAGAAACGTTTGTTTCGCATGGAATCAACTCTCCGTTCTCGCCAGGTCCAAGCCTGGTTGGTTGCCGCTGGTTAAGCGTGAAAGATCGCGGTTGCGATAATGGCGCCGATAGTGATCGCCGCACCGTATGGAATGGTGAGGCGACGATCAGCGGGGACACTGAATTTGGGCATTTGCCATCCCGGCAGTAAACCGACCAGGATCTGCAACACCCGATGCATCGTCATGCCGAAGGCTCCGTTACGCAGTACGGTCACGAGCGCGAGTAGACCACCCGTCAGCACCACCACCACGAACGTCGGCAGCACCAGGTGCGCACCGATGATCGATCCGATAGCGGCGAACAGTTTGACGTCGCCCGCGCCCATCGCTCCGAAGACGTGCAAGATAAACATCAGAATGAAAGCCAACACGCAGCCACCAATGCTGTTCAAAGCGCCGTTCAATCCGCCGAGGGCGAAGTTGATCGTCAGTCCGCTAATCAGAGTGGCAATTACGAATGGATTAGGAATGCGGCGATACCGCACGTCGTGGTAGATGATCAGAACGGCGAGCGGAACTAAGAATAGTTCAAAAATTGTTGCGCTTGGGCTAAGCATTTCGGCTAATTTGCTTTGCGGGAGTTCAGCGTAAAGATGGCGGCGCACCTGTGTAGTCGAGCTTCACAAGGCGCGCCACCCGATGGCAGTCAGGAGACCAAAGTTCAATTGATGAAATCTTCCAATGCTTCGATCTTTGCCCCGATAGTCATTAAGGCTTGAGCCTCCAGCCGGCAGCAGAACGTACCTGTCGCTGCCGGCGTGTTTAATGCGACCTTACGGAGTGGTGGTGGCGCCGGTATTGATCGTGTTGGCCAAGCCGTTGATCTTGGTGCCGATGCTGCTGCCGAGCAGCTGGAAAGCGGCGACGCATGCCAACGCGACGAGCGCTGCGGCAACTGCGTATTCCGAAAGTTCAAGACCGGTTTCATCACGCAAAAATCTCTTAATCATTTTGTTGCTCCTTTTGGGTGTTCGATTAGGCTTATTGCTGCGAGTGAGCGGACAAGGGAATGCGACCTCGAGAAGGATCGTCACCGGCGCATGTGGCACGCACGGTAGAGAGCGGAACCGGATTGGCCGTGCGGCGGCCAAAGCCATTGATTCCACTTAACACGGCACTGGATAACGTCAGCAACAGCAGCAATACTTCGTTATCCTTGATTCCCGCGGTCTTGATGCTGACGAGAATCGCCAGTGCCAGGATCGGAGACAGGATTACGAGCATTACAACTGATGCCAGGTTTCTAGTGGTGTTCGATTTCATAAGGTTTGTCTGCTCGCCAGTTGATGCGAGGCAATGTTGCTTCGCGACGTGGATGACAGTTACAACCGGTGTGCCATTGGACCAGTGTTGAGTTTGTTGGGTTTTTGCGGTTGGCTTGTAGCCTGTGGTTGACAAGCTCAGTTGGACCAACAGGAGCTAAACGAGAAAACTTGAGGTTTTTGCCGGGATCGTGTTGTCGCCCGTGGTTGACAAAGGTGAAACCACGGATGACAGATTAGGAGCGGTACTGCATGCCGGGTTCGGTGTCTTCCTGCAGGAAGTCGCCGATGTCAATGGCGAGTCGTTTGAGTTTTTTGTAGAGAGTTTGGCGGGAGCCGAGTCCGAGCGCTTCGCTGGCCTTCGCGACGTTGCAGTCGTGACGCTTGAGAGTTTCGGTGATAACGCGGCGCTCGTAGTTCTCCAGCAGATCTTCAAGTTTTTCCGCGGGTGGGAGGCTTCCGCTGTTGCCCTGCGGGAAGATCCGGGCACTGATGTTCTGCGGTCGAATGTAGCCGTCGTCCTCGGCGTAAAGGACCAGCCGTTCCATTTCCGCCGCCAGCTCACGCACGTTGCCGGGCCATGAGTAAGTCTCGAGAATCTGGATTGCGTCGGCAGTGATTCCAGAAATGGCGCGCTCGTTCTTGCGTGAGTAATAACTTACAAAATGCGAGATCAACGCCGAGATGTCCTCGGGCCGCTCGCGCAATGGCGGGATCTGGACCGTCAGCGTGGCGATGCGGTAGTAAAGATCTTCTCTGAAGAGCTTTTCGCTGACGAGCTGCTCGAGATCTTTGTGAGTGGCGGCAATCACGCGCACGTTTACTTTGCGCGGAGCACGCTCACCAAGAGTGTGAATCTCGCCTTCCTGAAGAAACCTGAGCAGCTTCGGCTGCAACGAGAGTGGCAGGTCGCCGATCTCGTCGAGGAACAGGGTGCCGTTCTCAGCGGAACGGATCAGTCCCGCCTGGTCTGACATCGCGCCCGTAAACGTTCCGCGACGATGTCCAAACAGCATGCTCTCGATCAGCTCCGCCGGTACGGCCGAGCAATTGAACGGGATAAACTCGCTTTCCGATCGACGGCTGAGTCGATGAATCGCCCGCGCCACCAGCTCCTTACCGGTGCCGGACTCGCCAGTCACGAGAATTGTCGAATTGGAATCTTTGATACGCTCGATGTTTCGGGCGACTTCGCACATGGACCGACTGCTAAAGACCATGCCCGGCAGTGAACTCGCCGGCGGCAGCGACGTAACCGGCCTCGTCGTGTTCTCGGCAACAGTGCCCGGCGACTTGTGCGCGTGCGCAAGATGGGCCACGTCGCTCAGCGCGTTCAGCTCTTTCGCCTGATTTGCCGTTAGTGGTCTGACGCAGCGGCCGTACAGTGCGGCGCCTTCGCGCGTGTTCGACGGCAAAGCCAGCAACAGGCAGATCGAATGATCGCCTTCCTGTGCCGCTTGCGGCCGTCCCTGACTCGCGAAGATCTCCGTCACGACGCCTTCCGCAGTCGCGATCTCTTCTTCCTGCAAACCTTCAGCCCATCGCAGGCTCGGCTTGCCGTCAGTCGAAGTGGCCCAGATCGACAAACCGTAGGTCGGCGCAGTTGCCTCGACCATCAGGCTCATCTTGATCATGACCTCGTAAAGCAGGTCGGGACCACCGCTTGCGGCCTCGCACACGGCGCGAACAATGGAACTTATCGGTAGCTGGTAAGAATTCGAGTCGGATGTTGTAACGTCCGGCGCCAGGACCGAAGAGTCAGACATCGACACCCCTTCCTTGTTACTGGTGAACTTCTGGGTCTGTTTCTATGAGGCAAGCTGCAAATATGCGGGGCAAATCCGTGTGGCGTTTTGGTATGTCGCCGCACGGCTACGAGCCTAGTGGGCCACGCTTCGGCGTGTCAACAACTTTAAATTTACCGGGATTTTCGTTCGCCAACCGTTCGCCAAATTCGAGGCTTTAAGCGCTCTTAGTTCAAGTAAATGTTGAACTTACGTAGTTAAAGCATTGATGAGAAATATCTTGGAAATATCTTTACACCCTTAAGCACGGGTGCTACATTCCGCCATATTGCTGCTAAGTCGTTGAGCAGCAAGAAATTGACAAGCCCACAAACTACATTTAGTTGGGGCAGTGAGGCCCAACTGACCAGCTATATTGTGGACAAACTCTCAACTTGAGTTAAGCAGCCTCTTAACTCTGAGCATGACAATTCGGCTCCAGCAACTTGGCCCGACGAATTGCGGAGACTTGAACGATGAAGAGACGGTTGTCCCTGGCAGTGAAGAGCCGGCTGGGTCATGAATCGAAAGTAACTGTCCGAAGGAAATTGGCATCCCGGCGAGTGGGTTTGCAGCGCAGGCAGTTACGGCGCGTCAAGACTTTGTAAACACGGAATTCAGGACGATTCGAGCACTTTGTGCGTCCGTTGGGGCCCCTAAACCCTGGTACGTATTTAGGCGAATGGAATCGGCAAACGAACTGGGAGGTTTTATGAGCAAGGTCGCAAATACTTACTGGGTTGATGAGCGCATCAGATCGCAGCGTGTGGTGCCGCGCTCAAGTGGTTCTATGGCTTCTGTGCAACAGATCTCGATGGACATCATCGGCACACGCACCGAGGTGCGGCGCCGCGGAGGGTTAGTTCCCTCCTGGGTGGTTTTCGGCATGATTTTACTGGCTACTCTCGCCGTTTGCGTGACCGTGAACATGCGGACGCACGCGAAATTTCAAGTGGCCGCACAGCAATTCTCCGCGATGCAAACCGATGTGGAAGCACTTCGCAATCTGAATCGGTCGTTGAAGACCGAAGTCGAACGCCTACATAACGATCCCCGGACGATTGAGTCAGCCGCACGCGCGAGCATGAACATGGTCCGCAGCAATGAATACGTTGTTCCTATCGATTAAGGGGCGAGTTGATGAGTGCCACAAGATTGGCTTGTGAAAAACAAAGGAGATTAAGTTCTATGCCTGCCGAAACCTGCCTGTAGATATCCCTGCTCGACATCCACGCTACCGGGTACCCCTTCCGTGTGGCGCGGCTGTGACTGCCATCGCAGCCGCGCTCCCTCTCTTAAAAAAAGCTGATAAATACCAAAGGCCGCGATCGCCAATGTGTAAATCTGTACCCGGATCATTAAGGCAATGTTCTGTGTGAACCAGGGTGATAGATACAGCGCGAGAAGGAAGCATTTATAAATAAAAGGCAGTGAATCGGAGCGGTATCCGCGACTGTAGAACTCCGCCGTGAGGAGCAGACCAGCCAAAACCAGGATCGTGCTGTCGTAAATTCCCATGTAGATCGTCAGCACAGGCGTCCAGGTAATGGTTAGCGCCCAGAGAAGTCGACGTTGCGATGCTTCTCTCAAGCGCCACCATTTAGCGACCAGAAGCGGAATCACCACCAACGCTATCACCGCCGTGATGGCCCATCGCGCATAAGTCTGGTGCGGCATTAAGAGCCGCATGAAGGCATTGAGATCCACGTATTTCCAGCCGCGCAGACCGCCCTCCGTACTCGCCGTCGCATTGGTAAAAAAAAGCAGACGGTTAACGAAGTTGACGCAACCTTGTAGACCAACTACGGCCAGCGAAATCAAACTCAGGATGAAGGTGCCCACCGCCAGGCCGGCGAGAGTCAACCATCGTCCGGTCACCAAAAGCATCGGCACCACGAGTAAGAGCAACGTCGGTTTGTAAGCACAAAGCGCAAGCACGACACCGCTCCAGAACCGGCTGCGGTTTTCCAAGGCTATGGCAACGGCCAGACAAAAGAAGCCAAAAGCGGAAGTCTGTCCACCAGCCAGGCATTCGACCAAGAATGGCCAGAATGAAAGCGCAACCAGTAATGCTGTTAACCAGAGCTCGCGAGGCAGCGTCAGCGCGCGCCAGAGTATTGAGAATCCTGCTACAAACAGCGCGACGGAGATCGTCAACCAGATCAGGTAGGCCAACGAATACGGCAGTCGTGACAGTAAGATAAAGGGCACGACGAAGAATGGCGCGTTCGCATAGAAAAGCTGCTCGTTGGCTGGCGCATCCGGGAAGTCCTCTTTGTACATACGCCGGTGCAATTCAGCGTCGTAAATACTCTCCGGTCCGTAGTTGCTATAGATCTGTCCGGCGACGTAAAAAGCGCCGAAGTCCGCGCCGAGAAACGGTCCAAATACGGTCTTGCCACGCTTTGCCGTAGCAAACGAAACGGTAAGAATAATTGTGAAAATGGCGAGTACGACGATAGCGATCGTGCGAACATAACGTCGATTCAAACGCCGTTCGATAAAACGCCTCACGCAAACTCCTCCTCGCTCGACCTCAAGAACTTTTGCACCCTCTGTTGAAAATTACTAATATCACGGCGGCAAGTAATTTCAGATAACTTTGAGAGGTAGAATGCCGGAAACAAAGGAAAGCTCCTCACCCGTAGAGGTCGAGAAGCAGCGGTGGGAAAACGAAACGCTCGACCCGACACTCGCGAAACGCCCGGAACGCAAAAAAAGCTTCCAAACAGTTTCACTGAAAGAAGTCGATCGGCTGTACACGCCAGTCGACGTCGAGCACCTCGACTTCACCCGCGACATCTCGTTTCCCGGTGAGTTTCCCTACACGCGCGGCATTCACCCGACCGGCTACCGCGGCAAACTCTGGACCATGCGCCAGTTTGCGGGGTTCAGCACGCCCGAAGAAACCAACACCCGTTTCAAATACCTGCTCGAACAAGGCCAGACCGGGCTTTCCGTCGCTTACGACCTGCCGACACTGATGGGCTACGACGCCGACTCGCCTCTGTCCGAAGGTGAAGTCGGAAAATGCGGCGTTGCCGTTTCGTCGCTGTCGGACATGGAAGTGCTGTTCGACGGTATTCCGCTCGAGCACGTGACAGTATCGCAGACGATCAACGCGCCGGCGTCGGTGTTGTTGGCGATGTATCTCGTTGTCGCGGAAAAGCAGGGCGCGAACTGGGCCAAGATCTCAGGCACGCTTCAGAACGACATTCTCAAGGAATACATCGCACAGAAAGAGTGGATCTACCCGATCAAGCCGGCGATGAAGCTGGTGGTTGACACGTTTGAGTTCTGCACCGAGCACGTACCGCGTTACAACCCGATCTCGGTCAGCGGTTACCACATCCGCGAAGCAGGCGCGACGGCTGCACAGGAACTGGCATTTACATTGCGTGACGGTATCGAGTACGTCGCCTGGGGCGTCGATGCCGGCCTCGAAGTGGACCGCTTCGTTCCGCGCATTTCATTCTTCTTCAACGCTCACAACGATTTCTTCGAAGAGATTGCTAAGTATCGAGCGGCGCGCCGGATTTGGGCCCGCGAGATGAAGGAGCGGTTTGGCAGTTCGAACGAGCGCACGTTGCAGCTTCGTTTCCACACGCAAACCGCGGGCGTTTCGTTGACGGTCCAACAACCGCTGAACAACATCGTTCGCGTAGCGATTCAGGCGCTGGCGGGAGTCCTTGGCGGTACGCAGAGTCTGCACACGGACGCGTATGACGAAGCATTGGCGTTGCCCACCGATCGCGCCGCGTTGATTGCACTGCGCACGCAGCAGATCATCGCCGAAGAGACCGGCGTCGTGAACACGATCGATCCGCTTGGCGGTTCGTATTACCTCGAAGCGCTGACTCAGAAGATGGAAGACGAGACGCTCGACTACTTCCGCAAGATCGACGCGATGGGCGGCATGGTCGGGGCGATCGAGAGAGGTTTCCCGCAACGCGAAATTCAAGACTCGGCGTACCAGTATCAAAAGGCCGTCGAGCGCCGCGAACAGGTGATTGTCGGCGTCAATAAATATGCGATGACGGACGAGCCTTCGGAGGTGCCGATTCTGGTGATCGACGAGTCTGTTCGAACCCACCAGGTTGAACGGCTCGAAGAGACTCGTGCGAAGCGTGATGCGGGCGCCGTTGCAAAAGCGCTCGACAACCTGAAGCTGGCGGCGCACAGAAACGAGAACACCATGCCGGCGACGATCGACGCCGTGCGCGTGTACGCCACACTCGGCGAGATTTGTTCCGCACTCCGCGACGTCTACGGAATCTACGAAGAGCCGGCCTTCTGATTATGTCCAACCGAAAGATTCGTGTTCTGGTAGCAAAACCCGGGCTTGATGGTCATGACCGGGGCGCGAAAGTAATCGCGCGAGCGTTGCGCGACGCGGGGATGGAAGTGATCTACACCGGGCTCCGTCAGACGCCGGAGATGATCGCCGCAGCGGCGCTTCAGGAAGACGTCGACGCTGTCGGTGTCTCGATCCTCAGCGGTGCACATAACACGCTTTGTCCCCGGATTGTTCAGTTACTGCGCGAGCAGGGGATGGACAATTGTCTAGTGCTGGTTGGCGGGATCGTGCCTCAGGAAGACCTGCCCAAGTTGAAGCAACAGGGCGTGGCTGAAGTTTTCCTGCCGGGAACCAACACCGAAGATATCGTGAAATTCTTGCGCGAGAATGTGAAGCCGCGCGAGTAATTCGTACTACTTCTTGAGGAAACGCGCGATACCCTGCTGGCAATCTTCCGTCATCCGCGCAATCACATTCACGTCAGCGCCAGTTTCGAGCGCTTCGAGAAACGCAAGCCCGTCGACCTGATACAGCAGGCTCTTCGTTAGTGCGACCGCCGTGCTGCTCACTTGAGTGAACCGCTTCAGGTACTCATCCACATCGGACTCGAACGTCTCATCACTGAAAACCTGATTGGCTAGCCCGATCTCCTTCGCGTACGCCGCGCCGATCTCTTCGCCGCGCGTAATCAACTCGAAGGCACGCTTTTCGGAGACGTTGCGACGAAGTATCGCCAACACCATTGCCGGTACAAATCCGATCTTCACTTCCGGATAGCCGAATCGGGCGGTCTCTGAGGCGAGAACGAGATCGCAAGCGGTCGCCAACCCACAACCTCCGGCGAGTGCTCGGCCTTTTACCGCAGCAATAACCGGAACGGGGATCTGACGGATTTGAACGAATAGATCGAGTAGCGAGCGCGCGTCATCGGCGTTGTCACTTACGGAGGCTTGCGCGATCTTCTGAAGAGCTGACAGATCCGCGCCGGAACAGAAATCCTTGCCCGCGCCGGAGATGACGATCGCCCTAACGTTCCCATCTGCGGCGGCCTGTGAGAGTCCATGCTTGATCTCCGCGATCAGCTCGTCGTTCAGCGCGTTTCTCTTCTCGGGCCGATTAAGTGTGATGCCGGCAACGCTGTTTTCAACCGCGTAGATGATCATGGGACTAAGTCTTCAGGTATCTCGATCTCCATTCGCAGCAGCGCCGTCGAAAACGTCTTTCCCTGCGCGTCGGTCATCAACGACAACGTACCGCCACCGCCAAGACTCTCGTGCAGCAGAAAATTCAACGCACCCAGATTCGGCAGTTCAAACCTTTCGACGTCGCCGTGGCAAACGCCCTTGAAATGCTGTTTGACGCGTTCGGCCGTTACCTCGCGGACCAGCACGGGATAGATATCATCGCTGAACGCGATCAATCCGATATTTGCAGTGTCGCCCTTGTCGCCGGAACGCGAATGGGCCAGTTTTACAAGTTGTACTTTCACGCGTCGAGCACCTCGACCGATGGCGTTATCTCTTCCTTGGGAATCAGTGCGGGCCAGTAGGCGACGATCTCTTCCACCTTCGGCCGCCCGCCGGCGAAACCGGTCACACCCGGTGGCCCGGTCAGAATCAAAGGAGCGATCTCTTTCGTAAACCGCTCGATGGCGCTGCGGTCCTGTCCACGCACGCCGACACGCAGTTGCACTTCAGGCGCGTCGTTGCGCGGTGACCCGGCCAGTGGACCATGCGTCGCATTCGCGCCGACAAACTCGGTCAGAACCTGATCGAACTTGAGACCCATTCGATCAAGGCGCGCGCGCAGTATGCGATCCGCCGCCTGCGCTTTGTCGTATGCATCGGGCCAGGAGTAGACGAGCGTACCCACCGCTTTGAACCCGGCTGAATAACTGATCGAGACCTTCAAAAACTCCGTCGCGGGCCGGCCTTCGATCCCAAACACTCGCACCCGATCGCGGCCCTCGTATTCGAGATGTACAGTCGTGAAATCCGCAACGCAATCCGGCGTGATGTACTCACGCGGATCGCCCATCTCGTACACCAGTTGTTCCTTGATTCCCGGAATGACGACCCAACCGCCGGTGCGTTGATGCTTGGTGACGACGAACGTTCCGTCCGGCGAGGCCTCGACGATCGGAAAACCGACGTCGGCAAGATTCGGAATACTACGCCACTCAAACTGACAGTTGCCGCCGGACGCCTGCGCGCCGCATTCGATGATATGGCCCGCGATCGTCCCCGCCGAGAGCCGATTCCAATCGTCCGCGGCCCAGCCAAACTCGTGAATCATCGGCGCGAGCGTGAGACCGGTGTCCGTCGCGCGTCCGGTGATGACGATCTGCGCGCCGGTCTTTAGCGCTTCGACGATGGGCCATGCGCCCAGATACGCGTTGGCGCTTTGGATGCGATCGCGCACGGTCGAGAGCGGCTCGCCGGTGTCCATGTTGCGCAACTCGATGCCACGGGAAAGCATCTCGTCGAGTCGCGGCATGATGTCGTCGCCGGTGACGATCCCGATGCGAAGCTTGCCGCCCAAGCCGAGCTCCCGCGCCACGTCGATCACCGCGTTGGCGCAGCCACGGACGTTTACGCCGCCCGCGTTCGCCGTCACCTTGATGCCGCGTTCGACGCACGCCGGAAGAATGCGTCGCATCAACGGCACGAAATCGCGCGCGTATCCCGCGTTTGGATCGCGCGCCTTTTGCTTCTGCATGATCGACATCGTGACTTCCGCCAGATAGTCGAGCATGAGGTAATCGATTGGACCACCTTCGACCTGACGCACGGGGGCGTCAGGAAGGTCTCCCCAAAAGCCTTGTCCTGCTGCGATTCGTATTTTTTCTTTCATCGGTTGGTGGTGATTAAACAATCACCACCACACAAGAAGCAAATGGTCTCCTTTCTTCTATCCTCGCGGCATCGGACTTGGAGTCGGACTCGGGGTTGGACTCGCCGTCGGACTTGGCATCGGACTCGGATTCGGTTCGGGAGTCGGATTCGGTTGCGGGCTCGGACTCGGCGCCGGAGTCGGGTTCGGTTCGGGGCTTGGTTCCGGACTCGGCGTCGGACTTGGCGCTGGTGTCTGTGCCGGCATCGGCTCCGCGGGCGTTGTCGTCGGCACTGGTGCAGTTGCTGGAGCAGCTACTTCAGTTCCTGTTGCCGGTGGAGTTTTTTGACCTCGTCGTCCTCGCGCTGTCGTTGTAGGCGTGAACGAGCATTTCATCATTGTGCCGGGCGCCGGCGTCATTATTAAACGACTGCCGCTCTTTCGTGCGCGCATCGAAACTATCTGCGGCGGCGTCGTTCCAGTCGCTTCGCCAACTTGCAGAGCTACGGCCGTGTAACCGCCGCTCTTCGAAGTGACGATGCGGCCAGTCTTTCCGTCAGCGGTTGTGAACTGGTTGCCGGTAATCGTAAGCGTGGTGTCGCCGGTCAGACCGGCTGCGTCACAGTTAAAAGTACCGGTGTATGTTCCTGAAAGGTCGGGTTGTTGTGCGGGTTGCGCGGCTGGCGCGGCGGGGACTGGATCTTGGGCAGCGAATTCACCCACATTGAATAAAAGTAACAAAGCTACTAAAAGCAGCAGTGAACCTGTCAGTCTTGTGCTCATGAATTTTTCCTCCCATGTTCGTTGGGCGGCACAATCTACGCAGATCGCGCCGAAACTTAGTATCCAAGGGGGTTTTTAAATCACAAGCAGGTGGGAACGATCTGAATCTTAAACAACACCCGGCGGTAAGACAAACTGACCGACGTGAGGTCCGGTGTTGTGCTGACTCGTTCGCAGCGAGATTTCGAGAGCCAGGCGCGTGTCTTCGGGTGCGATTACCGCATCGACAAACCCGCGCGCCGCCGCATATTTTGCATCGAGCTCCATGTCGTACGTCTCGCGGACCTTGTCCATCTCGGCATTCAAAGCCGCATCCGGCGATTGGCCGTTCTTCTTCAACTTCTCGAGTTGACTGCCAAACACAGCCTGCACGGCCGAGTCGCCTTCCATCACGCCCATTCTTCCGGTGGGCCAACTGAAGATGAAATCGGGATCGAAACCCTGTCCAGCCATCGCGTAATAACCGGCGCCTGAAGCGTGGTTCACAGTCAAAACGATCTTCGGCACGACGGCGGTGGCCATCGCTTCGACAAATCGCGCGCCCGCGCGAATGATTCCGGAGTGTTCAGCCTCTGGTCCAACCATGAACCCGGAAACATCCTGCACAAACAACAGCGGCGTTTGATGACGATTACACGTCTCGATGAAATACGCGACTTTCTCCGCCGACTCAGTGTAGATGATCCCGCCAAATCGCGGCGGCTTGCCACCGGGCGCGCGCACCATCCCGCGATGGTTCGCAATCACACCAACCTGAATGCCGCGAATACGAGCATGACCCGTGATCATCTCCTTCGCGTAGTCAGCCTGAAACTCGTCAAGATGTCCATCGTCAAGCAAACACTCGAGCAGTTTGCGAACGTCGTACGGCTGCCGGTGATCTTCGGGAATGATGTCGTACAACTCTTCGATCGGACGGAGCGAATGACCGCCGGCTTCGTTTGTAGCGGACTCTGACGCAGGCAGTTCGGAAACAAACTCGCGGATCTTCGTGATGCACGTCTGATCGTCGGCAACCCGATAATGAGCGACGCCGGAAAGCTCATTGTGCGTGCGAGCGCCGCCGAGTGTTTCGTTGTCGATGGTCTGGCCCGTCGCTCCCTTCACGAGATTGGCGCCGCCGAGTCCCATGAACGACGTGTTTTCAACCATGATGATGATGTCTGACAACGCCGGCAGATAAGCGCCGCCGGCAATGCATGGTCCCATCACGGCCGAGATCTGCGGCACTTTGAGATAACGCCGCATGATCGAGTTGTAGTAGAAGATGCGCGCCGCGC
>Ga0111538_10004656_pt1 | contig 18987 bp, 17 predicted proteins | sample SoiMethybrSBSTD1_FD_79669 | JGI IMG/M metagenome (GOLD analysis project Ga0111538, IMG submission 79669) | Bulk soil microbial communities from a Populus tree surrounding site in Tennessee, USA - Soil MetaG P. TD hybrid SBSTD1 (version 2)... | ecosystem: Environmental > Terrestrial > Soil >...
CCTGGACGCGCAGCCGGCCGTCGGGCTCGAACCTCATCGGCAGCTCGCCGGACGTCGCGGTCGGCACGAAACCGTCCGGCAACGCGCGCGCAAGGAGCTCTTCGCGCGCGTCGCCCGAGACTTTGAGCTGCAGTCGCGTGACCAGATTGAGCGGAATGCCGTCTTCGAGCAGACGGTAGACCTGCACCTGCAACGCGCGCGGCACCGTGACCGTGCGCACCGCGCCGAGCCACAAGCGTCCGGCGCGCAACTCGACCGGCGCGATCTCACGCCCATCAATGCTCAGATCGACCAGCGCTGTGGTCGGCGCGATCTGCAGCGATTCAGGCCGACGCACCCACGTGAAGCTGCCGCTGATCGTGTGCTCGCCCGCGCCGAGCCGGATCTGCGGCGCGCCGCCGCGCTCGATCGCTGGCGCAGGATTGCCGTCGACGCGCACGTCTTCGGGCCAGTGCTCGCTATCGCCCGGCAGCGCGATCCAGCTGTCGGCGTAGATGCGCCAGCCTTGACGGAACTCGCCGCCGCCCGATGACACAGCAACGCGCATGCGCCCTGGCCAGGCGCAGATGAAAGCGCTCGCTTCATCGGCGGCGGCGCCGTTGCGCAGCGGGCAGCGGCGAAACTCCTCGCCGTACATCACCCAGGACTCCCACGGTTTCAGGTCCGGAGGGATCGTGGTCTGTTGGGCTGAGACGGCAACTGAATAGCAGAGGACGAAGGCAAGCAGAGCCAACGCTGAGCGGCGCATGCGAACTCCTGATTCTTCTTGCTATCAACGTTCAGGCACGCACGACGGGTTACGGGCGCGCAGCCCGCCCCGCCTCCATTGCACTCGACGAACCGGCGCTACTGCAGCGCTTGGCGCAGCGACGCGTCGTCGTCGAACATGAGCAATTCGACGACGGACAGCGGCAAAGTTCCGTAGCTGAGCAGCTGATCGTGGAAAGCACCGAGGCGGAAGGCGTCTCCCTGACTGTCTTTGTACTTGCCGAGCAGCCGCATGATCTGCCACTTGCCCGTGATGTACGAGATCTTTTGCGACGGGCTCGACGCGGCGCCGGCCGCCTCGCCCTCGGCGGCTTCCCGATCGAGACCGCCGCCTTCCATGAAGTAGTTCACTGCCTGCTCGAACGTCCAGCGGCCGGTGTGCAGGTTGACGTCGACGCCGATGCGTGCGGCGCGATAGCGGCTGAGCCGCAGCACCTGTCCATACGCGGCCGAGTCGTCCGGATACAGCCCTTCGCGTGTCAGCATCTCTTCGGTGTAGAGCGCCCAGCCTTCGGCGAACACGGAGTCCTGGTGCTGGCGGCGGATCTCGCTAGCGACGTGATTGGCGATGGAGATCTGCAGGAAGTGGCCGGGAATGCCCTCGTGGCCGAGGATCGGCCGCGGATCTTCGATCGCCGCGCGGATATAGAAGTTGCCGCTCTTCGGGTTGTAGGTCGGAATGTAGAAGAAGCCGACCGGATCCTGATCGTAGATCCCGGGCGGATTCATGAAGCCGCCGGGACTGGTCGGCTTGAACGCTTCCGGCAGCTGCCGGATCTTGAACGCGCCCATGTACGACGGGATCGTCAGCAGCCGATTCTTCTGCAGGAACTCGACGATCTCCTGCTGCCGCGCTTCATACGCGGCGAGGAACTCGGCCTGATCCTTCGGCACGTGTTGCGCGCGCGCCGGATCCGGCGAAGCGAGCTTCGGATCCTTCAACATGGCTTCGAGCGCGCGGTAGCGGCCGAGCTCGATCTCGCCGAGCGTCGCGACGTCGCGCGCATCGAACGGCAGCAGCAGCACGCGCTTCAGCAGATGGTTGTAGGTCGCTTCGCCGAGCGGTGTCCAGTCGGGCATGCGCGCGAGGCCGGCATCGAGCCAGTCCGCGTAGTCGTGCAGCGCCTTGAGCGCGTTGTCGCGGGCCTTCACCAAGCGCTTGCGCTCGGCGGGCGAAAGCTCATCCGCCAGCGTCATCAGGCTCGACTGGTAGAGATCGTCGCCGCCGCGCGCCGCCTGAATCGCCAGCTGTGCGTACAGCTTCACCGGTTGGGTCAGGTTGCTGCGGCCGGTGCGCAGCATCGCGGGCATCTGCTCGAGACGCGATGTCGCGGCCAAAGCACGCGCGCGATGCGATGCGTAGTCCTTCTGCAGCAGTGTGAAGATCGCGGCCGAGCATTCGCCGACGTAGGTCTGCGGATCCTGCGCGGTCGTAGCGAGTGTGCGGCCGAAGAAATCCGCACCTTGCAGCTGCGCCTGGAACAGGATCGCGTCCACGCGATCGTCGCGACTCCAGCCTTCGGTCGACAGCCCCTTGACCTTGGCGAGCAGCTCGCTCACGTGCGTCTGGCGGGCGTTCACCGCGGCCGGCGAATAATCGGTGAGCCGATCGTCGTAGCGATGATCGCCCTGGCCGCTGGTTTGCGTCGGATAGGCGGCGTCGCGCCATTGGTAGTACTCGTGCGCCAGCTTGCGCAACTCGGCGGGATCGGCGCCGGCGGTCAGCGCCCACGAAGTAGCGGCGATTGCGATGAGCGAGCGGGCGGCGACATTCATGGGGGTACCTCGGGCCGCGATAGTAACAATTCGCTGCGCTCGCGCGTTGAGCAGACGAACTGCGAGGGTCGACGAATGAACAGGGTGCCCGGATTGCTTGCGATGGTCGTAGGTTCGCTGACATTGGCGGCGTGCGGCGGTCACGATGACAACAACGACATGCAGCCGGCGCCGGCAATGCCGCCACCGCGCGGCTCGCTGATCGAATCGCCGCCCGCGCGCACGGCCTCGCTTACCCCGGATCAGATCGCATCCGTCCTGACCAACGCCGAGGGCGGGCAGCTCCTGCTGGATCTGATCGTCTCGCCGAAGTGCGGCATCGATATTCATCACGTGGAGTACAACACCGTCGATCCCACCAACACCGCGACGACCGCGTCCGCCGCGATGTTCGTTCCGACCGGCAGCGATCCCGCCTGCCAGGGTCCGCGGCCGATCGTCCTCTATGCGCACGGCACCGCTGCGCAGCGCTCGCTCAACCTCGCCGACACGACGAACGAGGACAATCTCGAAGGGCTGCTCGCGGCGACGATGTTCACTACGCAGGGATACATCCTGATCGCGCCCAACTACACGGGCTACGACATGTCCGCGCTCACGTACAACCCGTATCTCAACGCGGACCAGGAAGCGAAGGACATGATCGATGCGCTGACCGCGTCGCGCAGCGCGTTGCCGACGAGCTTTGCGCCGACGGTGACGGACTCCGGCAAGCTGTTCGTCACGGGTTACTCACAAGGCGGCCACGTCGCCATGGCGACCCACAAGATGCTGCAGGACACGGGCGAGGCGATTACCGCCTCCGCGCCGATGTCCGGCCCGTACGCAGTCGCCGCATTCGCCGATGCGGTGTTCTTCGGTCAGGTCACTCGCAACACGCCCTTGTTCCTGGTGTTTACCGCCACCGGCTACCAGAAGGCGTATGGCGACGTGTACACCAGTCCCACCGATGTATTCGAGGCGCGCTACGCAACGGGCATCGAGAGTTTGCTGCCGAGCGCAGTGCCGCGCTCGCAGCTGTTCGCGGATGGCTCGTTGCCGCCCGATCAACTTTTCGACAGCACGCCACCGGACCCGAGCTTCGCGCAATTCACCCCTGCGACGTCGCCCGCGAATCTCGCGCCGGTCTTCGCGCAGGGTTTCGGCCCGGACCACCTCGTCGCGAACGCGTTCCGCCTCTCGTATCTGCAGGACGCGCAGGCGAATCCGGACGGTAGCTTCCCCACGGCGCTCGATAACCGGCCCGCAGCGAATGCCGCGAACGGACTGCGGCGCGCGTTCGCGCGCAACGACTTGCGCACGTGGGTGCCGACCGCACCGGTGTTCCTGTGCGGCGGCGCCGACGATCCGACCGTGCTGTTCTCGAACACGCAGATGATCCAGGCCTACTGGGCCGCGAACGGCGCGACGACGAACATCAGCGTGCTCGATCTCGAAAGCTCGATCACCTCCAGCGATCCGGACGCCGCCCGCAAGGCCGCCTTCGCAGTCGCGAAGGAGGCCCTCAGGGCCGACGGCGGCGACGCGGAGGTCACCGAGTCGTATCACAGCACGCTGGTGCCGCCGTTCTGCCTTTCCGCGGTCAAGTCACGCTTCGATGGAATGTAGGGGTAGGTCAGGCTTCAGTCTGATTCTCATGCCGTCGCACACGCGCTTGCGCAACGCGTCGCGCTGCTCCGGATCGACTTGCAGCGAGTTGCGCGAGACTCCCAGCTCGCCGGCGAGCAGCCGATCGAGACGAAGGTCGCACGGGAACGGCACCTCGAAGTCGATGCAGATGTAGCCCGGCGCAGCCGTTACCTCTGTGAGCGGCGTGCGCTCGACGTGCACGCGCACGTTGCTGTCGATCCTGATGACGTGCGGCCGCAGCCGTGGGATGTCGAACGCGTACTTCCACACCGTCGCCGGATCGTGGCGTGCGAAGTCGTCGAGCGCGGACCCGAGCTCGCCCACCGGGCGCCGCTCGAGCAGCGGGAACTTCCAGACGTCTTCGCAGCACTCGCAGCGATAGTTGAGCCAGACGTCGAGCGACTTCTTCTGCGCGTTGACGCGAAAGCGCTCGCTGCAGACGAACGCGCGGGCCGTCGCGCAGGACGCGCAATAGCGCCAGGGACGCGGCAGCTCCAGGGGACGGATGCTCCATCGTTCGGACCAAAGGTCCATAGCAGTGCTCCTGACAGGAAGCACTGCGCGGCAGGCAATCCGGCGAGAAACGCCGCCATCGAAGGCGCATGGGACAAGAAGCGGAAACGCGGTTCGTGCCAGATCTCAGTTGTGCCGACCGCGCCTTGCTTCGTGAGTCGCGCCCACACGGGCACGACGACGCTCCGGCTACGCGTTACGCGCGCGGTGCCGGAGAGGCCGAGGCGAACCGAGATCTGCTACTGCTGAGGCACAAACGACCCAGGGGGATGGGATTCGGGGGCGCGTAGTGTGCCATAGTTCGTACGCATGGCCGACGCTGAAGTGTTCGATACCTTGATCGTGGGCGCCGGCGCTGCCGGCCTGGTGGCCGCCGCCGAGCTCGGCAAGCATCCCGGCACCGTCTGCGTGCTGGAAGCGCGCGATCGACTGGGCGGGCGCATCTTCACGCGCCGCGAGCATGGGGTCAGTCTGCCGATCGAGCTCGGGGCCGAATTCATTCACGGCCGCTCACCCATCACGTTGTCCTGGCTCGCTCGGTCCGACACCGCTGTCGTAGATGCCGGCGGCGAGCGTTGGGTGCTGCGCGAGGGCAAGCCGCAGCCGGGCGACGATCTGTGGTCGGAAATGAAGCGCGGCCTGCGCAGCATTCCGCGTCCGCGCAAGGATCTGCCGTTCAGCGAGTTCCTGGAGCGCGTCGCGTCTCGCAAGCTGTCGCCCGCTGCGCGGCAGCTCGCGCGTCGACTGGTCGAAGGCTTCGACGCCGCCGACGCAACGCGCGTGAGCACCTTCGCGACGCTCGACGAGTGGAGCGGCAACAGCGCCGCCGACGCGCCGACCTTCCGCCCGCTCGGCGGTTACGCCGCGCTGATCCACAGCCTCGTCAGCGGTCTCGACATCAGCCGCGTTCACATCCGACTCGACACGATCGTGCACAGCGTGCAGTGGCAGCGCGGCCGCGTGACGATCGAAGCGATGAGGCATGGTCAGCCGTGTATCGTGCAGGCCAGGCGCGCCATCATCACCTTGCCGCTCGGCGTGCTGCAGCTCGGGCCTCATGCTGCGGGAGCCGTGCGCATCACCCCGGATCCGCGCAAGCAGCAAGCGTTGGCAGGTCTCGGCTGCGGCCCGGTGATCAAGGTCGTGCTGCATTTCAGCCAGCCGTTCTGGGAAGAAGTCGACGGTGGCCGCTATCGCGACGCCGCGTTCTTCAATTCGCCGGGCGCACCGTTTCCGACGTTCTGGTCCACGCTGTCATTGCGCGGCTCGCTGCTGACTGCGTGGGCCGGCGGACCGAACGCAATGCGCCTGTCCGGCAAGAACGAAGCTGAGCTGACGCGTGCGGCGATCGACAGCGTGCAGGCTGCGTTCGGCAAAAAAGTGAAGGTGCAGAGGCTGCTGGAACGCGCATATCAGCACGACTGGCAAGCCGACCGTTTCGCGCGCGGCGCGTACAGCTACATGCTCGTCGGCGGCGAGTCTGCGCGCAAGGCGCTCGCGGCGCCTGTCCAGGGCACGTTGTTCTTCGCTGGTGAAGCGGCGAACACCGCAGGCGAGTCCGGCACTGTGACCGGCGCCTTGCAGAGCGGGATGCGCGCCGCGCGGCAAGTGCTGCGCTAGATCAGATTGGCGGCACGTCCACGCAACTCACTGCGACCGTCGCGACATCCGCGCCACCAACAGTGCCGACGCCGTCCGTGACGGTGCAGTTCTGCAGGGGGTTGCTCGGCTGCTGGAGGACAGTGACGTTATAGCCCGTGCCGGTGAGCAGAGACGTCGCGAACGTGAAGCTGCCGTTCGATGCGATCGGCAGATCGTCGGCGCCGTTGTTCTGGAGCACGAGACCCGTGCCGGTGAGGCCGGACACCGAGCCGCCGATCGAGAACTCAGTAGTCACGCAGCTCACGGAGACGTTCGTGACATTCTCCGCGCCAACGAGGCCGGAGCCGTTCGTAACGGTGCAGGACTGCGTCGGACCGGTCGGCTGTACTGCGACAGTCACGTTGTAGGGCACGCCGCTCGGGATTGCCGTTGCGAAGGTAAAGCTGCCGTCCGAGCCGATCGACAGGTTGTCGCCGCCGTTGTTCTGGAGCACGAGCCCGGTGCCGGCGAGCCCGCCGACGCTGCCGCCGACTGTGAAGTCGCTGGTGCTGCAACTCACGACGACATCGGTGACATTTCCGGCGCCAACCGTGCCGGAGCCGTTGCCGACGGTGCAGGCTTGCGTCGGACCGCTCGGCTGAGTGCGAACGGCGACGTTGAAAGTTGCGCCGCTCGCCAGCGCCTTCGGAAACGTGAACGCGCCGTCGGCGCCGATCGGCAGGGTGTCGCCGCCGTTGTTGCTCAGCTCGAGCCCCGTGCCGAGCAGGCCGCTGACCGTGCCACCGACCGTGAAGGTGTTCGTCGAGCACGTCACGCGCACGTTACGCACGTTGCCGCTGCCGACCGTGCCGCTCGCGTTGGCGACCGTGCAGGACTGCGACGGAGTCACGGGCTGCGTGCGCACTGTGATCTCGTAAGTCGTGCCGCTCGCCTGTTCCGTCTGGAAAGTAAAGCTGCCGTTCGATGCGATCGCAAGATCGTCGCCGCCGTTCTTCTGCAACACCAGGCCTGAGCCGCGCAGCCCCTGGACCATCCCGCCGATCGAGAAAGCGCTGGTGGTGCAGCTGACGGCGACGTTGGTGATGTTGGCGCCTGACACGACGCCGATTCCGTTCGTGACCGAGCAGGTCTGAGCAGGGTTGCTCGGCTGTGTGCGCACGCTGACGACGTACGGCGTGCCGCTCGCCACCGAGACCGGGAACGCGAACGCACCGTTCGCATGGACCTGGAAATCGTTGCCGCTGTTCAGTTGCAGCACCAGGCCCGAACCGGACAGTCCGGTCGTCGTGCCGCCGATAGTAAAGCGATCAGTCGCGCAGGCGACCGCGATGTTCGTCACGCTGGCGCTGGTAACGGTTCCAGCGCCGTTGGTAATGGTGCAACTCTGCTGCGGACCGGTCGGGTGCGCCTTTACGGTGACGTTGTAAGTACCGCCGGAAGCAAGCGCGGTTGCGAACTGAAACGTACCGTTGCCATTGACTGCGAGATCGTCGCCGCCGTTGTTCTGCAGGACCAGGCCAGAGCCTGCAAGCCCGGAGACGGTGCCGCCGATGACAAACGTTCCCGTCGCGCAAGTCACGGCGACATTGGTGACGTCGGCGGCGCCGATCGTGCCGCCGCCGTTCGCGACCGTGCAGGATTGCGACGGTCCGGAAGGCTGCGTCAGAACGGTGACGTTGTAAGGCGCGCCCGATGCGATCGGCGACGGGAAAGAGAACTCGCCGTCGGCGCTGATCGCAAGATCGTCGCCGCCGTTGTTCTGCAAAACCAGCCCGGTGCCGGCCAGGCCGGTCACCGTGCCGCGCAATGCGAACGCGCCGGTCGCGCAAGTGACGGTGATGGTCGTGACGTTAGCGCCGGCGATGGCGCCGCTGCCGCTGCCGATCGTGCAGGTTTGCGACGGTGAGGACGGCTGCGTCGCGACCGTGACTTCGTACGTCGTCGCGTCCGCGAGCTCGCTGGTGAAAGTGAAGATGCCGTCGTTCGAGACGGTGAGGTCGTCGCCGCCGTTGAGTTGCAGCACGAGACCGTTGCCGTCGAGCCCGGTAACCGTGCCGCCCACGGTAAATCCGTCCTGTGCACCGCCGCTCGGCGGCTCCGAGTCGACACTGCCGCGGCCGTTGGAGCACGCAGCGAGCACCGACAGGCAGCACAGCACGTAGAAATTGCGCAAGCAGCGCCAATCGAGCATGGCCCCAAGCTCCAGATGTACTTTTCGTCCGGCCCTGTGTCATATCATTTCGGAGCCCCGAATGTTCCCGCCCCGCCGAGAGCAGCCCCTGGAAGCACGTCGTGCGTCAGACAATCTGGTACTTCGACTTCATTTCTCCATATGCCTATCTCGGTTTGCACGAGCTGGAGCGCTTCGGCGCAGACGTACGCGTCGAGTACCGGCCGGTGCTGTTTGCCGGCCTGCTCAATCACTGGGGCCAGCGCGGGCCGGCGGAAATTCCCGGCAAGCGGACCTGGACCTATCGCTGGTGCACCTGGCACGCCGCGCAGCGCGGCATCCCGTTCAGGTTCCCGCACACGCATCCTTTCAATCCGCTCGGCTACCTGCGGCTGGCAATTGCTGCCAACTGCACACCGGCTGCGATCCGCAAGATCTTCGAGCAGGTGTGGACGACGGGTGCAGACCTTGGCGACGCGCGCATCCTCGAGGAGCTGGCGAAGTCGCTCGGCATCGCGCGCGAACAGCTGGCGGAGCCGCGAGTGAAAGAGAGCTTGCGAGCGAATACGGATGCAGCAATCGCGCAAGGCGTGTTCGGCGTGCCGTCGCTCGTCGTGGACGGCGAGGTGTTCTGGGGTGCCGACGCGATGGATTTCGCGCGCGCGTATATCGCGGACGCGAGCGTGCTCGACAACGACGAGATGAAACGGGTATCGAGTCTGCCGGTAGGTGCTGCGAGGGTGTAGCAAGTATCAGGCTAAAGCCTGACCCGCAACATGCTGATCGTCCGAGTGCAGGCGATCGCGCCCCGCTCTTTTCGCCGCCAGCATTCTATGATCCGCACGCGCCAGGAGCGTGCCGGCGTCGAGCCCATCGATGGGCAACTCCGCGATGCCCGCGCTGCAAGTGATCGTGAGCTCCTCCCCTCCCGGCGTGAGGATCGGGAATGCGGCGATCTGCGCTCGCAGCGTCTCGACTCGCACGGCGGCTGCTGCGCGATTGGTTTGCGGAAACAGCACTACGAATTCCTCGCCGCCGTAACGCGCAATCATGTCGGTGGCGCGCATGCCGCGCGCCAGCCGTGCCGCGACTTCGACCAGCACGCGATCGCCGGCCGCGTGACCGAACGTATCGTTGATGGTCTTGAAGTGATCCAGATCGATCACCGCGACCGAGAGCTCGTGCCCCCTTTCTATCGCGCGAGCGACTTCGAACTCCAGCGCAACGTCGAACTGGCCGCGGTTGTACACGCCGGTCAACCGGTCGCGCGCCGCGAGATGCAACAGCCGCTGCGCCCGCCGCACGATTGCATACGCGAGCATCACCGTCGCCAGCAACAGGATCAATCGGGTGGTCTGGTCGACGATCGAGTATTCGCCGAGGCCCTGCGCGTACACCGGATCGCTCAGGTCATAGCGCAAGGCCGCGAACGCCCACAGCCCCGCATACTCCGCGACGGCGAGCAGACCGACGCCGATGCAGATGCGCTCGTCGTAGCGCAGGCTGGTGGCGACGATGGCGAGGAAGTAGATCTCGAACGTCACCTTCGAGTTCAACGCCACCAGCGGCGAGCCCACGAAGACGAACGTCACGAGCGCCGTCGTCACCAGCGACACGTCGAGCGTGCTCGAAGCAAAGCCGAGCCACGGTCGCCAGAAGCGCCGTCGCAACGCGAGCCAGATGGCCAGCGCTGCGAGCGCGGCGCCGAACGTCACCCAGAAGCCCCACACGAACACGGGGATCTGCGGATACTGGATCAGCTTGTACGTCGGCGTGATGAGCAGCAGCGTGACGGCGAACAAACGCACGCGAGCGACCAGCCACTCGCCTTCGACGCCGGCAGCAGCCAGGGCAGGATCGGGACGTTGCCAGAGTTCGTCCACGCGTACAGAGCGTTGTTCGTTCGTCCGACGTTGTTCGTTGGGCGGCGACTATGGACAAGCACGCGGCCGCTTTCAATGTGCACATACGGGCATGTCCGCCGCTGGCGACACTGCGCTGCGGTGTCGGCTTTGTTTACGGGTGTCACAATGCAGTTTGCGCACAGAGCGACATAAGCGCGACTTCGCCTGTGACCGAGTACTCATCCCGGCAAATCCTTTTCAGCGCTCGAGCGCGCGGACGCCAGGTGTTGCGTCGACCCATTCCTTTCTGCACGTTGCGTCGGCGCTGCAATGCGTGCCGGCACGCACGTGTCTCGGCGCTGTCTCACGCATCTTGGCCTGCCACAAGGAGAATTGCGGGTCGCGCGAGGGCGTGCGGCGCACTCACGCGAGGTCGTTGCAACTCAATCGCTACAAAGTCAGCGCAGTCGCGCGTTGCCGCCGCAACGGAGTGGCAGCCGACTGCGGAACTTCGCCTTAGATCTTCCGTTAGTTGCTTAGCCTACACAGGCGGAGTAAACCCAAGAGCAACTGCTGCTCTGGAGCGCGGCGATGAGACGGTGGATTGCGTTAGCGGCCCTTCTCTTTCCCCTGATCGGACTGGCGTGCGAAGGGACGGACCGGCGCGAGTGCAAGAAACAGTTCCGCGAGCTGGTCTCGTACCGCGCGCAGGCGATCGACACCGCGTTCGGCGACTTGTTCGGCGCGCTGCCGGCCGAGATCCAGATCAAATTCGTCACCGCCAAGGATCCTGAGTACGTGCTGTTCGGCGGCCGCGAAGGCTACGACCTCAAGCGCCGCACGTTGATCTTTCCACGGCGCGTGCTCGGCGCCAAAACTCCGAACCCGTTGCGCTGGGCTGCCTACTACTGGCCGTTCTATCAGAACGAGCAGTACCGCCTGCAATTCCCCGTCGTCGAGGTGATCGACAACGTGCTGTGGAACGCCTTCCTGCAGGAAGCAGCGACGGCGCGCGGCGGACAGTGGCCGCACAAGGAATGCAGCGCGGTCGACGTCGGCCGGCGGCTGCCGTGCGAGATGCTGGTGAAAGGCATCGCCGAGAACGTCAAGGCGCTGCGGGGACCGCTGTTCAATGCGAATCGCGTCGACCAGATCTGGCCCGACGACTTCGGCACGCTGCGCAAGCGCGTGTGGCGCACCGACCAGGAATACCTCGACGTGCAGCGCTATGGCGGCATCATGCTGATCAAGCCGCTGATCGAGGAGTTCGGTGTACCGCGCACACTCGCCTACGTGGCGCAGACTCCGTTCCGCGTCGAGGGTGACAGCCTGCGCGAAGCAGCAGTCCAATACCAGGAGCATGCGCGCGAAGTTCTGAACGTCGGCGCGCCAGTGCCAGCGACGGTGGCGACCGCACCGGTGCTCGAAGATCCGCAAATGCCGCAACTCACCCGCGCCTACACGTTCGTCGCCAGCCCGGCGCCGAAGCCGAGCGGCCGCTCCGAGTAGACCGCGGCTCCAGCCGAACGTCTTGAGTCGGGCTGAAGCCCGACCTACAGTTTGGCGCGTGGACGCAAAGACCCCGCGCCTTGAAACGGTCGACCTGCTGCGCGGCTTCGTCATCGCGCTGATGGTGCTCGACCACACGCGCGACTACTTCCACGTCTCCGCCTACACCTTCGATCCGACCGATCCGGCGCGCACCCATGTGGCGTTGTTCGTCACGCGCTGGGTCACGCACCTGTGCGCGCCGACGTTCGTGTTCCTCGCTGGCCTCTCGATCTATCTGCAGAGAATCAACGGCAAGAGCCGCCCGCAGCTCTCGCGCTTCCTGCTGACGCGCGGCGCGTGGCTGATCGTGCTCGAGCTGACCGTCGTTGCGTTCGGCCTGAACTTCGCGCTGCCGTTCGTGTTCCTGCAGGTCATCTGGGCAATCGACATGAGCATGATCCTGCTCGCGGCGCTCATCGGGCTGCCGCCTGCGGCGATCGGCGTCCTGGGCGCGGCCATCATTGCCGGTCATCAGCTGCTCGCACCGATCGACCCCCAAAGATCTCGGTGCGCTCGCGCCGCTGTGGACGCTGGCGTTCGAGTTCGGCCGCGCGCCATTCGGCTCTGGGTTCATCGCGTACCCGGCAATCCCGTGGTTCGGCATCCTGTGCCTCGGTTACGGGCTCGGCTCCGTGTTCGTGCAGGAACCCGGTCGTCGCAATCGAGTGCTCCTGCAGATCGCCCTGGGTGCGATCGCGCTGTTCCTCGTGCTACGCGCGCTCAATCAGTACGGCGATCCGGCGCCGTGGCAAGCATTCCCCATCGTCGCCGCGACCGCGATGTCGTTCTGCAACGTCTCGAAGTATCCGCCGTCGCTGCTGTTCGTGCTCATCACGCTGGGCGTCTCGCTGCTGTGCTTGCTCGCCTTGCAGCGACTACGAGGATTGCCGGCGCGTGTGCTGCTCGCCTACGGCCGAACACCGCTCTTTACATATGTGTTACATATATATGTGGTGCACGGGTCCGCGCTGCTGGTCGCGGTGCTCGCCGGTTACCCGGCGTCCTACGAAGCGAACGTTATCGGGGATCCGTTTCGGCTCGTGAAAACCGGCTGGGGCTTCAACCTGCTGCTGGTGTACGCAGCGTGGCTCGCGATCCTCGTCGTGCTGTACCCGGCAGCGCGTTGGTTTGCGGACGTGAAGCGGCGGCGGCGCGAGTGGTGGCTCCGTTACCTCTAGGTCGAGTTCATGCCTGTTGCTATGTCGGTCAAGATTTTCGCGCTCGCGGTCTGGCTGTCGACCGTGTTGTACGTGCAACTGCGCGGCCACGTGCGTCACAAGCTGAAGCGCCTGGCTGCGGACCACGCCAACGTGCTCGCGCCGTACAACACGCTGATGTACGCCTTCTCCGCGGTGCGTGCGAAACCATACGCGGACGTGTCGCAGTTTCCCGAGCTGCAGCTGATCACCTCGCAGTGGCAGATGATTCGCGACGAAGCGCTCAAGCTGTTCGACGAGGGCTACATTCGCGCGGCAGCGAGCCACAACGACATCGGCTTCAACACGTTCTTCCGCACCGGCTGGAAACGCTTCTATCTGAAATGGTACGGCGACTTCCTGCCGTCGGCGGCCGCGCTGTGCCCGCGCACGACCGAGTTGCTCGCCAAGGTTCCGTCGGTTAACGCTGCGATGTTCACGCTGTTGCCGCCCGGCAGCCGGCTCGGCGCGCATCGCGATCCGTTCGCGGGCTCGTTGCGCTATCACCTGGGGCTGGTTACGCCGAACTCGCCCGACTGCTTCATCATCGTCGACGGCGAGAAGTATTACTGGAAAGACGGCGAGGCCGTCATGTTCGACGAGACCTACATCCACACAGCCGAGAACCGCACCGACGTCACTCGCGTCATCCTGTTCTGCGACGTCGAGCGGCCGTTGTCGAATCGGATCATTCGCGCAGTCAACCGCACGCTCGGCCGCACCATGATCAAGGCCGCTGCGACGCAGAACGTGCCGGGCGAGCACGTCGGTGCGCTCAATCGCGTCTTCGAATACGTCTTCAAGATCCGCATCCTCGGCACGCGCATCAAGGCCTGGAACCGCCCGGTCTACTACCTGCTCAAATGGCTGCTGATTGGCGGGATCCTGTACGCCCTGTTTCTGTTGTAACCTCGATGCGGGAAACCCGCCACGGAGTCGGCGCGTTGCATGCTTGAGCGAACGCTTGGCGGAGCTCTTCCGGCGGGAGGAGGCTATGAGCGAGATAAAAGCCCGTGAGGGGCAGTGGTACGTAGACCGTTTCTACCGTGAATTCTTCCTGGTCATCGCCATCGACGAATCCGACGGACTGATCGACGTCCGCGACCGCTACGGCGACATCGACGAATTCGACCTGGACGAATGGGACGCGATGGACCTGGTGCTGTGCGTAGCACCAGAGAAATCGAGCGGCGGATGGGACGGCGACGACGAGGACGAAGAGGAAGACGAAGAGCGCCCCGCGAGCTGAGCGCTCACCATTTCAGGTCGTCGGGCACGACGTAATCCTTGTACGGATCGTCCTGCGACGGCGCATCGCTTGCGGAATTCTGCAGGGAGACGACTGCGCGCGCATCGTACTCGCGGATACGCGCCCCAATATCGCGCGGCACGACGTCGTGCTTTCCCTCGCACCGCACGATCACTACGTCGCCGCCGATGATTCGCTCGCGCAACGGGGCATCGACCGCCAGGCGCCGCACCTTGCCGCGGCTCACGAAATTGAAATAGTCGTCGCTCTCGACCTTCGGCAGGCGATGCTGCTCGATCAGCTGCTTGATCTGCGTCCAGCGCTCCTTGCGATCCGCCTCCTCCTTGCGGCGCTGAGCCAGCTCCTCGGCGCGCGCCTTGGCCTTGGCCGCATGGGCAGCTTGCGCGGCTTGCGCCGCCTGCACCTGCGCAATGCGCTTCTGCTCCTTCGCTTTGCGCTCCGCTTGCTCGGCTGCCTGCTTCTTGCCGAATCCGGCGGCGAGCAGCTGCTCGCGCAACGACATGCTCATGGATCGCGATCTCGAACGGGGAATGGCGCGAACTATGGAATAGCGCCGCGGACAGGTCAATTGCCCGAATCGACCCAGCGCCAGCGCTGCGCCCAATCGAGCTTTTCCGGTTTTTCCAGCTGCTTGAGGGCGTATTCCGCCTGCTGTGCCTGGCCGCGATCGGCGAATGGTTGCGCGCCGAGGATCCGCAGCGGCCGGTTCGCACGCGTGAACTTCGAGCCCTTGCCGGCCGCATGGCTGCGAAACCGCTCCGCTACGTCGAGCGCGATCCCGGCGTAGGTCCGCCCGTCTGCGCAGGCCAGCAGGTACAGCCACCAGACCTTCGCGGCTTCGGTCACGTCACGGTCCTGCAAACAACTTCGCGAGATCTGCACCGTCGAGCGCCCGCCACTTGCCCATTTCCAACGCACCGAGCGTCAGTCCGCCGACCCGGCTGCGATGCAGCTGCTCGACGTGATTACCGACGGCCGCGAACATGCGACGCACCTGATGATAACGCCCTTCCGTGATCGTCAGCCGCGCCAGGCGCGGACCCAGCACGTCGAGCGTCGCGGGTGCGAGCGGCATGCGTTCGGATTCGAGCAGCAGCGTGCCGCTCGCGAAGATCGCGCCTTCGTCGCCCCGCAGGTCGCGCGCCAGCGTCGCTTCGTAGACCTTCTGCAGATGCGAGCGCGGCGAAACGATCCGATGCAACAGCGCGCCGTCGTCGGTCATCAGCAGCAAGCCAGTTGTGTCGCGGTCGAGTCGGCCAACCGTCGCCAGGGTGGGCGAGCGCAGGCGAAAGCGCGGTGGCAAGAGATCGTAAACGAGAGCGCCGGCATCCTGCGTCGAGCACGTGTAGCCGGCCGGCTTGTGCAGCATCAGCGTGAAGCCGGGCGCCGGATCCGGCGGCGCGCCGTCGATTCGCAGGCGCGACGCTTCGACGGTGTCGTCGATCGACAGAACACGGCCGTCGGCATCGGCGATGCGACCATCGCGAAACATCGCGGTGACTTCCTTGCGACTGCCGTAGCCGAGATTGGCTATGAGCTTGAGCAGCTTCACGCGCGCCTTGCTTTCACGGCTTCGACGATTTTGTAGCCGTGCTGCTGAGTCACGATACGAACGCGCTCGAACCCGGCGCCGAGAGCTGCCTCGTACGCCAGATGCCGATTGGCGACCATCCACAACCGGCCGCCGGGCTGCAGCGCCTCGGCAGCGGCCGCGATGAAGCGCCGGCCCACGTCCGGACGATCGGCGCGCGCGTGCGTGTGAAACGGCGGATTGCAAACGATCGTGTCGTAACGATCGACGAGCCCTGCAGTAACGTCGTGCCAGAAGTAACGAATGCGCGCGCGCGACTCGAACGCAGCGAGATTGCGACGCGCGAGATCCAGCGCCCGCCGCTCCGCTTCGAACAGGTCGAGTGCGGTGACGCCGGCGCAGCGTTCGAGCAACTCGACGCCGAGATAGCCGAACCCGGCGCCGAGGTCGGCCGCGCGACCGGCAAGGTTCGGCGGCAAGTGCCGGGCCAGCAACTCCGAGGCGACGTCGATCCGGTCCCAGGCGAAGACGCCGGGCCGGCTGATGAAGCGGCCATCGGCGATCGGACGCGGCGCGTCCAGTTGCAGCCATTCTTCTGCCAGCGCTGCGTCCCGCGGACCGTCCAGCGGCGCGGTCCAGAAAACCCGGCACTTGTTCTTCGACAGCGTCGTGACCGGGCCGGCAAGGCGCTCGAGGTCGGCTTCGCTCGACCGCGCACCCTCGTTGTTGCTGGCGCACGCAAGAATTCGCCCGCCCGGCTCGACCGCACGGAGGGCGCGGGCAACCAATGCTCTCGCTTCGTCACGCTGACGCGGCGGCAGCAGCAGGACGAGCGGAAAGCGTTCGGTCGCGGCGTCGAGGTCGCGCGTCAGAACGCGCAGGTTCGCGCGCTCGAGCGCAGCGGCATCCGGCTGAAAAGTTTGCTGGCAGACGAGACCCGGCCAGGCGGGCGCCTGCAGGGGCGCGCCGAACCGGGCACGAACGAAGAGCGCTCCCCGAGCGGGCCACGCGAGGGGGCCATCGAGGAGCGGCAAGAACAGGGTTTCGAGGGGCGGATCTGCAGCGAGATCAGCGCGCATCGGACACTACGGAGATGGGACTCATCTCCGTAGTGTAACGGCCGATGCCTCGATTCCAGGACAGCGGCTTATTGTGGCTGCGGCGGCGGCGCCTGCTGGTCGGGAGGCGTCGTCTGGTCGCCCGGCGGCGGCGTGGTGCTGTCGCTCGGCGGCGGCGGCTCATCCGCAGGCGGCGTCGACGGCGTGGCCGACTGATCCGCGGGCGGAGGAGCCGGGTTGTCCTGGGGGTGATCGGTCTTCGAGCAGCCCGCCGCGAATAGCAACGCGGCGGCAAAGAGGCTAATCAATGCGCGCATGGCAGTCCTCACTGGAAAGGGAAGTGCATCAATACAAAGCAGTACGCGCGCGAGAGTTCCGCGGCGGCGCGCCATACGAATCCCACGCAGTGTGCGGGTGCGCCTTACATGGAACTTGTGCTCACTCGTGCGAGTTTCCTGCACGGCCCGTTCCGTCCACAGATAACGAATTCCCGGCCCATGAATGATCTCGGTCGCTTGCTGCGCACCGCCGCCCGCGTTTCGCGAACTCGCTATCCGGGGTTCATATTCGGTCTGCCGCTGGCGCGCGGCGAGATCCCCATCTTCACGTATCACGACGTGGAAACGCAGGTCTTCGCACGCGACCTGGAATTCCTGCAGGCCAACGGCTATCGGACGCTGTCGCTAGAGGAATATCTCGCAGCGCGCAACGGCGGCCGACGGCCGGCCCGCGCAGTGCTGCTCACCTTCGACGATGCGCGCCACAGCTTCGGGACGGTGGCGTTGCCGCTGCTTCGTACGTTCGACGCGCGCGCCGTGCTGTTCGCCCCCGCCTATTGGATGACCGCGCCTGCCCAGCCCGGCGACGATCTGTTCATGTCCTGGCAGGAAGTGCGTGCCTGCATCGAGTCCGGGCTGGTCGACGTTCAATCGCACGCGCACCGGCATGCGCTGGTCGCCACTTCGCCGCAGCTCGTCGACTTCGCGCACCCGCAAGCGCTCGCGCGCTTCGACATCTACGACTGGCCGATGCGCGACCTCGACGGTGCGGAAGAGCTCGGCCGCCCTGCGCCCGGCACGCCGATCTATCGCTCGATGCCGCTGTTGTCCGCCACGCGGCGCTATGTCGAGAACACCGAGCTCACGCACGCCTGTCGCGATTTCGTGCAGCGCAATGGCGGCGACGAGTTCTTCAAGCAGCCCGACTGGCGGCAGCAGCTCACTGGGGAGCATCGCCGGCTCAGCGAGCGCATGCCCGGGCGGTTCATGGACGACCAGGCATTTCACGCGCTGGTGGCGTCGGAATTCGAATTGAGCCGCGAGCAGTTCCGCAAGCATCTGGCGTGTCCGCCGACCAGCATCGCTTACCCGTGGATGCTCGGCTCGCCCCTGTCGCTGGAGCTCGCCAAACGTCACGGGCTGCGCACCGCGTTCGGCGTCGCACTCGACTATCGCGCCGAGCGTCGCAGCGCGCGTCTGCCGATTCCGGTGTTCGGTCGCCTGAAGTGCGACTGGCTGCAATTCCTGCCCGGTCAGCAGCGCTCGAGCGTGCTCGCGGCCGTCGGCCGCAAGCTGTCCGGGATCGCCAGGCTGCAGCACCTCGCGCACTGATCGTGGCGGACAGGGAGATGAGCAAACGCACGATCGCAATCATGGCCCGGCTGCTGGACCAGGACGACGGCCTCGGCGTCTACGGCCTGCAGCTGCTGCGCGAGCTGTTGCGCATGGATCCCGACACGCGCTACCTGATCCTGCTCGACAGCACCAAGTCGCAGCAGCTGTTCCGCGAGTTCGGCAACGCCGAGACCTGCGTGTTGCCGGCGCGCAGCAAGCTGTACTGGGATCAAGTCGTGGTGCCGCGCGCGGCGCGCCGCTTCAACGCCGACCTGATCTTCAATCCGAAGTTTTCGATTCCGCTGTTTACGCGTCGGCCGTGCGTGTTCGTGCAACAGGGCTCGGACTGGTACATCAATCCGCAGAACTATCCGTGGTGGGACAACATCTACATCCGCCTGATGCTGCCGCTCTACAGCCTCAAGGCGAAGCGCACGCTGGCGATCTCGCAGGCGACGCTCGACGA
>Ga0111538_10004657_pt1 | contig 18984 bp, 15 predicted proteins | sample SoiMethybrSBSTD1_FD_79669 | JGI IMG/M metagenome (GOLD analysis project Ga0111538, IMG submission 79669) | Bulk soil microbial communities from a Populus tree surrounding site in Tennessee, USA - Soil MetaG P. TD hybrid SBSTD1 (version 2)... | ecosystem: Environmental > Terrestrial > Soil >...
CAGGTCCTTCGTGGCCTGCGGCGACTGGAAGCATCCCCAGACCTCACATTTGCTGCCGGTGACGCGCGCCGTGGCCGCCGGCGGCTCCATGGTCGCGTGCGCCAGGTGCGGCATGTAGTACTCGGCCTCCAGACGCTTGGCCGCCTTGGCCGCGGCAGCGGCGTAGTCGCCGTCGTTGCGCACGACCTTCGCCGGCTTGCGGGCCGATGCTTCCAAACTCGCCCGGTAGGCCGTCGAGTCGTAGCTGGCGTTCGGCCCGTCGTCCCACGTGATCTTCAGCGCCTGGCGGCCCTGCATGGCCGCCCATGTGTTGCGCCCGATCACGGCCACACCGCCGAGCGGATTGAAGAACGGCGGCGCCGGGCTCCCCTCGATCTGGACCACCTTCACCACGCCGGGCACCTTGAGCGCTGCGGAATCGTCCACACTCGCCACCTTGCCGCCGAGGACCGGGGGCCGAGCGACCACCGCGTAGAGCATGCCGTCCAGTCGGGTGTCGATGCCGTACTTCGCCTTGCCGGTGACGATGTCCGGAGCGTCGACCAGCTTCAGGTTGCCCTTGCCGATGTAGCGGAAGTCCTTCGGGTCCTTGAGCCGCAGCGTCTCCCGCGCGGGCACCGGCTCGTTGGCGGCGGCCTTCGCGAGCGCGCCGTAGCCGAGCTTCTTGCCCGAGGGCTTGTGCACCACCTCGTGGTTCTTGGCGGCCACCTCGCTCACCGGCACGTTCCACTGCTTGGCCGCCGCGGATTCGAGCATCATCCGGGCCGCCGCGCCGCAACGCCGCATCGGATCGAAGAAATGGCGCGTACTGCGCGAGCCGTCGGTGTCCTGGTTACCGTACTTCTTCTCGTCTCCCGGCGCCTGAGCGACGCGCACGCGCTTCCAGTCCGCCTCGAGCTCGTCCGCCACGATCATCGGCATGCCGGTCCGCACGCCCTGCCCCATCTCCGAACGGTGGCAGACGATGGTGACCGTGCCGTCATCGGCGATGGAGACGAACGTCAGCGGGCTGTCGGTCCACCCGTTGGGCATCCCATCGCGGCCGTACTTCTTGGGCTCGTCAGCGGCCTCGGCCGTCGACGACAAGCCCGCCGCCAGCACGAAGGCGCCGAGCGACGTTCCGAGGAACTGCCGCCGGCTCACATTGGTCAGGACCAGGCGATCCACCGGGGGTTTCATTACGCACCTCCCTTGGCCGCGGCCTGCTTGATGGCCGCTCGGATGCGCGTGTAGGTCCCGCAGCGACAGATGTTGCCGCCCATGGCCTCGTCGATCTGGGTGTCGGTGGGCTTCGGCGTGCGCTTGAGCAGCGCGGCCGCCGACATGATCTGCCCAGACTGGCAGTAGCCGCACTGCGGCACCCCGACGTCGACCCAGGCCGCCTGCAGCGCCTTGCCAATGGGGTCGCCACCGACCGCCTCGATGGTGACGATCTTCTTGTTGGTCACCGTCGAGACCGGCGTGATGCAGGAGCGCACCGGCTGTCCGTCGACATGCACGGTGCAGGCGCCGCACAGCGCCATCCCGCAGCCGAACTTGCTGCCGGTGAGTCCCAGCTCGTCCCGCAGCGTCCAGAGCAGCGGGGTCTCGCCGGGCACGTCGACGTTCTGGCGTTTGCCGTTGATGTCGAGTGCGATCATCACGCCCTCCTCTCGCTGTCGAACATTGGGGCCACGACGGCCGGCGGGCGTCCGCCCGCGTCAATATGTCCGGACCGACATGATGAAAGCACAAAGGGCGCGAAACCGAAAGGTACGCCGCGCCGGGGGGCTCCATAGGGCAATGGGGCAGCGGCTCCCCGCCCCAGGACGGTCGCCGGCCGGCCGGGGGACACAATAGGCCTATAGGGCTATTGGGGCGATCGGCCCACCGAAGGTAAGATTTACCGGCGGTTCCACGATGCACAGCCACACTCAACTAGAGTTCATCCTCGAGGCGGTGCCGGCCCTGATCGGCTACGTCGGCCTCGACGAACGCTACCGCTTCAACAACCTCGTCTACCAGGACTGGTTCGGGCGCCCCGTGGAGGAGTTCGTCGGCCGCACCGTCCGCGACGTCATCGGTGACGTGGCGTACGCGACCGTCGCACCGCACGTGCGCGCCGCACTCGCCGGCCGTCTCGTCACCTTCGAGAGTGAGCTGACCTATCGTGACGGCAAGCCACGCTACGTGCGCGGCACCTACGTGCCCGACGTGGGTGAGGACGGCCAGGTGCGGGGCTTCGTGGCCCACGTCACCGACATTACCGATCTCAAGCGGGCTGAGGCGGAGCGCGAGCGGCTCCGGCGACACGCCGACGAGCTGGCGCGCGTGTCCCGGCGGCTCACCGAGTCGCTCGACATCGACGAAGTGGCGGAGCGGATCGCCGAGAGCATCCTGCCACTATTTCAGGCGCAGTCCTCGGTGGTCCGGCTGCTGCTCCCCGACGGCTCGCTCGCGTGTGTCGCCATCGCGGGCAAGTGGCTGGAGAACTTCAAGCCCGGCTACATCCTGCCGGCCGGCGTTGGCCTCGTGGGGCGTGCCGTCGTCGAGAAGCGAGCGCTATGGACGCGCGATATCCTCGACGAGCCGAGCGTCGTCCTCACCCCGGAGTTCCGGCGGGGTCTGGCGGGCGCCGGCCACCACGCGGTGCTCGCCGTGCCGCTGCAGGTCAAGGGCGAGATCATCGGCGCGGTCTCCACGGCTCACGCGGAGATCCGTACGTTCTCGCAAGCCGACATCGACCTGCTCCAGGCCTTCGCCGACCAGGCGGCCCTGGCGATGCGCAACGTGCAGCTCTTCGCGAGAGAGCAGACCGCGCGCGCCGAGGCCGAGGCGGCCAACCGCGCCAAGGACCAGTTCCTCGCCCTGCTCGCGCACGAGCTGCGCAACCCGCTGGCTCCGATCGTCACCTCGGCCGCCCTGCTGCGCCGGCCCGGGACTCCGGCGACCGTGGTCGAGCGCTCGGCCGGCATCGTGGAGCGGCAGGCCCGCAGCCTCGCCCGCCTCCTCGACGATCTCCTCGACGTCTCACGCATCACCCGAGATCGGATCGAGCTGCGCCGGACGGTGCTCTCGATTGCCGACGCCGTCGAGCGCGCGCTGGAGGCGACACGTCCGCTCGTCGACGAACGGCGGCACGTCGTGTCGGTGACCCTGCCGCCGCGGCCGCTGTACGTGGAGGCCGACCCGGCGCGGCTCGAACAGATCATCGTCAACGTGTTGAACAACGCCGCCAAGTACACCCCGCCCGGCGGGCACATCAGCGTGGTCGTCGCCCAGGAGGGCGACGAGGTTGCCCTGCGGGTGAGCGACACGGGGATCGGGATCCCGGCGGACATGCTCTCGCGCATCTTCGAGCTGTTCGTCCAGGGCGATCAATCGCTCGCGCACACGTCCGGCGGACTGGGGATCGGCCTGACGCTGGTCCACCGTCTGGTGAAGCTCCATCACGGTCGCGTCGAGGCGCAGAGCGACGGGCCGGGGCGCGGGAGCCGGTTCACGGTCGCCCTTCCGCTCAGCCGCCAGGCGTCAGCGCCGACCGGTCCCGCGTCCGTCCCCACGCCCTGTCCACCGGTCAACGTCCTGCTGATCGAGGACAACGACGACGCGCGACAGAGCCTGCGCGCGTATCTCGAGTACGAGGGCCACCGGGTCGCCGAGGCGGCCGACGGCACCAGCGGCCTGGATCGTGACGAGACGATGCGGCCCGATATCGTCCTCATCGACATCGGCCTGCCCGGCCTGGACGGCTACGAGGTGGCGCGCCGCATCCGCGCCCGGCGCGGCCCCGATCCGATCCTGGTCGCCATCACGGGGTACGGACAGATCGACGACCAGCGCCTCTCGCTCGAGGCCGGCTTCGACGCCCATCTCACCAAGCCGGTCTCCCCGGACCAGCTCACCGGCCTGCTCGGCACGCTCGCGCACAGCCGCGCGAGGCCCTGACGCGCGGCCAGGGTTAGACCTGAGCGGCCGCCTTCCCGGCGGTCTCCTCGCGGCGCTCCTCGAACTCGACGCGTATCCGAGGGACATGGTCGTAAAGACGCTGAGACAGAAGCGCCCAGCCGCACCGGACCTGACGGTCAGGAGAACCGCTGGCGTCAACGGCGGCATCGTGACCGACAACAAGGACCCCGATCGCCTTACGAGGCGACCCTTCGCGCTCTCCACTCATTGATGATGCTGTCCACATCAAGGACGCCGAGTCGTGTGGCCGGGCCCTCCAGTGTCCTCGCATTGACCGTGGCAATCTCGGCGTTCAGCGCTACAAGCTGCTCTCTCACTTGGGCTTCGGTCGGCAGGCGAGAAGGGCCAGCAAGAACACGCTCGACTTTCCGAAGTAGTTCCAGGGCGGGCGGCAATACCAACACTCCTTCGCGCTGAACAAACTGCTTCACCCACCAGTCAGGATCGTAACCAGCCTCGAGGCCCGGCAAAGGACGGCCGGAGCCCGGCAGGTTGTCGAGGGCACCTTGCTCGTCGGCTTCATGAATTCGCTGCTCGATCCATGCGTCCCAAGGGATCCCCGGAGGCTTTCGCTCAGTCATACCGGCATCCTGTCGGTTTTGGTGCTTACCAAGACAGCACTGCGTCGGAGTGCTGCATGTCCCTGCGACAACGTCGGGCATGGGGAGGCGACGATCAGGCGCGATTCTCACCCTGAGCTACAGCGGACGGTCTCGCCGGAACTTCTGGCGCCATACTTCGGCTGCCTGCTCTGTAAGGCGATCAAGCACCCAGGACCTCCGGAGCGGAATCACCCGGCGCGGAGTTTGGGGGCTGAGGTTCACAGCGCACGCCTCGCACGCTGAGGGCCCGGCGAACGGACAGTCTTCGTGGCAGAACCAAGTGGTGTCGCAGTACACACAAGTATGCCTGTGCTCCACAGTCGGCAGCGTATCACGCCTATCGGTGGCCAGCATGAGCCGCCGGGCGCTCGGCAGATGCGCCCGGCCAACCCGCCTCTGGAGACGTTTCCCTAGCACGCCGAAACGTGAACACTTGGGAAGGTTCAGCAGTGGACATTCCCATCGCGATGCGGGCGCGCTCTCGCACAGCACAGCCGGTGAGGGGTCTCCCATCGGTATCCGCTCTGGCGTTTTGCGTTTCCACGGACGTAGACTGGGCGCCCGGGAGGTGCGGTCATGCTGGAGCGGTTCACGGAGCGCGCGCGGCGGGTCGTCGTCCTGGCAACCGACGAGGCACGGCGGCGCGGCCACTCCGCCGTGGAGCCGGCCCACCTGCTGATGGGTGTCCTGCGCGACGGCGAGGGGATGGGCGCACACCTGCTCCACCAGCTCGCCGAACACACGGCGCTACGCGCAGCGGCCGGGCAGGCCCTGGACGCCATGCCCGCCGCCAGCCCGGGCGGCGAGGTGTCCCTGTCCGCGGCGTCGAAGGCAGTGCTGCAGGCGGCGCTCGCGGTGGACGAGCAGCACTGCCGCGGCCGCGTGGCGACCGAGCACTTGGTCGGCGCTCTCCTGAAGGACGACGACTCCGTTGTGCTTCCGATCCTGTACGCGGCCGGCCCCGACGGCGAGCGCACGCGCCGGCTGATCGGAATCGCCCGGCTCGCGTTCAGGCGGCCAAGCGAGGACGCGGTGCGCCTCATCGCAACCTCAAAGTGGCGAGTACAGAACTACCGATAATCTCCTCGGGCTAGGGACGTGGAGACCGAGTAATTGTCTTTGTTTCTACTGCGCTTGCGACGGAAATCTATTCCGCTTTTAGCGGAAGCCGAGATACCACTCCATCCAACACCATGCTTAGTTAGTCGGGGTTGAGCAGGCCCGTTTGGGCCTGTGTGGCAGCGGAAAAGTGGATAGCGAAGTGGATAGCCGGCGCCTGCCTTGGTGAACGTCGGCAGTCCGGCGGTGATGTCGACCTCGACGCGCACGAGCGCCGCCTTCACACCCCGAAGGCAAACCATGAGGTTGCAGATCACGGCACATCGCTGCACGGGTCGTAACCCAGGAGTTTCCGCTCATGCACGAGGCCGCGCGGTACCACAAAGTCCGGCCCGCCGTCGGTGGCCCGGCACCTACCGTTCTGGGCCGCGACACGCGGCCTGCGGGTGGGCGCTCGGCTACGCCGACGCGCACTACCGCCTGCGGATGCACGTGGACCTGGTGCGGCGCCGGGTGCAGGAGATGGCCCAGACGGCCAGCGCGCAGCCGGCGTCGCGATGACCGTCAAGGCCGCGTCCCGATCTCCGAGGCCGTGCGTGCGTACCAGCCGGACCCGCGCGTGTTCCGGCGGGCGCTGGAGGAGCTGGGGCGGGAGCCGCATGAGGTCCTGCACGTCGGCGACAGCGAGGTCGACAACGTCCTGGACGCAAAGGCGGACTTCGAGATCCGGACCTCACCGGGCTCAGGCCGCCGGCTTGATGTTCTGGTTCGCCGTGAAGAAGTTGCTCGGATCGTACTTCTGTTTCAGCGCAGCGAGCCGCTCATAGTTGGGACCGTACGCCTCACGCACCCGCCCTTCACCCTCCTCCAGGGCGTCCTCCAGTGCGTTGATGTACACGGCGCGCTCGACGAACGGTTGGAGCGCGTCCCAGCACTCTCGGCCCCAGCGAACGATCTTCTGAGCCTGGGCCGGGTCGTCGGTGCCCGGATGGACGTAGAGGCTGAAGTGATCGTAGCGGTGGGGAAACGCGGTCTCGGCGGGGCCGACCCGGCTCACCGCGCCGTGCGCTTGCTGCAGGGCGATCGCGGACTCCGGCGTCGGCATCGCGTGGGCGTAGGTCATCAGCAGCTCGATGGCGGCCTCGCTGAGCCGCCGAACCACGCTCGACTTGTTGTAATAGAGCCGGCCCGGTGGCCACGCCTCGTCGAAGAGGGTCTGTATCTGCGTATAGGGCTGGGGCGCGATGAGGTCGGCGAGGGGCGGGGCGAAGGTCCGGAGTGGCTTAAGCACGCGTTCGCCGTCGGCAATCGGGCCGCAGTAGCACGCGCCCAGTCCCACCGCCGGCGTGCCGTCGGGAGTGGTCAGCAGCAGCCCCGCCGTGCTGACCTCGTCGGGAGCGGTGCTCGAGAAGTCGTCGAAGGCGCGCAACGCGTGCCGTCCGTGGGTGAGCGGGTAGAGCACCAGGCCGCCGAGGACCAGGCCGACGGGATGCAAGCGATAGTCGAACGACGTCGCGATGCCCAGGTTGGCGCCAGCGCCGCGCATGCCCCAGAAGAGATCGGCGTTTTCGTCGGCGCTGGCCGTCACGAGCCGGCCGTCGGCGGTCACGACGTCCACCGAGAGGACGTTGTCGCAGGCGAGCCCGTGCTTGCCACAGAGCCAGCCGTAGCCGCCTCCCAGCGTCAGGCCCGCGATGCCCGTGTCGGTGTTCACGCCGAGGGTGGTCGCCAGGCCGAACGCCTGCGTCTCGCGGTCGAACTCGCCGAGCCGCAGGCCCGCCTGGGCCGACGCGATTCGCCGGGACGGATCGACGCGGAGGCCCTTCATCGGTTGCAGGTCGATCATCAGCCCGCCGTCGCAGACCGATTTGTCGGCGTAGTTGTGGCCACCCCCGCGGACGGACACGAGCAGGTCGTGCTCCCGCGCGAAGCGCACGCATTCCACGACGTCGGCGGCGCCGGCGCAGCGCGCGATCAGCGTGGGCCGCTTGTCGACCATGCCGTTCCAGACCTTGCGGACGCGGTCGTAGTCGGGGTCGCCGGGGTGGACCAGCGCGCCGCGCAGCCGGCCGCCGAGCTTGTCGAGCACGAGGCCGTCGAGGGCCTTCTCCGAGCCGGTCGTGGTCACGAAGCGTCGCTCGGCCATGGGAACTCCTTTCATCTCGCTCGAGCACGGGTGGAGCGCAGAGGATGGCCGTTGCCTGCCTCGAGGCAGCGGACGCGGTAGGCCTGGGGGCTCATGCTCAGGACACGCTGGAACCCGCTGCGCATCGTCTCGGTGCTGCCGAAGCCGCAGCCGGCCGCGATCTCGTCGATGCTCCGCCGCGTGTCCTCGAGCATCCGGCGGGCCGCCTCCACCCGGGCGCGCTGAGCGAACTGCGCGGGGGTGACGCCGACCTGCTGCGTGAAGACACGGAAGAAGTTGCGCGGGCTCATGGCGACGCGCCGGGCCAGGGCGGGGACGCTGAGGTCGTCGCCCGGATGCTCGATGATCCACGCCTGGAGGTCGCGGAGTGGTTGCCGCTCGGCCAGCTGGCTCGTGAGCTGCGTGCTGAACTGCGCCTGCCCGCCCGGACGCTTGAGGGACAGCACGAGGTTGGAGGCCACGGCCAGGGCGACCCGCGCGCCGAAATCCTCCTCGACGAGCGCCAGCACGAGGTCCATCGACGCCGCGGCGCCGGCCGACGTGTAGACGTTGCGGTCACGGACGAAGATGGGCTCGGGGTCGATGGACGCGCGCGGATAGCGCCGGGCCAGTTCGCCACAGCACGTCCAGTGGGTGGTGGCGCGACGGCCGTCGAGGATGCCGGCCTCGGCCAGCAGGAAGGAGCCGGTGCAGAGCGCGGCGATCCGGCGCGTCCGCGGAGCCATGCGGCGCAGCCAGGCCACGAGTTGGACGTCTTCGGTCAGGGTGTTCGGGTCGTCGGCCGCCCCGAGAATCAGCGTGTCGATGCGACCACCGACGTCCTGGTAGGCCCGGCGGGCCACCATGTCGAAACCCGACCACCTGGTGATGAGGCCCGGCCGGGTGGCCACGATCTCGACCAAGTACCCGGGCTCACGGCGGCCGCGGCTGCGAAGCGTGTTGTTGGCGTGGGTGAGAACGTCCAGAGCCCCGACGACGTCGAGGGCCTCCGTGGTGGGCGCCGCGACCACCACGATGCGCAGCGGCTCCGGCCGCAAGGGAGGAGCGGGGAGCGGTCTCCGTACTGCCATGCCCCGGATTCTCGATCAGGCTTCCCTTGGCAGCAATGCCAATGGTCCCAGGAATCCTGCCGGCCGACGCCGAGCGGCCTCGGCCGCCGGGTTACTGCGTCAGCGGTTGCGGCTGGGGGGCTCGATGCGGAGCACGACGCCGTTGGTGCCTAACGGCACGCCGTTGAAGTTGCCCTTCTTCGTTTCTACTGCGTTTGCGACGGCCAGCGATTCGCCTTCCAGTCGAAGTCCTTCCACGCCCCGTCGAGCCGATGACCCACGCCGCAGAATTTATCCCGCCCGTCGGCGTGCGCGCTCCACAGCTCGTCCACCGAGCGGAACTGGGCGAGATAGCCCAGGCCGTACTCGCCGGGCTCGGCCATCTGCATCTCGCCGGCGATGAAGCGACGGTAGCCCTCGCCGGGGTGGATCCAGAAGGCCTCCGACGTCTCCTCGGTGAAGAGCGCGGGCGGCTGATCCGCGGGCGCGCGGCACAGGAAGAAGCGGGCGGTGAAGCGGATGGGGCTCGAGGCTGGCGTGATGAAGTGCGACAGATAGCGTAGCCCGCGCAGATCGCAGTGCCAGCGGTGGCGAGTCAGCAGCTTCGGCAGCGACGTGCCGGCCATCAGCTCCTTTCGCAGGCGGGAGACGAGATCGCGGGTGCCGCGGTCACGCCCGTCGATGGCGTGACCGCCGGCGTCGCAGGCGAACAGGATGCCGCTCTCCTCGAGCAGCTCGCGCACCGCCGTCACCCAGAACGCGAGCGCGGGAACGCCTTTGTGCCCGGGGAACAGCGTCTCGGCCGTCGCGGCGTCCACGCCGTGGCACGACGCCAGCGCCTCGGGCGTGCTGTCAACCGGATCGACGCGCCCGCCGGGGAATGCGTAGTAGCCGCCGAGAAACTTCATCGTCTGGTGGCGGCGGACCATCCAGACCTCGAGTGGCTCCGGCGCGCCGGATGCTGCGTCACGCACGATCACGACGGAGGCGGCCGGGCGCGGCTCGACCGGGGCGGCGGCGAGTTCGGACATGGGATCTATACTTTACGCCACGGAGGGCGGCATGGACGTCGTCAACGCAGACAAGTTCCGCGGCTTCAGTGAGGCCTGGTCACCGCGCATCGTGGGCGACCTCAACGACATGCACGTGAAGGTGGTCAAGCTGCGCGGCGAGTTCGTCTGGCACCACCACGACACGGAGGACGAGCTGTTCCTGGTCGTGGCCGGGCGCCTGCGCATGCAGCTGCGCTCCGGCGACCGCGATCTCGGCCCCGGCGAATTCATCATCGTCCCGCACGGCACGGAGCACTGCCCGCTGGCGCTGAGCGACGAGGTCCACGTCGTCCTGCTCGAGCCCAAGGGCACGCTGAACACGGGCAACGTGATCAGCGAGCGCACCGTGGCCGAGCCCGGACGGATCTGACGCTCCCGTGCCCCGCTAAGAGCGTCGAACGCGTCTAGACGCGGCTGCGCAGGCGGGGATCGAGCGCGTCGCGCATGGAGTCACCCAGCGCGTTGATGGCCAGCACGGTCACGAAGATCGCCAGGCCGGGAAAGGCGGTGATCCACCAGGCCGACTTCAAGTACGTCCGGCCGCTGCTCAGCATGCTGCCCCACGTCGCGACGCGCAGGGGGACGCCGATGCCGAGAAAGCTGAGCGTGGCTTCCAGCACCACCATGCTGCCCACGGCGAACGTGGCGACCACGATCACCGGCGAGACGACGTTGGGCAGGACATGGCGGAACATGATGCGGGCCTGGCCGGCGCCGGCCGCCCGGGTCGCCTCGATGAAATCGCGGTCGCGCAGCGCCAGTGTCTCGCCGCGGATGAGCCGCGCGTAGATGGTCCAGCCCGTCACGCTGAGCGTGATGATCAGGTTCGGCACGCCTGGCCCGAGCACGGTCACCAGCGCCATCGCGAGCAGGATCGTCGGGATGGCGAGCTGGATGTCGGTGAAGCGCATCAGCATGCGATCGATCCAGCCGCCGAAGAACCCCGACGCCAGTCCGATGACCACGCCGATCGGGCAGGAGACGGCGACCGCCAGCAGCCCGACCATCAGCGACACCCGGCCCCCGTGCAGCAGGCGGCTCAGCACGTCGCGGCCGAGCTCGTCGGTGCCGAGGGGACGGCTCCAGGTTCCCCCGACCATCGCCGGCGGGCGCAGGCGCGCGGCAATGTCCTGATCGTTGGGGCCGGCCGGCGCCACCCGATCGGCGAAGAGCGCGAGCAGGACGATCGCGGCCAGGACGCTGCCGGCGACGAGCACGAGCAGCCGCCCGCGCCAGCGACTCATCCCAGACGAATCCGTGGATTGAGCGCCACGTAGGCGAGATCGACCGCGAGGTTGGCGGCGACGAAGATGAGCGAGACGACCAGCGTGACCCCCTGCACCACCGGGAAGTCGCGGTTGAAGACGGCCTCGGCGGCGAGGACGCCGACGCCGGGCCAGGCGAAGATCGTCTCGGTGACGACGGCCCCGCCCAGCAGCTGGGCGAGCTGCAGCCCCACCACCGTGACGATCGGGATCGCGGCATTCTTCAGCGCGTGGCGCCAGACCACCGGCGTCTCGCCGAGCCCCTTGGCGCGTGCCGTGCGCACGTAGTCCTGCTCCAGCACTTCCAGCATGCTCGAGCGGACGAGCCGGGCCAGGCGGCCGAGCACGATCGTCGAGAGGCTCACCGCGGGCAGGACGAGATGCCACGGCGTTCCCGAGCCGAAGACGGGCAGCCACTCCAGACGCACCGCGAAGATCCAGATCAGCATCAGCGCGAGCCAGAAGATCGGCACGGCCTGCCCGGCCACCGACAATACCATCGCGGTGCGGTCCACCAGGCTGCCGCGCCACAAGGCCGACACGATCCCGGTCGGGATCGCGATCAGGACGGCCAGCGCCAGCGCCGCGGCCGTCAGGAGCATGGTGCGCGGCAGCCGCTCGCCGATCAGCTGGATGACGGGGCGGTTGTGGCGGAGCGAGGTCCCCAGATCGCCGGCGACGGCGTGCGAGAGATAGATCACGAACTGCTGCAACAGGGGCCGGTCGAGGCCAAGCGCGTGCCGCGTGTCCTGCATCACCTGGGGCGGCGCGTCGGCCGGGACCAGCAGGGCCACCGGATCGCCGGAGAGATGGAGGAGCACGAAGATGACGGCGGCCACGCCCACGACGACGGTGAGCGTGCTCCACAGTCGCCGCAGCAGGAAGATCAGCATGCGCGCTCAGCGCTGTTCGAGCAGAAAGCGGTGCAGCTCCTCGGCGCAGCGGTCGGGCACCGCGTCGGTGATGTTGTGGGGCAGGCCGCGGTAGACGACGAACTTCACCTTCGGCACCCGGTCGCGGATCACCTCGTACTGGGCCATGGAGCTGATCGGGTCGTGATCCGGCACCACGGCCAGCATGGGGCAGCGGATCCTCGGCAGATCGGCGGTCAGATCGACCGAGCGCATCAGCGGTACGAAGCGCGCCAGCCACGCCGCGCTCGTCTTGGCCGACTCGTCCAGGAACCACTCGACGAAGCGCGGATCGACCTGGGCGAGATCGAAGCGATCGGCAATGGTCTCGGCCAGAAAGCCGCGGACACCCTTGCGCTGGATGTGCGCCACCCAGCGCTCGGCGTCCACGTTGGAGGGGCCGAGGCCCGGCGTTGACGCGAAGTCGGCGAGCGACAGCAGGCGGTGCGGATAGTCGATGGCGACCTTCATCGAGATGATGGCGCCGGCCGAGGAGCCGGCCAGGTGCACGCGGTCGACCCTGAGGTGATCGAGCAGCTCGACCACGTCGCGGGCCAGGCGGTCGAGCGTGAACGGCAGCGCGTCATCGGGCACCTGCGAGGCGCCGTGGCCACGGAGATCGAGGCGCACCACGCGGAAGTCGCGGGCCAGCTTCGGCACCCAGGCGTAGAGTCGCTTGCTGCTCCCCATGGCCGCGTGCAGGAGCACGAGCGTCTGCGGCGGCTTCCACGGGTCGGTGAAGTCGTCGACGACGTAGCCGTGACGGACATCGTCGCTGGTCGTGAAGTACTCCACCTCACGCCTCCACGTACGCGTCGCGCGTCCAGAGGATCTGGTCCGGCCGCCGGAAGCCCTTCACCTTGCGGCTCATGCCGAAGATCTCGTCGAGCTGCCACAGATACAGCCAGCCCACTTCCTCCTGCAGTCCCTTCTGCACCTGGGTGGCCAGGTCGCGGCGCTTCTTGGCGTCGAACGTCTGCTCGTGCTCCTCGATCACCTGCTTCAGCTCGCCGGCGGCGTCGTAGTAGCGGAACGAGCCGTAGGTGGGCAGGAACCGCTGGGTGAGGTACGACGGATCCCAGGTGCCGTTGATGAACGCGTAGTACGCGGCGTCCTTGAGGAGCCCGCGCCCGGCGCGCCGGTTGTACTCGCCGAACTCCAGCGTCTGTAGCGACACGCGCACGCCGATCTTCTCCCAGTAGCCGGCGATGAGCTGCGCCGCCTCCTCGGCCTGCGACCACCGGCCGGTGGCCTGCCACAGCGTGAGGTCGAAGCCGCTGCCCTGCCCGGCTTCGGCGAGCAGCTTCTTGGCGCGGTCGGGATCGTAGGCGTAGGCGGGCGGGTCGATCGCGTTCGTCACCTGGCGCGCCACCACGGAATTGGCGAGCTTGCCACGCCCCGCGTAAAGACTCTTCACGACGGTGGCCCGATCGATCGCGTAGGCCAGCGCCTGCCGCACCCGGCGATCCTTGAGCGGCGGTGCCTGCAGCGCGTTGAGTAGGAGCAGATGCACGGACGAGCCCAGCTCGGAGTAGACGGCGAGCTTGGCGTCGCCCTCCACCGTGGGGATGAGCGGCACCGGCAGGTTCAGCATGACGTCGATGGTGCCGCGCGCCAGCGCGGCCACGCGCGTGGCCGGGTCGGGCACGATCTGCCACACGAGGCGCTGGCTCGCCGCCTTGGCGCCCCAGTAGTCTGGACTGGCCTCGAGCACGACGCGCTCGCCGACCACGTACTCGACGAAGCGGAACGGTCCGGTACCGATCGGCCGGTCGCTGACGAACTTCTCGCGGTACTCGGCCATGGCCTTGGGCGGCACCATGCTCACCGACTCCGCCGCCACGCGATTGGGCAGGATGGGGTCCGGCACCTTGGTGGTGATGCGCACCGTGCCGGGATCGACGATCTGCACCTCCTGCCCGATGGACGGCGGCCACAGCACCTTGCCGAGCGTGTTGAGCTTGGAGCCGATGGTGCGGTCGATGCTGAACTTGACCGCCTCGGCGTCGAACGGCTCGCCGTTGTGGAACTTCACCCCGCGCCGCAGCTTGAACTCCCACGTGTGCGGATCGACGTTGCGCCACGACGTGGCCAGCAGCGGCTTGAGCTCCATGCTCTTGGGATCGCGGATGAGCAGCGTCTCGCAGATGTTGACCAGGATCGAGCCGGTGAGCACGGAGCGGAACTGGTGCGGATCGATCGTTTCCGGATTGGACGGCAGCGCGATCGTCAACGCCGGTTTGCGGCCACCCTGCGCACGAGCGCTCCCGGTTCGCAGCGCGACGACGCCGCCGACCCCGATCAGCCCTGCCCGTTTCAGTGCTTCACGACGGTTCAGCACGCGGCGCTCCTTTCACGAGGCGCGCCGGATCCCGAGCGGTCGTTGACGCGGCCTGGCTCGCTTCTGATTCCCGCCCAGCAGCGAGGCGTGGATAGCGAAGTGTAACGCATGGTCCGACTCGGGCAACCTGCCCGACCAGCGGTCCGCAGTCGTGGATCCCCGTGCGGGCTTCGCCCGACGCGCGCGGCGGGGCGGCCGCCGCCAGGTCAGGAATCTCGTGCGTTGCCAGAACCCTGGGAGTGGAACGGACTTGCGAAGGGAGGCGACAGCAACACGATCCGCAACGAACTCACGACGGCAGGAGAGGGAGAGGACCATGGCCAAGGCAGGGACGAAGAAGGTCCGCGGCGACAAGCGACGGTTCCGTGACCTCGGAGCGAAGGCGGCCACCACGGTGAAGGGCGGACAGGCCCCCTCCGTTCTGATGAAGGCCTGTGCCACGGGCGAGCACATCAAGGAAGCGACGATCACCGTTCGATAGCGTGCGCGAAGGCATCGACACGCTCGCGGAGCGCCAACGGCGGAGCCTGGGCGCGCAGCGTGGGGGGCTTGGGGGGCCCGCTCGGGGCCCCCCATCTACAACTGGATCAGCTGAGCGACCCGCTCGCGGTGGTACGTCGCGTCGCCGAACGTGAACTCCGACGACTTGGCGCGCTTGAAGTAGAGATGCAGGTCGTGCTCCCAGGTGAAGCCGATGCCGCCGTGCAGCTGGATGCCGGCGCCCGCGATCTTCCGGAAGGCGTCGGAGGCATAGGCCTTGGCCATGGAGGCGGCCAGCGGCGCCTCGGGGACGTTCTCGTCCACCGCCCACGCCGCGTAGTACGTCAGCGACTTGGCGTTCTCCGACTCGACCAGCATGTCGGCCGCGCGGTGCTTCACGCCCTGGTAGGAGCCGATGGGCTTGCCGAAGGCGATGCGGATCTTGGCGTACTCCGTGGTCATGTCGAGCACGCGCTGGGCGCCACCGCACATCTCGGCGCAGAGCGCCACCGTGGCGCGGTCCAGGACGCGGGCGAGCGGCGTCCACCCGCCGTCGCGCGGTCCCATCAGCGCCTCGGCGCCGACCACCACGTCCTCGAGCTTCACCTCGCAGAGCTTGCGGGTCTGGTCCATCGTGGGCAGCAGCTTCACGCTGAGGCCGCGAGTGCCCTTGGGCACCAGGAACAGACTCAGGCCTTCCTCGGGGCGCTTGGACTCGCGGGTGCGGGCGACGACCACGATGACGTCGGCCACCTGCGCGTCGAGCACGAAGAGCTTGGTCCCGCTGAGCGTGTACTTGCCGCCGGCCTCACGCGCGGTCACGGCGACGGCGGCGGCGTCCCAGCGCGCGTTGGGCTCGGTGAAGGCCAGCGCGGCCTTGGCCTCGCCGCCGGCGATCTTCGTCAGCCACTCCTTCTTCTGCGCCGCGGAGCCGGCCTCGAGGATGGTCAGGCCCCCCAGCAGCGTGGAGAAGAACGGCCCGGGCATGACCGCGCGCCCCATCTCCTCCATCAACACGGTCAGGTCCACGAAGCCGAGCCCGGTGCCGCCGAACTCTTCCGGATAGACGAGGCCGGTCCACCCCTGCTCGGCCAGCTTGGTCCAGAAGGCGTCGGTGACGCCGGCCGGCTCGGCCATGCGCGCGCGGACGAACTCGGAGGTGCACTCGTTCTCGAGAAACTTGCGCGCGGTGTTCCGCAGCAGCTCCTGCTCCTGGTTGAATCCGAAATCCATGGCGGTGTCCTCTAACCCTTCGGCAGTCCCAGCACGCGCTCACCGATGATGTTCTTCTGGATCTCCGTCGTGCCGCCCTCGATCGAGTTGGCCCGCGAGCGGAGGAACGCATACTGCCAGAAACCGCCGTCCACCGCACGGTCGGAGCCCTTGGCGAGCTGCGAGTACGGACCCTCGATCTCCATGGCCAGCTCTTGCAGCTTCTGGTTGGTCTCGACCCAGCCCATCTTGCCGGCCGAGGCCTCAGGCCCGGGCAGCTCACCCTTGAGGAGCTTGGTGATGGCCCGGGCGCCCGTGTACTTGAGCGCCTCGGTGTCGATCCAGAGCTGGGCGATCTTCTGCCGCATGACCGGATCGCTGGTGACCGTACGGCCGTCCTTCTCCATTCTTCGCGCGAGGTCGATCATCGACTCCAGCGAGATGCGCAGCCGCACCTGCAATCCGAAGCCGAGGGCGAGGCGCTCGAACATCAGCGTGGTGAGCCCAACGGCCCAACCGTTGTTGACCTCGCCCAGCACCTGGCTCTCGTGCACGCGCACGTTGTCGAAGAAGACCTCGTTGAACTCGGAGTCCCCGGTGAGCTGCTTGAGCGGCTTCACCGTCACGCCGGGCGCGTGCATGTCGAGCAGGAAGTAGGTGATGCCCTTGTGCTTGGGGGCGCTGGGATCGGTGCGGGCCAGCAGCATCATCCAGTCGGCCATGTGGGCGAGCGACGTCCACACCTTCTGGCCGTTGATCACGTAGTGCTCGCCGTCCTTCACCGCCCGTGTTTGCAGCGCCGCCAGGTCGGAGCCGGAGTTCGGCTCGGAGTAGCCCTGACACCAGATCTCCTCGCAGGAGAGAATCTTCTCGGGATAGCGCTTCTTCTGCGCTTCCGTGCCGTACGCGATGATCGTCGGGCCGGCCATGCCGACACCGAGCACGTTCAGCATCGGCGGTGCTTTCTGCAACGCCATCTCCTGGTGGAGGATCATCTCCTCCATGAAGGTCAGCCCCTGCCCGCCGTACTCCTTGGGCCAGGTGACGCCGATGAAGCCGCCCTCGTGGAGCTTGCCCTGCCAGCGCTTCAGGAATTCGTACGCCTCGGGGCGCGGCACCTCGGTGGAACCCATCGACTTCCACTCGCGGGGGATGTTGGCCTCGAGCCAGACGCGAACGCGCTCGCGAAACGCCTGCTGCTCGGGAGTCAGCGTGAAATCCAAGGTCCCCTCCTGGGCGGTGGGAGGCCCAACCGAACTGAACGGTGGTTCATCTTAGGGAGGGCGCGCCGGGGTGTCAAGGATATCGGTCGTGTCGGGGGAACCCCCGTTGACAACCTATTGCTCTGATGCCGCCGGCGTACGTGATGACGTGCGACAAGAGCGCAGGCGCACGATCGCTGGACCATCGAGGAACCAGCACGAGGCCGTCCGGGAAGCCGACCGGGAGGGAGGACGCTATACTCCCTCCCCATGACCACCATCAATGCGTCGCGTCTGCTGGGCCGTCTTGCTTCGCTTGCGCGCTTCGGCGCGTTGCCTGGAGGTGGCGTCACCCGCCACTGCTGGAGCCCTCCACACGAGGAGGCGCGCGCCTGGCTGATCGGCGAGATGAAGACGGCCGGTCTTTCGACGTGGGTCGATCCGGCCGGCAACGTCTTCGGCGGTCTCGGCGCTGCCAGCTTCAGCGCCTCGGCGCCGGCGGTGGTCACCGGCTCGCACATCGATACGGTGCCGGAGGGCGGTACGCTCGACGGTGCGCTCGGCGTGATGGCCGGCCTGGAGTGCCTGCACGCCATCCGCGAGGCGGGCGCGGCGCCCCGGCGGCCGCTGGTCGTCGCGGCGTGGAGTGACGAGGAGGGGCGCTACGGCAGCCTCTTCGGCTCGCGCGCGTTCTGCGGCCGGCTCGACGCCGCCGCCATCCCCACCATGGCCTCGGTGGACGGCGACAAGCTGGTGGACGCCATGGCCCGCGCCGGCTTCGATGCCAGCCGCGCTCCCGAGGCGACCGCGCCCGCGGGCGCGGTGCACGCCTACGTCGAGCTGCACATCGAGCAGGGGCCGCGGCTGGAGGAGGCCGGCGTGCCCATCGCCGTGGTCGATTCCATCGTGGGCGTCCGCCGCACGCGGGTGATCTTCCACGGCCAGGCCGACCACGCCGGCACCACGCCGATGGAGCGGCGCCGCGACGCCTTCCTGGCCGCCGCCGACTACGCGCTGCGTGCGCGTGAGCTGGTGGTGGAGCGCGGGGGCGGCCGCAGCGTGACCAATATCGGCGTCGTCTTCGTTCACCCCGGCGCGAGCAACATCGTGCCCGGGCGGACCGAGATGGTCCATGAGATGCGCAGCCCCGACGGCGCGGTGCTGGAACGCCTGTTCCAGGAGTGCGACGTCCTGGCCAGGGAGATCGCCACCAAGCGCCAGATCCGGGTCGAGATGCGCCCGATGTCGGCGACCACGGCCGTGGCCTGCTCGCCGAAGGTGCAGAGCGCGGTGGAGGCGTCGTGCGGCGAGATGGGTCTCGGATGGCAGCGCCTGTACTCGGCGGCCGGGCACGACGCGCAGAACCTGGCGCTCATCACCGACTCGGGAATGATCTTCATCCCGTCGAGCGGCGGCAAGAGCCACCGCGTCGACGAGACCAGCGATCCCGCCGCCATCGAGCGCGGCGCCAACGTCCTGCTGCGCACGATGCTGGCGCTCGCGCGGTAGTCGCGCCCGCGGACGCCTCCGCCGGCTTGCGGAGCCTGGAGTCGCGCGGTACTGTCCTGACGTGAAGACCGTCCCGCCCGCGGTCGGCGCGCTCATCGTCGCTGTGCTGCTGGGTGGGTGCGCGTGGGACGGACCGATGTCCACCGTCGTCGCCCGCTCGGACCTCGCGCGCTCCATCCTATCCGTCTACGGCATCATCACCTGGGCG
>Ga0111538_10004658_pt1 | contig 18981 bp, 18 predicted proteins | sample SoiMethybrSBSTD1_FD_79669 | JGI IMG/M metagenome (GOLD analysis project Ga0111538, IMG submission 79669) | Bulk soil microbial communities from a Populus tree surrounding site in Tennessee, USA - Soil MetaG P. TD hybrid SBSTD1 (version 2)... | ecosystem: Environmental > Terrestrial > Soil >...
GATAAAGGTCTTCGCTCGTTCTTACGGCGCGCCGCCACGCTGCGCCGCATGGTCTCGCTCTCCTATCTGTGGGCCGAGGTGCGCCGGCGCAAGGGCCGCACGATCCTCACCGCGCTCGGCCTCGGCGTCGGCGTCGCGCTCGTCGTCACGGTCACCGCGCTGTCGGCCGGGCTCGACAAGGCGCAAGACGAGGTGCTGGCGCCGTTGACGGGCGTCGGCACCGACCTGTCCGTCACGCGGCCGATCGACATCGAGAGCGCGTCCGCGGCCGAGCGCAAGCAGCTGCAGGAGGAGAACGGCGTGAGCCGCTTCGGCCTGGGCGACCTCGCCAAGCCGGGCGAGCGCTTCGAAGACGACCGTTTCGCGTCCACCCAGCTGTCGTTCGACGCCGGGGCGGCCTCCGACATCGCCGCGATGGACGGCGCCGCCGACGCCGCGGCCGGGTTGACCGTCTCGTCGCTGCACATCTCCGGCACGATGACCGAGCGGCCCGAGCCAGGCGCGCCTCCGCCCGACATCGACGTCGAGTCGCTGACCGTGACCGGCGTCGACGCCGACAAGCAGGGCCTGGGGGCGATCGCGCCGTCGCAGGTGAGCGCGGGCCGCTGGTTCACGGGCGGGCGCGAGGCGATCCTCAACATCGCCTACGCCAGGCGCGAAGGGCTTGGCGTAGGCGACAGGGTCACGCTCGGCGGCAAGCGGTTCGCGGTGGTCGGGCTCGCGCGCACGCCGCTCGGCGGCGCCGCGGCGGACGTCTACACCGGCCTCGGCGTGCTGCAGCGCATCTCCGACCGCAAAGGCCGCGCGAACGTGATCTACGCGCGCGCGGACGACGCCGACGCCGTCCCGGGCCTGAAGCGGCAGATCGAGGCGGGCATCAGCGGGGCCGAGGTCACGACGGCGGCCGAGCTCGCCGACCGCGTCGGTGGCTCGCTCGTCCACGCCAAGGATCTCGTGAGCAAGCTCTCGACCGCGATGACGATCGTCGCGCTTGCGGGCGCCGTGCTGATCGCGGTCCTGCTCACGCTGTCCTCGATCACGAAGCGCGTGCGCGAGCTGGGCACGCTGAAGGCGATCGGCTGGCCGCAGCGGCGCGTGGTCGGACAGGTCACCGCCGAGTCGGTCCTCCACGGCGCGCTCGGCGGCGCGATCGGTGCGGTCCTCGGGATCGGCGGCGCCGCGCTGATCAGCGCGTTGGACCTGTCGCTGACCGCGAAGGTCGCGGACGCGGCGCCGCCGGCGGGCGGCTTCGGCCGGATCGCGGCCGTCTTCGGGCAGGGTCAGGTGTCCACCGGCAGCACCGACATCGCGCTCACCGCGCCGGTCGACTTCGGGCTGATCGTGCTCGCGGTCTCGCTCGCGCTGCTCGGCGGCCTGCTCGCGGGCGCCGCCGGCGGCCTGCGCACCGCGCGCCTGCGCCCCGCCGACGCGCTGCGACACATCGACTGAGAGGAGGCTGCGTGTACGAGCTTCGCAACGTGACGAAGAGCTACGGCTCCGGCGCCGCGCGCGTGACGGCGGTCGATTCGGTCGACCTGCGGATCGACCGCGGCGAGTTCGTCGTCGTGGCCGGACCGAGCGGGTCGGGCAAGACGACGCTGCTGCAGCTGCTCGGCGCGCTCGATCGGCCGACCTCAGGGACGATCGAGTTCGACGGTCGCGACCTCGCCTCGCTCGGCGACGGCGAGCTCACGCGGCTGCGGCGCGACACGCTCGGGTTCGTGTTCCAGCAGTTCAACCTGATCCCGACGCTGACCGCGCTGCAGAACGTCGCGATCGCGGGTGGCCGCACCGACGCGGCGGGGCTGCTCGCCCGTGTCGGGCTCGAGCACCGGGCGGGCCACCTGCCGTCGCAGCTCTCGGGCGGTGAGCAGCAGCGCGTGGCGATCGCGCGGGCGCTCGCCAACGAGCCCGAGGTCGTGCTCGCCGACGAGCCGACCGGCAACCTCGACACCGCGACGGGCGAGGAGATCATGGGCGTGCTCTCCGGGCTGTGGGCGGACGGGCTGTCGCTGGTGCTGATCACGCACGATCCCGCCGTGGCCGGGACGGCGCCGCGGGTGGTGCGGCTGCGGGACGGCGTCATCATCACGTCATGACCCGCGTCCTCGTGGTCGACGACGAGCCGGCCGTGCGCACGGCACTCGAGCGGGCCCTGCGACTCGAGGCCTACGACGTCGAGCTCGCTTCCGACGGGCGCGAGGCGCTCGAGCGCCTCGCCGACGCGCCGCCCGACGCGCTGGTGCTCGACGTCGCCATGCCGGAGCTCGACGGGCTCGAGGTCTGCCGCCGGCTGCGCGACGCCGGTGACCGGACGCCGGTACTGATGCTCACCGCGCGCGACGCGATCGACGATCGCGTGGCGGGCCTGGACGCGGGCGCCGACGACTACCTGGTCAAGCCGTTCGCCTTGAAGGAGCTCAAGGCGCGCCTGCGGGCGCTGCTGCGGCGGGCGGGCCCGGGCGGCGACGGCACGCTGCGGTTCGGCGACCTCGTGCTCGACCCGGTCGCCTACGAGGTGTCGCGCGGCGAGCGCCGGCTCGAGCTGTCGCGCACCGAGTTCAACCTGCTCGCGCTGTTCCTCGAGCACCCGCGCCAGGTGCTGACCCGCTCGCAGATCTTCGAGCGCGTCTGGGGCTACGACTTCGGCGCAAGCTCGAACTCGCTCGGCGTCTATGTCGGCTACCTGCGGCGCAAGACCGAGGCGGGTGGGGAGCCGCGCGTGCTGCACACCGTGCGCGGGGTCGGCTACGTGCTGAAGGAGAGCTGACCTGCCCCTGCGCCGCCGCATGGCCGTGGCGACCGCCGTGGCGGTGGGCATCGCCGTCGTGCTCGCCGCGGCGGTCGCCTACGCGGCGGTGCGGGGCGAGCTGCGCGGGCAGGTCGACGACCAGTTGCTCGACCAGGCGGGGCTCGTGCAGAACGCCGAGGCGCGCCTGCGGCCCGAGATCGGCCGCCGGCTGCGGCGCCTCGGCATGCCGCCGCCCGGCCGCGGGTTCGGTGGGATCCCGGCGCTGCCGATCGAGCGCGGCGGTTCGGCGTCCTACATCCAGTTCGTGCCCGGCGGCGACGCCCCCGGCATCTCGTTCGCGGGTCCCAACCTGCCGATCGACGACCACGTGCGCGCCGTCGCGGACGGTGAGGGCGGCGAGTTCCTCGCCGACGCGGACGTGGACGGCGACCACGTGCGCGTGCTCACGGCGCCGCTGCAGGGCGGCGGCGCGGTGCGGCTCGCCCGCTCGCTGCAGTCCACCGATTCGGTGCTCGCGCGGCTGCGCTGGGTGCTGCTCGCGCTGGTCGTCGGCGGGATCGCGCTGGCCGCGCTCCTCGGCCGCCTCGCCGCCCGGCACCTCGTCGCGCCGGTCCGGCGGGTGAGCGAGGCGGCGCGGCACATCGCGGACACCGAGGACCTCGGGCGCCGGATCGAGGTCACCAGCCACGACGAGGTCGGCGAGCTCGCCGAGCGCTTCAACGCGATGCTCGACACGCTCGAGGGGTCGATCGCCGCGCAGCGCCAGCTCGTCGCCGACGCCTCGCACGAGCTGCGCACCCCCGTCACGTCGCTGCGCACGAACATCGAGGTGCTGGGCGAGAGCGACCTGGACCCCGCCGAGCGCGCGCGCGTGATCGCCGACGTCGAGGCGCAGGCGGAGGAGCTGAGCCTGCTGGTCGCCGACCTGATCGAGCTCGCACGCGGCGAGCAAGGCAGCCCGTCGTACGAGGACGTCCGGCTCGACGAGCTCGCTGCCGAGGCGATCGAGCGCGCCCGCCGCCACGCCCCCGCCGTCGCGTTCGACGCCCAGCTCGAGCCCGCCGTCGTCGACGGCGTGCCCGACCGCCTCGCCCGCGCCGTCAACAACCTGCTCGACAACGCGGCCCGTCACGGCACGCGGGTGATCGTGCGGACCGGGCCGGAGGGGATCTCCGTGCGCGACAACGGCCCGGGCATCGACCCCGCCGACCTCCCGCACATCTTCGACCGCTTCTACCGGGGAGCGGCGGATCGGGGGCGCTCCGGCACCGGGCTGGGTCTGGCGATCGTGCGCCAGGTGGCCGAGCAGCACGGGGGGTCGGTCGTGGCCGGGAACGCTGACGGCGGCGGGGCCGAGTTCGCGCTATGGGTGCCGGCGAACACGCGCTTGTAGGGAGGAGTGGCCGGCAGATCGGCGGGTTTGGTCCTTCCCCAAGCCAAGCGCGGAGACCAGCTCGGCCGGGGTCCCGACGATCGGATCCGCACCCGCGGCCCGAAGCTCGGCCTCGTCACCGATCCCCCACAAGACGCCGACGCACCGCAACCCGTTCGCGGCGGCCGCCTCGGCGTCGTGCCGCCGGTCGCCCACCAGCGGCGCGTCGGCCCCCGGCGCCAGGCCCAAAGCCGCTAACGCGCGCGTCACCGTCACGGCCTTGACCTCCTCGGGCGCATCGAGCGACGGCCCGACCACAGCGCCCAGGTGCGGCGCCAGCCCAAGGCGCTCGCAGAGCGGCACGGCGAACGCGTGCGGCTTGCTCGTGGCCAGCGCGACCGGCACGACCGCCGCGACGGCGGCGAGCGCCTCGCGGGCCCCGGGGACGACGGTCGTCTCCTCGAGGCTCGAGATCACGTAACGCTCGCGGTAGGCGGCCAGGCACGACGCGGCGACCTCCGGGCCGGCGAGCTCCGCGAAGCCGTCGATCAGCGGCGGCCCGATGAAGCGTTCGAGCTCGGCGGACGGCGGCACCGGGGCTCCGTGCACGCGCAGCGCGTGCTCGATGCAGCGCACGATCGCGATCCGGGAGTCCACCAGCACGCCGTCGAGGTCGAAGAGGACGGCCTCGGGCATGGCTCCGTATGATGGCGAGCGGCGGGGCGCCTCGGGAGGGCGCCGGAAAGACAGGGGAGGGAGACCATGCGTCTCGTACTCGTGACCGTCGCTGCCCTCGCGGCGCTGGCGGTCGTACCGTTGTCGTCATCCGCGCATCCGGAGGCGTGCGCGGGCGGCGGAGTGTTCTCCAGCCAGCCGTCGGCGGGCTGGTACGCGAGCTGGACCGAGGAGTCCGAGGGCTGCCTGCCGGAGTCGGTGGTCAGCACGTTCGACGACTCGACGGCGCAGCTCGCCGCCGGTGAACAGGCCGGCGACAACCTCGAGCTGCAATCCAACACGCCGCGACCCGCGCCGTTCGCCGAGGACGGCGACTTCAACTCCGACCTCGCGTTCGAGAACGGCTACGCGTTCGGCGGCAACTACGACGGCGTGCAGATCTGGGACGTCCGCGATCCGGACCATCCGGCGCTCGCAGCCGCGATCCACTGCCCGGGCTCGCAGAACGACGTCACCGTCAACGACGGCATCCTCGTGACCTCGACCGACTCGGTCCGCAACAAGGCCGAGTGCGAGGGCAACACGTCGGTGCCGACGGACAGCCCGGAGTACGGCCAGCCGACGAACTGGGAGGGCCTGCGCGTCTTCGACGTCCGCAACCCGTACCGGCCGAAGCTGCTGACGACCGTGCGCACCGACTGCGGCTCGCACACCCACACGGTGCTGCCGGAGAAGAACCGGCTGGTGGTCTACGTGCAGTCGTACGACATCCCGTCCGCGACGGCGAAGCCGAAGTACAACTGCGCCGCGCCGCACGACCAGATCTCGATCGTCTCGATCCCGAAGCGCAACCCGGCGAGGGCGAAGGTCGTCGCCGAGCCGGTCCTGTTCCCCGACGGCGGCAACGACGGGACGACCGGCACGCTGCGCGCCACCACCGGCTGCCACGACATCACCGTCTACCAGGCGCTCGACCTGGCGGCGGGAGCGTGCACGGGCGAGGGGATCATCATGAGCATCCGCAACCCGCTCAAGCCGAAGGTGCTGGCCAACATCGAGGACACGAACTTCGCGTTCTGGCACAGCGCCACGATCAGCAATGACGGGAAGAAGGTGCTGTTCACCGACGAGCTGGGCGGCGGCGGGCAGCCGACGTGCAACCCGACCGTCGGCCCGCACCGCGGCGCGGACGCGATCTACGACATCACCGATCCCGCCAACCCGCGCTTCCTGAGCTACTTCAAGATCCCGCGCACGCAGAGCAACACCGAGAACTGCGTGGCCCACAACGGGAACCTGATCCCGAACACGAAGGGTCGCGACCTGCTCGTGCAGTCCTGGTACCAGGGTGGGCTCTCGGTCATCGACTGGACGAATCCGAGCAAGCCGAAGGAGATCGCGTGGTTCGACCGCGGGCCGATCGACGAGACCAAGCTGGTCCTCGGCGGCAACTGGTCGACCTACTTCTACAACGGCCGGATCTACGGGTCGGAGATCTACCGCGGCTTCGACGTCTACAAGCTGGCCGGCGTCAAGACGGGCAAGCCCTTCACGGGCACGCTGAACGCCCAGACGCAGGTTCCGCTCGGAGGGTGAGGCTCAGGCGAGGCCCTCGGCCAACTCGGCGCCGAGGGTCTCGCCGGCCGCCTCCATCTCGGCGACGTCGGTCGCCTCGATCACGCGCATGAGGTCGATCATGCGCTTGCCGAACGGGTCGAGCCGATCGGTCCCGACGATCGCGTGCAGCGGCACGCCCGACTGCCGCGCGCGCGTGCCGATCTCGCCGACGAGCTTGCCCTGCAGTGTCTGCTCGTCGAGCTTGCCCTCGCCGGTGACAACCGCGCGCGACGCGCGCATGCGGTGGTCGAAGTCGAGCGCGTCGAGCACCCAGTTGGCGCCGGGCTCGAGCACGGCGCGATGGACGGCCCAGAGGCCGCCGGAGAGCCCGCCCGCGCACCCGGTCATCGGCACGCCGCGCGGGTCGCGCGGCCAGCGGGCGGCGAGCTCGTCGAGCCGGCGTTCGAGCTTCGTGATCAGCGCGGCGTCGGCGCCCTTCTGCGGGCCGAAGACCTTCGGGGCGTGCTCGAACGGGGTGCGGACGTCGCACAGCACAACCAGGCGCGCGCCGCCGAGCCCGCCGGCGTCCTCGATCGCCTCCAGCGCACCGGCGCCGCCGTCGGTGGTCGCCGAGCCGCCGACCGCGACGATGATCACCTGCGCGCCCGCCTGCGCGGCCGCGGCGATCAGCTCGCCGGTGCCGTAAGTCGAGGCAGCCCAGGCGTCGCGCTCGTCGTCGGCGACCAGGTTCAGGCCGCTGGCCGTCGCGGTCTCGACGATCGCGCTGCCGCCGTCCTCGACCAGCGCGAAGCAGCCGATCAGCTCGCGACCGAGCGGATCGTGGGCGTCGGCGGCGATGACCTCGCCGCCCAGGCCGGGGAGCAGCGCGTCCATTGTGCCCTCGCCGCCGTCGGCCACCGGGCACAGGTCGGGCGGCATCAGCCCGGCGCGCTCGAGCCCGCGGCCGACCGCGGCGGCGACCTCCGATGCCCGGAACGTGCCCTTGAACGAGTCGGGGGCGACCAGGACCGGGCGCTCAGGGACTATCGACATCGCGGAAATACTGCCGACTTGCGCGACATGCCATCTTTGAGAGATGGCCAGCACTCCGATTCCCGCACCGTTTCCGACCTCGGACGAGGACTCGCTCTCTGCCCTGCAATCGGCCGTGGCGGTGCTCGCGGCGAAGTGGAGCGTGGTCGTGCTCGCCCGCCTCGCCTCCGGCACCCATCGATTCAACGAGCTGTTCCGCCAGATCGACGGTGTATCGCGGCGCATGTTGAGCGCCACGCTGCGCCAGCTCGAGCGCGACGGCCTTGTCGAGCGCCACGTCTACGCGCGGGTGCCCGCCCGCGTGGAGTACGAGCTGTCGCCGGCGGGCGAGCATCTTCTCGTCGCCCTCGTGCCCCTGGCCGGGTGGGGTCTCGAGCATCAGAACGAGGTCCACGACGCGCGCGAGAAGTTCGACCGCCTGCAGCGCTGGCGCCACGAGGGCGAGGAGATCAAGGCCCGCTCTCAGGCCTCTCCGCGGATCGTTTAGCCCAACAACTGCGTCTTCAGGCACTCGCGCGGGGGCTTGTCCTCGCGCCAGCGCTTGATCTTCGTGCCGTGCCGGATGCGGTCGTTGCTCGTGTGGTCGAACGTGACCTCGACGACCAGCTCGGGCCGTAGCGCGACCCACTCGAGCTCGCGGTCGTTGGCCCAGCGGCTCGGGTCGCCCATCCCGCGCTCGCCGGTCTCGTACGGCTTGAGCTTGGCGGGCAGCTCGCGCTTCTCCTTGGCCGAGAAGCCGGACGTGTGGCCGACGGTCTGCAGCTCGCCGGCGTCGGTATAGAGGCCGAGGATCAGCGACCCGACGGTGCCTTCCTCCTTGCCGGGCCGCCAGCCCTGCACGACGGCGTCGATCGTGCGGATGCGCTTGATCTTCGTCATCCCGACCCGCTCGCCGGGGCGGTAGGGCTCGCCGGTCAGCTTGGCCACCACGCCCTCGGCGCCCTGCAGCCACTCCTGCGCGTCGTCGGGATCGCGGACGCTCGGCGTGAGGTCGACCGGCTTGTCCACCACTGCCTCGAGCCGCGCACGGCGCTCGTGCTGGGGCAGCGCGAGCAGCACCTCGTCGCCGTCGGCGAGCAGGTCGAACGCGATGAAGCGCGTCGGCGTCTGCTCGGCGAGCATGTCGATGCGCGACTTCGCGGGGTGGATCCGCTGCCCGAGCGCGTCGAAGTCCTGGCGACCCTGGTCGTCGAACAGGACGATCTCGCCGTCAAGCACGTAGCGCCCCTCGGGGAACTTCAGCTCCGGGAAGTAGCGCGTGAGCGGCTTGCCGTTGCGCGACTGCAGGTAGACGTCGGCGCCGTCGACGAACGCGATCGCGCGGAAGCCGTCCCACTTGGGCTCGTAGCTCCAGCCGTCGCCGGTCGGCAGCGTCTTGGCGGAGCGGGCGAGCTGGGGGAGGACTGGGGGCGAGAGCGGGAGCGTCATGCCCCCAGGAAACCAAAAAGAGCCCCTGCGGGGCAGGGGCTCTGGTGAGTGTCCGCTCGGCGCACCCGAAGGTGCTCCGCGGTGTGAGGGACACTCCCTTGGAAGTCCTCGGGGAGGGAGGAGGTGGTGTGTGGGCCCTAGGAGAGCGGACGGCGCTCGTTGAAGCCGGGCCGGTCCTCGGCACCGAACTTGAACGCGGCCGTCAGCACGAGGGCGGTGATGACGAGAGCGATCATGCTCTTAGTATCGGACTGTGTGCGCCATCGCTGTATGCTTGATTGACTAGAGCATCAGAAGGTAAAACCTATAACTCTCCAACAGCTCACGTACTTCCTCGCAGCGGCGCGCCACGGATCGTTCTCGGCGGCCGCCGAGGCGCTGTTCATGGCCCAGCCGAGCCTCTCCGAGCAGATCCGCCGGCTCGAGGCCGAGCTCGGCGTCGCGCTGTTCGCGCGCGGCGGTCGCGGGCTCGAGCTGACCGAGGCGGGGCGCCTGTTCATGCCGCACGCCGAGCGCACGGTGGCCGCCGCCGACGAGGCCGCCGCGTCGGTCCGCGAGGTGCGCGACATCACCGGCGGCACGGTCACGTTCGGCACGTTCTCGAGCGCCCACCACTACCTGCTGATCGGCCTGATCCAGGACTTCCGGTCGGCCTACCCGAACGTGCGCGTGCGGGCGATCGGCCAGAACTCGGCCGAGGTCGCGGACGAGATCCGCGACGGCCACATCGAGGCCGGCCTCGTCGCGCTCCCGATCGACGACCGCGGGCTCGACGTGCGCCCGGCGATGCGCGAGGAGGTTCTCTACGTCAGCGCCGACCCCGAGCGCCTGCGCGAGCCGATCACGGCCGAACGGCTCGCCACGGCGCCGCTCATCCTCTACGACGCGCGCTGGGGCGCCGACGACCCGATGCGCCGCCAGCTGCGCGAGCGCGCCCAGGGCGCCGGCGTGACGCTCGAGCCGCTGATCGAGGTCGAGTACGTCACCGCCGCGCTCGAGCTCGCCGCCCGCGGCCTCGGCGACACCCTGAGCTCGCGCCAGATGATCCGCGCCCGCGGCCTCACGCGCCTCGACGGCGCGCCCCTCGATCCGCCGCTGTACCACAACTTCGCGTTCATCACGCGGCGCAACGCGCACCTCTCACCCGCCACCCGCGAGTTCATCCGTCTCGCCGAGCGGCGGGTGGAGGCGTTGCAGCGCCGCCTCTAGTACACGCGGCCGAAATTACGACGCATTCCGGCGGGCCGCCGGGTTATGCGCCGTACTTCCGGCCACGTGTACTAGTCCTCGAGCGGCTCCTCCGCCGTGACGCGGACCGTCCCGCCTTCGCTCGGAGCGGCGCGCCGTGTGCCGAGGAACTCCCCGCTCACGCGCCAGCGCCCGACCGACGGCGGCGTGAAGCGCAGCCGCGCATGTCCGGCGCTCACGTTCGGCCGCGGGCTCGAGTGGAACAGCCAGCCGGCCAGCGGGTCGAACCGCTCGATCACCAGCCGCGCCGGGCCGGAAACCGCGGGGCGGACCGTGAGGTCGAGCGTCACGCCGGCTCCCGGGGGGACCGTCGTCCGGCGGCCGCCGTCGACGAGCATGCGCGCGTGCGTGATCGTGCGGGCGAGTCGCCGCAGCCGATAACGGCCGCCGGCCCCGTCGCGAGCGCGGACGGCCACGAAGTAGCGCCCGGGCCTGATGCGCCGCTCGATCAGCTTGCTCCCCGCGAAGTTGCAGCTGCACGAGATCCGGCGCCCGGTATCGGTAAGCAGGCGCAGGTCGAAGTTGCGGCCGGTACCGAGGCGCAGCCGCAACAGGCTCGGGCTGGCGATCGTGAACCGGTAGAGGTCGAGCGCGTCGAGCTCGCTTCCCTGCAGCCGGCCGCCGACGCGCACGTCGTTCCCGAGGCGGATGCCCGGCGCCGTGTCATCGGCCTGTGCGCGGCCGGCGCGGAGCCGATAGGTGATCCGCTCGCGCGACGCGCGCGGTGCGCGGACCAGCACGCTGTATGTCGCGTTCTCGGCGGGAGCGAAGACCGTATACGCGTCGCAGCGGAGCCGGCGCACCGGATCGCTCCCGAACGAGTCCGCGCTGTCATAGACCTCGGCCACGGCGCAGCGGCCGCCGGACGAGACGAAGTTCAGCCGGTACGTCTGACCGCGCCTGACGCGTACGGCCCAAGCGTCGTCCGCGTTGGCGAGGCGGTCGACCACCCCGCGCGCGCCTTTACGCGGTAGCCGGCGGCCGGGGTACGTGGCGGGCGACTCCGGCACCACGACGCGTAGGCCGAACCGGGCGTCGGCTGAGTTCTCACGCGCGCCGACGCGGACGTAGTAGGACGTGCCGTCCGACGCGTCGATGTCGAGCGTCGCGGCGCCGCGACGGTTTGTGTCGCGGCAGGCGATCTGCGTGACCTGCGACCGCTGGCGCTCGTAGACGTCGATCGTGGCGTCGAGGTCACCCGCGGCGTCGAGCGCGATGAGAACCGACCGGTTCGAGGGCGCGGTGAACGTGTACCAGACCGAGTTCTTCGTTGACGAGCAGCTCGAGCCGAGCTCGGCGGGCTCGAGCGTCGCCTGCACGGTGGTACCCCGCACGGACGCGGGCAGGCGCCCGAGCGCCTGCGCGGCGCCGCGCGCGTCGTTCGGTGGAGGCGCGGCAGATGCAGGGGCCGCAGCCGCCAGCGCGGCTGTGGCGATGACGAGCGCGAGCATCCGACCGATGACCGTCATGGTCCACCTCCCCGACGATGGGTCTCTCGGAACGACCCTATCCCGTGCCGATCGGAATCATCAACCGGTCAATCCCGACGTGGCGCAGCCGTACTTCCCCGCAGGCGGCGCAGGATCCGGTCGGCGGTCCTGGGCGCGATGCCGTTGAGGCCGAGCAGGCGCACGAACGGCGGGTAGTAGACCGCGCGGCGGTCGCGCTCGACGCCGCGCAGGATCGCGGCGGCCAGCTTGCCGACGTCCGCCGCGGCCTCGTCGCCGTGGTACCAGTCCGGCATCGCGTCCTTCTCGTGCGCGTGCAGCGCGGTCCCGATCTCGCCCGGGAAGACCGTCGTGAGCGAGACGCCGGAGCCGCTGAGCTCGTGGCGCAGCGCCTCGGCGAAGCCGCGCTGGGCCGCCTTGGTGGCGCCGTAACCGGCCGCCCAGGGGAACGCCCGCAGCCCGGCGCCGGACGACACGATGACGATGTGCCCGTGCGCGCGGTCGATCAGGTGCCCGAGCGTCGCGTCGACCGTGTACAGCGTCCCCAGCCAGTTCACGCGCGTCATCGCCTCCGCGTGCTCGACGTCCTGGTGCAGAAACGGGCCGTAGTGGGCGATGCCGGCGTTCGCCACCACGAGGTCGAGCCCACCGGTGGCGTCGATGAAATGCGCTACCGCCGCGCGCACCTGCTCACGGTCGCCGACGTCGCCGGGCAGCGGCACCGCCCGCGGGCCGAGCTCACGCGCCAGGCCCTCGGTGTCAGACCGCGCGAGCAGCCCGACGGCTCCGCCGCGCCCGGCAATGGCGCGCGCGACCGCCAGCCCGATCCCGCGTGATGCTCCGGTAACCAGAGCGCGCGTGGTCGCGTCGATCCGCATCCGGCCGGAGGATATGCTCCAAGCCATGTCGCACGACCAAGTCACCGTCGCCGAAGAGGAGTACCTGCAGGTCATCTTCTGGCTGCACGAGGCAGGGCTGGCCATGACGGGCGCGAATGTCGCCCGCGCGATGCAGCTCTCCGCACCGACCGTTCACGAGATGATCGGACGGCTCGAGCGCGACGGGTACGTGACGCGTGGTCCCGACAAGGTGCTGGCGTTCACGGACAGCGGGCTCGAGCACGCCGAGGGCATCGTGCGCCGCCACCGGCTGATCGAGCGCTTCCTCACCGACGTGCTGGGAATCCCGTGGGACGACGTGCACGAGGAGGCCGAGCGGCTCGAGCACGCGATGTCGCCGAAGCTCGAGGAGCGCATGCTCGCCGCGATCGGTGACGCGAAGACGTGCCCGCACGGCCATCCGATCTCGCCCGGCGACCGCATCGAGGGCGTGCCGCTCGCCGACGTCGAGGAGGGCGCCAAGGTCACGGTCCTGCGCTTCGAGAACGAGGCCGAGGATCTGCTGCACCTGTTCAAGAACGAAGGCTTCGCCCCCGGCAAGGAGGGCAAGGTCGCCGAGGTCGACGCCGAGCACGTGGTCGTCAAGTTCGACGACGGCGACGCGACGCTGACCCGCTCGGTGTCCGAGACCGTCTCGGTGCTCGCCGACCCGTCGCCGCCGCCGCGCACCGCGCTGCCTGAGCAGCTCGTGCTGGCGAAGGAGCGCTACGGGCGCTAGGTGACCCGGGCCCGCTCCGGGTCCACGAGACGCTGCTCGCCGCGCTCGACGAGCCCGCGCAGGCGGTCGATCGCGTCGTAGACATCGACGAAGCGCGTGTACAGCGGCGCGACGCCGAGCCGGATCGAGTCCGGCCCGCGGAAGTCCGGGATCACGTCCGCGCGCTCGATCAGCGCGCGGCAGATCGGCCACGCCTCCGGATGCCGGACGGACACATGCGAGCCGCGCCGCGCGCCGTCGCGCGGCGACCCGAGCTCGAACCCGAGCGGGGCGAGCCAGGCGTCGTGCAGCTCGATGATCAGCTCGCAGAGGGCGAGCGACTTCTCGCGCAGGCGGTCGACGCCGGCCGCGGCGGTGAGCTTCACGCCCTCCTCGACGGCGGCGAGGTCGAGCACCGGAGGCGTGCCGGCGAGGAAGCGCCCGATGCCCTCGACCGGGTCGTAGTCGCGCTCCATCGCGAACTGGTCGCGCTGCCCGAACCAGCCCCAGATCGGTGATCGCAGCCGCGGCTGGAGCTCGTCGGCCACGTACAGGAACGCCGGCGCTCCCGGGCCGCCGTTGAGGTACTTGTAGGTGCAGCCGACCGCGAGCTCGACACCCGCGTCCCGCAGGCCGATCGGGATCGCACCGGCGGAGTGGCAGAGGTCCCAGACGACGCGCGCGCCGCGGGCGTTCAGCCTGCGCATGTCCGCGATCTCGCCGCTGCGGTAGTCGACGTGCGAGATGACGGCGACGGCAGCGTCGTCGAGCGCGCTCTCGATGTCGTCCACCAGCCGCAGCTCGACCCCGCGCTGCGCGGCGAGTCCCTCGAGCACGTAGCGGTCGGTCGGGAAGTTGTCGCGGTTGGTGACGACCGGGCCGGGCCCGAGATCGAGTGCCGCGCTGCAGAGCTTGTAGAGGTTGACGGTCGTCGAGTCGCCGACGATCACCTCGCCCGGTTGCGCGCCCAGCACCGCCTCGGCGAGCAGATCGCCGACCCGTGTCGGTGCGTCGATCCAGTCCGGCCAGCCGGACACGAGCCGGTCGCCCCAGTCGTCGGCGAGCGCATGCAGGCGCTCGCGCGTCGCGACCGGCAGCCGCCCCAGCGAGTTGCCGTCGAGGTAGATCCGCTGCTCGTCGGTGAAGACGAACCGCTCGCGGAACGCCGCGAGCGGATCGGCGGCGTCGCGCGCGGCGGCGTCGGCGCGGGTCAGAGCCATTCGATGACCGCCTGCCAGCAGCGCGAGCCGGGCTCGAGGTGCTCGTAGTGGCTCTCGTCGTCGATCACGACCAGGTCGCCGCCGTGTGCCGCCGCGAACGCGCGCGAGATCGACAGCGGCACGTCCTCGTCGCGCGCGCCGTGGACCACCAGCAGCGGCGTGCCCGCGGGCGGCTGCGGCGTCGCGTCCGCGTACTGGTCGGGCACTTCGGCGGGCGATCCGCCGAGCAGCTCCGCGACGACGTTGTTCGACGTGCCGCGGCGGAACAGGTCGTAGAGGTCGAGCGCTCCGGCCTGCGCCACGACGCCCGTCAACGGCACGCGCCCGGAGACCCACGCGGCGAGATGGCCGCCGGCGGAGTGGCCGATCGCGACGACCCGCGACGCATCCACCGGCAGGGCCCGGATCGCGGCCACGACATCGGCGCCGGTCGCCGGCCACCCGCCGCCGTCGCCGAGCCGCCGATACTCGATGTTCCACACCGTCCAGCCGCGGCGCACGAGGTCGCGCGCGACCCCGTGCTCGAGCTCGCGCCCGTAGCGCGCCCTCCAGAACCCGCCGTGGATCAGGACCGCGACGTCGTCTCCGCCCGCGAACAGCTCGCAGACCTGCGACGGGTGATCCCCGTACGCGACGACGTCAGGTCGTGACGCCAAGCGAGTGCACGGCCTCGGCCAGGCGCGAGATCCCCTCGTCGATCTGCGCGGGGGTCACCCCGGAGTAGGCGAGCCGGAGCGTGTTCTCGCCCCCCTCGAGCAGGAAGTCCGTGCCCTTGACGAAGATCACGCCGCGCTCGGCCGCCGCGGTCTCGAGCTCGGCGACGCTGATCTCCTCCGGCAGGACCACCCACATGAAGTAGCCGCCCTCGGGCGGGGAGAACTCCGCCTCGGGCAGGTCGCGTCGAAGCGCCGCCACCAACGTGTCGCGCCGCTCGCGCAGCGCGTTCTTGACGGTCGCGACGGCGCTGTCCATCCGGCCCGACTGGACGAACTGGTTCACGATCGACTGGGCGACCATGTTCGGCGAGATGTACGTGTTGGTGGCGATCCCCTGGATCTGCTTGATCACCGCCTGCGGGCCGACCAGGTAGCCGACGCGGATGCCGGGGCAGACGGTCTTCGAGAACGACGACGCGTAGACCACCTGGCCGGACTCGTCGTTCGAGAGCATCGTCGGCAGGCTCTCGCCCTCGAACCGGATCGCGATGTAGGGGTCGTCCTCGAACAGCGTGAAGTCGAACTCGGCGGCGAGCTGGAGCAGCTTCGCCCGCTTCTCCGCGCTCAGCGTGTAGCCGGCGGGGTTCTGGAAGTTCGGGATGATGTGCGCGAGCGACGGCCGCACGCCCTCGTCGCGCAGGAGGAGCTCGAGCCCGTCGACGTCGATCCCGTCGGTCTCCAGCGGCACCATCCGGATGTCGGCGCCGCGGTTGCGCAGGTTCAGCAGCGTGCGGTCGTAGGTCGGCGACTCCACCACCACGGCGTCGCCGGCGTTCACGAGCAGCTGGAACAGGAACGCGTCCGCCTGCATCGAGCCGTTGGTCACGAGCACCTGGTCGACGCCGACGCCGTGCTGGGACGCGATCCACTCGCGCAGCGGCACGTAGCCGACCGACGTCCCGTACGCGGTGGTGCCGGCCGGATCGTTGTCGAACGCGAGCTGCGCGGCTTCGCGCAGGCCCTCCACGTCGACGATGTCCAGCGACGGCGCCCCGCGGGCGAAGGAGATCGTGTCGGCCATGCCTCGGAGGATACGAGGGCTCAGTTGTTGACGCAGATCGACGACGCGAAGTCGTCGACCACGCCCGAGTTGGCGAACTCGAGCGACCGCGGCGCCGCGTCCTGTACCGCGGCCCACTCGGGCGGCGGCTCGGTGCCGGTCCTGGGCCACGATTCGTGCGTGTCCAGGTAGCGCCGCGAGGCGAGGCAGAAGCGGTTGACGTCGTCCACGGAGAGGTCGTAGCCCGCGGACAACCCGCATTCGTTCTCGGCGTAGTCGGCGACCGTCGTCCGGTAGCCGTCGTGGTACCAGATGACCTCGGTCAGCCGCTTGTCGTCGTCCAGGTGCCGCTGGTAGTCGTGGATGAGCTCGTCGACGCGACCGCGGATCTCGTCGGGGGCGGCGCGGCCGAGCGCCGCGAGCGCGCTCTCGAGCTCGGTCGGACCCGAGTTGCTCAGGGCCACATCGCGGACGCGGGCGATCGCGCCGCAGACACCGGTCGTGACCGGTGCCGCCGGCTTCGGCGGCGGGTCGTCGAGCAGGCTTGCCGGGTCGGCGATCCGGCGCACGCGACTGATCGGGTTGTCCTCGTCGATGTACAGGTCGCCGTCGGGGCCGACCGCGACCCCGTTGACCTGGCCGAGGTGCGCCTGGACCGCGTGCCCGTCGCCGTCGCTCCAGCCCACCGGGCCGGTTCCGGCCACGACGGCCATGTGGCCCGTGGGCGTGACGCCGACGACCATCGCGACCGAACGCAGCGCGAGGTAGAGGTTGCCGTCGTCGTCCGCCGCGAGCGCGTGCACCGCCGTGCAGGCGCCGGTGTCGAGCGTCAGCGGGTCGTCGAGGTCCATCTCCGCGACCTCGGTCACGCGGTCGTCGCGGAGCACGCTCACGCCGAACGGCGAGAGCGTGCCGACCCGGTCGAGGTTGCCGAGCCTGGCGTAGAGCGCATCTCCCGCGAAGGCGACGTCGTCGGCGGACCCGTCGGCGATGCTGCTGAACCAGCCGGCCTTGCGGATCGTGAACGCGTCGTAGTCGCGCCCCGCGCCCGGGAGGGCGGTGAGGTAGGTCTCGTTGGCCCCGTAGAGCTCGTCGCCGTGGAACGCGAGCGCGCGTGTCTGGGCATCGGCGATCTCGGCGATGGCGCCGTCCGCCGGGCGCCCGTCCGCCGCCGGCCAGATGGCCGCAACGCCGATGACGAGCACGGTCGCGGCGAGCGCCCACGTCAGCGCCTTGCGGCGCAGTGCCAGACCGGCGAGCTCGCCGGCGAGCAGGATCAGCGCGCCGAGGAGCGACAGCAGCGCCCCGATTCCCGGGCCGACCGAGACGAGCACGCTCGCCTCCGCCCGGTAGCCGGCGCTCTCCCGCACGGCGAGGCCGATCAGCGCGAGCGCCCCGACCGCCACGGCGCCGTGCACCCAGCGCCGTTCGCGGTCGCGAACCGAGTACCGGGCGAACCGCGCGACCAGCAGGAGCACGGTCACGATCGCGAGCACGAGCCAGAACGCGGTCGCCTCGTGGAAGCCGCTGCTCGACCCGTCGCCGGCCTCCGCGCTCCAGCTCCGCCACGGGAGGAACAGGCCCGCCCACGCGAGGAGCAGTCCGAGCGGCGCCGCCACTGAAGCCATCCGTGCCTTCAAGTCACGCTCTTGTTTCCGGCCCCTCGGGGCCCGAAACCTACGCCGCCGGCTCGATCAGGTGCGCCGTGACCTCCCGCTGCCCGTGACACTCGCCGACGACGTGAACCCGATCTCCACGCCGCAGCACGTGCCAGCCGCCGCGCTCGAACCCTTCGATCCGCGTGTCGATTCGCCCGGTGATGAACCGCCCGGGCCCTGTCGCCGGCTGGACGTCGACGCTCAGACCGGCTCCCTCGACGGTGCCGTCGAAATCGCAGTTTGGCGCCCGACGCAGCTCGCGCGGTTGCTCACCGCGGTACAGCAGCTCGTGCAAGGGGTGACCGCGTATCTCCGGGAACGACCCCGCATTGACGTACACCGCCCAGCGCCGCCCCTCCCCTGGGACCCACACGGCGATCGCCGGATCGACGCCCTCGACGTGCCGGAGCGCGGTCGGCTCGTCGTGCTCGTCCGGGTCGGCGGGGATCGTGTCGTGGCAGGCGGGCGAGACCCCGCCGTCCACTGGTTCGCCGGGGCGCAGCGGATTGTGCGGGATGTGCCGGCCCAGATAGACCATGTCGTCATAGACGACGGCGGCCGCGCAGGCCCCGGATTCCTCGGTTGCGTCGCCGCAGCCGGCGACGAGGACCACGAGGATCGCGAAGGCGCAGCGCCTCATACACGGACTACGTCTCGCTCACGACCCCATCACGCACGCTCACCCGCCGGTTCGTCCCGATCGCATCGAGGAAGGCGCGGTCGTGCGACACCGCGACGATGGCCCCCGGGTAGTCGCGCAGCGCGCCCTCGAGCACGTCGAGCGACGGGAAGTCGAGATGGTTCGTCGGCTCGTCGAGCAGGAGCAGCTCGGCGCGGGCGGCGACCATCGCGGCGATCGCGGTGCGGGCACGCTCGCCGGGGCTGAGCCGCCCGAGCACCCGCAGCGACGCCGCGCCCTCGAGGCCGAAATGCCCGAGCAGCCGGCGCGCCTCAGCCTCGCCGACCTGTGCGTGCGCGCGCACGAACTCCACCGCCGGCACGTCGGCGGGTAGCGCGTCCGCGCCCTGCGGGAGCACGGCGGCGCGGACGGGCCGGTCGACCGTCCCGGCAAGCGGCGCCAGCTCGCCCTGCAGCAGCGCGAGCAGCGTCGACTTGCCGGCGCCGTTCGGGCCGGTGATCGCGATCCGGTCGCGGCCGTGCACGGCGAGCGAGACGTCGTGCATCAGCGGCTCGCCGTCCCAGCCCGCGCTGACGTCGCGCAGCGCCGCCACGAGCCGGCCGCCCCCGCCGCCGTCGA
>Ga0111538_10004659_pt1 | contig 18981 bp, 17 predicted proteins | sample SoiMethybrSBSTD1_FD_79669 | JGI IMG/M metagenome (GOLD analysis project Ga0111538, IMG submission 79669) | Bulk soil microbial communities from a Populus tree surrounding site in Tennessee, USA - Soil MetaG P. TD hybrid SBSTD1 (version 2)... | ecosystem: Environmental > Terrestrial > Soil >...
AAGACGGGCAACAAGATCGACGGCGTCGTGGCGGCGAACGACACGCTGGCCAACTCCGTCATCTCGGCGCTGCAGGCGCGCAACCTCGACCTCGTGCCCGTCACCGGTCTCGACGCGACCGCCGGCGCGCTCCAGCACATCCTCGCCGGCGAGCAGTCGATGACCGTGTACTTCTCGATCAAGGACCAGGCCACCAAGGCCGCGAACCTCGCGGTGCAGATCGCGCGCGGCGAGAAGCCGACCGGCGTCGACAGCGAGGTCGACAACGGGACCAAGACGGTGCCGACGATCTTCCTCAAGCCGGTGACGATCCGGAAGGACAACATCGCCGACACGGTGATCGCCGACGACTTCGTCTCCTGGGACGAGGTCTGCGTCGGCAAGTACAAGCAGTACTGCCCGCCCGAAGCGCAGCGCTGATGGCGTTCGGGTACGACCTGTCGCCGTTCATCGCGTTCCGCGACCGCGCGGCGTGCGAGCGGGTGCGCGCGATCCCGCGCGAGCGGCTGGCCGAGCACGCCAACCCGCAGTTCCGGATCGCGCTCGTCGACGACGCGCGCGAGTTCTACACGCGGTTCGCGGCCGACCTCGTCGGCCGCATCCGCGCCGCGAGCGAGGAGGATCGCCCGTTCGTGGCGATCCTCCCGGTCGGGCCGATGCCGCAGTACGAGATCGCGGCGGAGATGATCAACGCCGAGCGGCTGTCGCTGCGCCACGTGCACACGTTCAACATGGACGAGTACGCCGACGAGGACGGCGTCACCGCTCCGCTGTCGTGGCCCGGCTCGTTCCAGCGGGCGATGTTCGCGGGCTTCTTCGATCGCATCGACCACGAGCTGCGGCCGCCAGAGGCGCAGATCCACTTCCCGACGCAGGACGCGATCGGCGACTACAGCGCCCGCCTCGATGCTCTCGGCGGTGCCGACGTCTGCTACGGCGGCATCGGCTGGAGCGGCCACATCGCGTTCTGGGAGCCGCAGCTCGGCGCCGAGTTCGAGGGTGACTTCGACGCCTGGAAGGCGGCGGGAGCCCGCCTCGTGGAGCTGCACCCGATGACGGTGATGCAGAACGCGCTGCACTCGTTCGGCAGCGACTGGTCCTGGGTGCCGCCGAAGGCGAACACGATCGGGCCGCGCGAGGTGCTCGGCGCCCGGCACCGCAGCTTCTGGCTCGACGGCGACCTCGGCGGCGGCGTCTCGTGGCAGCGCTTCATCGCGCGGCTGGTCGCGCACGGTCCCGTCAACGAGTTCGTCCCGGGCTCGGTGCTCCAGACCGCGCGCACGGACTACACGATCCTCGGCAGCGTCGGCGACGACGTGGAGATCCACATGGCCTAGCCCTTGAGGCCGGCCCGGAGCAGGGCCTGCGCACGTTGGTAGCGTCCCGCCCGTGCAGGGGGCCACGCTGGTCATCGATCCGGCGCTAACGATCGCCGACGTCGACGAGCGCGTTTTCGGCTCGTTCGTGGAGCACATGGGCCGCTGCGTCTACGGCGGGATCTACGAGCCTGGTCATCCGAGCGCCGACGCCGACGGCTTCCGCCGTGACGTGCTGGAACTCGTGCGCGAGCTCGGCGTCACGATCGTGCGCTATCCCGGCGGCAACTTCGTCTCCGGCTACGACTGGGAGGACGGCATCGGCCGGCGCGAGAGTCGCCCGCGCCGACTGGACCTTGCGTGGCGCTCGATCGAGACCAATCAGGTGGGCACTGACGATTTCCTGGCGTGGACGCGCAAGGCCGGGGTCGACCCGATGCTCGCCGTCAACATGGGCACGCGCGGGCTCGACGCGGCGCGCCGTCTCGTCGAGTACTGCAACGCGCCGGCCGGCACCGCGTGGGCGGACCGCCGCGGTCGCGATCCGTACGGCGTGCGCGTCTGGTGCATCGGCAACGAGATGGACGGTCCGTGGCAGATCGGCCACAAGGACGCCGTCACGTACGGCAAGCTCGCCAACGAGACGGGCAAGGCGATGCGGCTCGTCGACCCGTCGATCGAGCTGGTCGTCTGCGGCAGCTCGCACTCGCGGATGCCGACGTTTGGGGCGTGGGAAGACACAGTCCTCGATCTCGCGTGGGACGTCGCCGACCACATCTCGCTGCATGCGTACTACGACCCCGCGCGCTTCGACACCGCCGAGGCGTTCCTGGCCGCGTCGCTCGACCTCGACCGCATGATCGACACCGTCGCAGCAACCGCCGACGCGGTCGCCGCCCGCAAGCGCAGCGATCGGCGCGTCTCGCTCAGCGTCGACGAGTGGAACGTCTGGTACCAGACCCCGACCGAGGCGTTCGAGCGCCGCGGCGAGCCGTTCGTGGAGGCACCGCCGCTGATCGAGGACACCTACACCGTGACCGACGCGCTCGTCGTCGGCTGCATCCTGATCACGCTGCTCCGGCACGCCGACCGTGTACACATGGCCTGCCTCGCGCAGCTCGTGAACGTGATCGCGCCGATCCGGTCGGAATCGCGCGGCGGCCCGGCGTGGCGGCAGACCACGTACTTCCCGTTCCAGCATGCGTCGCAGTACGCGCGTGGCACCGTGCTGCGGGTGGAGCTGCAGGCGCCGACGTACCCGACCGAGGGTGAGCCGGCGGTCTCCGTGCTCGAGGCCACCGCGGTGCACGACGGGGGCAACGGGCTGACCGTGTTCGCCGTCAACCGCGCCGACGAGCCCCTGGCGCTCCGGTGCCTGGTGCAGCGACTCGGCTCGCCGGAGCTCGCCGAGCACCTGATCCTCGACGGCGATCCCCAGGCGGCCAACACCGCCGACGAGCCCGACCGCGTCGGCCCACGCCGAGGCGACGGCGGCCGCGTCGACGCCGGCGAGCTGCACGCCGAGCTTCCGCCGCGCTCGTGGAACGTGCTGCGCCTGCGCGGCGCGGGCTAACTGCAACACTGCGGCCCATGAGGGGGCGACGCACGAAGATCGTCGCGACCCTCGGGCCGGCCACCGACGCGCCCGAGGTGCTCGATCGCGTCATCGCGGCCGGGATGGACTGCGCGCGGCTGAACTGCTCGCACGGCACGCACGACGACTTGCGCCGGCGGGCCGCCGGAGTGCGCGCGGCGGCGGAGCGCGCCGGCCGCCCGATCGGACTGCTGTTCGACCTGCAGGGACCGAAGCTGCGGCTGTCGGCGCAGACCGAGGCGCGCGTCCTCGAGCTCGACGACACGGTGATCTTCTGCGGCAGCGAGGGCAGCGACGCGCCCGGCCGCGAGCGCGTCGACCTCCACCGCTTCTCCGACCTCGTCACCGAGCGCTCGCAGATCGTGCTCGGCGACGGCGTCCCCCGGCTCAGCGTCGAGCACGTCGACGCCGGGGACGTGGTTACGCGCGTCGTCTCACCCGGCCCGCTCGGTCCGCGCAAGGGCGTCAACGTCACCTACGCGCGGCCCGAGCTGCCGGCGATCACCGACAAGGACGTCGACGACCTCGCGCTCGCCGCCGAGCTCGGCGCCGACTTCGTCGCGCTCTCGTTCGTGCGCTCGGCGGCCGACATGCAGGAGCTCCGCGAGCGCATGCAGGCGCTGCCCTGCCCAGCCCGGATGATCGCCAAGATCGAGAAGATCGAGGCGTACGAGCACCTCGACGAGATCATCGACGTCACCGACGGCATCATGGTCGCGCGCGGCGACTACGGGGTCGAGGCGGGCGTCGCGCGCGTGCCGCTGATGCAGAAGGACACGATCGCGCGCGCGACCCAGGCCGGCAAGCTCGTGATCACGGCGACGCAGATGCTCGAGTCGATGATCCACGCGCCCGAGCCGACGCGCGCCGAGGTCGCCGACGTCGCCAACGCGGTGATCGACGGCACGTCGGCGGTGATGCTGTCGGCCGAGACCGGCGTCGGCAGCTACCCGGTCGAGGCCGTGCGCGCAATGGCCGAGATCGCCTCCGAGGCCGAGCGCGCGCCGGCGATCCACGGCCGCGCGCGCGACGTCAAGCCCGACAGCGCGGGCGCGGCGGTCATGCACGCGGCGATCGAGCTCGCCCACGAGCTCGAGGCCGAGGCGCTCGTCGTCCCGACCGCCACCGGCGGCGCGCCGCGGGCGTGTGCGAAGTACCGGATCCCGCGCCCGATCATCGCGGTCGCCCACGAACGCCGCGTCGCCGACCAGCTCACGCTCGAGTGGGGCGTCTATCCGACGCTCGCGGGTGTCGCCACCAACGTCGACGAGATGATCGACGCGGCACTCTCGGTCGCCCGCGACGCCGCCGGCCTGCCCACCGGCGCGACCGTCGTCATCACCGCCGGCCGCCGCACCGGGACGCCCGGCGCGACCAACCTGATCATGGTGCGCGAGATCCCGTGACCGTTCCACCGATCTGCCCCACCTGCGGTCAGCCGGCGAGCGAGGCCCTCGGCGGGCCCGAGCACGACTGGGAGTGCCGCAACGAAGCCTGCCCCGAGTTCGGGCAGCCCGTCGCGGCCGACGAGCCGCCGCTCACAGATTCAGACGCCGAATCGTCTTAACGGCAACGCCCCTCGCCACAGCGCCGTCACCGACGCGCGCCAGGGCGCCAGCCTTGGAATGCGCGGCGCGTGGGGACGTCGGATGTTTCCATGACCGCCTTCCCCGCGACCGCGTCCGCCGTCCCCGCCGCCGCGCGGCCGCTGCGCATCCTCTTCCTCGTCTCAGCCCACAACAGCCTGAGTCAGCGCACGCTGGTCGCGCTCACCGAGCTCGGCCATCACGTGACGGTCGAGATCGTCGCCGACGGCGCGACGATGGAAGCCGCGGTCGCACGGCACCGGCCCGAGCTGATCGTCTGCCCGATGCTCAAGGCCTTCATCCCGGAGAGCATCTGGCGGCACCATCGGTGCCTCGTCGTGCACCCCGGCCCCAAGGGCGATCGCGGCCCTTCGTCGCTGGACTGGGCGATCGAGCTCGGGATGGCCGAGTGGGGCGTCACCGTGCTCGAAGCGAGCGCCGAGGTCGACGCCGGCGACATCTGGGCGACCCGGACGTTCCCCACCCGGGAGGCCGGCAAGAGCAGCCTGTACCGGCACGAGGTGCGCCGCGCCGCCATCGACGGCGTCGTCGCAGCCGTGACGGCGATCGCCGGCGGCCGGCGATCGGGCGAGGCGCTCGACTATGGCGACCCGCGCGTCACCGGGCGCCTGCGCCCGCTGATGCGCCAGGGCGACCGCGCGATCGACTGGCAGGCCGACTCGACCGCCAGCGTGATCCGCCGGGTCCGCGCCGCCGAGGGGCATCCCGGTGTGCTCGACAGCGTGGGCGGCGGCGAGTTCCACCTCTTCGGCGCGCACCGCGAAGCCGGCCTGCGCGGCGTCCCCGGCGAGATCATCGCCCAGCGGCACGGAGCGATCTGCCGCGCGACGGTCGACGGCGCCGTGTGGATCTCGCATCTCAAGGCGCCGGGTGAGTTCAAGCTTCCGGCGACGCGCGCGCTCGCACGCGCCGGCCATGCCGTCACGGCCCCCGAGCTGCCGGCGCCGCTGCACGCGGCGCCGTTCGCGCCCGCCACGTTCCGCGAGATCTCGTATCGCGAGCGCCGCGGCGTCGGCTACCTGGACTTCGACTTCTACAACGGCGCCATGAGCACCGACCAGTGCCGGCGCCTGCTCGCCGCGTACCGCTACGCACGCACCCGCAAGACGAAGGTGATCGTGCTCATGGGCGGCGCGGACTTCTTCTCCAACGGCATCCACCTCAACGTGATCGAAGCGGCCGAGGATCCGGCGACCGCGTCGTGGGCCAACCTGCAGGCGATCGACGACCTGGTTCACGCGGTGATCGAGACGGACTCGCACCTCGTGCTCTCGGCGCTCGCCGGCGACGCGGCCGCGGGCGGTGTCCCGTTCGCCGCCGCTGCCGATCACGTCTTCGCCCGCGAGGACGTCGTGCTGAACCCGTACTACCAGCACATGGGCGGTCTCTACGGCTCCGAGTACTGGACGTACCTCCTGCCGCGCCGGGTCGGGGCGGAGACCGCGGCGCGGCTCACGTCCGCCCCGTTCACCCCGATCGGCGTGCGCGAGGCCGTCGACATCGGCCTGCTCGACGACGCGTTCGGCGCCACCGCCGAGGAGTTCCGCTTCGCCGTGCAGCGGTACGCCGAGTGGCTGGCTCGCGATACGGGTCTCGCGGCGCGGCTGCGCGAGAAGCGAAGCGCCCGCGCCCGCGACGAGCAGACCAAGCCGCTCGCGGCGTATCGCGAGGAGGAGCTCGCGCGGTCGTACGAGTGCTTCTTCGGGCCCGACCGGGGCTACCACGAGGCGCGCCGCCGCTTCGTCTACAAGCTCGGCCCGGCCTGCTCGGCCTGAATCCCTCGGGTCAGAGCGCGAAAACTCTAGCGTTGCGCCAGGGCGCGCCATCCGGCAGATTCGTCATCGCGACGTGAACACCTGGCCGTCGCCGACAGACCGCAGCACACCTCTGCACCTCTCCACAAGGAGACCGCGATGACGCAGGTCCTCGACCGTATGCGCAACGGTGTCAACACCGAGCAGATGTACGGCACGCTCGACGCGATCAAGGCTGATCCGTCGCTCGGCATCTTCCAGTTCCGAGCCCACAACCACTGGATCGACGGCGCGCACAACCGCTCGACGATCAAGGGCTTCTACGGCGCCGGTCAGGAGGACACGACGCGCGACGCCGCGTTCACGCTCGACGCCGGCGAGCCGGCCGTCCTGCTCGGCGTCGACACGGGCCCGAACCCGGCCGAGGCGCTGCTGCACGCGCTCGCCGCGTGCCTGACGACGACGCTCGTGTACGTCGCCGCCGCGCGCAAGGTGCGCCTGACCGAGGTCGAGTCCACGCTCGAGGGCGACATGGACGTGCGCGGCTGCCTCGGGCTCACCGACGAGGTGCGCAACGGCTTCAACCGCATCCGCGTGAACTTCAAGGTCAAGGGCGACGCGCCGCCGGAGAAGCTGCGCGAGGTCGTCGAGCGCGCGCAGGCCCGCTCGGCGGTCTTCGACATGGTCAGCCACGGCGTGCCGGTCGAGGTCGGCGTCGTCACCAACTAGGGGAAGAGCGCGCCGCGTCGCCATGTTCGAACTCACCGCCAAGACGGAGAGCGGCACCCGCCTCGTCGAGCTCGCCGAGCGGCTGGCCGAGGACATGGCGACGCGTGCCGCGCAGCACGACCGCGAGGCCTCCTTCCCGTTCGCCAGCTTCGACGCGCTCAAGCGCGCGGGCTACTTCACCGCGCCGATCCCCGCCGAGCACGGCGGCCTCGGCGTCACCTCGGTGCACGACCTGCTCGTGGCCTCGAGCCGGCTCGCGCGCGGCGACGCGTCGGTCGCGATCGGCGTGAACATGCACCTCGCCGTCCTGATGAACATCGTCCGCCGCTGGGAGGCCGCGGTGCGGGCCGGCGACGCGCGACGGAGCGCCGCGTTCGGCGAGTCGATGGCGGCGATCGCGCGCGACGGCGTCGTGATGGCCACCGCGATCAGCGAGATCGGCCAGGACCTCACGCGACCGCAGACGACCGCCGTCCGCACCGACAGCGGCTGGCGGATCGACGGCCGCAAGGCGTTCTGCACGATGTCGCCGGCCGCCACCGTGCTGCTCACCGCGGTCACGTTCGTCGACGAGCACGGCGTCGAGCGCTACGGCTACGCCGAGGTGCCGCCCGAGACCGACGGCGTCGAGATCCACGGCGACTGGGACGCGCTCGGGATGCGCGCCTCGGGCAGCCACTCCGTCTCGTTCAGCGGCGCCGAGATCGCGCCGCGGGCGCTGCGCGGCGGGTTCCTCACCGGCGACGCCGAGGCGTACATGGACCGCAACCTCGTCGCCGGGCTGTTCCACGCGTCGGCATCGCTCGGGATCGCCGAGAGCGCGGCCGCGACAGCCGCCGCCGCCGTCGCCAAGCGCGACGCGCCGGACTCGCGCACGCACTGGCTCGTCGCCACCAACGCGATCGAGCTCGGCGCCTGCCGCGCGATGCTCTCGCGCGCCGGCACGCTCGTGGACGAGGACGAGCAGGACCTCGTCGGGCTGTTCGCCGAGACACAGGCCACGAAGACGTTCGTCAACGAGGCGGCGGCGCGGATCGTCGACCGCGCGCTCGCCGCCTCCGGCGGCGCGGGCTACCTCAACGGGCACCCACTTGCGCGCGCCTACCGCGACGTGCGGGCCGGCAGCTTCATGCACCCGCTCGCCAGCAACCGCGCCTATGAGTTCCTCGTCGACGTCGCGCTCGGGCGCGAGGTGGCGCTGCACTGATGGCGGCGCAGCACGCCACCACCGCCCGGCCCGCGCTCGGCGCCCACCGCCTGCGCGCGGCGTTCGGCCGCTTCGCGACCGGCGTCGCGTTCGTCGCCACCGAGGTCGACGGCGCCCCGCTCGGCCTGATCGTCAGCTCGTTCACGGCGGTGTCGCTCGACCCGCCGATGATCTCGTTCTGCCCGGCGCGCGACTCGCTCACGTGGCGGCGCATGCGCACCACGCAGCGGTTCACCGTGAGCCTCCTCGGCGCACAGCACCGCGCGTTCGCGCGTGCCGCGGCGCCGCCGGGCGCGGACCGCTTCGCCGAGCCGCTCCGCGACCCGCTCGCCGCCCTCGACTGCACGGTCGAGGCCGAGTTCCCGTGCGGCGACCACTCGATCGTCGTCGCGCGCGTCGACCGCCTCGACGTCCGCGACGACGGCGACCCGCTCGTCTACTACGCCGGCTGCCTCGGCGCGTTCCTTCCCCACCACCAGGAGATCCCATGTCCACCGAGCTCGAACCCCTGATCGACGTCGCTGATCTGCGCGAGCGGATCCGCGAGATGTACCGCGAGGTCGCCGACAACCCGCACGGCGACTTCCACTTCGAGACCGGCCGCGTGGTCGCCGAGCGGCTCGGCTACCCCGCCGAGTGGCTCGACGCCGTCCCCGCCGACGCGGTCGCCTCGTTCGCCGGCGTCGGCCACTTCCTCGACCTGGCGGCGATCGAGCGCGGCGAGACGATCCTCGACCTCGGGTCCGGCTCGGGCACCGACGCGTTCATCGCCGCCCACCTGACCGGGCCGACGGGCCGCGTCATGGGCGTCGACATGACGGACGCGCAGCTCGCCAAGGCCCGCCGCCTGCGCGACGCCCGCGGCCTGCGCAACCTCGTGTTCGTCGAAGGGCTGATCGAGGACCCGCCCGCCGAGCCGGAGCGGATCGACGTCGTGATCTCCAACGGCGTGATCAACCTGGCGCCGGACAAGGCCGCGGTGTTCGCCGCGATCGCGCGGGCGCTGCGCCCCGGCGGCCGGCTCGCGATCGCCGACATCGTCTCCGCGCGCGAGCTGATCGAGCGCACGCGCCGCAACGTGGCGCTGTGGGCGGCATGCATCGCCGGCGCCGTGCCGCGCGACGACTACCTCGGCGCGATCGAGGCGGCCGGCCTGCGAATCGAGACGGTGCGCGAGAACACGTACGAGTTCCTGTCACCGCGCGCGCAGGCGGCGGCCGGCAAGTACGGCGTGACGAGCGTCAGCGTGCTTGCCACGAAGCCCGCGGAATAGATGCCGGACACGAGCGTCCTCAGAAGACATGAGTCTCCTCGTTCTCTCCGTGGCCGCGCTGGCCACCACCCTCCCCTGCATCTCGCTCACGCTGTCCGACGCCCGGAGCCGCGCACGCTAGGCGCGCACGCCCTAACCGGGGCCGTGCACCCGGGCGACGGCGGCGGTCCGCGTGTGCACGTCGAGCTTCTCGTAGATGTTCTCGAGGTGCTTGCGCACGGTGGCGGGCGACACCCAGAGCGCCTCGGCGATCTCGGCGTTGCGCAGGCCGTCGCGCACGAGCGCGAGCACCTCGCGCTCGCGTGCGGATAGCGCCGCCGGCCCCTGGCCGCCGGCGGCGAACTCCTCCAGCAGCAGGACCCTGGTCCCGCCGCGACGGTCGAGCTCGATCGTGAGCGCGCCGCGCGGGCCGTCGACGCTCAGCGGGTTCGGCGGGCGGTCCATCGGCTGCTGACGCAGCCAGTTCCCGATGACCCGCGGCAGCCGCGCACCGCGCCCGCGGGGGAAGTACGCGTCGAGCAGCCGGCGCGCGAGCGGGCTGGCCATCTCGATCGCGCCGGTCTTAGCGAGCACGACGACGCCGCGTTCCTCGCCGCCGTCCTCGACGACGGCGCGCGCCGTGTCGGCGAGGCGGCGCACGGCGGCGGCCTTGTAGAGCTGGATCAAGTGCGGCTGCAGCAGGTTGAGCAGCGCCCGGTCGCGCTCGGTGAAGTCGCGCCGCTCGTTGTCGAACAGGAACGTCTTCGTGTGATCGAGCGGCGACGGGATGCCGACCTCGAGCTCGTACTCGATGCCGTACGGCCGGAACCAGTCGGCGTAGACCTCGAGCCGGTGCAGTTCCCGGCGGGTGTGGAAGTCCGACAGCTTGAGCGCGTCGAACCGCCCGCGGCGTTGCGCCTGGCACAGCGGGTGATGTTCGACGATGCGCCAGAACGTGCGCTCGTCCTCGACGACGTCGACATCGAACTCCGGCGACTCGACGATCACGATGCCGCGCCGGCGGCGGCGGTCGAGCTCGCAGTAGGCGGCCCAGTCCGCACCCACGAGCCGGCGCAGATGCTCGAGAACCGGGCCGGGAAAGGGGTCGCTGCCGGTCTCGGCCGACGCCTCTGCGACGAAGCGCAGAGCGCCTTCGAGGTCGCTGGCGGAGAGCCGTTGCATGACTGCTGAACTGACCATACGCAGGCCTGGTGACAGGGGCAATACGACGAACGGCGAATGGACAGCCGGCGGCGGCGCGGAGATGCTCGGCGTCCCCCACAGCCTGCGGCCAAGGAGGCCTCCATGACGACCCGCATCGCTGCGACGCTCTGCGTCGCGGTCGCCCTCGCGCTGCCCGGCACGGCCGCAGCGCGGCCGATCGACGACGGCCCGCGGATGACACCCACGGCGAGCCCTCCGCCCGAGACCGTGACGATCGTCCGCGACGGCGACGCCACGGTGCCGCTTGCCGTCGCGTCGGCGGCGCTCGTGGTGGCGATCGCCACCGCCGGGCTCACTCTCGTCCGGCTCTCGCCGCGGAAGGTCCACTCATGAGACGGCTCCTGCTCATCTGCGTGCTCGCCGCACTCGGCGCGCCGTCGGTCGCGCGGGCCGACGCGGTCATCGACTGGAACGTCCAGGCGCAGGCCACCATCCTCGCCCCCGGCCCGACGGCACACGCGTCGACGCTGAGCTTCGCGATCGTGCACGGCGCCATGTACGACGCGGTCAACTCGATCGACCACCGCTACCAGTCGTACCTGGCGGTGCCGCGCGCCCGCCGCCACGCGTCGAAGGACGCAGCGGCCGCGACCGCCGCGTTCCGGGTGCTCGCCGCGCTGTACCCCGACCAGCTGACCACCCTGCAGACGCGCTACGACGCCTCGTTGGCCGCCATCGCCGACGGTCGCGCCAAGCGGCGCGGGATCGCCGCGGGCGAGGCTGCCGCGGCGGCCATGCTCGCCGCACGCGCGAACGACGGCCGCCTGCCCGCCGGCACCCCGTATCCATTCCCGCTCGGCACCGCCGCGGGGGAATGGCGTGTGTCACCGCCGCTGACCACGGTCGAACCGGCCTGGTGGGTCGGCAACGTACGGCCGTTCCTGATCGGCCGGGGCGACCGCTTCCGCACCGCCGGCCCGAACCCGCTCACGAGCAAGGCGTACGCGCGCGACCTCAACGAGGTCAAGCTCATCGGCGCGTTCGACAGCCCGCTGCGCACCGCGGACCAGACCACGGCGGCGATCTTCTGGCAGGCCCAGCCGCTGGCGCTCTACAGCGGCGTGATGCGTGACCTGTCGGCCCGTTACCGGCTCAGCACCGCCGACAACGCGCGCCTGTTCGGGATGGTGACCCTGGCCGCGGCCGACGGCGCGATCTCGTGCTGGAACGACAAATACTTCTGGCGGTTCTGGCGCCCGATCGACGCGATCCGGCTGGCGGACACCGATGGCAACCCGCGGACGGAAGCGGACCCGACCTGGCGCCCGCTGTTCGACCCGGCGACGCCGACGACCCCGCCACTGGTCACGCCCAACTTCCCCGACCACCCGTCCGGGCACAGCTGCGTGACCAGCTCGGTCATGCACACCCTGCAGGACTTCTTCGGCAAGGACAAGATCGCGTTCGACGTCTCGAGCCCGCGCTTCCCGGGGCAGCCGCGCCACTTCGCGCGGTTCTCCGACCTGCTCGGCGAGATCGTCGACGCGCGCGTGTGGGGCGGCATCCACTTCCGCACCGCCGACGAGCAGGGCGCCGGGATCGGCCGCAAGGTCGCGCGCTGGGAGCAGAAGCACTACTTCGGGCGCGTGGAGTAGCTCAGCGGCGAGCACGCTCCTCGGAGGCGATCGAGCCGGGCCAGACGTTCCTCGACTAGGGTTGCCCCGAGAACCCCGAGGATCGGAGTCGCCGTGGCGCTGAACGCATTGCTGAAGCTCGCCGGTGCCAAGCAAGGCGAGATCAAGGGCTCCGTCACGCAGAAGGGCCGCGAGGGCCGGATCGCCGTCATCGCCGTGTCGCACGAGATCGTCTCGCCGCGCGACGCGGCGAGTGGTCAGGCGACCGGCAAGCGTGAGCACAAGCCGCTGGTGATCACCAAGGAGCTGGACCGCTCGTCGGTGCCGCTCCGCCAGATGCTGGTCGCCAACGAGGCGGCGAAGGACTGGGAGCTGCAGTTCTTCCGGCCATCCACCACCGGCACCGAGACGCAGTACTTCACGATCCGGCTGACGAACGCGGCGATCGCGTCGATCGAGATGCAGATGCCGAACAATCGCCACCCCGACCTGACCAACCTCGAGACCTTCGAAGAGGTCACGTTCGTGTACACGAAGATCGAGTGGACGTGGACAGACGGCGGCCTCGTCGCCGCCGACGACATTGCGTCGCTCGCTTGAGCCGCGCCCGCTGAACTACTTGGCGACGGGAGGAGCCGCTGCGAGGCGCTCTTCGACGAGCTGGAGCAAGCGCTTGTAGACCGGCGATTCGGCGACCTTGCGGAAGTCCGCGGCGCCGTTGGTGAACAACGGGCTGTAGATCTCCGGGGACTCGATGACGCTGCGGTTCTTGTCGTCGCGGATAGCGGTGTCGTCGTCGCTCATGTGCTCAACCCTCACGGTCAGCGGAACCGGCGGCCCGCTTTCGTAAGGCTCATGATAGTCGCCAGGACGACGAATCCCGCGACCGCGATCACGCACGCGGCCATGATCCACGCCCCGAGCACCCACCCGCGCCCGAGGCGCAGGGCGAGCGGGATCGCGGCGAGCGCGAGCGCCGCCGCGGTGGCGCCGAGCGCCGCACGCGACGGCTGCAGCAGCGCGCGCACGAGCGCGTTGTCCTCGGTGCGCAGGAACAACCCGAAGCCGACGCTGAAGGCGCCGAGCAGGATGCTCGGCGCCGTCGATCGCTGAGCCGGCTCGAGGTCGTAGATCCCGCTGCCCAGCCCGACGGCGACGATCAGCGCCGCGAGCGCGACAAGCACGAACGCGGGCCCGACGAAGTCACCGGGGCGGATCAGCATGTTGGTGCCGACGTGTGGGTCGACGGCGTCCGCGACCGGGCCGAGCATCAGCCGCGGATGCTCCTCGTTGGTCGACGGCTGGCGCTCACCGTGCGGGAGCGGGACGATCCTCGCGCGTGGCCGTCCGTCCGCCCGCGGATCGGGGAGCATCCGGCGGTCGATGAGCCGGAAGCTCGCGGCCTGCAGCGTCTGTGGCAGGTCCATCTCGACGTGCGTGCTCGCCGCCTCGTTGATCCCCTGGATCTGAATGTCGAGATACAGCGGCTCGAAGCTCGGCCGCACCGGCCGCCGGAACTCGTCGGTCTGCCACTTCACGACCCGGCGGCCCGCCACGCCCGGCAGGACGGTGAGCAGGAGGAAGCCACGCGCCGCGAGCTCGAGGAGGCCCGTGAAGTCGCTGCCCAGATCGAGCGCGCGCGCCCGCTCGACGAGCTCAGAAGGCGCCTGGGGAGCCTCGAACGCCGACGCCGCGATCGCCAGGTCGGCGACCTCGTTGCCGCGCTCCGTCTCATCCTCGCCCAGGCCGCCCTCGGTCGCCGCCAGCAGGAGCATGTCGCGCGTGATCCGGCCGGTCTGGGCGGCCAGCATCCTCGGCATGGCGCGCTCCTCGGCGTCCTTGAGGTCGAAGCTCACGAGCGGGCGCCGGGCCAGCCAACCCAGCGGCACGACCCACTGGTCGTCGGCACCGGTCCGGCCGCGCTCGACGGGCAGCCGCAGGCCGTCGTGGAACTGCGGCGGTACCGTGAAGTCGACCGACACGCGGCGGCGCACGATCGTGCCACTCAGCGGCGCGATCGAGATCACCCGCCGGTGCCGCCACCGCGGCCCGTTGAGGACGAGCGGCAGCACCGCCTGCGCGATCGGCTCGGCGCGCGCCTCGAGGATCTCGTCGACCCATGCCACGAGACCGAAGCTACGCGTTTGACCGGACGCTAGCCGCCCAGCGCCCGGCCGCCGTAGATCACCGTGCCGTCGGCCTCCTGGTAGGTCTGCCACGGGACCGCGCCCTGCTGCTCGGGGCCGGGCCGCGACCAGTCGCAGACGCCGGTCGGGAAGACCCGCTGCAGGCGCGACCACTGGTCGCTCGTGAACACGAGCGGGTAGTAGTCGGCCCGCCGCAGCGGCTTGAGCGCGCACTTGTTCGTGTCGGTCGCGATGCTCTCGCCGGCGACGGTCGCCGGCGTCCCGTAACGCGTCTGCAGCTGCTCGTTCTCGCAGACGGCGCCCACCTGCTCGAGGCCGGGGATCTGGGAACAGCGGTCGCGGACGTCCGGCGGGCGGTCGGCGACGATCTTCGCGGGCAGCGGCCGGTCCGTGGCGTCGGCGTCCACGGCCTCGAGCCAGCGGTCCATCGTGAGCAACGCCTCGGTGGCCCAGCGCGGGTCGCCGATCAGCGGCGCCTGGCCGAACCAGATCACCTGGTTGGCGAACGTGCCGTGCTCGCGCTCGAGCCGGGCGCGGATCGCCCACGAGCGGTAGGCGTCGTGGAACGCGCCGGGATCGGGGCCGCGCAGGTCGATGATCGCGACCCGATCGAGGTTGTTGGCGGTGTTGATCGCCCCGGAGCGGTAGGCGCGGCGAAGCGTCGTGGCGTCGGCCTCGGTGCGCTGCGGCTGCCACTGGGCGTCGACGTCGAGCCCGCCGGTCTTCTCGTTGAGATCGACGAACTGGGCGGGAGTGATCTGGCCCTTCCTGAGCGCCTCGAGCCCCCACTGCACGCCGACGTTGTCGAGCGGAATGCCGGCGAAGTTCTGCGGCGCGCGGGGGCCGAAGACGTTGATCATCAGGTCGGCGAGCGTGCAGCGGACGCCGCCGGGGTTCGTCTCGGCGTCGTAGACCTGGTCGTCCGGCACGCCGGCGCAGCCGTCGTCCGGCACGCCGAGATCGGTCCAGTAGACGCTGTCGAAGACGATCGAGTTGACGTGGTTGGGGTGCCCCTCGACCGCGGCGATCGACAGCGGGTCCCAGGCCACGCCGGGCGCCCACTTCGCCGGATCCTCGACGTAGCGGCGGATCAGGTTGTAGGCCGAGAGCTGCTGGCCGGTCGACCATGCGTCGGGGAACGAGCAGGCCGGCAGGATCCCCTGGTAGATCCCGGGGTAGGCGTTGGCGACCTGCTGCTGCGTGAGCGAGCCGCCCGAGCAGCCGGTGCCGATCGTGTAGCGGATCTCGCCGTACTGCTCGACGAGCCGCTCCTTGGCCATGATCATCGACTCGGCCTGCGTGACCAGGTTGCAGTTGTGGCCGGCGTTGTTGAGCGCCGTCGACATCACCGCGAAGCCCGCGCCGAGCGCGACCGTCGGGCTGTCGCCGATCACCGTGTCGCCGGTGACGCTCGGCGCCGTGCCGGACTGGCGGTCGATCCCGCAGCTGGCGCCGTGCGTGATCAGCAGCTTGTGGTTGAACTGCGGCTGCGGCGCCCACGGCTCCCACGGCTGATCGGGCCGGAACAGCGTCGCGATCTGGTACTGGTCGCGGTCCTGGTAGCCGGTCTCGATGCGGATGATGAACGGGACCGTCGCGCCGGTCTGCGTGGTCGTGTCCGCCACGTCGCTCGGCGGATTGTCGCGGTCGTACTCGTGCAGCTGGCCGTCGAGCGACGACTTGTACTCGTAGCGGTAGGTCGCGGGCGCGTCGCACTGCGGGTCGCTCGAGCCGTTCGTGCATACCCACGGCTGGATCTGCGGCCCGGAGAGCACGGGGCCGCCGTTGGGGTGGTTGGCGATCGTGACGCTCGCCGGGTCCGCCCCGTCGGCGGTCGCGCGCAGCTCGTTCGCCCCGAGATCGAGGCCGGTGACCAGGCCCTCGAAGCGCCCGTTCGCGCGCTGCGCGAAAGCATCGGTCACGTCACGCCCGTCGTCGGTGACCTGGATCGTCGCCGGGTCGACGCCGTCCGGTACGCCGATCGCCACGAGCGCATCACCCGCGGAGATCAGGTCCGCGCGGTTCGAGACGACATCGATCTTCAGCGCCGGCGCGGCACTCGCGGCCGCGGGTGCCACCAGCAGCGCGGCCAGTGCCGCAACCAGGCTCCGTCGAGTCAAGGTGCTCTCCCCTGTCGTTAGGGGATGCAACGCGCGATCGCCCGGAAACTGGCGGCGCGGAGGTCTGCCTCATCGGACATTGACGCGGGTTTCGGATGCCTGCGAAGGTCATCTGAGTGATCGGCACGGCGGAGCCGTTGGCAGCGCAGACCGAGGCCACAGCCACCCCGGTGCCAGACACGCCGTCACCCAGGCGATCGCCGGCCCTGCTCGCGTCGCCCGGCGCCGTCGCGGACTTCCTCGCGCTGACCGATGACGACACGCGGGCGCGAACGATGCGCGCGCTGCAGCGCACGAGCGGGAACCGGGCCGTCACGCGGATGCTGGCCAGGCAACCGGTCCACGCCCCCGCTCCGCCGCAGATGGAGGCGGCGCCCAAGGGCGAGATCTTCGCCCTCGACGACGTGGAGCTCGCCAAGGGCACGCCCAAGAAATCGATCAGCAAGCGGCTCGACACGGCCAAGCTGCTCGATGTCCCAATTCCGCAACTCGGCGTGCGCGTGGGGCTCGGCGCGCACGCGGGCTTCGGGCTGGACTTCAAGATGGACTACTCGGCCACGCTCGAGCACGTGCGGATCGGGCTCGACGACAGCCAGGTCGAGCAGCTTTCGGAGTTGCTGTGGACGAACCCGGGGGCGGTCATGCGCCCGGATGCGCGCGATCCGTTCCTCGTCGCCAAGCTGTCGTATCTGCTCGGCGACTTCGATGGAACGGCGACACTCGTGGCGCCGCTCAACATCGAGCTGCACGCGTGGGCGAAGGGCGGCTTCGAGGTCGGGGCGACCGTCGCCGGCGCGTTCGAGGTCGCCAGCCTCGGGACCGGCTTGGAGGCCACGCTGAGCTCGACCTGGACCCACCTCTTCCGGCCGCGCCTCGACCTGCACTGCCGTCACGGCAGGCTCGACTTCGAACTCGACATGGCATTCGACGCGGACTTCGCGCTCGAGGCCGAGCTCGCGAGCTACGTGAGCGCGTCGCTGCTCGGCTTCACGTGGGACAAGCGCTGGCCGCTCGCGTCCGCCGACGTCGAGAAGCACTGGGCCACGACCGGCAACTTGAAGGCGGGAGCGGACCTGCCGGGCCGCGCGGTCTTCAGCATTGCCGAACGCGCGATGGAGCTCGCGGACCTGGTCAGGACCCTGATGGCGATGGCCGAGCCGGCGGCGAAGGAGGACGTCGAGCCCGAGAACAAGACCGCCATGCAGGCCGGCGTCGGCGGCCCCGACCTCGGCGCCGCCGGTGGAAGCGGCTCCGGTCCGGCACTCCCCACGGGCCGCTACCGGAGCGATCCGATCCCGATGATCTGGTACAAGCCGCCCGGCGTCTATCCGATGTCGATCCGCCTGCGGGACGGCGTGTACTGGATGACCGAGCCCGAGTGGCTCTCCGTCCCGGACGAGCCCGGCCTCGCCGACATCCGGCGCAGCGCGAACACCGACGGGCAGGGCGGCTACCGCGTCCGCATCGGCGTGCCAGTCAACTCGAAGTTCTTCCCGCGGATCGGCAAGACATGGCCGCGCGTCAAGTCCGGCGTGGTCCGGACCGGCACGAAGCAGAGCCAGTTCCGGCGCCTGCTCTCGGCACAGGGGTTCAGCTGGGGCTCACACGAGGCCGATCACGTGCGCGACCTGCAGTGGGCGGGCGAGGACGACTACCGCAACCTCTGGCCGCTGCAGCGAGTCCACAACAACGCCGCGAACCGGATCCTCGACCAGCCGATCTCCTACCGGACCAAGGAGGGCCAGGACCGCATCGGTGTACCGCTGGACTCGAGCGACCGCGATCTCTGGTTCCGTATCGACGCCATCCGGATGCCCTGACGCCGCGTTCGATCCGCTACGAGGGCCGGGCGTAGCTGAGGTTCAGCACGCCGCTGTTGAACGTCTGGGCGCTCCGCAGCGCGAGCGGCAGGCTCGCCTCGTCGGCCGGGAACAGGCGCGCGTAGCCCTGGCCGACGACGACCGGGTGGACGAGCAGGTTGAGCTCGTCGAGGAGCCCTTCGCGCAGCAGCCAGCGGACCGTCGTGGCGCTGCCGGACATCGCGATGTCGCCGCCGTCGCCCGCCTTGAGCTCGTGCAGCTTCTCGGCCGCCGTGGCGCCGGGGATCACGTCGGTGTTCTGCCAGTCGGCCGTCTGCAGGCTGCTCGAGACGACGTACTTCTGCATCCCGTTCATGACGTCGCCGAACGGCTCGTCGGCGTGCTCGGGCCAGTACGCGGCCCACTCGTCGTAGAGCACGCGGCCCATCAGCATGGCGTCGGTCGTGGCGAAGCCGGCGCCGACCGCCTCCCCCATCTCGTCGTCGAAGTACGGGAAGTGCCATCTGTCGGGCGCCTCGACGACGCCGTCGAGCGAGATGAAGAAGTTCGACTTGATCTTGCGCACTAGCTCGCCTCCGCGGCTCGAGTGAGAACGACATCCATCTGGCCGACCGACTGCGGGAACACGTCGAACGCC
>Ga0111538_10004660_pt1 | contig 18980 bp, 18 predicted proteins | sample SoiMethybrSBSTD1_FD_79669 | JGI IMG/M metagenome (GOLD analysis project Ga0111538, IMG submission 79669) | Bulk soil microbial communities from a Populus tree surrounding site in Tennessee, USA - Soil MetaG P. TD hybrid SBSTD1 (version 2)... | ecosystem: Environmental > Terrestrial > Soil >...
CCCGATCCCGCTCGAGGCGCGGCGCCGACGGCGTTCGTGACGGTGATGAAAGGGTGCGACGAGCGCTGCTCGTTCTGCATCGTGCCGTACACGCGCGGTCCCGAGCGCTACCGCGCGAGCACGGAGATCGCGGGCGAGATCCGCGCGCTGGTCGCGGCGGGGGTCCGCGAGGTCACATTGCTCGGCCAAACGGTGAACAGCTACCGCGACCCGCTGCAGAAGCTGCCCCCCGCGCCGTCGTCGGACCCCGCCGATCCCGACGAGAGCGAGTTCGCGGCGCTCCTCCGCTGCATTGCCCAAGAAGTGCCCGATCTCGCGCGCCTTCGCTACACGAGCCCCCACCCGCGGCACGTCACGCCGTCGCTCATCGCCGCGCACCGCGATCTCGACGTTCTCGCGCGTCACGTACACTTGCCGGTGCAATCGGGCAGTAACCGCATGCTAAAGCGGATGATCCGCCGCTACACCAAGGAAGAGTACGTCGAGCGGGCCGCGCTGCTTCGCGCCGGGCGTCCGGGGCTCACGCTGAGCACGGACATCATCGTCGGATTCTGCGGCGAGACCGACGAGGACTTCCAAGAGACGCTCGATCTCGTGCGCGAGGTGAGCTTCGCGGGCCTCTTCGGCTTCAAGTATTCGCGCCGCCCCTACACCCCCGCGCAGAAACTCGCCGACGACGTGCCCGAGAAGACGAAGTCGGCGCGGCTCATGGCGCTGTTCGCGCTGGCCGAAGAGCTGCAGCGGGGCAAGCTCGAACAGCTCGTCGGCTCGGTCCAAACGGTGCTGGTGGAGGGGGAGAGCAAGGCCGGTTCGAACAAGGTGACGGGTCGCACCGAGCGCAACGAAATCGTGCACATCGGCGACGAGGACGGCGGCTCGCTGATCGGCGAGATCGTCGAGGTCAAGATCGTGCGCTCGTTCAAGCACTCGCTCGAGGGGGAGATCACCCCGCGATCGCAGGCCTCGCGAAAGCCGCGCGCGGCGGCACCGGTGCGCCGCCGCACCTTGCCGCTCGTTGCGACGGAGCCCTGAGGCGATGGGGCAGCTTCTCGCGTTCGATGGCGTCGCGCCGAAGCTCGGCCAGGACGTCTTCATTGCCCCCGGTGCCATCGTGATCGGTCGGGTCACCATCGGCGATCAATCGAGCGTGTGGTTCAACGCTGTGCTGCGCGGCGACGTCGGCAACATCGTCATCGGAGCGCGCACCAATATCCAGGATCTTTCCCTCATCCACATGACCGGCGGCGTGTCCAATACGACCCTCGGCGACGACGTCACCGTGGGGCACGGTGTCACCCTGCACGGCTGCGAGGTCGGACATCGCTGCCTCATCGGCATGGGGAGCATTTTGCTCGACGGCGTGCGCGTGGGGAACGACGCGGTCATCGCCGCGGGGAGTCTGCTCACGCCTCGCATGGTCATCCCCGCGGGGTCCCTCGTGCTCGGCCGGCCGGCCAAAGTCGTACGCCAGGCCACGGCCCAAGAGCGGCGGCTCGGTATCGATGGCGCGACGCACTACGTCGAGAATGCGCGGACGTACCGCGCTCTCGTCGCCGTGCCGAGCGATCCTGCTAGCCGCCCCCCACGAAGTGCACGATCTCGACGACGTCCCCCTCATTGAGCACTGCGCCGGCGTGCTCCGCGCGCGGCACGACTTGAAGATTTCGTTCGACGGCAACGGGCCCGGTGTCGAGCCCCAAGTGAACCACGAGCTGGCGCACCGTCATGCCCAGAGGGATCTCGCGCGCAGCACCGTTGACCGTGACCTTCATCACGCGGGCTATCGTCGCATATCTGGCGGACGGCGCCAGCCGCTCAGCGGCGCTTCGCAGGCTTTCTGCCGTCGGCGGCGGCCAGCGTCGGCGCGGGAGGAAGCTTGAGCACGCCGTCGATCGGCTCGGCCAGGCCGGAAACTCCGGTCGACGCGACGACGATGCCGACCACGCGTCCGTCGCGATCGACGAGCGCGCTGCCGCTCGTGCCCGCCGGATAGGGATGGTTGAGCACCAGGATGGGCTCGGCGCCGACGCGCTCTTGTCGACCGATGAGCTGCGCGCAGATCCGCTCGCGAAGAATGCCGGACGGACCGCGCCACAGGTGCCACGCGCAGAGCCGCTCGCCGATGGGGACGCTCGCCGAGCTCGCCATCTCGAAACCCTCCCAAGGCACTTTGCCTTCCACTTCGAGCACGGAGAGATCGACTTCGCCCGGCGCGTCGATTTGTCGCGTCGGTGTCAGATGGTGCGCGTCATCGAGGACCTCGACGTTGCGGTGATCGGCGCAGTGGCGCGCCGTCACGATGCGCGTGCCACGGCCGGGGACGCGCACGGCAGCGGCCGAGCACGTGCGCGGACTGCGCTTGTCGTGCAGCGCGGGGCGCGTCGCGCCGGACACGAGCAGCTCGGCTTTTTCGCTGCGCGGCTCGTCGCTCTCGACGAGGAGCGTGTTCGGCATGACGAGCGGGGGCGACCCATTGGGTTTGACGAGCGACGCGCTCGCTCCGGTGGTGTCGACGAGTGCGAAGCCCGCCACCAGCGCAGCCATGCCGCGTCTCATCCACCCGTGCGCCATCGTCATTTTTTCTGCCTGCTCAGCCCCCAAGGGTCCTCTCTTTCCGACGAAGCGCAAGCGAGAAATCGTCACGAATTTCGCTGTTGCGCGCGAAAAAGGACTTTTCGCTCCAGCCTCGGGGGGCTCCCGGTAGGCGGCGAAGGCGAGCGGGGGTGGGTCTAGCCAGGAGGCTGTCCCACCTTTGACCAGATCCGCAGGATCACCGTATTCGGGGCGGCACCGCGCGAGACATCGATGCGAACGACTTCCTCCATCGAAAGGGCGGGGAGGCGATGCAGAAGGCGCTCTTCCACGAAATCGCGCCGCGCTCGCTCCGAAGCCTTGCTGAAGATTTCGTCCCCCTCGACGATGAACGTCGAGATCTCGAAGATCTGCGCCGGTTCGAGCGACGGCAACGAGGCCGCCCTGGCGCGCGCTGCGTTCGCGCTTGACGCACCGTGGCGAGCCTCGGCCGCTTCCGCTGCGGCCATCATGGCGCGTGCCTCGGCGGCCAGCGCCTCGTCGATGGCGGCCATCGTGGCACGCCCTACCGGGGCCTCGCCGATGGTGATGACCTCCGGTGACGACTCCTGCTCGGCGCGCCTCGCTGATCTAGGCCGGTCCTCGTAATCCAGCGTATCGAGCTTGGGGCGATGTTTTTGCGGAGCATCGCTCGCCAGCTCGTCGGCGATGGCGGCCAGCGTTTCGCGCCCCGCCACCGCGCGCCGCAGGGTGATTTCGGGCTGCGACGTCTCGTGATGGCGCGCGGCCGGCGGGCGGGGGGATTCGAGGCTGGAGGGTCGCGGCCGGCTCGAGCGCGTCGCCGAGGGCGAATTCGCAGGAGGGCGCGCCGAAGCCGAAGGGGGACGCGAGTTTCCGGTGGAAGGCCGCGAATTGAGCCCCGGCGGCCGCGACGTCTTGCGCGCCGGAACCGCCGAATCGATGCGAATGGGTCGCTTGCGATCCGGTTTGCCTGATTTTCCCACCAAGGGGGAGCCTCCCTAAGCAGAGCGGTGCGTACGCACCGGTGCCCGATCCAAAGTATCGCATGGCCGGAGGGCCTAGCGGAATAACTGGTAGCGCGGATGGCTTGCGACCCACCGCGATGCCCTCTAAGCTTCCGTGTAGGCGTGGACCGGACCTTTACCGGCCGCGACCCGGAGGAAAATGTACGGTCCGACCCACCTCCCCAAAGGGGAGAAAGTTCGCAAGGTCACCGTTCCTGAGATTCGCGATCGCAAGAGCAATGGCCCTTCGATTGCGATGGTGACTGCCTACGACTTCACGATGGCGCGCCTCCTCGACGAAGCGGGCGTCGACATCATGCTTGTCGGCGATTCGTTGGGGATGGTCGTTCAAGGGCTCGCCAACACGCTCCCCGTGACGGTCGACGAGATTTGCTACCACGGAAGGGCCGTGGCGCGCGGCGCCCAGCGGGCGCACGTCGTCGGCGACATGCCGTTCATGAGCTTCCAAGTTTCTGCGACGCAGGCCATCGAGAGCGCCGGCAAGATGATGAAGGAGGGGGCGTTCGAGAGCGTCAAGATCGAGGGGGGCATCGAGGTCGCCGATCGCGTCGCGCAGATGGTCAACATCGGGATCCCGGTCATGGGGCACGTGGGGCTCGTCCCTCAACGCGTTCATGCGCTCGGCGGCTTCAAGGTGCAGGGCAAGACGGATGAAACGGCCGAGCGCATCATCGCCGACGCCGTGGCGCTCGAGCAGGCGGGGGTCTACGCGATCGTCCTCGAAGCCATGCCCGCCGAAGTAGCGTCGCGCGTGACCCGCGCCGTGAGCGTTCCCACGATCGGGATCGGCGCCGGACGAGGTTGCGACGGACAAGTGCTGGTATGCACCGATCTGCTCGGCATGTCGCGCGGACACGCGCCGCGCTTCGTCAAACGCTTTGCCGAAGTAGGCGACGCCGTCGTCGGTGCGACCCAAGCGTTCATCGACGAGGTCCGCGCCGGCACATTTCCTGACAAAGAGCACGAGTACCAGGCCGCGGCCCCCGCCGCCGTACGCCGCACGGCGAGCGACTGACGCAACATCGCGCCCCTCGGCGCGCTCGCGGAAGCGTCGAGCGAACGATGTTGGCGCGCCCATAACCGCTACGGGTCAGCGCGCTCCTCACCTCGAGGAGCGCGCCGTCCCCGCGGTGCTTACTTCTTGTCCTTGTCCTTCGGAGCGTCGCCCTTCGGCGCCTCTTTCGGCGCGGGCTTTTCAACGGGTTTGTCGGCCTTGGGTGCCGCTGCCTTGTCGGTCTTTTCCGCCTTGTCGGCCGGCTTCTTCTCGCCTTCGGCTTTGGCGTCGGTCTTGGCGGCCTTGGGCTTGGGGAGCATCCCCGTTTGCGCGAGCATCTCGACGCTGTTCGAATACCCCGTGCCCGCCTGAATCTTCCCGTCCTTGATCGTCATGACGTCGAGGGCGTGTAGGTTGACGGGCTTTTTCGTCGCCTTGAGCGGCCCGAGTGGCCCGGTTTGCGTGCCGGTCATGGTCGATTCGGCGATGGTGAATTCCTCGACCGAGAAGATGTTATCGACGACGATCTTGCCGTCCGGGAACGCCTTGGTGAAAGACTGGAACATCTTCTTGGCTTCGGCTTTGCCGCTCATGTCCTTGGGCATCGCGAGGTCGGCCCACGTCGCGTTGTCGGCCATCGGTCCGAGGAAGTCGCTTTCCGACTTTTTCTCGAATGCGGCGTACATCCCTTTGACGATGTCGGACTGCTTGTCCTCGTCGGGTGTGCCTTTGGCGACATGCCACGTGGGATCGCCGCTCGGAAGCGCGGGAACGGGGCGCGTGGGGCCCTTGATTTGTCCGAGCTGGGCCATCAACGTCGAACCGTCCATGTAACGGTGCTCTTGCTTCACGAGTCCGTCGGACGTAAGCCACGCGACCGTCGCCCCGCGGATGCCGACCGGCTTGTTCGTCGGCTTGACGCCCATGAACTCGCCCTTGTGCGTGCCGTTCATCACCCATTCGATGACGACGACGTCGCCCTTGGCGTAGATGTTCGATTCGGCGAGCTTGAAGTCGGGGAATCCGTCGAAGAACTTTTGGATGTCGGAGGCGATCGCCTCGCGCCCCTTGTTCTCGCCGAACCCGAAGGTGATCGAGACGCCGTCGGGAGCAAATCCCTCCGCGAACTTTGCGGCTTCGTGTGCATTCAGGGCGGCCACGCCGCTCTTGGCCATCTGTTTTTGAAGCTCGAGCATCGACGGCTTGGGGGGCTCGGGCGGCGGCGCCGGAGTCGGCTCGGGCGGCGTCGGAGCGGCCACGGGCGGCGGGGGCGGCGGCGCTTGGGGCGGCGGAATCGTTTCCCCCTCACCACCACAAGCCGAAATCAGTACCGCTACGAGTGCAGCGCCACAAATCGTCTTCGCCATGGCCATCCTCCCGATAGTGAGCCAAGGGGAATCGCTTTTTTCCGCCGGTGAGTCAACCCCCAACGCGGTGACTCAACCGCGCTCCGGGGTTCTCGGCACGGCACTCGCTCGTAAAGGCAAGCCATGCCGGCAAGGTCGATTGTGTACAACGTATGTCTTGATTGCGTACGCGAATGTCGCCAACGCAGGCACACCCGGGGCGGGCGATCATTGAAGAAAGGATTGCCGGTAAGGTCTGTAGGAAAGGGATTTCGCTACGCGGTTCGCTTGAGCCACCACCCCCATGCGATCGCTGCAATCCCGACGAGAGCGAAAGCAGCGGCCACTGCGCGCCATCGACGAGCGGCGGTGGCGCTTCGCTGCGTGGCGATGAGCCGGTTGCGCTCGCCACTATCGTCGATCTCCATGAGCGCGCCTGAGACGCCCCCTTCGTCGGCCATGGACGCGAGCCGGTCCTCATCGAGGAGTGAGGACGATGCATCTTCCCCATCCACCCGGGGATGGTTGAACGGCGGGTCGTAAGGGTCGGTCATGAACCGGAGAGCAGCAAGCTGTGTGCCTCGTTCGCTTGTGCATTCTACGCGCTCCATGCGAACCTTCGCCCCATGAGCGGACTCTGGCGATGGTTGGTGGCTGCGGCATTTGTCTTTTGCCTGGCGGGCTGTCCCGAAAAGAAACCTGAAGGAGGCGGCGCTACGCAGCCCTCGTCTTCGGCGGCGGCGCCCGCCAAGGGTGCTCCGGCTCCCGGCGGCGGCGGCTGGTAGCGTTCGAGCTTGGCTCGCGGCGACTCGGGTCGTGACCGCAGACGTGTGGCTGCGATTTGCATTGCCGCCTTATCGCCGAGCAGACCGCCGCAAACTGAGCTGCAACCGAAAGACGCCCGAGGGGAGTGCTGGCCGCCCGAGGATGTGCATGCGACACTGACTCACCTGTCACTACGCCATCCATGCTCGCATCCTGGATCGACCTGGAAGCAAAGAGAGCTCGGGGAATCGTTTCATGCGCCTACTCACTGCTCACAAGATTTTGATTTCGGCCGCGGTCATCCTGGCGCTTCTCCTCGCAGCGCGAGCGGCATTCAACTACTCGTCGAGCCAAGCGAAATCCGACGCTGCGTCGATCGCGGCCGGGCTCGTCATCGCGGGCGTGCTCAGCGTGTACCTACGCACGATCTGGCGGCGCTGATCCACGGTCCCGCTCCCGAGAACGAGACAGACCGTCCCGGGAGAATCGCGATCGATGCGGGCGTTCGACGCGTGGTGTGATCATCGCGCGCGATGAGAGTGGCGCGCCCACATCGAATGCGATTTCGAAGGGGTAGCGCGAGACGAGCCTTCCTTGTGCTTGCGCATTTGTGTAGGGTGGTGCGCTGGAAGTGGTCGACGTCGGACCCGTCGAGATAAGGCGGGCGGAGGGTAATGACGATGGTTTCGAACTATTGGCGAATTGTCTCTTTGCCGGTTTTGGTAACGGCGCTCGGATCGCCGTTGCTCATCGATTGCGGCAAGATGCCGAGTGTACCCGGAGCTCCAGCCATTCCGGGCGCGCCCGGAAATTGTCCCGATATGGCCAACGTCGAAGCTGTTGCCAATTTCGATTGGCAAAAGGAGTTCAAGCTCGACGCCAGCGCCGCCGGCAAGTTGAAAGGTGGTCTCACCGCCGCCATCAACTTGAAGGGCTTGGCAGCGGAGATCGACGGCGATCTCAAGACAGCGTGTGGCGGCTTGGCCAAAGACCTCGGCGCGAGTGGTGACTTCGCCGACGGTAAGGCGGCCTGTGACGCAGCGATCAAGGCGATGGGCGACGTCCGCGCCAAGATGGGCGCCAAAGCAACGGCCTCGTTGGCGATGGTGCCTCCGCACTGCTCGGCTTCGATGGACGCCATGGCAGACTGCGCCGGGAAGTGCGACGCGAGCGTGCAGGGCGGCAAAGCCGAGGTGAAGTGCGAGAAGGGCGAGCTTTCCGGCACTTGCGACGCCAAGTGCGAAGGAAAGTGCGAGCTCTCGGCCGCGGCGACGTGCGAAGGCACCTGTGAGGGTTCCTGCGACGCGAAGTTCAGCGGCAAGTGCGAAGGCACCTGCAATGGCAAGTGTGATGGCAAGGACAGCAAGGGCAGCTGCGCTGGTAAGTGCGACGGCTCCTGCGACGCCGGTGCCAAGGGTGAGTGCAAGGGCAAGTGCGGCGGCCAGTGCCAGCTCAAGGGCTCGGCCAAGTGCGAAGGTTCTTGCACCGGCAAGTGCTCGGTCGAGATGAAGGCGCCCAAGTGCACCGGTGAAGTGACGCCCCCCAAGGTCAGCGCAGAGTGCAAGGCAAGCTGCGATGCCAAGGTCTCGGGCAAGCTCGAGTGCACCCCTGCCAAGGTTGCCCTCAAGATCGACGGCGCGGCCGATGCCAAGGTGGCAGGTGAATACAAGGGTGCCATCGAGAAGAACCTGCCGGCGATTCTCAAGATCGCCGTCGGGATGAAGGATCGCGCGGCCTCCATCACGGGTAGCGTCGAAGGCGTCCTCGAAGGCGCCAAGGCCACCGTGAATGCCAGCTCGGGCGGCCCTGCGGTGACGGCGGCACTCGGAGCGTGCGTCATGGCGCCCTTCAAGGGAGCGATCGATGCCGCGGCGAGCATCAAAGCCAACGTCAACGTGTCGGTCGACGTGAAGGCCAGTGCCGAAGCGAAGGGGAGCGCCTCCGGCAAAGCCGGCTGACGCTCGCGTCGCTCAGCGTCCACTTCCAAAGCCCCCTCGGTCGTCTAGGCCGAGGGGGCCCTCGTGGACGCGAGCACGCGCCCTTGGCGCATGACGAGCTTGGTCTTGGGAGTGCCCCAAGGCTGGACGATGGCATGCTCGTGAGGGAGGTCCCACAACGCCAAATCGGCGTCGAAGCCCTCCTTCATCATGCCGACCCGATGCCCGAGCCCCAGTGAGTGCGCGGCCTCCCGCGTCGCGCCGGCGAGAGCTTCTTCGGGATGAAGACCATAGAGGCGCACGGCGAGCGCGAGAGCGAGCGGGAGGCTCTCGGTGGGGGCCGTGCCCGGGTTGGCGTCGCTGGCGACGACGAGGGGGACGCCGGCGCTGCGCAAGAGCGTTACGGGCGGCGGCGCTTGTCCCAAAGTGAAGCTTGCCACGGGTAAGAGCACGGCCCGCGTGCCGGCGCGTGCGAGCGCTTCGACGTCGCTCGGGGCCACGTTTTCGAGGTGGTCCGCGGTCGCGGCGCCGAGGCGCGCTGCGAGCGCGGCGCCACCGACGTCGGCGAATTGGCCGACGTGAAGCCGAATCCCGAGTCCGGCGGAGCGAGCCGTTTCACCGAGCCTTTCTGCCTCGGCGACCGTGAAAGCTTGGGCGTCGACGTACGCATCGACGTAGCGCATGAGGCCGCGCGCGGAGAAGGTGGCCACCCTTCCGATCGCCGCGTCGACGTAGGCGTCGCGGCGCGCGGCGTCTTCCCTGGGAATGGCGTGGAGCGCGAGGTAGGTCGCGACCACGCGAGGGAGATCGTCGCGCTGCGCGGCTTGGGCAATCGCATCGAGCTGCTTTTGCTCGTTGTCCCCGTCGAGCCCGTAACCGCTCTTCACCTCGACGGTGGTGACGCCGAGGGATGCCATGCGCTGCAGGCGTTGCACCAGCATGCGCAAGAGGTCGGCGACGGAGGTGGCCTTCACGGCGGCGCGCGTCGAGAGGATGCCGCCCCCCGCGCGCGCGATGTCTTCGTACGACGCGCCCCGCAGGCGCGCCGCGTACTCGCTGTGGCGCGAGCCGGCGAATGCGGCGTGGGTATGCGCGTCGCAGAGGCCGGGGGTGAGCACCGCGTGCGGCTCGTCGGCGAGCACCGGGGCACCCGCGGCGCGCGCGACGATCTCGGCGCGCCCTGCGACGAGCTTGATGGCGCCGTCGTCGATCAGCACACCGCCGTCGTCGATGGCGCCGAGCGGGTTGTCGCGAGTGGCTCGTGCGGGATCGACGGTGACGACGCGACCGGCGAGAAGGGCGAAGGTTTTCATGCGGGTTGTCGGCTCCGCTTTCTGGCAATGCGATCCAAAATCGCTTGGCTTGCTGGCCCCCCCACGATGGCCGCGAGCCCTTCGCGCGACGTGGTGGGGCGCGGCGGACAAAGGCGGCGCAAACGTAAAACGCGCGTCACAGCTTCGCGGCAGCGCTCGCGGAATTTCGCGTCCTTTTCCGCGGCGCGCGTCAGCGCTTCGTGGACGCGCGTTTGCGCCGCTTCATCGCTGCAAACGAGGAGCGCATCACAGCCCGCCCACACCGCTTCTAGCGCGGCGTCCTCGATGGCGTAACGCGCGGTGATGGCCTTCATCTCGAGATCGTCGGTGAAGAGCACGCCCTCGAAGCCGAGCTCGGCGCGCAGCAGGCTCGCACAAATGGAGCGTGACAGCGTCGCGGGCACGCCGTCGTCGATGCGCGAGTAAACGACGTGCGCCGACATGAGCGCCGCCACGCCGGCTCCGATGGCGGCGCGAAAGGGGGGGAGCTCGACCTGATCGAGCCGCGGCCGCGGATGATCGACGACGGGGAGCTCGAGATGGCTGTCGGCTTGCGTATCGCCGTGGCCGGGGAAGTGCTTGCCGCAGGCGAGCACTTGCGCGGCCTGCATCCCGCGTACGAATGCCACACCGAAGCGCATCACGGTGCGAGCGTCCGAGCCGAAGGCGCGATCGCCAATCACGGGATTGACGGCTTGCGTGTTGACGTCGAGCACGGGCGCGAAATCGAGGTTGAACCCGAGGGCGCCGAGCTCGATGCCGACCGCCTTGGCGGCGTCCATGACGAGCTGGAGATCGTCGAATGACGCCAGCTCGCGCATGGGAGGCAAGGTGAGCGCCGGTGCGGGCAGGCGCGCCACGCGCCCCCCCTCCTGATCGACGCCGATGAAGGGGGGCAGGTCGCGGGGCGCCGCTTCGAGGATGGAAGCGCAGAGGTCGGCCGTCTCCGGGACGGTCGCCAGATTGCGCTTGAAAAGGATGCACCCGCCGCGGCGCTTCGCGGAAAGCTCGCGCGCGAAGCTCGAGGGGAGCGTCGTCCCTGTGAAGCCCCCGACGATCATCTGGCCGACGAGGGCGGGTATCTCCAGATCGAGCTGCATGGCTGCGCCGCGGAGCCTAGCACCGCGACGTGTTTGCGATAGGCTGATCGAAGATGCAGGCCGTTCATCGGTTCGCCGCGTTGGCTCTGGCTTGTTTCATCGCGGCGTGCGGCTCGAAGCGCGCCCCCAGCCCGCCCCCTCGCGAGCTCAGGGGAACGGCGGCCAAGCACCCGCCGCGCATTCACGAGAAACGCGAACCGGCGCCCCTCGCGCGCCCGAGCAAACCGATGCCGCTCGGCGAGGCGCGCAAATACTTTTTGAAGCTCATCAACCGCGACCGCGAGCGCGAGGGGCTCGAGCCGGTCGTCATGGACACGACGGCCCAAAAAGCGGCGCAGGAACACGCCGACGACATGGCGAGCCACGGGTACACGGCGCACTACGGCACCGACGGCTCCGTCCCCGAAACGCGCTACTCAGCGGCAGGGGGCACGGACATCGCGTTCGAGAACGCGGCGTGCTTTTTCGACAACACCGAGCGAAAGCTCGACAAGGGGGCGCTGTTTCTGGCGTCGGAGCTCGAGCGGATCGAAAGCGCGTTCATCAACGAGAAGCCGCCGCACGACGGGCATCGCCGCAACATCTTGAACCCGTGGCACAACCGCGTCGGTGTCGGGTTGTCGCAACCGATCGGCATCACCGTCCCTTGCGCCGCGCAGGAATTCGTCGATCACTACGGCAAGTACGAGTCTCTCCCCGCGACGGCCAGCGTGGGCGCGAAGATCCACGTCGCGGGGGAGGTCATCGCGCCGGCGACGTTCGGCGCGGTTGCCGTGGCGCGCATCGATCACGTGAAACCGCGGGAGTCGGCGGATCTGAACGGCACCGGGAGCTACCAACTGCCCCAGCCTTACGCAACGTACCTGCCCAAGGGCTTCGTCACCCCCATCGAGGTCAAGGTCGTCGATCAGAGTCGCTTCTCCGTCGACGTGCCGCTCGACGATCGAGGAAAGCCCGGCATTTACCAGGTCAGCGTGTGGGGGCTCGTGCCCGAGAGCCCCGATCTGGTCACGCTGAGCCTACGAACCGTCGTCGTGAAGTAGCGGCGCGCGGTTTCGCGGCGCGCGCTGCAGCGGCGCTCGGGGTCGCGCGCGCTGCTCCGTTCGTGCGTGAAGGGGCGATGTCCTTTTCCGCCGCCGCGCAAAGCTCTTTGGCATAAGCGGCGATGCGCGCCAAGTCTTCGCCTTCCACCATGACGCGAAGCTTCGGCTCGGTGCCGCTCCAGCGGATGAGCAGGCGGCCCTTTTGACCCAGCGCGCGCTCGACTTTGGCGGAGAGCGCCGCAAGGAGCGGCATTTTCTCGAGAGGCCTTCGCTCGGGGAGGGTCACGTTCTCCAGTACCTGGGGAACCCTGACCATGATCTCTTTGGCGAGCTCGGAGAGCGGGCGCTGCTCGGCGATCATCATTTCCAGGACCTGGAGCGCGGCGACGATGCCGTCGCCCGTGGAGGCGTGCTCGAGGAAGACGAGGTGCCCCGATTGCTCTCCGCCGAAGTTGTAGCCCCCGGCCCGCATCGCTTCGACGACGTAGCGATCGCCGACCGCGGTGCGCACCATCTTTCCTCCCGCCCGTTCCATGGCGCGCTCGAGGCCGAGGTTGCTCATCACCGTCGTGACCAACGTCTTTTTGGCGAGGCGCCCCGCGCGCAGCATCCGCGTCGCGCAGAGGGCCATGAGCACGTCACCGTCGACGATCTCGCCCGTTTCATCGACGACCACCACGCGATCGGCGTCGCCATCCAAGGCGATGCCGATCGATGCGCCGCGCGCCTTCACCTCGGTGACGACGTGCTTGGGATGAAGCGCGCCCGCGTCGCGGTTGATGTTGCGCCCGTTGGGGCGTACGCCGATGGCATGCACGTCGGCGCCGAGCTCGGCGAACACGGCGGGCGCGACGCGGTAGGCGGCGCCATGTCCGGCGTCGACCACGACCCCCACGCCGTCGAGGGTGCGGCTCGAAGGAAATGTGCTCTTGCAGTAGACGACGTAGCGCCCTGCGGCGTCGTCGATGCGCACGGCCTTGCCGATGCCGTTGCCGGTCGGATTGGCGTGATTGAGGCGATCGTCCTCCAAAAGGGTCTCGATCTCGAGCTCCTTGTCGTCGACCAGCTTGAAACCGTCGGGGCCGAAGATCTTGATGCCGTTGTCGCCGAACGGATTGTGGCTGGCGCTGATGACGACCCCCGCGTCGGCCCGCATGCTCGTCGTCAAGTAGGCGACGGCGGGGGTCGGGATGGGACCCGAGAGCATGACGCGTCCGCCCATCGCGCAGATGCCGGCGGCGAGCGCCGTTTCCAGCATGTAGCCCGAGAGGCGCGTGTCTTTGCCGATCACGACGCGCACCGGGCGACGCAGATCGCGCCGTGCGACGAACGCAATGGCGCGCCCGAGCCGGAGCGCAATCTCGGGGGTCATGGGGTACTCGTTGGCAACGCCGCGGATCCCGTCGGTGCCGAAGAACTTGCGCGCGGGAGGGGGAGCGGTGATGGGTGCTGCTTTTTTGCGCCTTTGGGTCATTTCACGGGTGGCTAGTCACGGAAATTGACGAACTGCAGCTCGACGCCGAAGTCCTTGGCGCGCACCGCCTGGATGCACGCTTGCAGATCGTCTCGATTTTTGCCCGTCACGCGCACTTGCGTTTCGTGAATGGCGGCTTGGACCTTGAGTTTTTGATCTTTGATGAGCTTCGTGATTTCGCGCGCCGCCTCGACGGCGATCCCCTCTTTGATCTTGATGAGCATCTTGCTCGACCCTTTGGGGCCGGGTTCGGCCTTGCCGACGTCGAGGAAGCGAAGGGCCACCTTGCGTTTGACGAGCTTGTCTTGCAGCACGCCGAGGGCGGCGCGCGCTCGGTCTTCGGTCGCGGCGCTGATGTTGATCCCTTCGCTGTTCTTCTCCAGCTCGGTCTCAGTGTCTTTGAAGTCGAAGCGCTGCGCGATTTCCTTCTGCGCCTGGTTCAGCGCGTTGTCGATCTCGGGCCAGCTCGGCTTCGAAACGATATCGAACGAAGGCATTGCGGCAGCATAATCGGGACCGCGCCGCGAGCCAACCACGCCGGGCGCTTACAACGCGACGGCGGGATCCCGCGGAAGTCCGAGGAGATGTGCGCGCGCCGCCCCCACCAAGAAGATCGACCCGGTGACGACGACGAGACCGTCGCGACCTACCGCTGCGCGGGCCGCGATGAGCCCCTCGGGAACGCCGGGGGCAATCCGGCCCGGTTGGTGCTCGACCAATCGCGCGGGGTCGGTGGCGCGCCGCCCCTCGGGGGTCACGTAGAAACGATGCTGCGCGTGAGGCGCGAGCGTGGACAGCATGGAGATCGCGTCCTTGTCCGCCATGGCTCCAAACAGGAGCGCCACGCGCGCGGGATCGCGCGTTTGCTCGGCGAGCGCGGTAGCGAGCGCGTTCGCGCCGTCCGGGTTGTGCGCGGCATCGAGCAGCACCGTGCCCTCGGGTGTGGTGAGCATCTCGAGGCGGCCGGGCCAACGGGCTTCGCCGAGGCCGCGCGCGATGGCGTCGGGAGAGAGGCCGAGCTGCTCGGCGAGGGCCACCGCGATTTTGGCATTGTCGACTTGGTGCGCCCCGAGGAGCGCGGGGGGATGTCGCGCGACGAACGCCGCGAGGTCACCGTCCTGTGCCGTAAAGCGCAGGGGTGCACCGACGCGTTCGGCACAGGCCCGCACTTCCGTGTGCGCAACGGCGTCGAGCGGCCCTACGACCACGGGAACACCTCGCTTCAAAATGCCCGCCTTTTCTCGGGCGATCGAGGCAAGGTCGTTTCCCAGCCAGTCGGTGTGATCGAGCGCAATGCGCGTGATCGCCGTCGCCCGCGGCGCTTCGAGCACGTTGGTGGCATCGAGACGACCCCCGAGCCCCACTTCGACGACCGCGAGCTCCACCTTGGTTTGTGCGAACACGACGAACGCCGCGACCGTGGCCGCCTCGAAAAAGGTCAGCTCGGGAAAACGATCGAGCACGTCTTCGAGCGCTGCGAAAAGATGATTTTCCGAGATGGGCTCTCCACCGACTTGAATGCGTTCGGCAAAGCGAGTGAGGTGCGGCGACGTGTAGAGCCCGGTGCGAAGCCCGGCGGCGCGCGCGATCGCATCGACCATCGCCGCGACGCTCCCTTTGCCGTTCGTGCCCGCGATGTGCACCGAAGCAAAGCGTCGCTCGGGGTGATCCAAGGCCGCACAAGCGGTGCGCACGCGCTCGAGCCCGAGCAGAGCACCGCGCGGAGCGAGCCCGTACATGCGCTCGAGGACCTCGCGCTTCGACGAGGTCACAGCGCGGGCCGGCGTTCCCGGTGTTTGGCGTGGCCGTTGGTGGTGGCGGTCTTACCGGCGGACAAATGCATGATCAGCGTGCCCAAGGTGGCCTTCATCTCGGGGCGCGGAACGATGAGATCGATCATGCCGTGCGAGAGGAGAAACTCCGGACGCTGAAACCCGGGGGGAAGCTTTTCGCCGATCGTCGAGGCGATGACGCGCGGACCCGCGAATCCGATGAGCGCGCCGGGCTCGGCGACGTTTACGTCGCCGAGCAGGGCGCAGCTCGCCGCGACGCCACCGGTGGTGGGATCGCGCAGCACGCTGATGAAGGGGATCTTGGCGGCGCGGACCCTTTCCAGGGCCGCGACCATTTTCGCCATCTGCATGAGCGAAAGGATCCCCTCCTGCATGCGGGCGCCCCCCGATGCCTGCAAAAGGACGATCGGGAGTCTCGCCGCGACGGCGCGCTCGAAGAGCCGCGTGATCTTTTCGCCGACCACTGACCCCATGCTCCCCCCCATGAAGGCGAAGTTGTAGGCGCCGTAGGCGATGGAGTGCCCTCCCAGTTTGCCGCGGCCGGTCTCCGCCGCTTCGACCGCGCGCGTCGTCTTCTGCGCGGCCGCGACGCGATCGCCGTAGCGCTTGCCGTCGGAGAAACCGAGGGGGTCGGCCGGGCGCAGCTGCTCGTCCCACACCTCCAGCTTGCCGTCGTCTAGGAGCAGCCGCCGCCACCCTTCGACGCCGAGACGGTGGTGGTGGCCGCACGCGGTGCACACCTCGAAGTGGTCGGCAAAGGCTTGAGCGGGGTGCGTCTCGCCGCAACCGTCGCACTTGCAAAACACGCCCTTTCCGAGCGTCTTTTTGCCTTGGGCTTGGGGGGGCTTCTTGTTCGGCCAGGCCATGAAGCGCGTACACTAGCACCGGCGGCGCCCGTGTTCGTGCCTTGCGCGGCGTTTTCGACCCAAGCGGGGGATCTCCGCGACTAGGTCTTCTTGAGGTTCCAGCCGCTCGACGCAGTGAGTCGTTTGGCGCGCTCGCGCAGCCGTTCGAGGATTTCTTCGCGGTTCGCCGGCGGGGGGACGGGGCCGCGCTCTTTGGCGCGCAGAATCGCAGCTTCGGTCGCCGCCGAACGGGCGGTCACGATCCGCGGCGTTCGCCAGTCGCGCTCGCGCTCCCCGGAGGGAGCCAGGGACATGACGAGGGCCGGGGGCTGCGACAACATGCCCGGCGGGACTTGCGACACGAGGGCCGGCGGGGGCATCGAGCCCGATCGAACGAGCGCCGTGCGCCGCTCGCGAACGCGATCGAGGATAAGCTTGGACTTCGCGTCGATGCGCGTGAAGCGCACCTCGAGCCCCGCGGGTTTGGCGCCTCCGGGGGGATGGTGAGCGACCACGTGCCCCTCACCGCGAAAGACCGGCGTGCCCGTCGAAAGAACGATCTCGAACCGAATCAACTCGCCCGGTTCGTGAGCGGGCGCGTTGGGGAGCAGAATGGCCGTGCGCCCCAGGTACGCAAGATCCCCATCGACGAACTCCTTTTCCGACGCCCAGGGGCGGGTAATGCGAAGGGTCGGCGGGGGGTTCTTTGCCACGTCCATCAAGTGTATCGGACAATCGCCTCGTCTACCAAACCGTGCTCCTCGGCCTCCTTTTCTCGGCGCCGGATTGATTCACAGCGAGGAACGGAGGCGGGGAGGAGGACGGGGAGTTCCTGCCCGTGAAATTCCTCAATGTGGTGCCTGGGCTCATCGCCGTGAAACCTTCCGGAAACGTAGGGTTCTTAGCTGGGCGCGCATGGCCGCCCGAAAAGCCGGTGTGGCTCGAGCAGCGACTCCCCAGGCGGGGGGAACCGTGCTACTCGCTGCGACGAGATGAGCACCGGATCCGGTCGCACCGTGCTGGTCGTCGGAAGTGGCGGCCGCGAACACGCGTTGGCCAAGCGGCTCGTGCGTTCCCCGTCGGTGCGTCGCGTGCTCGTGGCGCCCGGAAACGCCGGGACGGAAGAGGTCGGACAGAACGTCCCGCTCGAGGGGGGATCGCCTACGGTCGAAAATCTGGGGGCGATTTGCAAACGCGAAGCGGTCGAACTTGTCGTCGTCGGCCCCGAAGCGCCGCTCGTGGCGGGAATCGCGGACGGGCTGCGCCAGCGCGGCGTGCCCACGTTCGGACCGAGCGAAGCAGCCGCACGGCTCGAAGGGTCCAAGGCGTTCATGAAGCGCTTCGCGTCGCAGCAGGGGATACCGACCGCGCCATTCGAGGTGTTCGACGACGCGGAAAAGGCGGCGCGCTTCATCCGCAGTCACGGCAAACCCCTCGTCGTCAAAGCGGATGGCCTTTGCGCCGGCAAAGGTGTCGTCGTGGCGTCGAATGCCGACGAAGCCGAAACCGCCGCCCGTTCGATGCTCTCGGGCGAAGCGTTCGGCGACGCCGGGCGCATCATCGTCGTCGAGGAGCGCATCCCCGGCGCAGAAGCGAGCATCCACGCGATCTGCGACGGCACGCGCTATTTCCTGTTGCCCGCCGTTCAAGATCACAAGCGCATCGGCGAAGGGGATCGCGGCCCCAACACGGGGGGAATGGGGGCATACGGTCCGACCCCGGTCGTCCCCCCCGCGCTCGAAAGTCGCATCGCCTCGTCGGTCATCGAGCCCGTTTTGCGCGGCATGGTGAAGCTCGGCATTCCCTTTACCGGGGCGCTCTTCGCGGGGCTCATGATCGGCGACGACGGCGCACTCACCGTGCTCGAATACAACGTGCGCTTCGGCGATCCCGAGACCGAGGTCCTCGTGGACCTCTTGGACGGCGACTTTGGGGACGCCCTCGCGGGGGCCGCGTCCCTTCGATTGGACGAGGGCGTGCTCGCGCGTTCGTCGCGGCACGGCGTGGCCGTGGTCCTCGCCGCGGAAGGCTACCCCGGCACGCCGCGCAGCGGTGACGTGATCGAGGGGCTCGCCGAGGCGGCGCGCGTGCCCGGGGTGAGCGTGATTCACGCCGGCACGCGACGCGAAGGGGACAAGGTCGTCACCGCCGGGGGGCGCGTGCTCGTCGTGACCGCCACGGGCGAGACCTTGGCCGCCGCGCGCGACGCTGCGTACGAGGGGGTGCGCGCCATTCATTTTCGTGGGATGCAAGTCCGGCGCGACATCGCATCCCGGGCCCTCGGCCCGCTTTCGTCGCGCTCCTAGCGCTTGTTCGAGGAAATAGAGAAATGGCACTGAAAGTCTTGGTTGTGATGGGATCGGAGTCGGACCTGGATCAAGTTCTGCCCGCCGCGACGGTGCTCAAAGAGCTCCAGATACCGGTCGAGGTGACGGTCGCGTCGGCACATCGCTCGCCCGATCGCGTCATCGAAATGGCGCGCGCTGCGCGGGGCAAGGGATTCGGCGTCGTCATCGCGGCAGCGGGCGGCGCGGCGCACCTCGCCGGCGTTTTCGCGGCCAACACGACGCTCCCGGTGATCGCGCTCCCCGTTTCGTGGGGCACGCTCGGCGGCGTCGACGCGCTTCTTTCCTCGGTGCAGATGCCAGGGGGCGTTCCCATTGCCTCCGTCGGCATCGGTGGCGCGAAGAACGCGGGATTTTATGCGGCGGCCATCTTGTCGGCGGCCGACGCGGCGCTTGCCGCGCGCCTCGACGCCCATCGCCAGCGCGAAGCGAGCAAGGTCGCCGAAG